>Ga0172379_10000165_pt1 | contig 180717 bp, 173 predicted proteins | sample GrowelOW334metaG_FD_119756 | JGI IMG/M metagenome (GOLD analysis project Ga0172379, IMG submission 119756) | Groundwater microbial communities from an aquifer near a municipal landfill in Southern Ontario, Canada - Groundwater well OW334 metaG | ecosystem: Environmental > Aquatic > Deep...
ATGCCTTCAGAGAAGGACTCGGAGGCATTTCGGCTTGGTTCTTCGAAATGCCGTCTCGGATAAGGTTCACCGTGCTTTAGCCGGGGAATCTCTGTAGAGACAAGAAAGATTTGCCGCAGGAAGAAAATCTATTCTGGTTCGATGAAGGCATGTGGTCTGAGCGGTTCTGTGGGATGAGGCGGAGCACAATGGTTTGCGTAATTTTTAAATTCATGTTAATATCTTAAGACAAATGGCTGTACCACGTCATCACATGTCAAAAGGCAAGCAGAGCCGGCGCCGAAGCCACCTTGCATTAAAACCAAAGAATTTGGCCAAGTGTTCGCATTGCTCAAAAATGATAATGCCTCATATGGTTTGCAAATTTTGCGGATACTATAAGGGAACAGAAGTGGTGAATGTTCTCGCCAAGGAATTAAGGAAACGCGAGAAGAAAATGCAGGCTCAGAAATAGTTTTATTAAAAACATATAACGCAGCGTGTTTGGACAGATTCGAGGCAAAAGATGAGTATCGGACGAGTCATACTGAAGTATGGCGAGGACGAAACGGAATCTTTTAACGAAGAAGCTGGCTAAACCCGAAGGGTCCGTACCGCTTAAGTATTTAAGCGGAGGGCGAGCAAGTTGTAAATGGCATCAAGACATTTATCAAGATCAGTAGCTATGCAGTCGCTCTACGAGTGGGATTTTAGAGGCAGAAAGCAGGAAGATTTGCCCGGAATTATTGATAGGAATGTCAAAGAGTTTGCCGCCGGCCTTGAAGATACAACCTTTGTTTCTCAGTTGGTAGATGGCGTAATGGAACACTTGTCTGAATTGGATAAGATAATTGAGAAAGCTGCGCCTCAATGGCCATTGGAACAAATAGCAGTTGTGGATAGAAATGTTCTTCGTCTCGGGCTTTATGAATTGCTTTTTGGCAACAGAGATGAGGTTCCGCCTAAAGTTGCCATAAATGAATCAATTGAGTTGGCCAAATCTTTCGGAGGGGATTCTTCCGGCAAGTTTGTCAATGGTGTTTTGGGAACTGTTTATAGGGAAATAGGCGAACCAGGAAAGGACGATGCCCCTAAAAAGAAAGATAAAGAAGAAGAAAATAATCAGCAAGAAAACAGCCAATCATAGACAATATGTTGTCTATGATTGATTGCCTTCTTGTCTTTTGCAAATGGCAGAAGATAAATTACAAAAACTAGAATCTAAGATAGACTTTACGTTCAAAGATAAGAATTTATTGCTCATGGCTTTGACGCATCGCTCTTATCTTAATGAAAATCCTAAGTGGGGACAGGACCACAATGAGCGGTTAGAATTTCTCGGCGACGCCGTCTTGGAATTAGTTGTTACAGAATATCTGTATAAAACTTATCCGAATCCGGAAGGGGAACTGACAAATTGGCGAGCTGCTTTGGTCAACGCTGTCATGCTTTCCAAAATAACTTCTGAATTTGACCTCAACGATTACGTTCTCTTATCAAAAGGCGAAGCTCGCGATACCGGCCGGGCTCGCCAATATATCTTAGCAAACGCAATGGAATCACTTATTGGAGCTATTTATCTTGACCAGGGATATGATGCTTCCGAAAAGTTTATTAAAAAGTTCATTCTGAAAGAACTGTCCGGAATTATTGAAAATCAACTTTATAGAGATGCCAAAAGTTTGTTTCAAGAAAAAGCCCAAGAAAAGGCGGGTATTACTCCAACTTATGAGGTTTTGAAGGAGTGGGGTCCCGACCATGCCCGTAATTTTCAGGTTGGCGTGTTTTTGGAAAAAGAGATGGTTGGCGTAGGCGACGGTCCCTCAAAGCAGGAAGCCCAACAGGTAGCGGCATCTGATGCTCTTAAGAAGAAAGGTTGGTAAAAATTTCTGTGCGTGCCTGGCCCATTTCGTTACGGGCCTACGGCACGCCCTTCGGGTTTCCCGATTTCTTCGTTAAAATTTCCGCTTCTCCTTCACCATAGATATCTATGGCTCAGTTGAATGCTCAATTTTACCTCGAACTCGGAAAACACAGAAAGTTTTTTAAGGCCGGTTTTGGTATTGCATTCTTACGAATATCGTGTTATTATAATGTAGTTATCAATAAATTTGGCACAGGAGGTTAGAGTCATGATGACACCTGCAGTACTTGGTCTTGCTCTGGCAATCAGTGGGGTTGGAACCATGTTTGACTACACGAAAGATGAAGAGTGGTCGAATGGGCAGGCCACCTTTGGATTTTTTATGTTAGTCGGCGGTCTAGGGCTCATCGTTTTCGAGGCCAATTGGTATTTCCACTTCATCAAATAGTTCACCGTCTTTTGTTATCGTCGCCCTTGTGGAGGGGCGACTTTTCTTTTTAAATCATATTTGCTATACTTAAAACCATGAAAGAAGGATTGCCAAAGAGGGAGAAAAAATCTAAAAACCATGCGAAGCATGATGAATGGGAAGCCAAGGATGCAGTCTACATGATTCCCATGTTTCCCATATTTCTTTTCGGGGCTTTGTTTGGGGATTTATTTTAACCAAGCATGTTAAAGGGAGAATATAAAAACATATTATTTGAGACTTTCGGAGTATTAGAGTTTTCTGATACCGAAAAAGAAGAAGCTCTTCAAACATTCAAGAAAAAATTAGCTTTTGAGCTTCTTAAATCAGTCCAAGGAGAATTGCCCCAGGCTCAACAGGATTGGATAGCCAACGGGAACGGGGACATGAATGACCCGGTATTTTCAGAGATTCAGAAAACTATTCAAGAAATGTATAGCCGAGAATCCCTATACGAAAAAAGTAAACCGATATTCAAGAAACTGGTTTCGGACTATGTAGAATTCATGTCTGACGGACTGGAACCCGAAAGCGTGGCTAAGCTCACAGAAATTGTAAACAAGCTTTAAAAAATCGCTCTTAAGAGAGCGATTTTTGGAAACTTGATTTAATTTTAAATCTTTGCTAAAATAACCGGACATGTTAATGGTGCGTCTACAAAGGATAGGAAAGCGGGGACAGGCCTATTTTAGGGTTATTGTCACCGAACATACAAAAAAGCCGAAGGGAGAATATTTGGAACTTTTAGGTACCTATAATCCTCACGAAAAAATACTTAAAGTTAAGAAAGACAGGATAGAATACTGGGTATCAAAAGGTGCTCAAACTTCCCCAACAGTCAACAATTTACTCGTAAATTATAAGATTTGGGATAAACCGAAAGTTCAGAGCTGGAAACCTAAGGTAAAACCAAAAGTTGAAGCTCCGGTAGTAAAGGCGGAGACACCAAAAGCGGAAGTTCCGAAAGAAGAACCGGTTCCCGCAGAAGCACAACCCGCGTAGCGGAGCAGTCGTCGTATGACGGCAACCCGAATCAGTAGTAAGTTAAAAAAGCCCTGATGTCAGGGCTTTTTTGTTTCTTGCCAAATCAGTGACGGTTGAGTAAAATTAAATTGCATGAAAGCTGTCACCCTTTGCTTATTAGTTAAAGATGACAAAATTCTTCTTGCCATGAAGAAGAGGGGTTTTGGTGTGGGAAAGTGGAATGGGATTGGAGGCAAAGTCCAAGAAGGAGAAACGGTAGAAATAGCAGCTGTCAGAGAAACAGAAGAAGAAGTAGGGGTTATAGTTGATCCCGCTAAGATAGAAAAAGTTGGCAATATTGAGTTTTATTTTAAAGACAAATCAGAGTGGAATCAGCACATGCACATTTTTCTGGTTAGAGATTGGAAGGGCGAACCGAAAGAGTCTGAAGAGATGATGCCAAAGTGGCATTCTCAAAAAGACATCCCATTTAATACAATGTGGCTTGATGATAAACATTGGCTGCCGACGGTTCTTGCCGGTAAAAAAGTAGAAGGTAAATTTTATTTCGCTAACGACGGGGCAAATATAGATGAGTTTGATATTAGAGAGGTTTAATATAGGGGGGTTCAGGTTTATAAACGATTTAGCTGGACACAATATCTGGCTGGACAGGTTTATGGTCTTTGCGGCCGACATGATGGGTTATTTTTTGATTGTGTCCGTGCTTATTGTTTTTTGGAAAAAAGATTATTTTAAAAAGATTATTTTTGTTTCTTGGGGCTCTGCCCTCATTGCCCGGTTTATTTTTGTAGCGATATTAAGGTATTTAATTTACTCACCTCGTCCGTTCTTAGTTTTGGAGAATGTCCATCAGCTAATGAATCATGAACTTGAATCATCTTTTCCGTCCGGACACACCACCTTTTATTTTGCAATGGCAATGGGTGTTTATTTTTATAATAAAAAAGCCGGCTGGGTTTACTTTGCCTTAGCCGGACTCTTGGGATTTGCCCGTGTTTTTGTGAGTGTTCACTGGCCCTTAGATATTCTGGCCGGAGTGGTGTTGGGCATTGCCACGGCGATTCTTGTTAGGTATTTAAAACAAAAAATGCCCCTAAGGACATTGTCGTGAGATTTTCTACGTTTTGCTGGTTAATCTGGCCAAAGCCACTCTTATGTAATCATCTCTTTTTTCTTTAGAATCTGGGTGGCAGATATATGAAGAAAGAACAACCCTCTCCTGAAAATTATCTAACCCTTTCCACCAGTACTTTTTCCATAGAGCCTTGAGCATCTTCTTGGTCTCTTTGTCCGTAAGTTCCTTATAGCTGAAGGCTTTTATTACAAGTATTTGGAGTTCAACTTTGCTAAGGAACATGCTTCCTCCTTAATAAAAAACCGGTATAATAATACAACAGTATTATTATTTTAGCAAGGGGTCTTGTGTTACTTGGACTGCGTTTTTAAGGAAAGCCGCAATAACAATTGGCCCCATGCCTCCGGGAACTGGAGTGATGAGAGAGGATTTAGGGGCGACAGAATCAAAATCAACATCGCCGACTACTTTCTCTCCGAGTTTTTCAAATCCAAAATCTACTACTATGGCACCCTCTTTTACCATATCCTCCTTAATTAAATTAGGTTTACCTACTCCGGATACTATTATATCAGCCTGGCAGGATATCTCTTTAGGATTAGGAGTATGTTCATCAATGCGAAAAACTTTTGCCCCCATTTGTTCAAGCCAATGAGAAATTGGTTTGCCTATAAGCATGCTTTGACCGAAAACTGCTGCAACTTTGCTTTTTGGATCTACTCCATATTCTTTAAACAAGAGTTCCAAAGCTTCGACTGACGGCGGAAGCAATCCTGTATTATTGTTATAAAAATTTTCTTGGGCTGAAGCTGAAAGGACATCGATATCCTTATTTTTGGATATGGAATTTAAAATTTTATCCCGATCGAATTTTTCCAGTAAAGGAAGTTCAACAATAATTCCGCTCATTTCTTTTTCTTCAGATAATTCTTTTATTTTGCTGATTATTTTATCTTCCGAGTCGTTGTTGCCAAAATGAAAAATATTGACCTCTATACCTATTGAATTGGCATATTTTTTCTTCATTTCAACAAAACGTCCAATTGCTTGGTTGTCGCCGACCCAGATAGCGGCAACAGAAACAGACCGACCATTGAGGTCGGTTTTAATTTGAGATAATATTTTTTGCGCGATTGTTTTACCGTCAGCAATAATCATGATAATTTAAATTCTGGTGCCCGAGGTGGGAGTTTTTAACTCTTGTCTGGCCGGACCATGTCTAAAAATGCTTGAACATTTTTTGAAAGACGGACTTGATATTTAAATGGTGCACCAGATTTTTGAGGAATGCGATATTTGCGTGGACTAAATCCAAGTGAGATTATGGAGTTTTTTGCGTCTTCTGCCAACTTTGGAATTATTGTCGAGAATATGACCATTGGGTATCCCCGATCATTATAAATGCAACCGTCAGTTTCTATAAGTCCCTGCAGACATTTTGTTTTATACTTCTTATTTTCCATTATCCACTTAGGGACCCTGACGGTTTGTCTAAACTTTGATCCGTCTTTTGCTTTCCAGCCCAGCAAATCTTCTAAGTGGTTAGAGTAAATAATCACATCGACACAGTTACCCTTCTTCTTTGCCATGCTTACTTTGTTTTGAGGTAAAAGCAATCTTAGAGATTCGCTTATTCGTGTTATAAGCTTTGGATATTTAGTGTCGCAGCTAATCCTTAATCTTGTCGTTTTGTGAACACAGGATAAATTACCGTCGCCAATAGCCAAGCCGATAATGTAGGATTGCAAGTTTTTATCGTTATTTAGGGTAGGAGTTCTATAATAAGTCATGTTTGTGCCGCTGGTGGGAGTCGAACCCACAAGGCCTTGCGGCCGCGCGATTTTGAGTCGCGTACGTATCCCAGTTCCGTCACAGCGGCAACATTCACACAATTTATCATGTTTTGACCTATTTTTCAATTGCATTTTTATATAGAAATATTAGAATGAAATCATGGCTCGCATCATCAGTGTTTGCAACCAAAAGGGCGGAGTTGGAAAAACCACATCTAGTGTTAATCTTTCGGCCTACCTTGCTGCGGCCGGAAAATATGTTCTCTTGGTTGATTTGGATTCACAGGCAAATGCAACGGTTGGGTTAGGGGTCCATGTCGCCGAAAACGGTTCTAATGTTTACCACTCTTTAATAAGCGATCTTAATCCGAGCTTGGTAATCAAAAAAACATCTTTGTTTGGATTTGATATTTTGCCGGCGGCACAAAGCTTGGCCGGAGCGACCGTGGAACTTGTATCAATGGAGCAAAGAGAATTACGCTTGAAGAAAGTTTTAGACTCCCTAAGAACTAATTACGATTATATTATCATTGATTGTCCGCCTTCGCTCGGGCTTTTGACCGTAAACGCTTTAGCCGCATCAGAGCGGGTTATTATTCCTGTTCAGTGTGAGTATTATGCTCTTGAAGGTTTAGGTCAGCTTTTGAAAACAGTTGAATTGGTAAAGGGTGGACTTAATACGGATTTGCAAGTGTTGGGAGTGTTGCTTACAATGTATGATAGAAGGAATCAATTATCTAATCAGGTTTTAAACGAGGTTTCCAAAAATTTTCCGGGCAGAGTTTTTAATGCTGTAATACCAAGAACCGTATCGTTGGCTGAATCGCCGAGCTTCGGAAAAACAATTTTGCAGTTTGACCCTGATTCAAAAGCCGCCAGGGCTTATAGGCAATTGGCAGAAGAAGTTATAAGATTAAACTAGCATGAAAAAATTATTCGGTTTAGGAAAAGGGCTTGGCTCGCTAATTCCGCAAAATACGGAAATCAGACAGCCGGAAAATCGGAAAGAGAATGTTTTTTATGTTGAAATAAACAAAATTAAAGCTAACCCCGATCAACCCCGACAGGATTTTGACGAAGAGGGGATAAAAGAACTTTCAAAGTCTGTAAGAAAATATGGCGTTCTCCAGCCGTTGCTTGTTACTAAAGTTGAAATAGAAACCCCGAAAGGATTGGAGGTTTCTTACCAGCTTATTGCTGGAGAAAGAAGATTGAGAGCGTCTCAAGTGGCTGGGTTGCCTCAAGTGCCGGTTATCATAAGAGATGAGTTTGAACACAAGCAGGACAGGTTGGAGGTTGCTTTAATAGAAAATGTCCAAAGGAAAGATTTGAATCCAGTTGAAGAGGCGGAGGCCTACGACCGGCTGGCTCAAGAGTTTGGATTGACTCAAAAAGAAATTGCCGAGAAAGTTTCTAAATCAAGGGAGGTAGTTGCCAATGCTGTCCGATTACTTAATCTCCCCAAAGATATGAGAGATGCTCTAAGAGCCGATAAATTATCACGTGCTCATGCCAAGGCACTATTAGCGTTTAGCGATGAAGCGAAGCAGAGGGAAGTTTATAATCAAATTTTGGGGGGCGGGGTATCGTCAAAAGATGTTGAGAATATGGCATCATCGGCTAAGCCCAATAAAAAATTAGTTAAGAAAGATAATAAATTTGCAACTCTTGAAAAAAACTTGAGTGAAACCCTTGAGGCGCCGGTACTTATCCATGCTTCTGAAAAAGGGGGCAAGATAGTTGTTAGATTCGCCTCCCTCGAAGATCTCAACAAAATCGCCAAGTCGATTATTGACTAATTTTTCTTGCGGTCGGACCACGAGGCATTTAACAGACGGACGCTTGCGCCGTTTTTTGTTTTTATGTTAGAGCAATTAGCGACATGAATTGAAACTCCGCGGTTGACGGTCATGTAGCCCTTTATTTTGTGTTCGGTGGTGGGGTTGCAGCACTTGGCCAGCTTGTATAAAAGTCCTTTTTGTCCCTGAATTATCGGTTCACCTATTTTAGGAACTGTTATCTCAATTTTTTTTGCTTGTTTAGTTTTTAGTTTTTCCGGTTCTGAGGCTTCTCCTTTTTGTTTTTGTTCAATTTCATTAAAGTATGATTTAATTTTATTTCTTGCACTGGCTGTTTTAACTATTTTTAACCAGTCAAAAGAGGGCTTCTTGTCTTTGCCTTTTATAATCTCAACTACGTCTCCGTTTTTAAGTTTGTGATGAAGGGGAACAATTTTGCCGTTTATCTTGGCGCCTCGGGTCATGTGGCCAAGGTCTGTATGAATGGCGTAAGAGAAATCTATGGGCGTGGCGCCGTCCGGAAGGTCTTTGACCTCACCCTTTGGTGTAAAGGCAAATATTCTGTGTTTGAAAAAATCTATTTTCAAGTTGGACAAACTTTCGCCCGGGGGAGTTTCTTTGAGGAAATTTTTTAGCTGATTAACCCACTGAACTTCTTTAACATTTGCCATTATGCCTTTTTTCTTCCCTCCTTCGCTATAAGCCCAGTGAGCGGCAATACCATTCTCGGCGTATTCATGCATATTTTCGGTTCTTATCTGTATCTCAACAATTCGGCCCTTTTCGCAGAAAATAGTTGTGTGGAGGGACTGGTAACCGTTTGGTTTGGGTAATGCGATATAATCTTTTATCAGGCCAGGGAGGGGTTTATAAAACTTATGAATCACCCCAAGTGCTTCATAGCACGACTTGATATCGGGAACTATAATGCGCATTGCTACCAAATCGAATATTTTATCTATATCCATTTCTTTTCGGAGCATTTTTCCGTACAAGCTGTAATAATGCTTGGCTCGGGAATTTATTTCCAGAATTGGAACATTAGCGTCGGTAAGATATCTTTTTATGATTGGCCTAGTTCGGTCTATGTACTTTAAACGGTCAGCGTATTTTTCTTTTACTTTTTTTATTAGTTGTGAATATTCAAGAGGATAAACGTAAGGGAAGGCCATATCTTCAAGCTGGCCTTTTAATCGCCCCATTCCCAGTCGGGCGGAAATTGGAGCATATATTTCCAAGGTTTCAAGGGCAATTTTTTTCTGATCGGCCTTATCTTTGAATTTCAATGTTTCCATGTTGTGATAGCGGTCGGCGAGTTTTATTAAAATTACTCTGATATCTTCAGCCATGGCAAAGAACATTTTCTTGAGAGAATTTAAATGGTCAGTGTTGCTCTTCTTTTCATTGGGATTACTGTCGTATTCAATTTTACTTAGCTTGGTTACACCTTCAACGAGAAAGGCGATATCTTTGCCAAATTCTTTCTCAATGTCTTTGTGGGTGATAGAAGTATCTTCAATGGTATCATGCAAAATTCCTGCGACTATTGTAGCCGAATCTAGTCCCAGTTCAGACAAAAAATAAGCCACATGAAGGGGGTGACTTAAATATTCTTCTCCTGATAAGCGTTTTTGTCCTGCATGGGCCGTTTTAGCCAGTTCAAAGGCTTTCTCTATGAGTTTTTTATCTGATTCCTTATAAGCTGGATTTTCCAGTATTTTCTCCAAAATTGACGTCATAGTACATTCAGGGTAATCTTTTTTGTACCAACTTTCAAGAATCGCTCCATCTCACACCTCGACTCGTAATTCAATGTTTGAAATAATCAAAGCCAGCTATTTTCTAACCGTTGGATTACGGCCTCTGGCCTTCTTCGGACAAATGCTTAAATTAATCTCAATTTGCTTAACAAATTTTAGCATCCGTTCCTCCCTAAGGGGATTTTCCGGCTTAAATTTGTTGAACCCTGCCTGCCGGCAGGCAGGTAAGCAAATTATCAATTAATTTAAGCATTGTGTATTCCTCGAAACCAATAGGTTATAAAATATCTGGCTTCGCTTATTTCTCGATTCTCCGACTGGGCTTGCTCATTATTTCATGTGGACACTGGAACTTAAAGATGGTAATTGTAGAATTAATGTCAAAATGGGCACTAATATTGCAAGGTGGAACAATGAGGGGTGCTTTTCTTGTTGGGGCCATGAAAACTATTTATCGTCTTTTGGGCATTAACTATTTCGATGCAATTTTTGCAACTTCAGTTGGAGTTTTTGAACAGGCATTTTTTGCTACAAATCAGATAAATATCATGGAAAATACTTGGCGAGAATATGTTCACGGTAATCAACTCATTAATTTTATAAATCCTTTATCAGGAAAACCAATTCTAAATCTGGACTATCTAATAAATCTATTTAAATCTGAAAAATCAATGCTTGATATTGATGTTTTAAATGAAAGTCATTTAAAACTGATTACTTTTATTACAGACCACGAAACAAGAGAACCGGTAGCCATGGATCTAAAAGAAAATCCATTTGAAATCATGAGAGCAACTTGCGCATTACCAATCTTTTATCCACCAAAAGTTATCATAAATAATCGGAGATATGTTGATTGTTGGCTTGCACCAAAACAAAAATTCCAAAAAGTTTTATTGGAAAATATTAAGGAATATGACAATATTCTGGTTGTTACTGTTTATAATAAGCAAGACGACTTTTTGGATAATATTGGTAAGGTTATTAGGCCACACAAAGTATCTCTTTGGGGGGTTTTAGATACAAACAGAAAAAGGATTATTGAGACTATTGCGCAAGGCGAGAAAGATGCTGAACAGTTTCTCGTTAATGACAAAACTTTTTTACTAGAGCAGTTCTTGTCTTAAGAGTTTGAATTCTTATTGCCAAATGTAAGAAGAAAATTAAGCAACCGGCGGAGGTAGAACCATTTTTTAAAATCAGTAGTATTTTTAAAAAAGGTTCTACGCAGCATGCATAGAGGTTGTGTGAACTATTCTTTCTTTTTTCTTCCTCTTCGGCCAACCTTTTTTTCTTCTTTGAATATCTCAAGCGCGCGAGGAAGAGTGATGGTGTAAACATCATCGCCGGAATCCTTTTTGAGTGAGCGGAAATCGCCGTCATGCATGACATACGGTCCGAATCGGCCGATGTTGGCTATAATTTCTTTTCCTGTTTCCGGGTGGACGCCAAGCACGCGGGGCAGACTCAAAAGTTTAAGCGCGTCTTGGAGGGTAATAGTTGAGGGATCTTTTTCTTTAGGTATACTTGAGCGTCGCGGTTTGGGATTCTCTTTTGTTTTTTCTCCGAGTTGGACATATGGTCCGAACCGGCCTTCCATGATAAAGATGGGCAATCCTGTTTCCGGATCTGTTCCGATGGGTTTATTAGGCTCAACGACCGAACCATCTATTCGACGTGCGCCATCACAATCGGGGTAGCGTTCACAGCTCATAAATTTTCCACTGCGTCCAAGCTTAATAATCATGGGGCCATTACATATAGGACACTCGGATTCTTTAGGAGCAGGCCCCAGGTTAGTTAGTTTATCTATTTTTTCTTTTGCTTTTACGTCTCGGTGAAAAGGTGTGTAAAAATCTTGGAGAGTTTTGACATACTCTCTTTTTCCGGTTGCAATATCATCAAGCTCATTTTCCATTTCGGCGGTAAATGTGTCATTAATGTAATTCATAAAATTTTCTTCAAGAAATGAACTGACAACTTCGCCGGTGTCCGTTGGTTTTAGCGCCCGGCCTTCCTTTTCCACGTACTTGCGGTCGTATAAAGTCTTAATAATAGACGCGTAAGTAGATGGTCGCCCAATACCGCGCTTTTCTAATTCTTTTATAAGGCCAGCCTCTGAATAGCGGGGAAGTGGTTCTGTGTGTTTTTCTTCACTGGAAACATCTTTCAGTGTTAATGTCTCGCTTATATTAATTTTCGGTAATTCTACATCTTCGCCTCGCGCGCGGGTATCACAGGCAAGCCATCCGTCAAATATTACTCTTGAGCCTGTAGCAGCGAAATTAGGAATATTGCTGTCTTTTATGGTAGCAGTAATTTTTGTGCGCATAAGCTTGGCGTCAGTCATTTGTGAGGCGATTGTTCTCTCGCGGATAAGGCGATATAATTTTTTCTGATCTTCATTGCTTCCGGCTTTTTCTCGCGTAGCATCTGTTGGCCGGATTGCTTCATGCGCCTCTTGGGCATTTTTACTCTTAGTTTTATAGGTTCGCAGTTCCGCGTATTCTTTACCGTAAGTTTTTTCAATAAGGCCCACAATCTGTTCTTGAGCGGAAACGGCTAAGTTGACGCTGTCGGTGCGCATATATGTAATAAAACCTTGCTCGTAAAGTTTTTGAGCGATGCCCATAGTTCGGGACGGCGCATAGCCGAGACGTGAACTTGCCGATTGCTGGAGAGTTGAAGTTGTAAATGGCGACCGGGGTGAACGCTTAACTTCACTTTCTGTAATATCTTTAACAAACCAGGAGCCAGCCCTACTTTTGCTAAGAATATTCTCGGCCGTTTTAATATCTTTGGGATTCTCTTCACAGGTAACACGGAAAACAGTTTTGTTGTTTCCGAATACATCAGCGTAAATAATGTAGTAAGTTTCACTTTTAAAAGCGCGTATCTCGCGCTCGCGTTCTACAATAATACGAAGTGCCGGTGACTGAACGCGTCCGGCAGATAATCCATAACGAACCTTTTTCCAAATCAGACCGGAAAGGTCATAGCCTACAAGCCGGTCAAGGACCCTGCGTGCCTCTTGTGCTTTTACAAGTTCCAAATCTATTTTACGCGGGTGTTCCAGGGCTTCTTTTATGGCGTCTTTAGTAATTTCATGAAAAACAATTCGCTTGGGATTTTTTAAGCCGAGTACTTCTGCCACATGCCATGCGATAGCCTCTCCTTCCCGGTCAGGGTCGGTAGCAAGATAAATTTCGTCGGATTTTTCTGCAATATTTTTCAGGTCTTCAAGAATCTCACTTTTGCCGGGAGATATTTCATAGTGTGGGATGAATCCGCCTTTGATGTCGATGGCTTTTTTATTGCTTTTGGGCAGGTCTCTGACATGACCGACAGAAGCGCGTACGGAAAAACCACCTCCTAAAAATTTGGAGATGGTTTTGGATTTGGTTGGCGATTCAACGATAACTAAATTCATTTTAAATTTTTCGATATTTCCCGTTGCCCAGATGTTTTATAATGCCGCGTATTTCAAGCATGGATAAAGATACGGAGATTATTGAGGTCTCAATACCGGACCTTCTTATTATATCGTCTATAAACAGAATGCCATGTTCATCAAGCAGGTCAACAATTTTTTTCTCCGTTGGGTTTTTGGTTAAAACGTTCTTTTTCTTGTCGGAAAATAATTGTAAATTTTCATGATACTCATTAATGATATCATAAGCGTTCATAACAAGCTTGGCCCCGCTCTGAATTAAAGTGTTGGGACCGACAGATTTCGGGGACAGAACGCTTCCCGGCACCGCAAAAACATCGCGATTCTGGTCAAGGGCGCACTTGGCAGTAATGAGCGCTCCGCTTTTTTCGTCTGCCTCTATAACCAAGACCCCCAAGGATAGTCCGCTGATAATCCTATCTCTTACGGCAAAATTGGACGCAAAAATCTTTTCCTCGTCTGAATATTCAGAAACCAAAAGACCGTCATTTTTGAGTATGTTTTGAGCTAAAGGAAAGTTGGTTCTTGGTCCGATGTTTTTGTTGCCGACTCCGCCTCCGAGAACAGCTATGGTCTTACCCCCGCAATCCATTGTTGCTTGATGCGCTATTGCGTCTATCCCGAGAGCCAAGCCACTCACGACGGTAAATCCGTTGTTAGCGAGGTCTTTAACTATCTGTTGGGTAATTTCCCTTCCGTAGCTTGTCAGCTTCCGAGTTCCTACGACAGCAAAACAGCTGCTATTCAACAGAGAAATGTTTCCCCGGCAATAAAGTTGTTTGGGAAAATCATGTATTTGCCCCAATAGTTTGGGATAAATTTCTTCTCCGGCTGTGATTTGTTTGATGGGCCAACTCATCAATGCTTAGATTAATTGAGTTTGAGTAATCGGTCAAATTGTGGTAATTTTTTATATTATGTATTTATCTGTAATAATTCCCGCATACAACGAAGAAAAACACGTTAGGAAAACCATTGAATCAGTTTATCAATATCTGTTGGGTAAGAATTTAGAGCACGAGATTGTGGTTGTTAGCGATGGTTCAACCGACACAACTGAAGATATCGTCCGTTCTCTAACTATTACTATCCCGACTCTTCAGCTACTTAATTATAAACCCAACATAGGAAAGGGCTACGCAGTTCGTCAGGGCATGCTTAAAGCCAAAGGAGAATATCGGCTTTTCACTGATGCCGATAATGCAACTCCCATAGATCATATAGAGAAAATGCTGCCATATTTTCAGCAGGGATATGACGTAGTCATTGCCTCAATAGCTATTAAGGGAAGCGTTGTGACAAGCGGTTCAGAGCCAATTTGGAGAAGATTGTTTGGAAAAATGGGAAACTTGTTCATACAAGTGATAGCCGTACCGGGCATAAGTGATACTCAAAGAGGTTTTAAAATAATAACTGCTAAAGCTGCCCAAGATATTTTTTCCAAAGCGACTATTAACCGTTGGGGTTTTGATATTGAAATGCTCGCTCTGGCAAGAAAATTCGGTTATAAAATAAAAGAAGTTCCTATTACCTGGAAGAATGATCCTAATACCGCATCCCATCCGCGCCTCTCGGCGTACTTTCAGGTTTTGATGGAAACGGTTAGAATTAGGTGGAATCTATCAACTGGTAAATATAAATAATAATTAAAAATGCTAAATGAATTCCGACAAGATTTAGTTTCAGGAGATTGGGTTTTGTTTGCCACAGAAAGGGCAAAGAGGCCTTATCGTCAGCAAGATAAAAAAGAGAACATTTCCACGGCAAAAAATGATTGCCCCTTTGAGGACCCAAAAAGCTCTGGAAATGAGCCGGTTTGGTTTTATCCTGATGAAAAGTCATGGCGCATAGCCGTTGTTAAGAATAAATTTCCGGCAGTAAAACCAGGAATTTGCGGTCCGGAGATTTCTACTGGTTCGTTTAAGATTCATACGGCTACTGGAGATCATGATCTTTTTATCTACAAAGACCATGACCATCATCTGGCGGACTTTTCCTTAGACGAAATGACAGAGACTATCCGGGTATTTAAAAGGAGATATAAAGAAGTTGCGAATATCGGCGATTGTGTGCGTTATGTTCTTATCTTTCATAATTTTGGTCCGGACAGCGGTGCCAGTGTGCAACATCCGCACAGCCAGATAATGTCTTTGCCGATTTTACCGCCTGATGTATCAAGGAGTATCAATGGTTCCCATAATTTTTTTAAAGAAAACGGTAAAAATGTTTATGACCTTATGGTTAACTGGGAAATGGAATCCGGTACACGGATAGTCCATGAGAATGAGAAATTTGTGGCTTTTTGCCCCTTTGTTTCAAAAAATCCGTATGAGGTAAGAATATTTATGAAAAGTGCTCAACCACACTTTGAAGAATTACCAGATGATTTTGATAAGGGATTAGCTGACATTCTTCTTATTTCGTTAAAAAAAATAAAAGTAGCTTTGAATAATCCAAGTTTCAATTTATTCATCCATACAGCTCCAGTACAATCATCGCATACGCATGATTACTATAGCTGGCATATTGAAATTCTCCCCAGATTTAGTAAATTTGGTGGGATTGAATTAGCCACAGGTGTTGACCTTAACGCTATTGATCCGGATGAGGCGGCCAAACTATTAAGAGAAACAAGTATTTAAATATTTAAAATGATTCAATTGGCTTCCTATTTAAGCGAGTGGGCACTTCAGATTATTGGAGGAACCGGTTATGCCGGTATTTTTCTTTTGTCGGCTCTTGAAAGTTGTGCCATCCCCATCCCCTCGGAAGTTGTAATTCCATTTTCTGGATTCTTAGCCGTGTCAGGGAGATTTAATATTTGGTTGGTTATCTTGGTAGCTACTATTGCTAATTTAGTTGGTTCGGTAGTTTTGTTTTGGATAGGTAAGAGCGGGGGGAGGTGGTTTATAGAACGTTATGGCAAATATTTTTTGATTAACAGGCATGATATGGAAAGGGGAGATGAGTTATTTAAAAAATACGGCACAAAGATTATTTTTTGGGGCAGAATGCTTCCGGTTGTCAGGACATTCGTTTCTTTAGCGGCTGGAGTGGGAGAAATGAATTTTTATAGATTTTCCTTCTATACCTTACTTGGGTCTTTACCTTGGAATGCGGGCCTTGCAATTATTGGTTACAAAACAGGCGAGAATTGGAGGGTGTTAGAAAAATATTTTAGAAAATTCGATATTCTTATTGCGGTGTTGATAGTAATTTTTGTTGTTTGGTATGTCCGGGGGCATCTCAAAAAGAAATATGTCTAAAAAATACATTGTTGCCAACTGGAAAATGAATCCCCAAACTTGGGCTGAGGCCGAGCAAATTTTGGATTTTGTTAACGAATACCTTGAATCCAGAAATGAGAAAGAGTTTTCTACAGAGATTCCCGGGCTAAAGCACCGTGAACCTTATCCGAGCTTGGTTTTTTGTCCGCCATTTGTTTTTTTGGAAGAAGTAGGTAAGGTTTTAAAATCCTCACACCTTGAACATGAGGCCTCCTTGGGCGCGCAGGATATTTTCTGGGAAGACACTGGCGCCGATACCGGCGAGGTTTCCGGCCTGATGTTAAAGAAGCTTGGGGTCCAGTATGTTATTGTCGGCCATTCCGAAAGAAGGTGGAAATTAGGTGAGTCGGATGAAATTGTGAATAAAAAGTTAAAAGCCGTATTGAGAAATGAGATGATACCAATAGTGTGTTTGGGTGAAAAAGTACGGGATGATAATTTTAAAGAATTTTTAAAAAATCAGACCGTCGCCACATTTGCGGGGTTATCTGTTGATGAGATAGGGAGGTGTCTGATTGCATATGAACCGGTTTGGGCTATTTCTACCAATCCCAATGCTCATTCCGACACTCCAGAAAGTGCTGTAGAATCAATTAAAATTATCAAAGAAATTATATCTAGAAATTGGAAAATAGAAACAGGAAACTTGTTTCTGTATGGCGGTTCAGTAGCCTCTAAAAACGTAGCCGACTTTATCGGGCAAAAAGAAATTGACGGGGTCTTGGTGGGTGGTGCCAGTGTTAATAAAGAGGAATTTGTTAAAATTCTCAAACTTGTTTAATTACAGCTCACACAACCTCCGCCGGTTGTTTTGGTGATAACTGACGATTGGCAATAAAAGTTCAAATTATTGAAAAACCGGCTCAAAAGGCCGGTTTTTGTTAAGTTGACATTTTACTTGAAAAGGCGTATAGTTAAAGGATAATGTAAGCTCTTTGAATATTTGTTTGCAAGGGGTAGCCATAGCGTTCAGCGGCTGAAATGTCGGCACCTGAACGCTATGGCTACCAATTCCGGTGAGCCACTGCGGGCCGCATAGTGCGGTCAAAACTCTCCTGCATAGTGCAGGAAGGAGGAAGTCATGCGTTGGAATCCGATTGAACAGATGCAAGATGTCGTCAACAAGTTCGGAACAGAGGAGCGCATCAAGCGTTTCCAGTCCGGCGAGCTGGTGCTCGTCGAGCGCAACCTGACCACCGTGAAACCTGTCCTGCTGTTCGAGCGTACCGCACGGTACGCCGGCGGAAAGTTCGTCACCAAGCAGAGCTTCACCAAGGATAACGCCAAGGTGAAGTTTGGCTATATCGATGAGCGTGTCTCGAAGCTCTTCGGCAACGTCAAAGAAGACGTTCCGGCCGGCGAGCTCGCGGTGCATACGCTTATGTGTGGCGTCAACGATCCCGAAATCATGGTCGCGTTGGGTCCGCAGGCCAAGCGCTTCACAAAGCTCGGCCAGTTCTACATGACACTCGAGTTGCAAGGCCTGGGTCAAGAAGGTTCTCTCCTCGTCAACGGATACGCGAACATCGCATACATCCTCGACGAGAACGGTGCTCCGTGGGCGGTCGACGCGCACTGGTACAGCGACGGCTGGTACGTGGGCGTCTACTCGGTAGCCTGCCGGGGCACGTGGTCTGCCGGTTGTCAGGTTCTCTCGCAAGTCGCATAGGGACTTGGTCTCTTGGTCCCTTGGTTCTTGGACCCGTGCGGTAAACCGCACGGGTCTTTTGTTTTTTATATTAGTTGTTAAGATGTATTTGGATATTAGGCGAATCTGCCGGTCGCTAATCAGGCGAAGGTTTTAGGGTCGTGCTTTAGCCGACCCTGGAATCGCCTCAGGCTGCTGGCGGCCGAATTCTAAGCGTGCATGATGGTTGCTCTATGAGCTTTAAAAATGAAGATACTTGGTGCAAAATACTATGTGAATCAGCTCACGAATACGATACAGCGGTGAGAGTACTCAAACCGCAGTGGTATGGAAAGTATTTTGCACGGAACTTGGGCGGTCAACGCGAACTGGAACAGCGACGGCTGGAACGTGAACGTCAACTCGGTAGCCAACCAGAACACGTGGAATGCCGGTAATCAGGTTCTCTCGAAAATCTCTTCGTTCAAAGACCCGGCTTACCGGGTCTTTGTTTGCCTTTGCCAGCCACCAAGCATTTTACCTATTTCGTTTAAGGGTTGAGATAGCGCAAGGTATTTGTTGTTATCAAGAATTTTCATTTCCCAGGCGATTTGTAACATATATTTTAAGATATCAAATATATCCGAAGCTTGGTTCAGATAATATATTTTCTGTTCCGATGCTTTGTAACCGCCAGAGATTATGCGTTTGATGACCTCTCGGAATAGGCTATCAATATCCACCCCGATGGTGTATTTGTGTGACTTATCTAATCTAATAAAATAGTTATGCCAGAGCTTATAGACACCGACCAATTTTTGCAAAATAGGCAAATCATGTCTGGGGGGGGGGCGTAGAAGGATTGTATTTTGTCATAGTTTTGACGAGGTTATTAGTCTAGAAAATTTACTGGAGTCATGGAAGGAGTTTCTAAGGGGTAAGCGCAAAAGAAAAGATGTTCAGGAATTCAGTCTGTCTTTAATGGATAATATTATCCAGCTTCACCAAGATTTAACCAATCATACATACAATCACGGGTCATATCAAGCATTTCGAATCAATGACCCCAAGCCGAGGCAAATCCATAAATCTTCAGTCAGGGACAGATTGCTCCATCATGCCCTACACAGGATGCTCTATCCATTTTTTGACCGAACATTTGTTTCTGATTCATTCTCCTGTCGGATAGGAAAGGGAACACACAAAACATTGAATAGGTTTAGGAATTTTGCATATAAAGTTAGCAAAAACAATACTAAAACTTGTTGGATATTGAAGTGCGATATCAGGAAATTCTTTGAGAACATTAACCACGAAATTTTATTGGCAATTCTTAAAGAATATATTCCTGACCAAAACATTGTTTGGCTTATAGAAAAAGTCATAAGAAGTTTTTCATCGGCTTCAGGTCGTGGGTTGCCACTCGGCAACCTCACTTCGCAGCTCTTTGTAAATATCTATATGAATGAATTTGACCAATTTGTGAAGCACAAATTGAAGGTCAAATACTATATTAGATACGCCGATGATTTTGTGGTGTTGTTCAAGGATAAGACGTGGCTGGAAGAGCTACTTCCTAAAATGGGCAACTTTTTATTAGAAAAGTTGAGGTTGGAGTTGCACCCCGACAAGATTTTCATTAAAACTCTTGCTTCTGGTGTGGATTTTCTGGGGTGGGTGCATTTTCCTGACCATAGAGTGTTGAGGACGACTACCAAAAGAAGAATGGTGAAGAAAATAATCGCCAATCCCAGGCCTGAAGTTTTGGCATCTTACAGCGGATTGTTGAAACATGGAAACACTTTCAAGCTAAAGAAAACGATTAAATTGTGGTAATATTGAATTCATGAAAACAATTCGAGAAATACCTGACTTAAAAGACAAAAAAGTTTTATTGAGGGTTGATTTTGATGTTCCGGTTTCAGATAAGGGGCAAATAGAAGAATCGTTCCGGATTAAAAAGCAGAAAGAAACACTTGATTATCTTGTCGAGCATGGTGCCCATGTAATTATGGTTGCCCATATCTCTGACCAATCTGTTGACCAGTCGTTTGCTGTTCTCATGCCACAACTCCATCTACTTTTGGGGTACGAAATTAATTTTATAAAAACTGTACCGGAGATTGGTGCTTATTTTGAAAATTATGCAGGACCAGCACTATTAGAAAATATTCGTCAAAACATTGGAGAAGAAAAGAACGATTCGGAGTTCGCCAAACAACTTACGGCCGGATTTGATATTTATGTGAATAACGCTTTCGCTGTTTGCCACCGCAATCATGCATCGGTTTCTGCAATTACAAAATTTCTGCCGAGCTATGCCGGATTTTTAATTGAAGAAGAAACGGCTAAGCTCCAGAACGTTATCAATGCTCCTAAAAACGGAAAACTTTTGATAATGGGCGGTGCCAAAGCATCAACAAAGATATCAGTTATCAAGAACTTTTTGGATAAAGCCGACAAAATATTGATAGGCGGAGTGATTGCTAATGACATCTTGAAAGTAAAAGGGCAAGATGTGGGCGACTCTGTCGTTGACGAAAATGCTTCGGAACTCTTAGTGGGTTTGGATTTAAACAATCCTCAATTAGTCATACCCAAAGATTTTAATATTTCTGACAAAAAGATTTTAGATATTGGCCCCGAAGCAATCAAGGAATTTTCTGAAATAATTAAAAATTCTAAAATGATAATCTGGAACGGCCCGATGGGAATGTTTGAAAATCCCCAATTTGCCGATGGGACTAATAAAATTGCCCAAGCAATTACCGAATCATCGGCTATGAAAATAATTGGTGGAGGAGATACTATTTCTGCGATTGATAAATTCGGGATGATTGGTAAGTTTGATTTTATCTCAACCGGCGGGGGAGCAATGCTGGCATTCTTGGCGGGGGATAAATTACCGGGGTTAGAAGCATTAAAATAATGGAGTTTCAAACTAACAAAAATATCGTGGTTCTATATCATAAGAAATGCCCAGATGGTTTTTCTGGTGCTTGGGCGGCCTGGAAAAAATTCGGCGACTCGGCTGAATATGTTCCCATGCCGCCAGGTTCAGATGCGCCGCACATGGAAGGCAAAGAAGTATATTGTATTGATTATATTCCCGATAATCCATCAGGTCTCAAGGACTTTATCTTCCGAAATAAATCCGTAATTGCCATTGACCATCATGCCAGCAATGAGTCTTCGGTACCCTTGTTCACCGGTTCCAAGTTTGATAAAAATAAATGCGGTTCAATGTTGGCTTGGGAATATTTTTTTCCAAAACAGCCCGTGCCGACACTACTTAAATATGTTCAGGATGTTGATTTGTGGCAATGGAAGCTTTCAAACTCAAATGAATTTGCGCTCTATGTTGGTACGGTTGATTTCACATTTCTGGCCTGGGAACAACTGCGGGCTGATTTTGAGAACGAAAAAATCCGGGCTGATATTATCAAACAGGCTCAATTATTGATGAAAGATAAGCGTAAACATATCCAGGATTCCATTGAAGACGATGCCCAGCTTGTGATTTTTGAATGTTTAGAAATCCTAGCAATCAATGCTACGATAGACGGGTCTTTCATGGGGAATGCGTTGATTGAACGTAAACCGCCGATGTCAATTGTTTGGGTAGAATCAAAGGACGACATCCATGTCGGCCTGCGTTCTAATGGGGATGTGGACGTAAGCGTGATTGCCAAGAAATACGGCGGCGGTGGCCACCCGAAAGCTTCCGGGTTTGGTTGGCCACTCGGAAAAGAAAAACCGTGGAAAATAATTAAAAAAGATGAAAAATAAGATCACAATAAATACGGACGGGGGAGCGAGAGGTAATCCTGGCCCGGCGGCAATTGGAGTTGTTGTGGAAAGTGATTTAACCGGAAAGAAAGAGTTCGGTGAATATATTGGCGAGACTACCAACAACGAAGCCGAATATCGGGCAGTAATTTTTGCTCTAAAGAAACTGAAATCGTTAATCGGTTCAGATAAGTGTGGGGAGAGTTTGGTTGAGTTTGTGTTGGATAGTGAGCTTGTGGTAAAACAGCTGAACAAAGAATATAAACTCAAAGATAAAAATATCCAGAATTTTTTTATTGAAATTTGGAACCTCACTTTTGACTTCGGCGGAGTCTCTTTCCGACACGTTCCAAGAGGGGAAAACACAGAGGCGGACAGAATAGTTAATCAGGTGTTGGATAGGGAGGGAAATAAGTTGTTATAGCTGGAGGTATTGAAATGGGTTAAGATTCGTGCTATACTTATTTTGCTTTGTAAATTAAGCAATCGCCCTCGTGTATAGCGGGGGAGGAAAGTCCGAGCACTTACTTTGTTGAAAAACAATTTAAAACGGTAGCGGGTAACACCCGTCTGCAGTGATGCAAGAGGTGCGACCAGAGACGTCTTAACTCGAAAGAGTGAGAAAGCTAAACCCAAAATTCTTGTCTTATCAAGAGTTAAAGCTTAGTCCCGGCCAAGGGTAAAAGGCCAGGAGTGAAACGGCTAAATCCTTACTGGAGCGCAAGGTCAAACTCAGTGGCTTAGGCTATTGAAGACAAGTAGACCGCTTGAGCTTACTGGCAACAGTAGGCCTAGATAAATGATTACTGCTGGGCTTCGCCCAGAACAGAACTCGGCTTATTATTTACAAAGTATCAAAAATCTCTCATAGGAGGGATTTTTGATTGAAAATAGGATGTTTCTATGGTAGTTTAAGCACGTGAAAAAAGCTGACCTATTTTTCAATGTTCTGCGCCTGCCGATGGATTTTCTAATGCTTTTAGCGGCAGGGGCGACTACATACATACTAAGAACCCAAATTTTGCAGACTTTCAGGCCTGTACTTTTTGAATTCAATCTTCCTTTTGTGAGGTATCTTTATTTGGTGGTTTTTGTCTCGGTTTTATTTATTATCTCATATACAATTTCCGGACTCTATTTAATGAAGGTGAGGATGAGTATAGCAGAAGAACTCTCTAAGATATTGGTATCGTCTTCTGCGGCAGTGATGACTATTATTGTATATATTTTTTTAAGACAGGAACTTTTTAATTCAAGGTTCTTGATTTTGGGAGGATGGTTTTTTGCAGTTCTATTTGTATTTTTGGGACGGATGTTGGTTAGATATCTCCAAGTATTTTTTGTGTCTAAGTATGATTTTGGAATTCACAAAATAATGATTGTCGGTAATGACAGAGCAGCTACGAATATTATAGACGAAATAACTAAAAACCCATCCTCTGGCTATAGGATGGTAAAGCGTTTTTTAAATATTGAAATTGAAGAGATTGGTTTTTGGGTCGGAAATACCGGAGTGGACGAGGTTATTTTGGCTAACCACGATTATCCACCCGATAAAATAGTTGAACTTATTGATTTTTGCAACGAGAACCACCTTATCTTCAAGTTTGTTCCCAATTTGAGTCAAACGATGACTACTAATTATGACGTGGGTGTTATAAATGGAATGCCCTTGATAGAGTTAAAAAGAACTGCTCTTGATGGGTGGGGCAAGGTTATCAAGAGAGTTCTGGATATATTCTCCGGAACCTTGGGCTTATTGGCCCTCTCTCCTTTTATGGGCGTGATTGCTTTTGCAATAAAGTGGGAGACGGAAGGTCCGGTTTTTGCCCGATTGAAACGGGTTAGTAAAAATAAAGAATTTGACCTTCTAAAATTTAGAGGAATGATACAGAATGCCGAAGAGTTAAAGCCCTATCTTGCTCTTTTTAACGAAAGACAGGATGGTCCCCTGTTTAAAATAAAAAACGACCCGAGAATTACCGGAGTGGGGCGTTTCATCAGAAAATATAGACTTGATGAAATACCTCAGTTTTGGAATATTTTAAAAGGCGATATGAGTTTGGTCGGCCCCCGACCCCATCAGCCGGATGAGATTGAAAGATATCAAAAGCACCACAGAAGAGTTCTTGCTATTAAAGCTGGAGCTACCGGCTTAGCCCAGGTCTCCGGGTCATCGGATTTACCATTTGATCAAGAAGTAGCTCTGGATACTTTTTATATTGAGAACTGGTCTTTATTTTTGGACTTAAAAATAATTTTAAGAACAATCTTGAAAGTTTTTACCGACCACTCTGCCGTCTAAATTATTTCTATAATGAAAATTGCTTTTGTTCATGAATATTTAAATCAATTTGGAGGAGCCGAAAGAATGCTCCAGGTTTTATGCGCCTTATACCCAAGGGCTCCTATCTACACGCTTTTATACGATAGAGATGCAACTGGAGGTGTGTTTGATGGGCGGGTCATAAAAACATCTTTTCTCCAAAACCTGCCTTTTACTAAAAAACATCATAGGATTTTTCCGCTTTTAATGCCTTTAGCCATAGAGCAATTTGATTTTTCCGAATATGATTTGGTTCTTTCTGTTTCGGCCTCTTTTGCAAAGGGGATTATTACTAAACCCCATACGAAGCACATTTGTTATTGTCTTACTCCGCCGAGGTTTTTATGGGACAACAGTCAGAAATTTGTTGAGGAGTTCGGTTATCCCAAATTGTTAAAGAAATTTCTTCCCCCATTTATAACTTATTTGAGGATTTGGGACAAAGAGGCATCTTTGAGGGTTGATGAGTTTTGGTCGATTTCGGATTTTATTGGAGATCGGGTTAGAAAATACTATTCTAAACCTTTTCAAGTTATTTATCCGCCGGTAAATGTATCTAAATTTCACGTTTCTAAACAAATCGGGGATTACTTTTTTATGGCCGGCCGGCTTGTTTCATATAAGCGATTTGACATAGCGATAAAGTCTTTCAATCAAAATAGATTACCGCTTAAAATTGTTGGTATCGGGCCGGAATTAAATAAACTAAAGAAGATTGCTAATAAAAACGTAGAATTCCTTGGCTTGGTCTCAGATGAAAAACTTGCTGAACTTTATTCGCAGTCGCAGGCATGCATTTTCCCGCAAGAAGAGGATTTCGGGATTGTCCCTTTAGAATCAATGGCATCAGGCAGACCCGTTATTGCTTATCGGGCAGGAGGAGCGACGGAAACAATCGTGGAAAATGAAACAGGGATATTTTTTAATGAGCAAAACGAAGAATCTCTTCAGGTGGCCATAGAAAAGTTTCAAAGCATGGATTTTAAGTCTGAAGCTTGCCGGAAGCAGGCAGAAAAGTTTGATGTCAGTGTGTTTAAAAATAAAATTATAAATAAATTAAAAATTTAAAACATTTTTTATTTACCTCAATTGAAAGTAGTCGGAGAAGGGGGGGGTGTTCTCCCCATTGATCTGTATGAGGCTGTGGATATCTCAGTGGCAACTAAAAATATTCTCATCGACTCTGGTCTAAGAGAGCTACTGGTCAAAAATAGACTTGAAAGAGTTAGGGGTTTTACGTGGGATAAATGTGCTCGGGGAACCCTTGAGGCGTTTAAAAATGTCTAAAATTCATTATGCTTTATTAGGGTTTATGCATGAAATTTGTCTAATTAACTTAATTTTTAATTAATTTAATCAAAACTCAAGTATTAAATATCCAAGTTTAGAAATTTATTATTGCTTACCTTAGGCGTGCGTTGTATAATTGCTATAGACACTAAATGTAAGTTTTCATTTCCGTTTTGTACCTTAAAACTCTCTGCACCAAATGGAGCTTTTGTTTATGCCGTTCATGATTGAGAAGTTGTTTCGGGGTCCAAACTCGAACCTTTATTAAGGGCAGTTCCGTTTCCAGCGGAAACAATGCCCGTTATTGTTACAAATTATGAACCGACCACAATTGTTCCTCCAATTTTGTCTCCTTCGAAGCAACAAAATTGTGAGTCTTTGATTTTTGAACCTATCCATGGTGGGAAATAAATCGGGACACCTGTTCTTTTACTTCCTTCGCGAATTTATTCCTTCATGCGAAGGAAAACACCCGCGCCCTTTTTCAAAGAGCGGGGGAACTAGTTCTTTGTAAAAACGAGGGTTCCTTAAGTGCAGATCGCGGAGCAGGCTCACGGCAAGGCGGGGACCCAAACGAAGTTTGGGACGCCTTACAGCCGGGAATCTCTGTCCCGGAAAGGATAAATGCCATCCGGGCACAATCAATCGTCTTGGATGGCATTTTGAATTATGCTAAATAAGGAAAAATACAAAATAGCAACTGCAATGTTTGACATCAAGCCCGTAGATAATTCGGGCAATGTTGATGTTTCAAGAATTTCTAATATTCAGTCGATTCTTAATTTGGGTAGGAAGTTTAGAATAAGCAATGGGAAAATAGTGTCTAGTATTAAAAAACATGTATTAAATAAAAGAAAAATAGAAAAAACTTTAATACGAGATACTGAATATTTAACACCCGAAATAGATCCAAGAAGTGAGTTTGAAAATTTTTTCAACAAAGATCTCGATGCTGAGATTGAACTAGCATCCATCGGAATTGAATTTCACAAAGAAAAATACTCTAAACCGAGGTATAAACCGATAGTTGCTACAAAATCTAATGAAAAAGGGGAGATTATTCCTATTTTAGTGTCGGCGGATGAGTCCATCTCCGACGAGCAAAACTGTCAGGTGGCCGACTACGGTGTGGGTTTTGAAGAAAATTATAAAAACACTCTCGCTCAAATAAACTTACGTGTTCCTGTAAAATCTCAAAGTAATTTTACGGGTGAGCCCAAAAAAATAGATGCCTTTAGTCTCGGACTCCTTACTTTGAAAACGTCCCAAGAGGCGCAAGCATCGAAAGAATTGGATATGTGGGTAGAGGATTTTTCAAAAAATAAAAAAATACCCAAGTTTAACCGGGTCTGGTTTTTGATTACAGGTCTTGGGTTGATAGCGTTTACCGTTTTTGGTCATTATGGATTAAACATTAAAAACCAGTTAATTGTAGAAGGTAATTCGGCAATTGCAAACCTTGAGAATGCCGGAGAGAGTATTAAAAATATGGATTTTGTTTCTGCTTCAGATAACTTTGCTCGGGCTTATCAGGAATTTTCTAAGGCGGGAGATGATATGAATTTCATGGGGGCCGGTATTAGTTCTTTACTTTCCGATTTGCCGGGAGCGGGGAAGTTAAAATCGGCAAAAAATCTGGTTGAGGCCGGTAAATTAATGGCCAACGCCGGACGGGCCATGGCCGATGCCATGGGTGAAATAGCTAAAACTAATTTAATACTTAATCCATTGGCAACAGTAGGAAGTGACGTGTCGATAGGAGAAATATCATCATCTCTTAAAAAAGCTTTGACACTTTCAAAAAAAAATTTAGGAAATTCTAAACAGCTTCTTGCCGACGTGGATAGTTCAAGTATTCCCGAAGATAAAAAGGCGAGCTTTGAAGAATTTAAATCAAAGCTTCCTCTTTTTGAAAAACTTGTTAACGATTCGGTGGGTTACTCTAAATTTCTCGAAGATTTTATTGGAACAAAAGGGGCCAAAAAATATTTAATCTTATTTCAAAATCCGTCAGAGCTTAGACCCACCGGTGGGTTCCCTGGAACTTATGGAGTAGTTTCATTCAAAGATGGAAGACTTCAGGATTTCAAGGTTGACGATGTTTATAATCTTGATGGTCAGCTTAAGGAGCTCGTTATTCCGCCTCTTCAGCTTCAGCACATCACACCTAATTGGGGGATGAGGGATGCGAATTGGTTTGTTGATTTTCCGACATCAGCTAGAAAAATAACGACCTTTTTCAAAAAGGAGTCGGGTTACGATATTGATGGGGTAATTACTTTTAGTCCTCAAATCGTAGCTCGGATTCTGAATATTGTAGGTCCTGTCGAAATGCCTGAATATAATCTGACCCTTGATTCAAGTAATTTATTTTCTGCTCTTCAGAACGAAGTCGAATATAAAGGAGACCGTAAACAGCCTAAGCAGATAATCATGGATTTTGCGCCTCGCATGTTAAAAAAGCTTTATTCGGCCGAGTCGGACAAATGGCTGGAAATATTCAATCTATTTGTATCCAGTATGGAACAAAAAGATATTCTTATGTATTTCAGGGACCTTAATTTGGAGAGTTTCTCGGTGGACAAGGGTTTTTCTGGTAAGGTTGCAGATACCGCGTCGGATTATCTTATGGTTACCTTTTCCAATGTAAAGGGGTCTAAGACGGATCTAGTCGTGGACTCGTTCCTAAAAGTACAAACTATAACCGAAAGCGGAGATGTGAAACACAAAGTTTCAATAACCCGCACGCACAATGGAGGAAACAATAAGTATGGATTTTATAACAAACAAAGCCCAACTTATGTCAGGGTCTTAGTTCCCGAGGATGCTGAATTCACGGGCTTGACCGGCAATTCAAGGCCGAATTTTAAACCCTTGATTGATTATGCCAATTCGGATTTTAAAAAAGACGAGGACTTGGCTAAATTTGAAGAAGAAAGTTATACAGATAAAGAAACTGGCGTGACTATATATAAAGAAGCGGGTAAGACGGAATATGGTTTTTGGATGATAATAAATCCGGGTGAGACAAAAACCGTAGATTTAGAGTACACCGTTCCCTCATCCGACGAGAATTATCAATTCTATATCCAAAAACAACCCGGCTTAGACATTAAAGATTTTAGGTTTTACGTAGACGATAAGCTTTACTTTGATGGACTGCTGGATAAAGATATGATAATTAGTCCAAGATGATGCTAACCCGACAATCTAAGACATTGCTGGGGGCGAGTGCGATGCTTGCCTTTTTAGGTTTGTTTTCCCGAGTTTTGGGGGTTTTAAGGGACAGGATTTTAGCTTCTCATTTTGGGGCTTCGGACTTGCTTGATGTCTATTATGTTTCTTTTGATATACCTGATTTTATTTTTAATCTTTTAGTCGTTGGAGCAGTGGCCTCGGCCTTTATTCCGGTTTTTATAGAATACCAATCAAGGAAGGAAGGAGAAGAATGGAATCTTGCAAATAACTTTTTGAACATCCTTGTCGCTATTATGGCTGTTACGGCTGGAGTGATATTTATATTTACCCCTTGGTTTATTGGTATTATTGCTCCGGGATTTTCTTCAGAGAAAAAAGAATTAGCAATTCTTTTTACTCGGGTTATGCTTTTCAGTCCGATAATTTTCTCTATCAGCGTTGTAATCGGTTCTGTCCTTCAAGTTTTTCACCGGTTTTTTGCGTATGCTCTTGCTCCGATAATGTATAATCTCGGGATAATTTTCGGTGCTATTTATTTTGTTCCCAAATTTGGTCCGCTTGGTTTAGCTGAGGGCGTGGTATTGGGAGCTTTGCTTCATCTTCTTATTCAACTGCCGGCATTGAAGGGTATTGGTTTTAAGTGGAAAAAAGTGTGGCATTGGGGTGATGCCGGAATGAGAAAAATCCTCAAACTTATGGTCCCAAGAACTATCGGCGTAGCACTTCTTCAAATTAATTTGATAATTCTTGACGCTTTATCCAGTAAAATATCGCCGGGAAGTGTGACTGTCATCAATCTTGCTAACAACTTCCAATATTTGCCGATATCGCTGGTTGGAATATCGACCGCGGTGGCTTCATTTCCGACTCTTTCTCGCCAGGCGCTCGAAGAAAATAAAACGGCATTTGTGGAAAGAATAAATAAAACTCTGCGACAAATACTGTTTATTATTTTACCAATCTCATTTCTGATGATCTATCTGAGAACGGATTTAGTAAGGGTTGTTTTGGGTTCAGGATTGTTCGGGCCCAGAGATATAGAACTAACTGGCAATATTCTGGGATTTTTTATGATTGGAGTTTTTGCCCAGAGCGTAATTCCTTTTTTGGCCAGATCTTTTTATGCCATGCAGAATACCCGTATTCCAGTTATAGCCAGTATTGCCGGAGTGGTGGCTAATATTTTCTTTGCCTGGTATTTTTCTTCGAGTCTCCAAATTTTTGCCCTGCCTTTGGCTTTTTCTTTGGCCGGAATATTGAATGCGTTAATTTTATTGATTTTCTTGAAATTTAATTTAAGAAGTATATCTTTGAAAGAACTTGGGGCCTATTTGTCTAAATTGTTATATGTTTGCGTAGTGATGGTTCTGATTATGATATTGGTGGATTTGTTTATAAATTTTGACGTAAATTCTATGGGAAGTTTATATCAAATAATTATATTATCGCTCATTGGCATCTTGACTTTTGGTGTTTTTTCAAGTATTTTGAAGATTAGTGAAGGGGGGTTTTTAATAGGAGCAATAAAAAATGCGTTTAAGCATTAAGGAAAGAGCGGGGATTATTGATACTTCAAGAATTTTTGAAATGGGCCATTTAGCCGAAGCCTTTCTTGAGAATATGGCTGATACGCAAAAAAGGGAAAAGCTGGAGAGAGAAATGGTTGTTGAAGGCAACAAACATCTTGCTCTTTGCAGAAAATGCAGACACAAGCTCGAGGAGTTAGAAAAGATACCTAAAGACCAGGACCTGCCTCTATAGCAGGCCCTTTTACTAAATGAACATAAGAAATTTTTGCATAATTGCCCATATAGACCATGGAAAATCGACTCTTGCCGACCGGTTTTTGGAATTGACAAAAACCGTAGAGAAAAGAAAAATGCACGAACAGTACTTGGATACGATGGAATTGGAAAGAGAAAGGGGAATTACCATAAAACTTCAACCGGTTAAAATGTCTTATGAATTGGGAGGGCAAAAATATACCCTGAATCTCATAGATACTCCTGGACATGTGGACTTCTCTTATGAGGTCTCGCGTTCTTTGGCGGCGGTTGAGGGGGCGATATTGCTCGTGGACGCTTCTAAGGGGGTTCAAGCCCAAACCTTGGCTAATCTGCATTTAGCGCAACAGCAGGGACTGAAAATAATTCCCGTTTTGAACAAGATTGATTTGCCTAATGCGAGAACTGAACAGGTAAAAGAAGAATTGGCATATCTTTTGGCAATTGAACCCAGAGATATTTTGGAGGTTTCCGCCAAAAATGGAACTAATGTGGAAAAAGTTCTGGAAAGGGTTATCAAAACCGTTCCCCCTCCTAAAATTTCTGACAATACCAACCTTAAGGCTCTTATCTTTGATTCTACTTTTGATGCCTATAAAGGCGTCCTTGCTTATATCAGGGTGTTTGAGGGTTCAATAAAAAAAGGAGACAAAATAATGGCCTTTGCTGCTAAAGCGAAAGCCGATGTTTTGGAAGCGGGTTATTTTTCGCCCAATCTTATTGCTTCTAATGACGGCATGTCATCGGGAGAGATTGGTTATATTGCGACCGGATTGAAAGATCCGGGACAAATAAGAGTCGGCGACACAATTACAAGTGAAAAACTTAGAGCCAATCCGCCAGCTGGCGGAGAAAAGTTTCAGCCATTACCCGGATACAAAGAACCACGGCCAATGGTTTTTGCCAGTTTCTTTCCGGAGAAAAGTGAGGACTACGATATTTTGAAAGATGCTTTGGGTAAGCTTAAATTAACCGATGCTTCTTTGGTTTATGAACCGGAATCGTCCGCCGGACTGGGGCGGGGATTTCGCCTTGGTTTTTTGGGGATGCTTCATGTGGAAATAATATCCGAACGGCTAAAAAGAGAATTTGGGCTCTCTCTCATAATTTCTTCCCCCTCTGTAGAATATGCTGTGAAAATGCAGAATGGTGAGGAATTAAAAATACGTTCAGCCTCAATGCTTCCGGACTTTTCCGGGATAAAAGTAATCTCCGAGCCGATAGTTTTTCTTGAGGTACTCACTCCGACTGCTTATATGGGCAGTGTCATGGAGTTAATGGCTACTATTAGAAACGTGTATAAGGGGACTGATTATTTGGGAAAGGAAACAGCTTTATTGAAATATGAAATGCCTTTATCAGAAGTTATTACTGATTTTTATGACAAGCTTAAAAGCGTTTCTTCGGGTTATGCGTCAATGAGTTATGAACCCAAAGACATGCAGGAGGGCGATCTGGTCAGGCTTGATATTCTGATTGCCAAAGATCTTGTGGAGCCATTTTCAAGGATAGTCCCAAAAGAAAAGGCTTATCAAGAAGGCCGGGCGATGGTTACGAAACTGAAAGAAGTAATACCGCCGCAGATGTTCGAAGTTTCAATTCAAGCGGCGATTGGTGGAAAGGTTATTGCTGCTGAATCAATCCGGGCAAAGAAAAAAGACGTTACTCAACATATGTATGGCGGAGACATAACCCGCAGGATGAAATTATGGAAGAAGCAAAAAAGAGGCAAAGCCCGCATGAAAGAAACCGGCCGGGTTAATCTGTCCCAGGATGTATTCCTCAAGATGCTGAAGAGGTAGTATACTAATAAAATGCCGGAACGAGGAGAAATCCGACCATGGAGATGACGACTAATAGTGATATAAGTATCCAGATTACCCTGATCGTTTTTCTGTTTAACATATACAGATAATAGCATGAAATTTCTAAACTCCAAAATATTTACCGCCATAGTCGGAATTATCACTTTGTGGCTTATTCTTTCTTCGATTAAATTTAATTCACAGAGAAGTGTGGTCGATGGTGAGGTTAAAAATATAGAAGCCAAAATAAAAGAGGTCCAAAATGACACTAATTATCTCAATAAATTTTTGGCTTATTTTAAAACTTCCACCTTTCTTGAAAAAGAAGCCCGTTTGAAGTTAAATTATAAAGCTCAAGACGAGGAAGTAGTTTTTGTGTATAAAGATAAAAACATGAAAAACGAGTCCGATTCAATAAGTTTTGAGGAGTTATTGGCAAAAATACCCAATTATAAAAAATGGTTTTTATATATTCTCGGCTATTAAGTTTTGCGGGATTCGTATAGTGGCAATACGCGACCTTCCCAAGGTTGAGACACGGGTCCGATTCCCGTATCCCGCTCTATGATTGAATGGTTGGTTAATAAAAAAGTATTTCGAAATGCCAATCATGCAATTTGGTTTATTTGTACTATTGGATTTATTTTAATTCTCCTTGGTTGTTTGGTAAAAATTAACTTAAGATTTCTTATTGCCACGGTTGCCTTAGTGGTTCATCTACCACCATTAATGACCTCCGTTGTTACGGTTTATAAAAAACGTGTTAGTGAGGTATATTCACAAGACTGCATTTGGTTTAATATTATCATGCTGATAGCCTATCTTTTTATTTGGTTAAAATTGATATAACAAAAATCTAGCGATTACTTGCCAACAGGTTCTAATGTCATCCACTGACCTATTCTATGGTTTGTATCAAAAAATGCGTTGTAAAAAACGCATTTTTTGATACAATAAGGTAGTATTTTGCCGCCTTAGCTCAGCTGGTAGAGCAGCACTTTCGTAAAGTGAAGGTCCCCAGTTCGACTCTGGGAGGCGGCTCAATTTGAAATTTTTGTATTTTTTTGAGATAATTACTTTGTGTTTGACTATGAGCACAACAAGGCTCTTTTATATGTGTATTCGGGAGCCGGAGGCGTCGATGCCCAAGACTGGGCGTCAATGCTTTTAAGAATGTATCAAAGATATGCCCAGAATAGGGGCTGGGGATTTACCATTCTTAGTGAATCTTTTGGAGAACAGAAAGGAATCAAAAATGCGGTTTGTGAATTCACCGGTGAGAATATATACGATACCTTGAAAGGGGAATCGGGTGTCCATCGTCTTGTTAGAATTTCACCGTTTTCGGCCAAAGGATTGCGTCATACCTCATTTGCATTGATTGAAGTTTTGCCGGAGATAATAAGCAAAGATTTGAAAATTAACCCCAATGATTTAAGAATAGACACTTTCCGTTCATCTGGACCAGGAGGGCAAAATGTTAATAAACTGGAGACTGCTGTAAGAATAACTCATATCCCCACCGGAATTATGGTTGCCGTCCAGTCAGAAAGGTCTCAAAGCCAGAATAAAGAAAAAGCTATGCAAGTACTTGTTTCCCGCCTTGCTCAAAAAATGGAGGAGGCGAAAATAAAAGAACTTTCCGAATTAAAATCCGAAAGGCGTGAGATAGAATGGGGAAGCCAGATCAGGTCATATGTTCTGAATCCTTATCAGATGGTTAAAGACCATAGGACCGGAACTAAGTCATCTCAGCCGGACAAAGTTTTGGATGGCGACTTAGATAAATTCATCAAAATAGAATCAAAAAACAAATGATAGAATTTAAAGAAGTTACTACAATTTATGACGGTGATGAGAGTATAGAAATATTGAATGGAGTAAATTTGCATATTAAAGACGGAGAGTTTGTTTCCATTATCGGACCGGCCGGAGCCGGCAAGTCAACCTTACTTCGTCTTCTAACCCGCGAAATAAGCCCGTTTAGGGGAGAGATTATTCTGGATGGTGTTAATTTGGCCCAGATTCCCCCTAAGGCCATTCCTTTGCTTAGGAGAAAAATAGGGACCGTATACCAGGATTTTAAACTTCTTTCTGCTAAGACCGCTTTTGAGAATGTGGCTTTTGCCATGGAGGTCTGCGGAGCTGATAGAGAAGAGATAAATAGCGATGTTCCTAAAATTTTAGGAATTGTTGGTTTGGGTGACAAGCTTAAAAGTTTTCCTCATCAATTATCCGGCGGTGAAAAACAACGTTTAGCCATCGCCCGAGCCTTAATCCACCGACCTAGGATTATATTAGCAGACGAGCCAACAGGGAACCTGGATATGGTAAATAGTTATGACGTGGTAAAATTATTAATGAAGATAAATGAACTTGGCACAACTGTTATCTTGGCAACTCATAATAGGGAAGTGGTTAATGCCATAGGGAAAAGGGTCATAAGCATAGAAAAGGGCAAGATAGTCAGAGACCAAGTAGAGAACGGTAAATATGTAATATAAAAGATGGAAGATTTAAAAGCAACAGCAAAAAGAGTTTTTAATGTAGGTTGGACCAACTTCAAGCGTAATACCTATTTGAGTATGGGCACTACGGGAGTTATGGTCTTAGTTTTGTTTTTGTTTTCTGGATTAATATCTTTGAATTTTCTTACATCGCAAATTGTGTCTGGTTTAGATGAAAAGGTGGATATCAGTGTCTATTTTAAGAATGATGCATCCGAAGACGAAATAGCCAAAGTTAAAAGCGACCTTGAGGTATTGGGGGCGGTTAAAAATGTAGAATATGTTTCGAAGGACCAGGCTCTGAATGAATTTAAAGCAAGACACGCCGGAGATACTTTAGTGCAGGATTCTTTGGCGGAGTTGGATGTGAATCCTCTGCAAGCATCTTTAAACGTAAAAGCTGATGATTCTTCCCAGTATGCCTCTATTGTTACATTTCTTGAGGGAAATAAGTTCAGGAGCTTGGTTGATAAAATAAATTTTTATGAGAATGAACAGGTAATTAAAAGAGTTCTGGCCATCTCGGGAGGTCTTAGAAACTGGGGATTCTTGTTTACGATGGCTTTGGCGTTGATTGCGGTTCTGGTAACTTTCAATACTGTCCGGCTCACTATCTATAGCCAGAAGCAAGAGATAGAGATAATGCGTTTGGTCGGAGGTTCCAATTGGCATATTAAAGCGCCATACCTCGTTGAGGGTGGTTTATATGGAGCTTTAGCGGCTGGCATTGTGATAGTAATATTTTATCCCGCAATCTTTTTTATTTCTCCTAAAGTTGAGGGCTTGATGCCTGGTGTGAGTTTAATCAGCTATTTTGTTTCAAATATTTTCCAATTCATTCCCCTTATCTTTTTTATCGGAATTTTACTCGGCGTGACTTCAAGTTTTGTAGCCATAAGAAGATTCTTGAAGATATAGGTTTTTTATTGTATAATTATTAAGCTTTCTGAAAATGGAGGCTTTTATTTTGCGGGATCGTCTAATGGTAGGACACATCCCTCTGGAGGATGGTATCTTGGTTCGAATCCAGGTCCCGCAGCCGCGTAAAATAAAATTATGAAATAATTTTATCACGCGGCCCCGTGATGGCCGCAGGCCATTTTACGGGGCATGTGTGTTTTTATGTATTACATATATATTTTAGAAAATTTAAACGATAAAAGTTGGTATATCGGTAGTACTTCCAATTTGAGTAGAAGAATTGAGGAACACCTCGAGGGCTCTGGCGGAAGGACTACTAGGATTAAGAAGGGTTGGAAACTGATTTATTGTGAAGGTTATTTAGAGAAGAAAGATGCACTTGGTCGGGAGAAATTCTTAAAGAGCGGAGCCGGCAGAAGATTCCTCAAGAAGCAGTTAGCTTATTATCTATTGTCGAGATAGGTTATTCCACCCGAGACGCGTCATTTGTGATAAGATTTGGATAGCTAAAATAACCTTGCTGGGCTTGACTCGTTAGGGATTCAAGCTCGAATCAATCAGCAAAAACTTGACAAATACTATAATTGGTAGTAATATTTTATTATTCTCAAAAAGGGAGAGGTGGCCATGGAGAATCTTGCCGGACGCGGTGACTGCGATACGAGCATTTTTCGAGAGCTAAATCGTTGCGGAATAGAAGTAGTTCGTTTACCAAACAAATTGTGGGGTGAAGTTCCAGCTTCAATTACTGGGAAGTTGGGTCAATTTCAATTCCATAGGGAGTGGTATTACTGGGTTGTTCGGGGCAATGTGCCTCTGCCAGTAGCGCAAGAATTGTACAATAATCCTGTTGGCAAGACCGATATTCGTGTTACAGGTCATTGTGGATGTCCTCCGCCAGATGAATGGGTAACGTATATTGATGACAAGGGACGTATTCTTTGTCCCACATCAGAAAAACCTCATGGGAATGGCCCACTATCAAAAAGTATTCTTGCAAGAACAGATATCAGATTCGTGGAAGACCCATCAGCTGAAGGTAAGGGGTTCATTCAGTTGTATCATATTGATTCAGAGCTTGGATTAAGAATTTTTGCCGATACTTTGAAGAAGCATAATCTCATCTAAGTTTTATGCCCGTTTTTACGGGCTTTTGTTTTATAAGGGGTGTCTAAATGTTTCCTGCGTGTCTTCCGGCGACTGTGCCGGTGGTCCAGCATAACTGAAGGCTATATCCGCCTGAAGGCCGGGCGATGTTTAAGATGTCGCCGGTAAGGTAAAGGTTCGGTATTTTTCGAGAGCGCATAGTTTTGAAATCAACTTCTTCAAGAGCGATACCACCGCTGGTTGTGATAGCTTTTTCTAAGCCGAGGATACTGGACACATGGAGCGGAAGAGCTTTAAGAAATTGGACAAGGCGGAGGCGCGCTTCACGGCTAATGCTGTGGCAGGGCGTTTTCATATCTATGCCGGCAAGTTCTCCAAGCACTTGCACTATCATTGTCGGTAAAAACTCGGTGGTGATATTTTTGAATATTTTGTTGCTGTGAGTTTTTAATATATTTTGAATGGCCATATCTGTTCTCTTGTGGTCTAAGGCAGGAAGCAAATCGGCAATGAGTATAACTGTGCCATATTCCAAAAGTTCCCGGACCTGGCTGCTCATGTTCAGAATTGTCGGACCGCTGACGCCGAAATGGGTAAATAAAAGTTTGCCTTTGTGGACGGCCTGTCTTTTGTCGTTTTGTAATATGCTGAATCGGACCAGGGGGATACTTATGCCTTTCAGGTGCTTTACCCATGGATCGCTGAGTTTGAGAGGAACAAGCGCTGGTGCTGTATCTATAACTGTATGGCCTAATGAACGGAGCCATCCAAATCCGTCTCCAGTTGAACCTGTTTCGGGGTGTGACTTTCCGCCCGTGGCCAGGATGAATGACTTTCCTTGAATAATATCTCCATTGGCGAGCCGGACACTCGTGATGGTTTTGTTATCGGCGGCAATAAAGCTTTCTACTGTTGAGCCGGTCATAATACTGACTTTTCCGTCTTTGATGTATTCGTTCAAAACATTCCAGACCGATTGGGATTTGTTGCTGACGGGAAAAACTCGCAATTCATTTTCAATCTTGGTCTGCATGCCGTGTTTGTGGAAAAACTCTAACGTATCCGAGACACTCCATTGGGCAAATGCGGAGAAAAGAAACTTGCCAGCTTTTCCGAATTTGGCCAAAAGTTTTTTTGTATCCATTTCGGCATTGGTTACATTACAGCGCCCCCCGCCGGTGATTAAAAGTTTTTTGCCGAGGGCGAAATTCTTCTCTATTAGAAGAACTCTGGCCTTGTTGGCCGCCGCAGTACCGGCCGCCATCATACCCGAAGACCCGCCTCCAATGACGATAACATCCCAGATTTTCTGATTGTGCGAGATTGAGGGATTTTTCATGTGTTGGTGATGAGTATACCACATTTACTGAATTGTAGAAATATGTTATAGTATTATGCTTAAATAGTTATGATAATTACGTTATGGCACAGGAATCAATAATCAGGTTTGAAAAAGTAAAATTTGAATATGGACATAATAAACCCATTCTTGATGAGGTTGATTTTTCATTAAGAAGAGGTTCAAAAACGACTATCATGGGACAGAATGGCGCGGGAAAGAGCACTATCTTTCAGTTAATCACCGGGACACTGAAACCCATTACCGGCGCTGTCCATCTTGCACAGGGTCTTACAATAGCCATCTCGCGACAGGTTATTCCTCGTGACCAGCTTGACCTCACGGTCCGGGAGTTTTTCCAAAAGTGTTTTACTGAAACTATCTACGACATTGACCCGCGGATTGACGAAGTGCTTGGAGTAGTTAATTTGCCGATACCCCATGACCGCGTTATCCGCTCGTTTTCGGGCGGCCAGCAGGCCAGACTGCTTCTTGCGTCTGCGTTGGTACAGAATTCTGATGTTCTTCTCTTGGACGAGCCAACAAATAATCTTGATAAAGCCGGTGTTGCTCATTTGAGGAATTTTTTGATTAATTATAATAAAACTTGCATTGTTATTTCTCATGATTCAGAGTTTTTGAATGCATTTACGCAGGGAGTTTTATATCTGAACGTCTATAACCGAAAAATAGAACAGTATGTCGGAAACTATTTCAATGTTGTTGAACAAATAACTGCTCGTATTGAGAAAGAGAACAGCAAGAATGCTCGTCTGGCCAAGGAGGCCATAGATAAAAAAGAAAAGGCCAATTTTTTTGCCATGAAGGGCGGACGCTTGCGGTTACTTGCCAAGAGAATGCGTGAAGATGCCGAAGAAATGGAAGAAAACCGGGTTGATGTCCGGAAAGAAGACAAGACCATACGTAAATTTACTATTCCGGCTCAGACGGGTCTTGTCGGGGAGATTGTTAAGATATCGTCCTTGTCCGTAATAAAAGGACACAAACCAAAAACGAAGAAGGTTGAGATATCGTTAAACAAGAACCGCCACCTGCTTCTTACTGGCCCCAATGGAATCGGTAAAAGTACTTTGCTGGAAGCTTTAGCTTCCGGAAAAGCAAAAGGGGCAAAGATAGTTTCCGGAACAACTATTGGATATTACCGTCAGGATTTTTCAACTCTTAATTTTGAAGATACTGTTTATGACTCTTTGGCATCGGCAGGGGATGGTTTTGATGAGCATGACATCCGTTCCGTGGCTGCAGGGTTTTTAATTACCGCAGATACAATACACAGCAAAATAGGAAGTTTGTCGGAAGGACAGAAAGGGTTGGTCGCGTTTGCTCAATTGGTTTTGAAAAAACCCGGTCTTTTAATTCTTGATGAACCGACCAATCATATAAACTTCAGACATTTGCCGGTTATCGCTGAAGCATTGGATGGTTATCAGGGGACAATGATTTTGGTAAGTCACGTTCCTGAATTTGTAAAACAGATACGCATCGATGAAGTTCTTGATTTAGATGAATAGAGAAATGGTATAATTAATTCAAACGCCATGTATTTTGTCTATCTAATTGAATGTGGTGACGAAAGTATCTACACGGGCATAACGACAGATGTTGTTCGTCGGTTTAATGAGCATAAAAACGGCAAAGGCGGGCACTACACAAGTTCTAGAGAAGTTGTTAGAATTTTATATACTGAGAAGTTTAAAACAAGAAGCAAGGCGTTGAAGCGGGAATTTGAAATAAAAAGTTTAAATCGTAAACAAAAACTGAACTTAATAAAACCGGCGTAATATGTGTAGTCTGCCAATCATTAAAAAATTGTGTGTCGTCGTTTTAATCCTAGCCACTTCATTCGGGATTTTTTGGTGGTGGCAAAATTATCAACAGACCCAGCTTAATCAGTATAAAGACCTCGTTACCCTGACTAATCCGGTAGCCGGCGGTTACATTTTGTCGCCGGTCGTAATTGAAGGAAAAGCCCGTGGTAATTGGTTTTTTGAGGCCTCATTCCCCGTATTTGTTGTAGATTGGGATGGCCTTATTATCGGCCAAGGCATCGCTCAGGCTCAAAGCGAGTGGATGACAACGGATTATGTATCCTTTCGGGCTGAAATCTCATTTACTAAATCAATGGTTAAAAATAACGGCGCCATTATTTTAAAAAAGGATAATCCTTCCGGTCTGGCTCAATATGATGACGCGTTTGAAGTACCGGTATTTTTCCGTTAAATTTGTAAACAAAATCTAAATGAAAAAAACAAAAATATTTCTTTATCACCTCGCAGTTTTTATTGCTGGTTCCGCTGGGATTGCTATCTATGTCTTTGATCGTTTAGCTACTCCCTCAAGTGGCGCTGGTTTAGGAGGGGTAATAGTGATGCCGGTCATAATCATGATGTACATAATTATTTTCGGGATTTTCTGTGTGATCTCATTGGGTATCTCTTTCCTAATCTCCCATTTTCGTAATCGTGGCAAGTAGTTAAGTGAGATAATAAAAATTCTTGTGGTTATTTAAAAATCTGAACACTTTTCCGGTTGGATTATCCTAAAAAGGTAACTGGAAATGATCGAAAAATACCCAAACAAGGGTAATTTTTTTTGGACTATTTTTAGGATGACCTTAAAATAGGGAGAGCGACCCCTAAAAGAGGCGATTTAAACGAAACCTTAAATAATGGCTGTGGATAAGGGTATTTTCAAGGCCTGTTGAACCATGTTATTGTATTAGTAGTAAACAAGTAGCGTGGTTCATATGAAAAAAAACAATCCCAAAGATTTTGCAATTGAGCTCCGAAAAGGAGGATATTCGTATTCAGAAATTAAGAAATTTTGTCCGGTTCCAAAATCAACCCTTTCTTACTGGTTCCGGGACATAAAATTGTCGGAACCGCAGTTAGCAAGATTAAAAAAGAAGCGGATTGAAGGAGCTCAAAAAGGTTCAAAAGCAAAAAGTTTAAAGACATCCAAAGCGATTGAGGAGATACAAAAAACGTCGGCCAAAGACATCGGTAAAATTTCCAAAAGAGAACTATGGCTGATGGGAGTTGTCTTATATTGGCGAGAAAGACTATTGAACAAGAACGACAGTGATTTAAAAAAGGGAATCCGGTTTACGAGCTCCGATCCATATCTGATAAAATTGTTTCTTAAGTGGCTTGGAGATGTTGGGGGAATTAAGAACGAAGAAATAAGTTTTGATATTTATATCGGAAAAGATAAGCAGGAGTTATTAAGTAAAGCTATTAACTACTGGGCAGATATAACTGGATTTTCAAAGGCTAACTTTTCTCGTTATTATGTCTTAAAAAAATCTAAAAGAACCCTTTTAAGAATTAGGGTTAAGGCGAGCTCCATGCTGGCTCGGCAAATCTCCGGTTGGGCAAACGGAATCTCTGAATACTACTAAGATTGTTAAACCATTATAAACATTATTAAAGACATTGATAAAATGTGACATTACATAAATTAAAGTATGATAAATAATACGAACTTTGGAGGATATTTCTCTATCTCTAACTTAGTTTTTTTATCATATTTATTACTCTTGAAGAAATATTCTAAACATACTATGATAACGATATGAATAAACTCATATGGACAATTGTAGGGATAGTAGTGGTTTTGGTTTTGTATTCGTGGTCTTTGTATAACGGTTTGGTCAAGGCGAACGAAAACATTACTGGTCAATGGGCTCAGGTTGAAACTCAGTATCAAAGACGTTTTGATTTGATACCTAATTTAGTTAATTCCGTGAAGGGTATTATGAGTCAGGAAAAGCAGGTGTTCGGTGATTTAGCTGATGCCAGAACCCGTTATGCCGGAGCCGCTAACACCGATGACAAAGTAAAAGCCGCCAACGATGTGGAGAGTTCCCTTGGCAGATTACTTGTAGTTATGGAAAACTATCCTCAACTTCGTTCTTCAGAAACTGTCTTGACTTTGATGTCCCAGCTTGAAGGCGCAGAAAACAGGATAAGCGTTGAAAGAAGCAGATTCAACGATGTGGTAAAAATCTTCAATACCAGAATAAAAGGATTTCCCGCTAATTTCTTCACCTCTATTTTTGGCTTTAAGGAAAAGGCCTATTTTGAATCTCAATCCGGAGCAGAGAAAGTTCCCGGAGTTAATCTTTAGTCGGCCCTATATTATTTATGTTTCGGATGCTTAAAATTTTAAGCAGCGTCTTTCTTTTAATTCCTTCGTTTGTTTTTGCTTACCAAAACCCCGGCGCTCCAATCGGTTTTGTGAATGATTTTGCGGGAATGCTCACGGCGGAGCAGAAACAGTCGTTAGAAACTAAAATCGGCGGTTTTGAAAAAGATACAAGCAACGAACTGTCAGTAGTTACCGTTTCCAACCTTGGCGGAGATACTATTGAAAATTTCGCGGTGAGACTTTTCGAGGATTGGAAAATAGGAAAAAATAATAAAGACAATGGTATTCTGCTTCTTATTTCTCGCGATGACAGACAGATGAGGATTGAAGTCGGATATGGTTTGGAAGGAGCTTTGACTGACGCCCAGAGTTTTTGGATAATACAAAATGTTTTAACACCAGCTTTTAAGAACGGAGATTATTTTGGAGGCATCAACAGCGGGATAGACGATATAATTTCAATAACAAAAGGAGAGTTCAAGCCGGATACAAATTCAACCGGCAAAAATAGTTTCAATGCTGATTCTTTTTTCTTTCTGCTTTGGGTGTCGTGGATATTTTTTGTATGGATAGGAAGTATTTTAGCACGTTCTAAGTCCTGGTGGGGCGGAGGTGTTGTCGGCGGAGTGATTGCTTTAATCATCGGCTTTAGTTTTACTTTGATTTTAGGATTTATTTCGGCTTTGTTTTTAATGCCTTTAGGTCTCTGGCTTGATTATGTTGTTTCCAGAAAATATACCGTTGCGAAAGAAACAGGTCAGATATTGCCTTGGTGGATTGGGGGCCGAGGTGGTTTCGGAGGCAGGGGTGGAGGCGGAGGATTTGGCGGGTTTGGTGGTGGTAGTTCTGGCGGAGGCGGTTCCTCGGGAAGCTGGTAATAAATTTGACAATAACCTTGTTTTGTTTTATTATCTGTTAAGATTCGATAAGGGGAGGGTTGATGAGTACACTGGCAGTTCCTTGCAATATTAAGAGTCATACCGCCGCTTTAGCCGAGGGCTTGAGCTATCGCGACCGGATTCATGTTCGTGTTCGTGGTAATTATTGTTTCGGTGAAGATACTATCTTTATTCGACTTATGAGAAATAAGAAGGGAGCAGTTCTTTCGGTTGGTGGAAGAAGAGTCGAGCTTTTGTGGGGCGACATTATAGAATTGTGGTCTCTTGAAGAAAAGCCGGATATCTATTGTTCCTATGTGCCTGAGGTGGCCGGTATTTTGGAAAAACTAAAGATTAGTGTTCAAAAATGTGTCAAAGCCAATAACAGCGCCGACGTCCTGTATTTTTTGGATCAAGTCGCTGAAGTCAAAAAAGCCGAAGGGCTTTTAAAAGAAGCTCGTAAAATTTTAGCAGGTATCCGCCCATAAAGGCGGATTTTTATTTGTGTGATTGACAAAGAGTGTCAAGTGGTGTAATATATCCAAGGACTCAAATGGATGCCGGTATTTCGCCGGTATGCCAAAAAAAGGGAGGTTTCATGGCAACAGAAGTGGCACTTTCACAAGAATCTCGAGAAGCCGAAGAGAGGGTTCGACAACTTCGGAAGCACTCGGTCGCATGGCTTGAGAGGGAGCTGGCCGAGGCGAGGAAGGATTTGCAGCTTGCCGGCGAGCGGATCGATGCAATAAACATCCAACTGACCGAAACGAGAGAAACCGCGGGCTGTCAAATCCGAGGTTTGCAGGAGATGCTTGTCAAGAGTGAAGATGCTTTAATGCAAAAGAACGACGCGCTGACGCAGGTGTTCAATGAACGCGATGAGGCCAGAGATGAACGCGATTTTGCCAAAGCTGAGCTTAATAGAGTCAATCGTGACAAAGATGAACTCCTTTGTCGTATGGTGGATACGAGCATTAAGAATAAGGAGAGAGAAGGCGAACTTTGCAAGGATTTGAGGCGGATTCAGGAAGCCCATATCCAACTCACAGAGACGAATCGGCGCAACTTTGACAAGGCAAATCGCCACAGCGATGTTGCGGCGGTTCTTGTTTCCTGTCTTGTTGCGGTGACGGGCGAAGACCCAGTTGGGACAATGTCCAGAATCGTCGTGGTTGCTGGTCAGATGGGAGTTTCGTTGGAGAAATGTCTCAACGAGGTTGAGACCACTCTCAAGCGCGGTTCCAATGCGCGCGTGGAGCAGGCCATGAATTTGGCTCTTGGCGACGTGCGCGAGCCACTTGATTTAGTTGAGTTTTTGGACAGACTTCCCGAGCTTGAGATTGCAATTAGGTAAAAGTTTTCTCTACGCCCTCGCGCAACGCGCGAGGTTTTTATTTACAAAAAATAATATATCCGTTATACCGTATTCAGGTTCTTAAAATTTAAAGGCATCAAGGTGGAGATTAACCAAAAACATCTGCATCGTCTTGTGGTGGCGATGTATGCTGTTCAGGATTTTCCGGCTCTTGATGAATACGGCAGTAAAATCTTTGGTCGGCCTATCCGAGGAACCTGGAAACTATTTCGATATATTGCCAAAACGGCAGTTGCCGATGTTTGGCGATGGCGTCCTGACCAAGAACAGGCAGCTTACCCGGGCAATGTGGAGGTTCCGACTTTTGAAGAATTTGCTACATTTATGCTTCATGAAGCGACGCATGGCTGGTGTTATTTTTTAAAAAACGAACCGGATGGATGGCTTTATTCGACTGGTGCTGACGAAGAACTGGTTTGCTGGGAAGTCAGCAAGTTGGTGTGCGAGATGCTTAATATTCCCTATCAGGAAGAGCCGGCTAATCTGTGTTATCAGTTTCATCTTTTGGCGCAGTCCTATGATATGGAAGGGCTTCGGCAGATTTTTGAAAAACTGCCCGCTCATAGTCGAGATATTATAATCGGCCGTAATCAGAACGAGGCATAATTTGCTGAAATCAATAAAGTCGCTATACTGGGTATATGCGGCTTTTTGTTTTGATTATTATTTTATCAGGAATAGTCGGTGTTTTATTTTTTTTAAATCCCGGAATGTTTTCAAAACCCAATCCGGCTGTTATCAGCGAATCTATACAGGACTTTATCCCAAAAGAGAAACCGATTCCGGTTAAGTGGCAGGGTGAGATATTCGCGGTGATTGAAAGTGGTAATGGGTTTGCTATAAAAAAAGTACCGGAAGATAAGGAAAACCCTTATGTTTTGGCAAATTTCAGAGACCCAGAAAGAAGAGAGGGCATAGGAGGCAAAGTTCTTGTAACCGGTACATGGGAAGGAATGGATTGCTCGGCATATCAAAGGACGGTGTTCTATGGACATTGCGCCCAATACGTATTGATAGATCAGATTGAGAATCTGAGATGACGTTTACAAAGCATTCAAACTTATACACTTTAAAGCTTTGCGTCCGCTTCTTGTTTTTAGTAGAATTAAGTTAATGAAACATTTTTTTGAACTTCTTGATAAGAATGTTGATTTTCATTTTTCTTTGGCGTTGATTGCCATTTTAGGAACTGCGGCTTCTTTATACTTGCAATTCAACGAAGCCAATAACGAATTCAATATACTTAACGCTTCAATGTATTCAGTTGTCCGAAGCTATGGAATCGATTCAAAGGAAAACATGTACCTTAATCAGGAATTAAACAAACTGGCAAAATCATTAGACGATCTTAAATTTTAAATTAATTAAACAAACATATGAATAAATATATTATTTCTTCGGTGTTGGTAGGCGTTTTGTTCGTCGGTTATTTGGCTTTGGCTGAATATGGTGATATTAAATCTATCCCGACGGTTTCGCCATCGGTTAAAACCCAAGAAAAAGATAGAAGGACTAATCTAAAGGCTGAGACTGAAAATACCAAAGAACAGCTCAAAAAAGCGACGGAAGCAATGAAAGAAGAAGTTAAAAAGAGCAAAGAAACGTTCAAGGAAGCAGTCAAAACAAAACAAGCGGAACTGGAAGATAAAATAAAAACCAAGAAGGAAGAGCTTAGGATACGCTTAGAAAAAGTAAAAGATGAGACTAAAAAGAAAACTGTGGAAAGAATTGATCAGCAGATTGATGCTTTGAATGCGAAGATGATACAGCACTTTTCTAGTGTATTAGATAAACTTGAAGAATTATTGATTAGAATTAGTGAGAGAGCCGACAAGGCATTGGCCGAAAGAGGGCTTGATGTTTCAGCTGTTCGTTTGGTAATAGACAAAGCTAAGACCGCCATCGCTTCGGCTCGCTCGGCAGTAGAAAACCAAGCTGGAAAAACATATACAATTAAGGTTACAACTGAGAAATCCTTGAAGGTTGATGTCGGCAAGGCTCGCCAAGCTCTTGGCATAGATTTAACTAAAGTAAGAGACGCGGTTAAGGCCGCTCAGTCGGCAGTTAAAGATGCGGCAGTAGCGCTGGCCCAGCTTGTCGTTAAGCCAAAAGTCTCACCATCGCCGTCAGTATCGCCATTGATTTTGCCCACAACGACTCCGGCTGAATAATGTTAATTAAATAAATATGCCAGGTAGTAGAATTTCCGACTACAACCTGGTTGTAAAATTAATTAATCGGAAATTTCACTACATGGTATGGAAAACACACAAAACAATTTGGCAGGGTATTCTTCGGGTAATAATAAAAAAATAGTTTGGACTACTATTGTAATGGGAATAGTAGCGTTAGGCGCTTTGATGTGGTGGTTAAAGCAAGTTCCGACTTCTCAACAAGTTCAAGCAAGCCCTACGCCTGATGCAGAAGCTGCCGCAATTAATCAGAGTGTAGATAGTGTTAATGTGGAGGATTTGAATGCGGAATTAAATGCGATAGACACGAACATTCAAGGATTATAGATGTTTTAAAAACAAACCCCTCACCTTTTTGAAAGGTGAGGGGTGAAAATGATGAGGCGCCCCGTTAAGCGGGGCGCTTTTAGGTTAGTCGGCAAGCCAGCCATGCTTGCGACATTTGGCCAACCGGCTGAAGAACCTTGGTCGTCTGGTATAAAAATTGTCGCCACACTCGTGGCAGATTGGATACATCCGCTGCTCATATTTCATGAGAAGGAACAGTGCCGGCATGCAGACGAAAACAGAGAACTTGAGGTAACTAATCAGCAGGAATTCAATCATGGAACCCCCATCTGAAAGGAACTATATTGACTATATTTTGTTTATATAACAAAAACACACCGAGGTCAAGATTTGGTATTGGGGGAGCAGAACTCAAACTATCATCAAATTGAGAAGCTCAAAAATGAGAAGATTTCTAGGCGCGACGACGAAGATGTATTGAATATACCTCAAGGAGGAGCAACAAAGAAATCATTCATTTTTAAGCTTCCTTCAGAAGGCGGGTCAATTTTACCCATCTTCTGCGTTATTCGTCGCTCACGTACCTTAAGGTACGCATCGCTCCTCACGCCTTGAATATGGGCAAAATTGGCTCCGCTCAAGTGATGATAGTTTGAGTTCTGCTCCCCTAGTCTATTTTATTCCAGACGAGTTCAAAAATTGCTCTGAAAGAATCGGCAACCTCCCTGTGTTCGATTAGGGTTCCGGAAATTTTACCTTTGAGGGCAATGACAGCAACTTTATCCTTTAAAATAGTTATATCTATTCCGAGTGGTAGTTTTCCTGGCTCAACGTATTTTGATTCTCTCAAACTTAATTTGTCAGATTCTTTTAGGATGGCCCCTTTTTTTGAGGTATAAATTGTTCTGGAGGGAATTTTTTTCTGCACTCTTTTTTTAATGTATGTATTTTCAAATTCGGGAAATACTTCAAAAATATTATCCAGCGATGTTATCCCACATATCGGAGTGTCATCTGTTTTTAAGAATTCTTTTAGTAATGCTAAAACCCCTTCTTTGCCTTCAAAAAATTTCACGTGCGGTCTTTGACCGGAAGTATTAAAAAGATTCAAAAGATCGGGTAGATAATTATTCAGCTCACTCTTTTTATCCTCAACGGTTTTCAGTTCGTTATCTATCAGGAGTTCCAGCTTATCAGGGGATTCGGCGCTGAAATATTGTTTCTTGCCTTTAATTTGGGCGCTTACCAACCCTTTTCCTTTTAGAGATTCAATTTGAACATAAGTAGTCGGTCTGTTGATTTGGGATTTTCTGGCAATTTCAACCACCACCGACGGACCCAATTCCAACATGGCCATGTATACCTTGGCTTCGTTTTCAGAAAGTCCTAAATGTTTAAGTTTCTCGAACATATATATATATTGTATTAAAAATTAAGAAGAATGGAAAATTTAGAGAAATGGGGCCCCGTAGCGGGGCCCCTTGTGTCCAGAAGTGGATTTTTCCGAACGGGAACGATCTATCGTTTTATGGCGCTTTGCCTTATCTTATTTAAGAATCACGAGACCGGCCGCGATTGTGCGCTGTTAGAGTGATCCCACTGGGCTCTTCTCCTTGCGGGAGGCAACCCGCGCAGCGGAGCAGTCGTCGCATGACGGCAACCCTGATTTCACTGCGATTCCCATAGAACCTCCCGGGTTTCTTAGCCCAGACGGGCTAAGAATGGTAGGGTTTCTGTCCTACCACTGTTCAATATTATATTCCACTTAATTTGTTTTGTCAAGTGGCGATAACATTTTTATATTTTTTGTAAATTTAATTTCTTATCTTTTTTTCAGTTTTTGATGACAAAATAAAATAGTCAAAAAAGCTATATTCTAAGCCATTTATTCGTTGTCTTGTGTTTTTAAATGTCAAAAAGACTTGACAAGAATTTAATTTTATGATAATGTCTTGCCGTAAGGTTAAAGAAGGAGGAGGCGATCAAATTGAGAGGCAACCGTTAAACAAATATACCGGACCCTCAAATCGGTTCCAATCTCTTTAAAAGCGTAAGAGGGTGGGAAGTGGTGTGGATTAAACCACACCTTCCTGCTTAAGCTGATTATTCTTGCGAGGTGCATGCTCATTGCATCGGTGGCAGGTAGTCAGTTTAATCAGGGGGGTGTGGCAGCGGTGGGCGAGATAGGTTGGTAGACACGTTGCCCTTTAGCAAGGCCGTGTTGTATCAAGTCGTGGGCCAGTCGCAGACGGCGACTAGGAGCTAACCACGACTAGGTCTCGTCGACGACCCACATCCCTCCCGGGTTCTTTCAAATATGGACAACAGGGTAAAACCCATGTTCATGTGGCAGGCGCTTTCGGGTGAAGGGTTTTTACCTAACGCTCGGAAGCAAGCAAACCTGTCGGTGGCTATCCAGAAGTTTTTCTTTCGTCTTCGAGACGAGAGATTGGATGGTCAATCGGCCCGGCAACGCTATACCGATGAAATCGAGGCCATTCGGGACTCGATGACAGAGGTCGGCGTGGTCGTGACCGAGCCGAGATGGTTTGCTGATTTGCTCCGATAGAGCGAATCTCCCGCCCTAGTCGGTGCCTGCTGAGTCCGACGAAAAATCCCGTAAAATCGCTTTGCGATCACGGGACGGCGATGAGCCGTAAACAGGCAAAGGGGGAGAGTAGAACAGGCAATTCTCCCCACCCCATTTCTTTTCAAGGAGGTCAGAATGAGTGATATGCAACAGGTCGAGCAGAAGCCTTTCGTGTGTCATGGCGAGCCCCACCCGGGGAAACCATGCACGGCGAAGCTGACGCAGGCCGAGGCTTGGGTGCCGACGCTGGCCGCCATTCGCAAGATGGTTGGTCGGTGGCCGTCCATGGCCAAGGACCTGGCCGACCACACCCACTGTGGTCGGTGCGCAGCTCTTGGTCGTAAGGCCGGTCTCCGTTTCTATCACTATCCGCAAACGGTAGTCGAGATGGAACGGCGCCGAGTCGAGCGGACCATGGCCGCCCGCCAAGCCTTCCGGCGCTACCTCTAAGGTAGCCATCCAACCAAGCGTGGCCCTGTGCTGTGCTTGGTTTCCCACCAAAGATAGGCACTAATTACCAATTATCAATTTACAATTTCCAATGAATTTTCAATGACCCAATGATTCAAACGAATTTAAACCCGTTTGAAAATTGAAAGATTGACGCATTTATTGAAAATTGAGAACTGAAAATTGAGAATTAATTTAGTGACTGGTTGTGGTGGGAATAATATCCCGAGTTCTATGACAAAAAGAGAGCGACAGCAGGTAGCAGAAGAACAGGTTCTTGGGCGACTTAAAAAGGTTGCCCGAGACAGGTCAAATGGCGACCCAGTTCTGGAAGAGGTGCTGTTGATGCACCTTCACTATAACTGGGGAAAGGGTCACAATCCGCTAACGCCGCGGATTGATGAACCTCACATCATCAACGGCGTAAAATTCTGGCGCGTTGGACACAACTCGTCGCATGAATTTTACGTCGGGACCGACGGAAACGGAAAACGGTTCCATTATTCCGTTGGCGAGAGTGTTACCGTTGACCTTGAAGGAAATCCTCTCGTCTTCGACGAGGAGGGATATCCGGTTGTTCCACAAGGAATGGACGAATACTTTAAAGAGGTGTCCGTCTTCAACGGCTACTACGGTCATTTCTAGAGGTTTCATCTTCTCGTGAGCTTCATGGGGCGACTCACGTAAAAGGGTGTTAAGCTACCCGCCTGTTGCGTAAGGTAAAGTGCTGATGTCCCTGCCGAGTCATCGCGACTCGGCCTCCTACCAAAGTTATCAATCAGTTTGAAAATTTTGGTGGGACTTTTTTGTTTATGAAAAACTTGCTAATCTAAATGTATGCCAAAGACAAAGGTCAAAACTCGAAAATCAAGCCGGCCTTCCTGGGACGAATATTTTCTTGAAATAGCAAAAGTGGTTGCTAAGCGTTCAACTTGCGACCGCCTTCATGTTGGAGCCGTCATTGCGAAGAACAAGGTGATTTTGTCTACAGGATATAACGGCGCTCCGCGGGGATTGGCTCACTGTGATGATGTTGGCCATGAAATTGTTGACGGGCATTGTATTAGAACGGCTCATGCTGAAGCCAATGCCATAGCTCAAGCAGCCAAAAACGGAATTTCCATTGAAGGCGCTTCAATTTATCTGACTTTTTCGCCCTGTTACGATTGTTTTAAAATGATGGTTAATGCCGGAATTAAGGAGGTCTTCTATGGTAATTTTTATATGTCCCGTTACGAGGCTTCAAAAGCCGTCCTTACGTTGGCTAAAAAGGCCGGAGTAAGGTTTGTTGAATTTAAGGCAAAATTAATATGATAAATATAGACGAACTTAAAAAAGTTGAATTGAAGGTATCCAAGGTTTTGTCGGCCGAGAGGGTAGAGGGTTCAGAGAAACTTCTAAAACTGGAAGTTGATTTAGGTTCCGAAAAAAGACAGATCATTGCCGGAATCGGAAAGGTCTACAATCCCGAAGATTTAATTGGCAAAGAAGTAATCATTGTCGCCAATCTTGAGCCTCGCTCGCTGATGGGTCTTGAAAGCCAAGGCATGGTGCTGGCTGCCAACGGTGAAACCGGTCCAGTTTTACTTATCCCGGAAAAAGAAGTTGTCCCCGGCACGGAAATAAGGTAAAATAGACATATATGAATAAAAACTTACCTCGAGACGTCTTTCTGTATCTGTTATCAATAGTTACTTTGATAGCCAGTGCTGTCAGTTTTGGAGTATTAATTTTTCAGTATATAAATATTTATTTCCCTGACATTATTAATAATTATTACTTCTCGGCTTCTTCATATTTTTCCACAATTAGACAAGCCTTGGCAACTTTGATAGTTATTTTTCCAGTTTACTTTTTTGTTTTAAGATTTCTAACGAAAGATATTGATGAAAATCCGGAAAAAAGAGAATTAAAGATAAGAAAATGGCTCCTATATTTTACAGTTTTTGTAGCGGCACTTGTAATAATAGGGGATTTAGTTACCTTGATAAATACTTATTTGAATGGAGATCTGACCTCTCAATTTATTCTGAAGATCATTACGATATTTTTCATTGCTGGTTCTATATTCTCCCACTATTTTTATGAATTAAGGGAATCAAAAGTTGGGGGCAAAAAACGTCGGGATTGGATGGACGTGTTAAGGTGGGTTGTGGTCGTTGTGGTTATTCTGGCTATAGGTTTTGGGTTTTATGTGGCCGGTTCGCCCCAAAATCAAAGAACGGTAAGGTTTGACGAAAAGCGGACGCAGGACCTTTCTTCTCTGCAGAGCCAGATTATTAATTATTGGCAGAAAAAAAATGAATTGCCTCAGAGTTTGGATCAAGTGGCGAATGATATCTTGGGGATTGTGGTTCCAAAAGATCCCAAGACGGGCGTGTCTTATGAATACAGGGTTTTGGGTAGTTTGAAATTTGAACTTTGCGCGACATTTGAAACCTCAAGTTCGGATCAAAATATCGGAGGTTCAAAAGCTGTTCTAGAGATGTATCCATATCCTGGAGGCGAAATACAGACGTGGCAACACAATGCCGAAAGAACGTGTTTTCAGCGCACAATTGACCCGGCTTTATTTAGGATTGAAACTTCAAAACCTCTCTGATACAATAGCAGGATGAATACAAAAACAATTTTCGCGTTTACGTTAATAATAATTTTTGTCGGTGTTGCTGTCTATGTTTTTTATAAAAAAAGCAATAATATTAACAACACGGCAAACGTAGAATTAAGTCCATCGGTCAGCGCTACTTCAACGCCAAGCCCGACCCCGGAAAATAATATAATACAAATGGAAAACGGATTAAAAATTCAGGACTTGAAAGTAGGCACCGGCTCGGAAGCCAAGGTCGGATATGCTGTTGAGGTTAATTATCTTGGGACTTTGGAAAATGGCACAAAGTTTGATAGTTCCTATGACCGTAACCAGCCATTTCAGTTTACATTGGGCGTGGGTCAAGTCATTAAAGGCTGGGATGTCGGCGTGGCCGGAATGAAAGTTGGGGGCAAGAGAAAACTTATAATTCCTCCGGCACTTGCATATGGCGAACAGGGACAAGGACCAATTCCGCCAAACTCTACTTTAATTTTTGAGGTTGAACTCTTAGCTGTACAGGCTCCTCAGCAGTAAAACAAAAAACGGGCAAAGCTCGTTTTTTGTTTTGGTATAAAAATAGTAGAATTAAACAATGGAAGAATTAAAATTTCCCGAAGGATTCAAGTGGGGGAGCGCGACATCAGCCCACCAAATAGAAGGTGGCAACCACAATGACTGGTCCGAGTGGGAAAAATCTCTGGAAAGAATTGCTCAACTCAAAAAAGAAGGTAAAAATCCTGACAACTTTATTTCGGGCAAGACCTGCGACAGCTATAATCGCTATGAGGAAGATTTTGATATTGCCAAAAGTTTGAATCAAAATATTCATCGTTTCTCTATTGAGTGGTCACGCATTGAACCGAAAGAGGGGAGATTTGACCATGAAGCTATGCATCACTATGTCAACGTGGTCAAGGCATTGAAGGAAAGGGGAATAGAGCCAATGATAACTCTCTGGCATTTCACTAACCCGGTTTGGTTTGCTGAAAAAGGAGGGTTCCTAAACGTTGATAGTCCGAAAATATTTACAAGATATGTAAAGTATGTTGTGGATAACTTAAAGGATAGGGTAGGGCTGTGGATAACTTTTAATGAAGCTGCGAGTGTGTATGCGGGCTTCTCGTACTTAAATGGGCAGTGGCCACCGCAACACAAAAATATTTTTGAATATATAAAAGTTCGGAAGAATTTTATAAGAGCACAGGCACTCGCCTATCAAGCAATCAAAGAAACGTATGTTGTTCCGCAGAACACTCTTGGACCGACTACCTCAACGTCGCACAATGTAGAGGTTGGTCTTGTTGAAAATAATACTTTTAGTGTTCATGGCAATTTATGGCACGAGAAGTTAATAGGAAAGCTATATAACTATCAAAGGAATCTATATTTTTGGGACAGGGCCCTTCCCTACTATGATTTTTTGGGCTTGAACTACTATCACGTGGACCGTCGAGTGCCTGGGAGTTACCGGACTCTGCCCAAGCAGGAATGGATGACGGAAATGGACTGGGAAACATATCCCAAAGGCATCTATCACTGCCTTATGGAACTTAAAAAATATAAAAAACCAATTTTTATTACCGAAAATGGAATTGCCGACAGTAAAGACGAATTACGCGATAAATTCATTAAAGAACATTTGCGATGGGTTTGGCAGGCCATTCATGATGGCGCCGATGTTCGCGGGTATATGTATTGGTCTCTTTTGGATAATTTTGAGTGGGCACGCGGATTTGAGCCACGGTTCGGGTTGGTTGAGGTTAGTCGTGAAACTTTTGCCAGAAAAGTTCGTCCCTCAACTTTGGAATATGCTAAAATATGTAAAGATAACGAACTAAAACTATGATACTTTGGTTTTATGTTGCAATTATTGCTTACGCCTTGAATGCGATAGTTTTTGTCGTGGATAAATATCTTCTTTCAGTGCCCATTCTCAAGCCGGTTTCTTATGCTTTTTGGGTTGCCCTTTTGAGCGCTGCGGTCATTGTCGTGATACCCTTCGGTGTTTCTTGGGTGAGTTTTAATTATTTTTTAATCGCTTTTGCTTCCGGAACGGCATTCTTTTTTTCTTTGATATTTCTCTACAAAGCTGTTAAAAAGACCGATGTATCAATTGCCTCTACGAAAGTCGGCGTTATGGGTGTTATCTTCACCTATGTTTGGTCCGTATTGATACTAAAAGATTATTTTTCCAATCAGGATGTTATTGCTCTCGGTCTTTTGGCGGTGGGGATTTTATTGATGGGTAAAACCGGCAAGGGGGTTTGGTGGGAGGCTTTAATGGCTGGAGTTGCATTTGGCGCTTCCACGGTTCTTCTTAAATTGACCTTCAACAACTCCACATTTTTAAATGGTTTTTTCTGGACAAGAATAGGCCTTGTCGGTGCGGCCTTGTTTATATTGGTTAATCCTTCAACCCGCAAAGAAGTGTTCTTATCTTTCAAAAATTCCCCCCACCCTTCAAGATTTATATTTCTTGGAAATAAGATTCTTGCTGGAATGGGTTTTGCGCTTCTTTACGTGGCTATTAAATTGGGAAATGTCTCTATCGTTAATGCCCTTTTAAGTGTCCAATTTGTTTTTATATTTATTTTAGCCCTTATTTTTAGAAATAAGATTCCGGGAATAGCGGAGAATATAAAAGGCATAATTATTTTAGAAAAATTAACAGGCATAGCCCTTGTCGGTGCCGGCTTTCTAATGCTATTTAAACAATGACAAAAAAACGTATAACCCTCTGGATTTTCATTGTTATCTTAGTTGTCCTTTGGATTTTGTCATTGAATATGTCTTCTAAAACAAATCTTGATTATGGTGTTTCTTTTAGCCGTTTCCATTCTGACGAATTGAAACTTGATTGGAAGAAAACATATCTGGCCATCCTGGATGATTTAAAAGTGAGGCGACTTAGACTAATTGCCCATTGGCCACTGACGGAACCTAAAAAAAATGTCTATAATTTTTCTGAGCTTGATTTTCAGATTAAAGAGGCCGAAAAAAGAAATGCTACTATGATACTGGCTATTGGTCACCGTCTTCCCGGTTGGCCGGAGTGCCATACCCCTGGCTGGGTCGCTAATTTATCTGATGATCAGCACAAACAAGAACTCTTAAAATATGAAGAAGTGGTTGTAAATCGGTATAAGAATTCGCCGGCGTTGCAGTATTGGCAGATTGAGAACGAGGTCTTTCTGAAATTTTTCAGTCAGCCTGCCTGTAAACAGCACAATATGAGTGCTGCAGAAATTTTGGATGAAGAAATTGCCCTGATTCATCGGTTGGATCCGGCCCATCCGGTAGTTATTACTGATAGCGGTGAATTTGGAACTTGGTATCAGGCATATCGGACGGGTGATGTTTTTGGGACCAGTATGTATTTGTATGTTTGGTGGAGAAATTTTCTGGGCCCTATTCGATATCCGATAACCCCTGCTTTCTTTAGGATAAAACATTCTTTGGTTCGCTTAATATATGGGACAAAACCTTCAATGGTGATAGAGCTTTCCGGCGAGCCATGGCTGCTTCAGCCGATAGTTGATACGCCTCTTGAAGTTCAATTCCAGAGAATGGGAATTGACAAATTTAATGAGATGTTAAACTTCTCGCCCAAGACCGGGTTTGACACTTTTTATCTCTGGGGCGCTGAGTGGTGGTACTGGTTAAAGCAAAACGGTCATCCTGAATTCTGGAACAGGGCCAGAGAATTATTTGCAACTCAAAAACCAATATAGTATACAGGATAGATGGAAGAGGAGAGCCTGAAGAATTTCATAAACAGTATTATATTTCTGGTTAAGCTTTTTGCCGGATTGAAAGATAAGTTTCTCGCCCAGAAATTATACGACAAAATATCCGGATTCATCGCTGGCTATATTAGATTGGTTAATTCAAAAGAAGAGGAGGATGAAACCATGTCGCATAATATTATTGCAGTTGAATTTAAGAATTCTATCAACGATCTGCTGGAATTTTTGGATTATCTTGAGCATTCTAAATCCGTATCGACGACTCCCCTTCTTTATGCTCGCAAGAATATCCTAAACTTCAAACTTGATTTGCTTAAATTGCATCATCAACCAATTCAGACTGTACCCAAGTCAAAAGAGAATAAACCGCCTGTCCCTATTCCTAAAAATACTCAGCTACGAAATTTGAAAGAGAGTTCTAATAAAGAAAAGATATTTAATTTCATAAAACATTCTCCCAACTCCCGTACCAAAGAGATAATTGAAGAGTTCAACATCCTCTCCGAAAGGACAGTAAAAAGGAATTTGAAAGAATTAACCACTGAAGGTCTCGTCCGCAAATTCGCCAAAGACAAAGGTGTATATTACTCAACCATTTAACATCTGTGGATAAACGACATTGAATGTCGTTATATTAAAATTGTGGATAACTCGGTTATTCTATGGCCACTTCCTTGTCTATTTGTGTGTCTTTAAGGTAGTTTTCAACTAATTTTGCGTAGTCTTCATGGCTACCGAATATATCCATTAGGTGGCTCATGTTTAACATAGAGGGAAAATTTTTAATTCCTAAATAATCCAAATGACTGCTCCATAGATAAGATTTTAAAAACTCTAGCACTCCTTTTGGATTAGTGATCCTATTTTCTCTCCATTCCGGATAGGATAAATCCAGCGGATTGAAGTGGATGTAAAAGGGCAAATGAAGAAAATGTGTCTCATCGGTTACTGTGACTTGTTTATATCTTCCCTGGAATAACGTACCAACTCGCTTATATTTCTGGTTAAAATATTTTGCGTGACCGATATTTATCTTGGACATAAATTTAGGGATTCCGCCTTCAACTCTTGGAGAAAGAAGTAGGTGATAGTGGTTAGGCATTAGACAGAACGCAAGGATATCCACCAATATTTTTCTTTGTTTCCGACTTGCGAAGTCGGTAAGATTCGGATCTTCTTTGAGGGTATGAAAAGTCGTCTCAACCCTGTCTTCGTTGTTGAGCTCATATAAATTGTGAATAAAGCGAAGATAATCCTGTTTGTCTAAGAATATCTCGCGTCTATCGACACCTCTGTTTAGTGTGTGATAAAAGTTTTGTTCAGTTGGCATGGTTTGTTGTTTGCTTTGTTGCATTGCCGAAGTGTACCTGTGGATAACCGACTTGCGAAGTCGGTTATCCACAGGTTATCCACAGATTGGATGGATGGTAATGTTGACATTTAAAACCCGGTTTGATAATACGGAGGGGAAATAAGTTAAAGAGTAAATAAAAAAAGTAGATACTTTTGATCTGCTGCGCGAATTGGGTGCGATAGATTATAAATCCCTCCTTAATCTAACGGACCTTCTAATTTCGCGGCAGGTCTAAGGCATTTACCCTTGTTTTCTTAAGTTATACAATTAACTTACTTTGAATAAATTTTTAACTAATCTTAAGAGCTGGTACGGGGTGCTCTTTTTGGTTCTGCTGGCCAGCATTGTCTTGTGGTCTATTCTCAACGGTATGCCACTCATCAATAATCTTCGGGCCAAATGGGAAGCTTACCGGCTTCAGGCCCAATGGGAAAAGCCCTATCGTGAAGACACCTATGGCGGTAAAACTCCGGAAGAAACGTATGATATGTTTTTAGCCGCTCTCTCCAAGGGAGATACGACTTTAGCGAGTAAGTATTTTGTGATAGAAAAGCAGGATAATTGGGATAAAACACTTGGGGAGTATAAAAACAATAGTTTATTGGCCAGTTTTACTAAAGAACTTGAAGATACTAGAAAAATCTGGAAAAAATCAGAAAAAAGTACCGAAAACTTGGTCTCATTCACTTACATAAACACCGTAAGTAAAGATAAAACAGTAGACTTTGAAGGGCAGAAGATAACGATTCCGTCAGGAAACTATATAAACGAGACCATGTTTGAAATTAATACATATACAAAAATTTGGAAGATCAGTGTTTTATGAGACACAAACGAATCAAAAATTTCATAGTAGGAGGGGCGCTTATTAGCGCCCTCTTCATTACCAAAGCTTCGGCTTACGACGCTATTAGCACACACCCGGCACTAACCGATGAGATTGTTGATTTCTATAATCTTAACTTTTCTCAAAAATTAAGTGACCAAGATAAAAGCTGGCTCATCAAGGGTTCTACAGACGAGGACCAAGGAATAAGACCGATGAACCATTTCTATGACCCGGTTCACAATATTGGTATGGCCGGTTTTTCTACTTCAAAACAATGGGCAATGAGTTCCGGGGCCCAGTCAAATCTTGCAATGGCTAATAAGAGCATTGCCCAGTCAGCCGGAGTGATTAAGAGCGCTGACGATTTCTCATACGAAAGAGCGATGGATGATTACGCCCAAGGAGACAGACAAAGGGCCATGATTGGATTCGGGCATCTCTTGCATTTATTGGAAGATGCCGGAGTGCCTGACCATACAAGAAATGATGCTCACCCGCCGGTAAGCAACTTAGGCAGTCCTTATGAACACGAAATGGCTAAGTGGAACCCTGACGATTTCAATATTGTCTCAGAACTTAAAAAAGAAGGATTGAAACCAGTGGTCCTTGCTAATTTGAGTGGTTATTTTGATAATCTCGCTAAATACTCTAATGGAAATTTTTTCAGTAAAGATACAATTAGCAATACCGATTATAAACTTCCTAAAATGTCGGTTGTCAGAAAAGTAAGCTTAAATGGTGTTGATAGAGCCTTCATTGTTAACAACAGAAGTGGTACCGAATTTCCAATAGCTTTTGTTCAAGAAAATAGCGGTAAAATTACCAATTCTATTTATACTCTAGAAATAGGAAGTTATATCCTCGACGGCTACTGGGACAGGTTATCTAAAGAAGTGGTTCTAAATGGTGCCGGGGCGTTGAACTTGTTATTAACCGAGGCGGAGAAGGCAAAGACGGAATATGCTACCAACCGACCACCAGAGAAAAACTGGTTTGCTAAATTGCTCGGGTTAATAGGAATTGAAATAGGTCAATTAACGACATCGGATGGCGAGGCGACATCCGATGTCAGCAAAGTCAGTGGTGACACTATGGTGACACCAACTCCGAAGGTGACAAATCCATCCGTGTCACCAACGCCATTGGTGACAAAGACACCTGTCACCAATGTCACCATGGTGTCACCAACTCCGTCACCATCAAAAACACCAATCCCAACGCCAAAACCGAAACCATCAATTACCCCAACCCCATCCCCGTCAGCTACGCCGAAAACTTTGACAGTAAAAAATTCCGGCCTGGTAGTAATAAACGAGATTGCCTGGGCCGGAACTTCGGCTTCTGCCACAGACGAATGGATTGAGCTTTACAACACCGAAAACAACCCCATAGACGTATCCAGTTGGCAATTGGTTTCAAGCGACGAATCGCCGGATATTATTTTTCCGGAAGGGACGATTTTACAAGCCAATTCTTATTTTCTCATTGAGCGTACAGACGACAATACCATAAGCGATATGACGGCTGATTTGGCTGTAGGTTTCGGCCAAGGAGGTCTGAACAATGCGGGCGAAATGGTGAGATTATTTGACAGTGCGGGGACTATCGTTGATATGGTTGGCGGTGCGGGCGAGACATGGTATTTCGGGGACTCAAGCTTAAAAAATTCAATGGAGAGAATAGACCCGACTAAAGCAGGAAATAATGCTTCAAATTGGAAAAGTTTTTCTGGTACGCCGGTAAGCAAAGATGCCAATGGAAACAACATAAACGGGACACCAAAAGTCAAGAATAGTACGGTTCTCGTGGCGGTTGTTGTCAGTGGTGGCGGAGGCTCATCTTCAACTCCAACTCCGACACCGTTACCAACACCAACTCCGTCACCAACACCTGACCCGTCGTCACCATTACTTGAAGTTGTCATCAACGAAATTGCCTGGATGGGGACGGCGACTTCAAGCAATGACGAGTGGATGGAACTTTACAACACCACCAATCAAACAATAGATTTAACCGGCTGGACACTTAAAGCAACAGATGGAACGCCGAATATTACGCTTTCAGCAAGTATTGAACCATTTGGGCTTTATTTGCTTGAAAGAACGCCAAATGACGTAATTATTGATATTTCAGCTGATAAAACTTATACCGGCGCGCTTAGCAATAGCGGCGAATACTTTGAATTGAAAAATAGTAGCGGTAATCTGGAAGACTTTGTTGATAATTCTTCAGGTTGGTATGGGGGAACCGCATCTCCGGGTTATAAATCAATGGAGCGTATTGATCCTAAAAAATCCGGCGATGATGCAACTAATTGGGCTACCAATGACGGTACAAATAGAAACGGCCTTGACGCTGCTGGCCAACCGATAAACGGTACGCCGAGAGCTCCAAATAGTGTTTATGTTTCTCTAAAACCTTCAGTCGTAACAAACCTCGCTGTCACCGGCAGTTTTGGCCAGTTTTCATTAACATGGTCGGCTCCAAGTGATCTAGATACATTGCCGGCTAATTTAAGCTATGACCTGCGTTATGCAACAACAAGTTTTGCTGTCATTGATGACTGGAATACGGCTCACAAACTTGCAAGCGTGAGCTTGCCGGCGGTGGCTGAGGGAGGGGCGCCTGAAAGCGCCTCTTTTAATATCCCAAACAGTTACAATCAGAAATGGTATTTTGCCCTGAAAACAAAAGACCAAACCGGTGTATCCGATATTTCAAATATACCCGACAAAACCACAGAGTCGGCCATATCGGATAGTTGGTCAATGTTCGGAAAAGACCAATATCACACATCTTTTGCGACAAATCTAACCGGGCCGGGCGTTGGGGCGACCATAAGCTGGGAGTTTGCCATAGGAGCAGGCAAATATATCGGTCAGCCGGTAATATCTGGTGAAGACGATGTTTATTTTGGTTCTTCGGATGGAAAATTTTACTCATTGGACAAAAACGGCTCTGAAAATAGGCAGTCGTATGCCGGTTCTTCCGGAAAATCGGACGGTCCGGTAGTCTTTGCCGACGGAACTACTTATTTCGGTCACAACATGTCCGGTTCATCCGATATTACCGCATTAAATCCTGACGGTTCTCAAAAATGGATTTATTACACCAACGGAACCGGACCCTTAACTTTAGCCGGGGACGGCAGTGTTTACTTTTCTTCATGGGATAACAAGCTAAACGTTTTGAAACCGGATGGCTCATTAAAGTGGCAGGTTAATGGCTCATTCGGCAGTTTTTCCCCGATTATTCTTGCGAGTGGGAATGTAATAAATGTAGCAAGAGTAAGCGGCACCCCGCATTTTTATTCATATTCTTCATTGGGAAATCAAGTTTGGGACACCTCTTTTGCTCTGGGCTATGATTATTTGCCGTCTAACCCCTCTTTTGATTCGAATACCGATAAAATTAATTCAGCAGTCGGTCATTATCTTGTTCAATTAAGCGAAATAGGCGAACTGACAAAGACCCTCATTGATTCAAATGGCGTTTCAACTACTATGGTTGCCATTTCGCCTGCTGATTTTTTGGTAGGTCTTGATTTTACTAATTTTAATCCCGCATCTGGTTCTCAAATAATAGCCCTGGATAAGTCAACAAAAGAAATAAAGTGGCGTTACCACGTTGATTCCCGCATCAATAATCAAATAGTTATTGATAAAGACGGGAGTGTGTATTTCTCAACCCGGAACGGCAAGCTTTATGGGCTGGATAGTAGTGGTGGATTGATGTGGACTATAGATGTTGCAACAACTACAGATATAAGCCCTGTTTTAACCGAGAATGGTCTCATTTGGGGGTATGGCAACAGATTGACAAGCATAGGGGTCAAATAGTGTAGTAATTATCCACAATTTGACCTATTGCAGGCTATAATATAACCTTTATACTTATAGCTATGAGGGAGAAGTAATGTGATTGCTTGCAAGCACATTATTCGAGCGATTTAGATATGCCGAAGGTATTAGGAAGTCATGGTTTAACGCCATTGACTATTAAATGTATTTCAGGTAATATTGTTAGGCAATACAGGCCAGTAAACCGCATTACATATGAAGAATTCAGTAACCAAAAGAGATTTGTGATCGATCTAATTTAAGGTCGTTTTTTCAGTTAATACCGAACTTTCCGCCTTTGTAACTTGTCGCAAGTTGTAAGGGTGGGCAGTCCAGGTAAGGACATTGACAACGAGAAAAGCAAGACAAAAATGTTGCTTAGATAGAAATGAAATCAAGTTTTAAGTTGTTAACCACTTTTAAAGTTTATCAGGTCGAAATAAGATAATCTTTAGAATTAATGTGGTAGTCAGTTTATGGACAGTTAATCAGAGTATTAAAATCTGTTCTGATGCTGATTGATTACCCCCGTAAAAAACGAGAGGTAGCACGGTCTCAGTTCAGTAATTAAAAAATTAAAATGTCGACTTTATTAAAAGGCAATCGAGTCGGTTTGATAAAAACCGCCGCGATCCTTACAGCTGTTTCGACAGTATTATCGCTTTCAGCGGTATTGTCGCTTTCAGCTTTCGCAGTTGTTCCTTCAGACTACGGTCTGACGGAAGGCAATACGATAAGCACTCCTGGTTCAAATGATCCGGATGTCTATATCGTCAATGATTGGGGATACAAGAGATTATTCTTGAATCCGCAAATCTTCAATTTGTATGGTCACCTTGGAGGATTCGCCGCTGTTAAGAATGTATCTGCTACCACAAGAGATGCTTTCGTAACCTCCGGTTTGTTCCGAGTTGACGGAACAGAGAAGGTTTATGGAATTGAATCAATTTCAGAAGACGTAGCCGTGTTGCACTGGGTTAATACCTCGGGCGCGCAGGCTGTTGCCGATGATGCAAACTTTTTCAAAAAGGTTTTCGTTATCAACCAAGCTGAATTCAATTTGTATTCAGTTGGTTCTCAGTATACTTCTGTAAATCAGGTTCCGAGCTATGCTCGAGTTCCGGGTGCAACCCCAACTCCGAGCTACGGCGCATTGGCCGTAAGCTTAGCTTCTGATAACCCAGCGGCTGGTACTTTGGTACAAGGTCAGGCTGCTGCCGATCTTCTCCACCTCCAGTTTACTGGCAGTGGTGTAGTCACAAATATTAAACTTAATAGAATTGGTGTTTCTGCTGATGCTGAATTAGCCAATGTCTATCTTTATGACGGTATAAAGCGTTTGACTGACGCCGCTACCGTTTCCAGCAGTGTCGTTACTTTCAACGATACCAGCTCAACCGGTTTGTTCGCGGTTAATGGTTCACGAACCATTTCTGTTCGTTCAGATATTTCATCGACTACTGGCGTAACTGTCGGTGTCCAGCTCGCAAGCTGGAACGGCAATAGTGTAAGCATTTCAGGCAACTTATTCACGGTTGCAAATGCAACATTAGCCACAGTGGTAATGTCTAATTCCGCTACACCAGCCGTAAATGCTACTCTTGACCCGGCTGATGATACGGTAATTTGGCAGGATACTGCTACGGTTGGTACGCGTTATGTCAACATGAACAGCTTGCAGTTCCGAATTATCGGTTCTGTTCTGGTTGGTGACCTTAAGAACTTCCGTCTCTATGTAGATGGTGTTCAGAAAGGTTCAACAGTTGCTCAGTCTGATGGAGGTTATGTCGTCTTTGATATGTCTGCCAGTCCGGTTAAACTTGAAACCGGCGGACGTGTCTTGAAAGTCATGGCCAATGTCGTGAACGGTTCCAGCAGAGACTTTACGGTTCAATTACGTTTAGCTCCGGATATCTTCACGGTTGATAGTCAGTATGGTCAGCCGGTATTAGCCACGGTCAATACGGGTTCATTCCCTGATGCCGCTGGTAAACAGACCATCAGCACAGGAACTCTTACTATTACCAAGAAAAGTGATTCTCCTTCAGGAGACGTGGTTAAAGGCGCTTCAGGCGTTACTTTGGCTAAATTTGAATTGAAAGCCGCTGGTGAAAACATGAAAGTTGAGACCTTGCGCGCAAACGTTACCTATTCTCCTTTGGGAGTTACGGGTAAATATACAGCTGCCTTTACCTTGCGTAATGGCGCCTTGTTTGTTGATGGCGTGCAGATTGGAAGCACTACTTCTCTCTGTAGCTCTGGTGACATTACCTGTTCCGGTTATGTAACTACCTCCTCAGCTTCGTACACTTCATACAGTCTTGGCTCTTCCTTGGTAGTGGTACCGGGTAGCCCGAAGATTCTTGAAATTCGAGCCGATATCTATGACGATGATGGTACGGATAATACGGCTTCAACCGACATAATCACTGCAAATGTTGCCATAGGTGTAACGAACGTACAGAGAGTAGTTACTGGTACGTATGGTTCTTATCCTGCGGCCGCCACACCGGCTAATGCTTTGACTATTAAGACGGGTTCAATGTCAGTCGGCAAATACACCGGTTATGCCAACCAATCTATCGTTTCTCCTAAAACTGGAGTTAAGATTGGTCATTTCACGGTAACTGCTGCTTCTTCGGAAGATGTTAATGTCAATACAATTGATATTTCACAAGGTACTGTATCCAATACAACCTTTGCTGATGATTTAACCGATGCGTATATTAAGGTCTACAATGATGTGGGTACTTTAATCTATACCTCACCGGCTAAAGCAACGACTGTTGCAACTTCAAACAGCTATTCTGTTAACTTCACGTTGCCTAAGAGCAAGACCTATCAGGTTGAGTTCTATGGTAATCTTGATTCAGGATTTGCTTCTACCGATACGATGATAGCCGACTTTGATGTAACAGGTATTACTACCGGTTCAAGCACTACATCTGAAGTTTCTAGAGCTAATGGTCAGACAATAACTGGCGCAGCTGGTTCATTGACGCACGCTAATGGCGCGCTTCCAGCCACTCAATTCAGAGCTGGCGCAACCACTGTAACTGGTTATCAGTTTACTCTTCAGCCGGCATATGATGACTTTACGCTTCAAGAGGTTTATGTAGACCTTTCAAGCACTACTGCTTCATCTACTGGTGCGGTTTCTAACCTTATGTTGAAGAAGGGTGGCGTAACTCTTGCTACGGCTTCAGTTGTTTCGTCCACTGGTTCTGCTTCGTTTACCGGATTGAATCTTTCACTGCCTCAATCAGGCGGAACACAGACCTTCACGGTTGATGTTCAGCTTGCTACTGTCGGTGTCGGAGGAAATGATACTGCCGGTGATGTAACTGTTCGCTTAGATGGTTTGAAGACCATAAACAGCGCGGGTACAGTAACGACTGAAAATGGCTATGTTCCGGGAAGCTTCGGTGGTAATAGCAATATTGTTGTTAAGGGATACCCATCCTTTGCCAATGTAGCATTGCCTACTACTGCACTTTCGCCGGGTACGATGACATTGTTTAAGACGCAAGTTAGCGCGAATGGCAGTCAGATTGGGTGGAATGATATCACCTTCTCGGTGGCATCAAACTCCTATCTTGTTTCTATTGCTACCAGCACCTTCCAGTTGTGGGAGAATGGTGTCAATATCAATGCTGATTCTACTGGTGCTACTGCGAGCGATAGCTACACAGGAACTTCGCCCAATCGTATTACTCGCATAGAGTTCAGCTTTGCCAACGAGCGAGTTATTGCTCCGGGTTTCCCTGTAACTCTTGAGTTGAAAGCAACTGTAGGCGGTGTCCTTGTTGCCGGTAATGGTATTACTGTCAACCTCGCTAATCCGAATGGAACCACAGTGGCTGCTCATACCTCGGCCAATCGAGCTGGTACAGCAGGTGCTTCCTTTGTCTGGTCTGATCAATCAGCTGTTGCCCATGGTACGGGTACGGAAGATTGGTTCACTGATGGTTTAGTTAAGACAATAGCGGAGACTCAAACAGTTACTAAGTAACATAGTTACTTAGTAATCTCGGGATTTGTGCGATGACATTTCTCGTAACCAAAAACCCCCCGAAAGGGGGTTTTTGGTTACAATAAGATTTTTTGTTATACTTAGTAGTATGAGAAAATATTTTATAGGATTTGTGGTAGTCGGTCTTCTCTCTGGCGGGTTTCCGTATGTTTCTGCCCAAGAAGGGTCAGTGCTGACTGCGACATTGCATAGCGAAACGCCTCTGGCGAAAAGTTTAGATGCCGGCGTGCAATATGTTGATGTAGCGCGCATCACCTTAACCGCATCAGTCTACGATGTAACCCTGAACGGTATTTATTTAGCGACAGATGTTTCGGGTGGTTTGAGTAATTTTGCCAACATTTATATATACGACACTTATGATTCTTCCTTGGTTGGCACCTATCCTAACCAAAGTGCAAACCCTAATTTAGTCACGCTCGCTAATAATGTTATTATTCCGAACGGCGGTAGGCCTCTGACGTATTTAATTAAGGCAAGTTTGTCATCTTCCGCGGCCGGTAATGTACGTGTCGGTTTCAGTGGATTTACTTTTCCAAGTCTAATTGCGCCGACCTTAAGCGGGGTTCCAATATATGGCAACACTTTAACCTTGCCCGGAGCTACTCCGACGCCCACGCCTACTCTAACTCCGACCCCTTCGCCAACTCCAACTCCAACTCCAACTCCCACACCTACACCGACGAGTACTCCAACTCCGGTTTCCCTGGGCTTTATTAGTTTGTCTGCCTTGGGCCTAAAAGAAGGCGACACTGTTAGTGCTTTCGGCTCATCTGATCCGGATATTTATATTGCCAATGCTTGGGGATATAAGAGGTTATTTCTAAACCCAATCATTTTCAATTTTTACGGCCATTTAGGCGGATTTTCTAAGGTTAAAAATATTGTACCATCAACAAGAGATATGCTTGTAACTTCCGGCCTTTTCCAAAATTGCGAAACCGGTGACTCGAGGGTCTACGGCGTTGAGACAACCGGTGAGGATACTGGCATATTGCATTGGGTCAATACTTCGGGTGCTCAAGCGGTCGGGGATGACCCGGATTTCTTCAAAAAAGTGTTCTGCGTTAACTCTAATGAGTTTAACTGGTATTCAAAAGGTTCCGATTATACTTCTGTCAATCAAGTGCCTACATACTCTCGTTAATTGTAATGGGCATCTTTACGTCGTGTAAAGATGCCCATTACAACGCTCTTTATATCTGACTTATCAACAAACAGCACTTCTCATTTTGTTGGGGGATAGTTATAATGGAAGGTATGAATAAACACGTACGTTTCTTTTTTGTTGGGTCGATTTTTGTTTCGGTTTTCTTCCTCGCCTTAATTGTTTCTCCAAATAATGCAAAAGCCGCTAATGGGCCGAGCGGTACAGGTTTTGAGTACCTATATTTTCGCATTGATACAGAGTTGGATGTTTTAAACAGCAAAGGCGTGACAGTTACGTGGACTTGTGACGGTGGTACTACGGGAGGTACAGTAACCGACGGAACAGCTTCTGAAAGCACCAATGCCCTGGACGGTATTATCAAAATTGCATCATCGTCTCTCGAGACAGTTATGTGTGACAGTACAGATACAATATCCGGATCCGTGACATTAAATGGTTGGGTTACTAGAACTTTTCAGAGTACTATAACTGCCTCGACTTCAAATGGTGAAGTAAATCCATTTACTGTCAGAGCTAGCCAGGATTACTTGTTCGTGGTTAATAGCGCTAACGATGAACTTGGTAATGTGTTTAATATGGCCTCTACTTCTAATGCCACTAATACTTTTGCATCCGCTTCTTATGTTCCCACCAGTGGAACAGTTGCCTCATCTTCTTATCATGCTAATAAGTGGTATGTCGCGCCTACGGGGAACGGTACTTTATATGGTGGAAAGGACGGTTATGTAAATCAAAGTCAAGCTGTGACGTGGTCTGATTTTACAACCACATCTAAGTCTGCTGATTTTAACGGCACTACTAATAGTGGTGTAGATTACGATGATGCTGCTTTGCTGTTTGGACACAAATTTCAGGTATGGCAATATGGCGGTTCTTTTGCAACCACTCCAATAGCGTATGGAGATATTGTGGCAGGGGATAGTTATGGGACTGCTTGTACAATAGGGACAAGTACGAATGCCGGTTATTGGTATTGTCCCGTTCCTTTGGCGAATACCGAAACCTCGGCTCAATATTCAGGTGGAACATTGCGAACAATAACTGCAACATATACTGATAGGAGTACGGGCAGTGGCGGTCAAACGTTTACTGTTATAAATCCGGTAAGCAATGTTTCCGGTGCGGCAGATACCCCTACACCAACCCCTACACCAACTCCGACTTCAACGCCGACTCCAACCGTTTCTCCTAACCCAACCCCGACCCCTTCGCCAACTCCAACTCCGACTCCGACCGTAACTCCAACGCCAACCCCCGGAACAGTCAAGCTTTTCAGGAAAGTATCCGATCCAAAAGTTTATGTTCAGGCCAGCGACGGCACATTGACTTGGGTTAAAACTTTGGAAGAGTTTAATTCTGCCGGATATAAGTGGTCAGATGTTAAAGTAATTTCCGGTTCTGAATTTGCCAAGCTTGGCGCAAAGAGCACACTCGGTGTTAAGAAAGGGGTGACGTTGAATATTAGAAAGTCAGCATCAACCAAATCTGCCATTATCGGCAAAATGAAATTAAATGATACTTACGAAAAGACGGGTCAATCAGGTGTCTGGTTCAAGATTAACTTCAAAGGCCAGGATGGATGGGTGCACTCAAGTTATACGGTGAATAAATAATCGTGTTCATGTTGTAATCTCTAACCCAAAACCCCCCGAAAGGGGAGTTTTGTGTTGTCCGCATTGAGGGTATTTATTTATTGAAATTAGTGTAGTATAGTAAATGTATGATAAAAAATATCTATATTTATTCAATTATTGTCGTCGCGATTGTTGGAGGGGTAATTTTTTGGGCAAGTCAAAACGGCAAGTTCAATAATGTTGCAGACGTATCAACAATTAGTCCAAGTCCGAGTTCGGGGCAATCCTCGGTTCCAAGCCAGACCCCCAAATTATCTAAAAACACTCCCAAGCCAACTCCCGGCATAGTCATAACGGAAGTTAAAAATTACCGATATTGGGCAGAATTACTGGATCCAATAAGCAGGCGTTTGGTTCTTGATGAAAACTGTACGTCTATAGTGCCATCGCAAGTTTCTTATCCGAACAATACTCAAATTATGCTTGATAATACCTATTCGGCTTTACCACGAGTTTTAAAAATCGGCGGCCAGGAATATTCTCTTGACGCCGGTGGTTGGTTGTTGGTTACTCTTAGTAGCACAAAACTTCCTGCCCAGCTTACTATGTTCTGTGGGTCTATGGAATTAGGACGGCTTGATTTGGAGTAATTTCAACTCGCAGTATGTTTGAATGGAAAAAAAATTCCGGATGGCTTTTAGGCTTATTTTTGATTGGATTCATAATCTATGCATTTAACTTAAATAACCCTCTTTTTTGGGATGATGTCGATTGGATTCTTAACAATGCCACGCTTCATGCCCTGACATGGGCAAACATTAAGTTTATTTTCAGCCATAATGTCTTGGCCGGTATCGGCCAGGTCTCCAATTATTACCGGCCATTTTTGTTTCTGACTTTTCTTGCTAACTATTTGATTTCCGGCCCGAATCCGGTCTTATACCACATTGTTTCCAACGGTATTCATATTTTCAACGCCTGTTTAATTTTTTATTTATTGACGCGATGGCTTGGTTCAAAACGCGTCGCCTTTTTAACAGCATTATTATTTCTTATCCATCCGCTTCAGACCGAAGCAGTGGCTTACATTTCAGGGCGCGGCGACTCACTGTCAGTATTCTTCATGCTTTTATCTCTTCTCCTGTGGATTAACGACATTGAATGTCGTTATGGTAAAACTGTGGATAACTCACCGCAACGACATAGGATGTCGTTGCGAGTGCTCTCGGTTATTTCTATGGTTTTGGCTGTTTTATCTCGGGAAACGGCCGTGCTGTTTCCCGCATACTTAGGAGTGGCTTTGATGGCCTTTGAATATAAAGGGTTAATTTGGGAACGATTTAAGAAGGCCTTTATTAGTACCCTCCTTTTTATTGGTATTTCTGTTATTTATGGCATCCTCCGCCTTACGGTTTTTAATTTTCAAAATACTCTTAATTTCTATCAACAACAGAATATTTATAGCGAACATCTTTCCTATCGAGTCTATACTTTTTTTCACGCGCTTGTTGTTTACATCCGTCTCGTTTTTTGGCCGGTGGGGCTACACATGGACAGGGATATTCCGGTCAGTATTCATATCTGGGATGGTTGGTCATGGCTCGGCGCGCTGATAATTATTATGGTTATTGTCCAACTTTTCATTCTGTATCGTCGGACCGATAAAATCTTATTTAATGTATGGTTTTTTGGGAGTGGTATATTTTTTGTGAATTTATTGCCGACCTCCGGTATTGTGCCAATTAATGCCCGCATCTATGAGCACTGGCTGTATTTTTCACTTTTTGGATTATTTGTGTTGGTCGCTTTTTATCTGGATAAAACTCTTAGTTTTTTTAAAAATAAAAATTCTACTCTCTATTCTCTGTTTATTATTTTCTTGATTATTTATTTTTCCTTTTTTGGCGTTCAGACTATTCGTCGCAATATTATTTGGGGCGACACGGAAGCTTTTTATTTAAATATTTTATATTATGAACCGCAGGATGTCCGGGTTCTTAATAATCTCGGCAATTGGTATTCCGATCGTGGCAATAATGTCTCGGCTGGGCCACTTTATGAACGGGCCATTAGTGCCGACCCCTCCCAACCTGCTCCGTACTATAATCTTGGGAATATCGCCCGCGATTCAGGCCAGTTAATTCAAGCCGAAGCATTATATCAGAAAGCCATTGCCGTTGACCCGACATTTCACTACGCCTATGGTAATCTTGCCCAACTCTATCTCAATCAAAATAAATTAGATCAGGCTCTTGCCGAACTTCAAGCTCTTGAAAAAATATATCCGACGGTTCAAACCGAGAAGAATATTGAAATGCTACAGAGAGCGATTAATAAGTAAGTGTTTTTTGATATTTTTGGATGAGAGGCAGATTTTGCGGAGTTTTGCGAAGGAAGATAACCACGGAATTGTCTTTATAGACCATGGGCCAATTTTTGTCTTGGGAGATAAATGACAAGAATGTCTGAGCCCAAGGTGTGATGTCGTGGTAGTCAAAGAATATATAATTAATGTGGTAGACGTCATTAGCGTAGTGATTCCAGGTGGTTGGATTTTTCTGCATCGGTTTATATATTTTTTCAAAGAAATTTACAGAATACGCCTCTGGCCGGCCATCAACAAATACTTTCTCTTCCGGATATGTTTTCCAAATTAGAAAGCTTCCTACGTCAAAATTGTTGAATACAGGTCCCTTAATGTTGTTTGCTTTGACGAATTCAACAGCCTTTTCTGCCCCAGCCGGGATGGCAAGAGAAACACTGCTTTTAACATTATAAACAGTTACTGAAAACAGGATAACACACACAGAGATAAGTGTGGCCATTTCTTTTTTGGCACTTATTTTAAGTGTGGATAAATTAAGGGCAACAATAGGGATAAATGCGAGGCCGTACAATCCGAAGTTTCTTATCATTTTCCCCGCCATAATCGTAAAAAATATTCCTGACAAAAGCTCAAAGGTTATCTGTCTTCGTCCGTTTTTAAAAGCAATAACAAAACTTAGGATTAAAATCACAAGTGACATCTCAAAAAGACTTATAGTCGTCAGAGAAATTCCGTAATCGCGGAGGAAAAATATGTTTTGGTTCTCGACGATGCTATAATCGTAATGTCGAAGAATGTTGAATGGCGCCATGGCGCCAGTAATAAAATTAGGATTCAAAAGCGTAACCGCAGAGGTGGCAGTAAAAATATAGCCGACTTTTTTAAATTCCTCGCGCTTTTCTACATACCTATCAATGACGAAGAATAACAAAAGTATTGGTCCAACGGCAAAATAGATATGCATATTAGTCCAAAAGATTTGGATAAATGGAAGAAAGTATAAATATCTGTACTTGTTTTCGTTTTTTGATTTAAAAATTGCGAAAATAAAAAAAGCCAGAAAAAGATAACTGAAAATTTCTGGCCTGACGTCAGTTCTTTCCACGAAAACCATAAATCCTGCCAAGGAAGATATGGCTAGTGGCCAAAGGCTGGTTGTAGAGTAAACTGATGCCAGTAATAGTCCCAGAGCGAGCAATATGACCGCGGTCTTGAACAGGATGAGTCCTTTCAGTCCGATGGCGTTGTTAAGGCCGTAGAAAGCGACCTCGCTTAGCCAGTGGTGGTCAATGAAAGAATTGTTCGGTTCGGTAAACGAAAATAGGTTTGTTTTATAAACTTGCTTTGTTTCCCAAATAATCTGGCCTGATTTGATGTGTCTGCCAATGTCCTGATTTATTGAGTTTAAACTATGAACTAAAAGAGAAGCAAAAAACAAAAATAACAATACCACCGAGATTGCACGTAAGATTCTCATTTGTTATAACAAATCTTCGATTTGTTTGACCATTTTATCCAGCTCAAATTTGAAAAGTACTGTCTGATGCGCCTGAATCCCAAGCTCGTTTTTGAGGCGGTCGTTGCTAAGAACTTCTTTAATTTTATCCGCCAATTCGGCCGGATTTCTCGGTTTTACAAGCAGACCGTTTTTATAATCGTCGATTATTTCCGGTGCTGCTCCGACATCAGTGGCAATAACCGGCAATTTGGCTGACATTGCTTCAATTAAGGCCCAAGGGAATCCTTCCTTAACCGAGGGGAGGACGAATACATCTAAAGCCGGCAGGAATCGGTGCGCGTCGGGGATTTGACCCAAAAGAAAAACTTTCTTTTCCAATCCTTTTTCCCGTATCATGTTTTCTAGTTCAGGTTTTAATTCTCCATCGCCGATGATAAAAAAGACAGAATCGTCAGTATTGTTAAAATAATCAACGGCTTGAATCAAGTATTCCAATCCCTTGGTTGGGTAAAAATTGGCGATTGTGCCGACTATGTTTTTGGCTCGGATATTTCTGCCGGAGTGTTTTGAGGCTTTCTCAAAAAGTTTTTCCCGAGCTTCTTCTTTAGACATCAAGTCAAGTTTGTATGTTTCAACGCCATTATGAACCAAAACTGTCTGCACCCGGGGCCTTATTCTAAGTTTCTTGGCTTGCTCCAAGTCGTGTTGATTATTAACAATTATAATGTCTTTCCATTTTGCGCTAAGCCATTCCAAGATAATCCAAAGCCATCTTTTCCATTTTGGCCACGGGTCATTAAAAGTCCATCCGCCAATCCGGTAAACAACTTTCATGGCATTTATTCTTGTTGGAAACACAGAAGCCAAGGAACCGATAAATCCGGCCTTGGAGCTGTTTAAAAATAATACATCGGGGCGGTAATTTTTAATTAAACTTCGGATTTCGAAAATGGCTCGTATGTTGCTTTGCAAGGGTTCGCGCTTTAGAAACTTTAAGGTTTGGTAAGGAATGTCTTTGGCCTTCAGAATTCTCAAAAAATCGCCGTTGCCGCTTGATCCAACTGCTACCATAAATTCATAAATATCTCTATCCAGATGAGAAATGAGGTTAGACAAGAATTTTTGCGCTCCGCCTGTTTCTGATTGAGTAACCACGAATAAAACCCTCTTTTTGAGGTCCCCATTCGTTCTTATGTAAGTGTTGTTTATGCTTGATTCCATGGGCATTTTATGCCAAAATTAACACAAAATGACCGAGAAATCCACCCCAAGAAGAGTTTTGATACTTACTACGGCATATTTGCCCCAAGTGGGTGGTTCCGAACTCGCTATAAAAAACATAACAGATAGATTACCTGGAATTTATTTTGACTTAATTACCTCCCGTTCTTCAAAAAATCTTCCGGAATATGAAAAAATTGGAGCAGTTAATGTGTATCGGGTGGGAAATTCATTCGGTCTCCGTTCTTTTTTGTTGCCCAAGAATTTTTTACCGATAGCTGTTTTTTTTAAAGCTTGCCAACTTATCCGCCGGTATGGCTCTTACGATATTATACATGCTTATCAGGCTTCACAGGCAGCCGGAGGTGGCTGGTTATTGAGGTGGAAGTATCCCCATGTCCCGTTTATTGTCACTGTGCAGGAGGGGAAAGAGTTAAATAAACAATCTTTGCTCACTAAGTTTTTCAGATATCTGATTTTCAGAAAAGTAGATATGGTTACGGTAATTAGTGATTATCTTGCGAAATATGTTAGATCGCAGAATCCAAAAATTCCGGTAAGCGTGATACCTAATGGGGTGGACTTAGATAAATTTAAACCCATATCTGGTTTTGATGAGAATGTAGTCATTACCGTGTCACGTTTAGTTCCTAAGAACGGTGTCAAAGATCTTGTGAAGGCAATGGCAATAGTCAAAAAAGATGTGGGTGATACAAAGCTTGTAATAGTTGGGTCAGGACCGCTTGAAAAAGAGATAAGACAATTAATCAAAGATTTGGATATTGATGACCGAGTAATAATGGTTGGTTCCCAAAGTTTGGAAAATGTTGCTGATTATCTATCTAAGGCCAAAGTTTTTGTTCGGCCCTCTCTTTCGGAGGGTCTTGGCACGGCATTTTTGGAAGCAATGGCGGTGGGACTACCGATTATCGGCACACCAGTAGGCGGAATTCCCGATTTTCTTAAAGATGGTGAAACCGGTCTTTTTTGCAAGATAGGAGATTCTGGTGATATTGCTGATAAGATAATTAAACTTCTTGAGAATCCGGAATTAAGAAATAAGTTGGTCAACAACGGCAGAAAACTTGTTGAAGAAAAATACAGCTGGGATTTAATAGCATCTAAATTCAAAGACATTTATGCACGAATTTAAAAAATTAAGCATTGTTGTTCCGGTTTTTAACGAAGAAAGAACTTTGCGGAAATTAATTGATGCCATTGAGGCAGTTGATTTGCCTTTAAAAAAGGAGATAATTTTAGTGGACGACGGTTCCAGAGATAAATCGAGGGAGATATTGGAAGAATACAAAGATAGGCACAAGGTAATTTTTTTAGATAAAAATTCTGGTAAGGGTTCAGCGGTAAGACGAGGATTTGAAGAAGCGACCGGGGATATTGTTTTAATTCAGGATGCTGATCTTGAATATGACCCGCAAGAATACCCTGATTTAATAAAACCGATAATAGATAGTGGGGCGGATATTGTTTATGGCTCACGTTTTATTAAATCGGAAAAAACCCGTAACAATAGCATTGTTTATAAACATGGTTATTTTGCCAGTCAGGCATTGAATCAGTTGTCTAATGTTTTAAGCGGTATTTGGCTTTCTGATATGTACGCCTGCTATAAGGTTTTTCCTAAAAAAATACTAAACGAAATTTCTCCTCACCTTAAGTCGAAAAGATTCGGCATTGACCTGGAATTGACAGCTTGGATTGGAAAGATGAATCTTAAGGTCGTTGAGGTTCCCATTTCTTATAAAGGAAGAACATACAATGAAGGCAAAAAGATAAACTGGAAAGACGGTTTAGCCGCGGTTTGGCACTTAATAAGGTTTAATGTTTTTACCAGAAAATAATGAAAGATATTATCAAGAAAAAAATACTAATTGTTACTGGCATATACCCTCCTGATATAGGTGGCCCGGCTTCTTATGCGAGAACTTTGGCCCAAAGATTGTCTAAAGATTACGAAGTCAAGGTTATTACATACTCGTCGGTCAGAAAATTTAAACAAGATAGGGATTATCCATTTCAAGTAAAACGGGTTTGGAAGAAAAATTTCTGGATTTTTAGGCATGTTATCTATGCTTTTAAGGTTTTATGTGCTTGTAAAAATAGTGATGTTATTTACTCACTCAGTACCTTAAATGGAGCAATCCCGTCTTTGATGGGGGCAAGATTTTTTAAAAAGAAGTTTTATCTTAGAATAGCCGGAGATTATGCCTGGCAAGTGGCGGTAGAAAAAAATAAAACCGGGTTGCTTATAGACGATTTTCAAAAATCAAAAAAGACCGGCTGGATTGGCATGTTGCATAGAATTCAAGTCTGGGCTTGTAAAAGTGCCGACGAAATTATTGTGCCTTCTAAATATTTGGCCAGCATTGTCCGTGGTTGGGGTGTTTTGGGGGACAAAATAAAAGTTATCTATAATGGGGTTGATTTTAAGGGTGCAGATATCAGCCAAGAAGAAGCTAAGAAAAAATTAGGAATTTATGGGGATATTATATTGTCCGCGGGGCGCCTTGTGCCTTGGAAAGGTTTTCGCATGTTAATCAAAATCATGCCTCGTCTTTCGGAAATAAGTCAGCTTTTTAGGTTGGTTATAGTCGGTGATGGGCCGGATCAAAAAATGCTTGGGTCAATGGTTAAAAATCTTGGTTTGGAGAGAAAGATTTATTTGGTCGGTAGAAAATCACAAGAAGAGCTGGCAATATACTTAGCTGCTGCCGATATGTTCGTTTTAAATACCGGCTATGAAGGATTTTCTCATCAGATATTAGAGGCTATGACAGCAGGAGTCCCTGTTATTACAACAGCTGTGGGGGGGAATAAAGAGGTTATACAACAAGGGGAGAATGGTTTTATGGTTAAATATCAGGATGAATTTAATCTTGTTGAGGCCGTTAAATCTCTTTGGCAAAACCCAGAATTGCAAGAGGAATTTAAGAAAGAAGGCAAAAAAACAGCAGAACATTTCAGTTCCGATAAAATGTTTGAAGAAACCGTTAAGATTCTAACCCGATAAAATGCATAAAAACCTATTAATGGTAACGGGAATTGGTAGTGCGGAAAACCTCGCTTCTGATAAAAGAGGTGCTTTTTACTATACGTTAGAAGAGTTTCATAAATATTGGGACAGGATTGACATTGTGGTTCCCCGAGTTAAAAATCCGGTAAAAAATATTTTTGGGAATGTTTTTATTCATTCTTCACCGTTGCCTCTTTTTTTCCACCCGTTATTTTTTATTTACAAAGTATTAAAACTTAATAGGGAAATTAAATTTAACTTGATGACAGTTCAAGAATTTCCACCTTTTTATAACGGAATTGGGGCATGGATTATTTCTGTTTTTGCTAAAATACCCTATGTTCTGGAAATTCACCATATTCCCGGCTATCCGAAAGCGGGAAATACTAAAGAAAAAATATATAAGCAATTGATGGGTTTTTTTATCCGTTTTGATGCAGGGAGGGCTAAGGCAGTGCGGGTAGTAAACCAGAAAGAAACTCCGGACTTTCTTGTTAAGGTTGGTGTACCTAAGGAAAAAATAATCTATATTCCCTCGGCCTATGTTGATTTATCGGTTTTCAGGCCGACAAATTTACTTAAAGAATACGATGTGATTTTTATAGGACGACTGGCTGATAATAAAGGGGTAAATTTATTTGTTGAAGCGATTAAAAAAATGAGAGCAAGGGCAATTATTGTCGGTGATGGTCCACTCGCAGAAAATTTAAGGTGTAAGATTAAAAATAAAAATTTAGAAAAGCAGATAATTTTTAACGGGTGGGCTAAAGATCAAAAGGAAATTGCCGAACTTTTGAATAAGTCTAAGATACTAATAATGCCATCTTATAATGAAGGTGGTCCCAGAGTGGTTGTGGAGGCATTAGCTTGTGGGGTGCCAGTTCTGGCAACCCCGGTTGGAATAGTGCTTGATTTGCTCAAAAACGGTCTTGGCGGTGAGATTATTGACTGGAGGTCTGATGATATAGCGCAGAAGGCGCTGGGACTATTAAATGACCAAGGTAAGTATCAAAGATACAGTCAGAGTGGTCCGGAAATTATTAAACAGTTTGAGAAGAAAGAGGCCATAAAAAATTATGCAGAAAAACTTCAAAATTTGATATCATGAAAAACCTTCTGATAATTACTCGAGAAGTCAATGTGGAAGATGATTTGCTGGGGTTCTTTGTTGAATGGATACGAGAATTTGCAAAACATTTTGACCGTGTGTTTGTAATAGCTCTTGCGAAAGGGAATTACCAGTTGCCTGGAAATGTTTCTGTCTATTCTCTAGGCAAAGAAAAGGGCAACTCAAAAATTGCCATGGCGTTTAATTTTTATAAATACTTATTTCGGTTGGCTCCTAAATCAAGCGGAATTTTTGCCCATACTTCGGCGACGTATGTGATAGCATCTTGGCCGGCAACTCTAATTTTTAGGAAGAAGATAATTCTGTGGTATTTGCACCGTTCAATAAATATAAAACTCAAAATAGCTGAGAAGCTATGCTATAAAATTGTTACTGCCGTTAAAGAAAGTTTGGTGGGATTTGAAAGCAAAAAAATAATAGAAACTGGCCACGGTATTAATGTTGAAGAATTTAAAACAGAGAGGAATTGGACCGATAACGTGGTTAAAATTTTAAGTGTGGGCAGGATATCCAAGATTAAAGATTATGAGACGCTTCTTCGTGCGGTTAAAGTTCTCAAGGACAAGGGTATCAATCTTAGTGTTGAAATAGTCGGCCGGCCGATTATGCCCCCCGACTTTTTATATTTTGAATTTTTAAAATCACTGAAGGAGGAATTTGGTTTAGGCGATGTTGTCAGATTTGTTGGATTTGTGCCTCATAATAAGATTGCTGACTACTACAAAAAATCAGATATTGTTGTAGGTATGACCCCAAGGGGAGGAATAGATAAATCATTGCTGGAAGCTATGGCTTCGGGAGCTCTTATTTTGACATCTAACGAAGAGATGGGAAGATATCTCGGAGAATATAACAAGGAACTAATTTTTGATTATGGAAAACCTGCCAACCTGGCCGAGAAATTAATCCGAGTAATTAATTGGTCATCTCTCCAAAAAAATGAAGCCTCTAATTTTCTTTTAGATTCAGTAAAAAAATTTCACAATCTGAAAAATCTTATTGAAAAAATTATAAAACTCTATTAGTATGCGATTTGTATGAGAACTCTTTTTTTAGGCAATTATGATCCCGGATACGCCAGGAACCGCATCCTTGTAAAAGGGATGGTTGAGAATGGGGCAGAGGTGGTTTGTTGTAATGGCGGTAGTACGGGGGGCATTGCTAAGTTTTTGAGACTGATGGTCAGATATTTTAAGATTTCCGACAAACATTTTGACCTCGTAATCGTGATGTTTCCGCCGCAACAAACAATGGTTGCAATGGCTCCAATATTATCTTTTATGCGTCTGTTTCAGCGAACACCGGTTATCGTTGATATGCTCACTTCGCATTACGAAGGGTATATTCTTGATAGAAAAAAATATTCTCCCCAAAGTTTTCATGCCAAATGGTATAAATGGCTTGATAGGACTGCTGTTCGTTTGGCTGACTTTGCTATCGTAAATTGTGCTTTGGGCGGCAAATTTTTAACTGATGAATTAGGCATTTCTGCAAAAAAAATAATCACAGTCTTTAATGGAGCAGATGACGATCTTTTAAAAAAATCTGAAAAAACGAATAAATTTAAAGACCCACGCGAATTTTTGGTTAATTTTCACGGCAACTTTATGCCTCTTCATGGGGTTCCATATATCATTCAAGCAGCGAATATCTTAAAGAATGAAAATATTAAATTCCAACTTGTTGGACGAGGGCATGATTATGATGCAAGTCGGAAAATGGCGGAGGACTTAGGTCTTAAAAATATTATTTGGACAGGCCGTATTCCTTACGAAAGTCTACCTGCTTATATAAACAAAGCCGATGTTTGTTTAGGAATATTTGGAGATACATCCAAAACGGAAACAGTCATACCCAATAAAATTTTTGAGGTTATCGCCATGGGAAAAGCCATTATCACAGCTGATACTGAAGCCGTGAGAGAACTATTTGAAGACGGAGAAAATATATTGTTTTGCCGGAAGGCGGATCCGAATAGTTTGGCCGGAGCAATTTTAAAACTAAAGAACAATACTGAACTTATGGATAAAATAACTCAAAATAGTTATGCATTGTTTACGGCTAAATTTAGCAAAAAAGAAATAGTCAAGGATTTAATAAATACTCTTAAGACAAAGGGTTATAAATTATGAATATTTTAGTTACTGGTTATGCTTTTGTAAGAAAAAATTATTTGGATGTTTTTAAATATTACCGTGGAAACGATAATATTTATTTTTTGTTGCCAAAAACATGGAAGATAAAAGGCGGTAAGGTTGTTTATCGGCCACCCGTGGAAGAAAATATTTTTACTACAGAAACCTATTTTCATCATTCTCAATATCCCTTATTAGGAGGGTCATTTAAGGGTTGGATGCCGTGGTTGCCGTTCTTTTTGTTCCGGCAGAGAAAAAAGAAGTTTGATATATTATTCAGTGCCACTGAACCCTCCCTTCTGACGGCACTTTATCAGAGTATCTGGGCCAAAATCTTCGGTCTTAAGCACGTTCTTTTTACTTGGGAGAATATACCCTATCAAGATAAATTCAGTGGGTTGAATTTGTTTTTAAAAAGAATAATTATAAAGCTCAATATGTTTTTGAGTGATGCTATTGTTTGCGGAAACCACAAAGCAGCAGCCATAATGAAAGAATATACCCAAAAACCTACTCCAGTTATTCCCATGAGCGGAGTAGATAAGGAGTTTTTTAAACACCTTGAACTTGAAAAAAAATTCAAAGGTCATGATTTTAGGGGAAAAATTCTCTATTCTTTTGTCGGCTCAATAAGTTATCGCAAAGGTATCCATTTGATAATCAGGGCTTTAAAAGGTGTGGTTGAAAAAATACCCAATGCGGTTCTTTTTATTGCGGGAAGCGGGGAATATGAAGCCGAAATTGGTAAAGTTATAGAAGAAACAGGGATGGGCCCGTATGTATTCAGGACCCCATGGTTCAGTCACGAGGAAATGCGGGAACTACTTTCAATTTCTGATGTCTTTGTTTATCCCAGCCTGCCCTATAAAGGCTGGGCAGATCAATTGGGGTACTCAACCATGGAAGCATCTTTAATGGAGTTGCCCGTAATTACCACACATTCTGGTTCGCTTGACGAAGTTGTTGTGGACAATAGAACGGGTCTCTTAATAACCCCGGATAATCTGGAAGAGCTGGAAGATGCGATGATTAAGTTGGGGAAAGATGAAGAATTAAGAAAAAGGTTGGGCGGGCAGGCAAGGGAATTTATGATTGAAAATTTTGGCCATGATGTTGTTGCTACCAAGTTTGAAAAGTTTTTCCATAGTTTAAAATAAAAAATCCCGATGAGGGATTTTAGGATGTTGATCTCAAGATATGCTTAGGGATATTTGTTTGGCCCATAGAGTGCTCGTAGCGGATAGCCGGAGCACCAGGATTGAATGGGATGTTTAACTTTTCCCGAACATCTTTTTCAACGAAGTCTCTTAATTCAACAAGTTGTTCAGGGCTTAAGTGGTCGGTGTAGACAAAAGATTGATACCCGCCTTCGGGGTCGCCTTTATAATAGTCAGCCGTAGTTCTATAGTCCACTTCTTTACTATATAATTTATCGCCGGTTTTTGGGTATGTGTATACCCAAACGCCAGGTTCGGTTTCATGGAGTACGGCGTGGTCATAATAGGGCGTGCCGGGATAAGTGGTGATAATCGTAACATCAAAGTCATCCGGCTTAACTTGAAGGAGCCAGTCCCTTGTATCCATAATGGTTTCCTTTGATTCTCCGGGGTGGCCGATAGACATCAAAGCCTTTACTTTAAGGCCATACTTTCTGGCGATTTCGAGACATCTGGTATTGTCATCGCGGGATGCCTTTTTGTTTATATTTTCAAGAATTCTTGGAGAACCAGATTCAAAGCCGACAAGTATCCAACGGAAACCTGCTTCATACATTGCTTGAGCTTGTTCTTCGGTAAACAGTTCTGACTTTATGAACCCGCGTAATCGGAATTCTGTACCTAAAACTTTTTGCGTTTGAGCAATGAGTTTCATCAACTCAACAATTTTTGGATTAACGTTCAGTTCATCATCATACATCATGAACCCTTTGATGCCGTAAGTTTGATACAAGTGATTCATTTCAGACACGATGTTTTCACTTGTACGCGTTCGTATCCGGCGCAGCATGGCAGATTCACGGCCTCCGCAAAATCCACATTCAAATGGACATCCAAGTTGCGCAATCATGCTTAAGGCCCGGATACCATCAATGTAATAATGATAGCTTTCAACATCAATAAGGTGTCTTGCGGGAAAGGGCAGCTCGTTAAGATTCTTATTGTTCAAAAATAGAATCGGCTGAATGCCCGAATCTTTAGGCTTGGGAGGAATGTCAGCGTCAATCAGTTTGGGCGCTTTTTCTTTAAGGGCTTCAAAGATTGCTTTTTCTCCATCGCCGGCTACTAAAATATCAAAATCATGGGAAAGCTGGTTGAAGGCAATTGTAGCCCGACCGTTGACGTTTAATTTTAGCTCTCTTTTGTAGGCAGCATTGACCAGTGTAATGTGTGGTCCACCCAAGATTACTTTGGCATTTGGCTTGCAAGCTCTTATTGTCTGAAGGATTTTCATTGTTGACGGAAGCTGGGGCGTAGTCGCTGTAAGCCCGAATATTGTAGTTTCATTTCCAAGGCAGTAGTCTTCAATCACTCGTTCGTAATTGGATATGCCCGACAGATCTACTGCGTCAATTTTATGTCCTGCTTGTTCCAATACGGCGCCAACCTTAAGAATTCCCAAAGCCATAAAAACCCGTTCGTCTAAAAGGAAAATAGACGGAGGGATTATTAGGCAAATTTTCATTCCGACCTCCTTTTAAACGAACTTAATTTAGGTTACCTTAAAATATATTTTGCCATGTTTCAATATTGACCCAATACATTTTTTGTTCTATAGTAACAAGCAAGGATGAGTTGAAAATTTATTTTAAACTCATCCGAGAGAAGTTAATATACAAAGTATAGTTTTTTAATGAAGAGCTTATTATATATAGCAAATCTAAGGTTGCCGACCGAAAAAGCTTATGGCATTCAGATTGCCAAAATGTGCGAGGCTTTTGCTGACTCTGGGTTGAAAGTTACTCTAATTTACCCAAAGAGAAATAACCTGAACATTAAGGGAGATATTTTCGATTACTATTCAGTAAAGAAAAATTTTATCAGTAAGCTGGTTAATGCGCCAGATTTTTATTGGTCAGGAGGTTTAGATAAAATCGCCGTTGCTGTTAAGAGCTTTATTTCGGCTAGGGCATTAGTTAGGGAGGCTTTAAAAGAGAATGTCGACGTTTATTATACTCGCGATGAATTGATAGCATATTTTTTAAGCAGGAAAAACAAAAACGTTATCTTCGAATGTCATAAGTTTTCAAACAAAAGGAAATTGTTCTACTCTCGTTTTAAAAAGATGAATTTGAAAATAGTGGCCATCTCGGACGGCTTAAAGGAGGATTTGGTTAAATTTGGTATCGAAAGTTCCCAAATATTAGTTGCAAGGGACGGAGTGGATCTTGATGATTTTAATATCAAAATAAGTCAAATTGATGCGAGAAAAAGACTTTTTAGTAATCTTCATTGGGAGGCTTTTGCACGTAAAAAAATTGCAGTTTATGTGGGAAATCTTTATTTGTGGAAAGGAGTAAGAATCTTTTCAGAAGTGGCTAAATATCTTTGTGAAAAAGATGTAAACTATCTGCTGTTTATTTTTGGCGGTACTAATAAAAAAGACATTGATGTATTAAAGGAAGAATTAAAGAATATTGAAAACAAATTTCATCCTAATCTTGTGCCAATTTTTTATTTTGGGAAGTTTCCTTATCGGGAGATTCCCTATATTTTAAAGACGGCCGATTGTTTAATTCTAACTGGAAGCGAGCGGGATATCCTTTCAACAAAATACACCTCGCCTCTCAAAATGTTTGAATATATGGCCTCTGGTTGTCCGATTGTGGCTCAGGATTTACCATCTTTTCGGGAGGTCTTGAACGATAAAAATTCGTTTTTGGTTAAACCCGGGGATGCAAAAGCTCTGTCCGATGAAATAGCTTTGGTTTTTAAGGAAGAGAATGCAAAAATGGCTGAAGAAAAAGCTACCAAAGCCCTCGAGGACGTAAAGGATTATACCTGGACCAAAAGAGCGGAAAAAATCATAGGATTCTTCTAGGGGTTGAAACAAGGTTTTTATTATTGTAAGTTATAGGTCAGATAAAACGGGTTAAATATCTGACTAAACATGAAAAAGTCTAAACAACCATCCAAGACAGCTTTGGTTACGGGAGTTACCGGTCAGGACGGCTCTTATTTAGCCGAACTTTTGCTTAAAAAGGGGTACAAGGTCTATGGTCTTCAGCGCCGGGCGAGCACTTTTAATACGGCCAGGATTGACCACTTGTATGATAGTCCTAAATATCCCCAGTTTACTACTGTTTACGGAGATTTGTCTGATGGTTCTAATTTGAGTCGATTGTTGGAAAAGATTAAGCCCGATGAGATTTATAACCTTGGTGCCCAAAGCCATGTGGGTATTAGTTTTCAAATTCCCGAATATACGGCTAATGTTACGGGGCTTGGAGCGCTACGACTTTTGGATGCGATAAAGGATTCCGGCATTAAGACAAAATATTATCAGGCTTCATCCAGCGAAATGTTTGGTAAAGTTCTTGAAGTACCTCAGAAAGAAACGACGCCGTTTAATCCCCAATCGCCATATGGTGTATCGAAAGTATTGGCTTACTGGATGACCAAGGTTCATCGTAAGGCCTATAGCCTCTTTGCTTCAAATGGAATTTTATTTAACCATGAGTCGGAAAGGCGGGGCGAGACATTTGTTACAAGAAAAATTACTATAGGTTTGGCGCGGGTTAAACTGGGCCTTCAGGAGGTTCTTTCTCTAGGGAATTTGGATGCAAAAAGAGATTGGGGATATGCCAAGGACTACGTAGAAGCTATATGGAGAATATTACAACATAAAGAACCGGATGATTTTTTAATTGCAACCGGTGAAACCCATACAGTAAGAGAATTTGTTGAGGAAGTCGGCAAGAATCTCGGATATGATATTGTGTGGCGGGGGAAGGGTGCTAATGAGAAGGGTTATGATAAAAAGACGGGTAAACTTTTGGTTTGTGTAGATAAGGTCTTATTCAGGCCTTCTGAGGTAGACCTCTTGATAGGCGATGCCTCAAAGGCGAAGAAAATTTTGGGCTGGAAACCAAAAGTCACTTTCAAAAAATTGGCTCAAATAATGACTGAGCATGATTTTGATAATGTTAATAACAGATTAAACAATCGAAAAGTTAAAGTTAATAGAATGTAATATGGTCGAAATAAAATATAAAAATAAAGTAGTAGGGCTTCTTGTCAGGTCTATAAAACAAGGAAGTCTTCCTGTTACTGCCGGACATGAGCCTTTGCAGGTGGTTACCTTGAAGCATCCTAAGGGGAAGTATCTTGTCGCGCATACCCATAAACCAGTGGAACGAAAGACATCAAGGATGCAGGAGTGTTTAATGGTCAAAAAGGGCAGAGTGCGGATAGAGCTCTATGCCCCCGACAAAAAGATGTTTAAAAAAATTATTCTCAAAACAGGGGATTTCTTTATTCTCCAAAATGGCGGCATTGGCATTCATGTTTTAAAAGATGCCGAGGTTGTTGAATTTAAGAATGGTCCGTTTGTTGAAGACAAGATTCTGCTCTAAAGCCCGTGAAAAATTCAAAAAACAAAAAAATACAGCTTTATCTTGGATCCGGAAAAAGAAATATTCCGGGTTTTATTCATATTGACTTGGACGATTATCCGCATTTGGATTATAAACATGATATAGCCGACTTGCCGATGTTTTCTAATAATTCGGTAGATTTGATATACACCTCTCACAGTTTTGAATATTTTGACAGACAGGAAGGAGAAAAGGTTTTAAGAGAATGGCACCGCGTTTTAAGACCTGGCGGTGTTTTGAGAATAGCTGTTCCTGATTTTGGAGCAATAATTCGCGTTTATTTAAAATATAAAAAAGATATTGAACACAAAGGAATTTTAGGGCCTCTTTTTGGGCGAATGGCCATAAAAACAGTAAAAGGCGATAAGTTTATTTATCATAAAACCACTTATGACTTTAATTCTTTGAAAAAAGTATTGCAGTTGGCTGGGTTCAAAAATATTCATCGCTATGATTGGGAAAAAACGATTCACAAAGATTATGATGACCATTCGCAAGCGTATGTCCCGCATATGGATAAGAATGGGATCTTAATCAGTTTGAATTTAGAAGCAGAAAAACCGGCCAAATGATTAAAGCCAAAAAAATAAATCAAATGGAGCCGTGGTACGGCAAAGAAGAAAAAAAAGCGATTTTAGAATACCTTAATTCAGGCGGATGGCTTATGGAGTTTAAAAAGACGGAAGAGTTTGAAAAGATGATTTGTGATTATACGGGTGCTAAATATTGCAGTGTTTTGCAGAATGGGACAGTCAGCCTATTCCTTGCCTTAAGGGCTTTTGATATTAAAAACGGAGATGAGGTAATCGTGCCTGATTATACCATGATAGCTACGCCGAATGCCGTAATGATGACTGGGGCTAAACCTGTTTTTGTTGATATTGATGAAAGTTTTTGCCTCAATCCAGACCTTGTTTCTAAGACAATAACTCCCAAGACAAAAGCTGTCATCCATGTATCAATTAATGGCCGAGCCGGACAGATAGAAGGACTTAAAAAATTATGCAGGGATAAAAAAATACATTTGATTGAAGATGCGGCCCAATCTCTCGGGTCGTTTCATAAAGGAAAACATCTTGGTCGTTTCGGTGAGTTTGGTAGTTTTTCTTTCAGCGTACCTAAAATTATAACGACCGGACAGGGAGGCGCACTCATTACTGATTCTAAGGAACTATATGAAAAAGTTGAGAAACTTAAAGATTTTGGCCGGGTAAGGGCGGGTGTTGATTTGCACGACGCTATGGGTTGGAATTTCAAATTTACGGACCTTCAGGCAGTGTTGGGGATTGAACAGATGAAAAAACTTCCGGAGCGGGCTAAACGGAAAAAAGCCATGTTGGCACTGTATAGTAAACTACTTAAGGATGTTAAGGAGGTAAAATTAATTGATACATCACTTGAAACCTCACCCTGGTTCATTGAAATATTGGTTCCTGACCCGAAAGCTCTTCAGGTTTATCTTAAAGAACGAGGAATTGGTTCTCGGTTATTTTATCCCGCCATTCATCTCCAGCCAATCTACCAAACCGTTAAGGGAAAATTTCCTGTCGCAACAAGTGTTGGTAATCATGGATTATGGCTGCCATCATCTTCTTTTTTGAAGGATTCGGACATTGAATTTATTTGCAAAGAAATTTCCGATTTTTATGGACTTATAAAGAGATAGGTCATGAAAAACATACTGCTAATCGCGCCAACTTCATCAACGATGTGTTCTCCTATTCGTAGGGCTTTTGAGCACCATGGCTTCGAGGTGTCTTTAGTGGACTATCGGGGTAACTTTGTTTTAAATCCGGAAAACATACTTCACCGTTTTGTTAAAAATCTTCCTCCTCGGTTGTTCGTTTATTTTAAAAGGCGCGCCAAACGACTGATAACAAGGCAAATATTAAAAAAAGCCGAAAAAATTAAACCCGATTGCGTTTTTGTGGTAAAAGGCCCCGCTCTTTATCCTGACACGCTTGTCTCTTTGCGTAAAATCTGTCCCCTCATAAATTATTACCCGGAAACAATGGATCAGATAGATCTGATTAAAAAAATTGCGCCATATTATGATTATTTTGTTAACCTTGATCCTTATGTGGTAGAAATGCTGAAAAAAGAGGGATATAAAAATGCCTTGTATATTCCGTTCTCGGCAGACCTTAACGAAAATGACCGATGGATCAGGCCTCAAAAATATCTTTATAATATTTCATTTATTGGAACTTATGACCGGAAGTTCTATAGTGAGCGAGAGTTTATTTTAAATGAGGTTAAAGATTTCGGCTTATGTTTATGGGGAAATGAAGCTTGGTCGGATACTTCTTTGAGGGGTTATTATAGAGGGCGAGTTAAAACCGAAGATATCCAAAATATTTACAGAAATAGCAAAATTGTAATTAATGCCGATATCTCAAGAGAAGTGTTGGGAACGGGAGTAAACTTAAGGCCGTTTGAAGCAACAGCGGCGGGAACTATGCTGTTAAATCGCGACGACAGAAAAGACATTTTTAATCTTTTTGAAGATGGTAAGGAATTTGTTTCTTTTTCGGGAGCCGGCGATGTGCGCCAAAAGGCGGAATATTATCTAAACCACGAAGAAGAAAGATTAAAAATTGCCGAGGCAGGGTTCAATAGGGCAAGAAACGATCACACATACATCAAAAGGATAGGAGAAATAATAAAAATAACCGGTATTTAAAATATTACTGAACCTTGCAGAAACCCAATAAATGTTGTATTGTTTTATCAACTAATTTTTTGATTTATGGCATTAGATTTAGGGCGGTTTTTAAAAAATAAGACTATTTTGGTCACCGGTGGAACCGGCTCTTTTGGTGGAGAAGTTGTCAGGAAGCTATTAAGTTGTAACCCCAGAAAGGTGGTTGTTTTTAGTCGGGACGAGAAAAAGCAGTTTGATATGAACAATAAGTTCAATGATGACCGTTTAAAATTTATTGTTGGAGATGTTCGCGAAAGGCAGTCAATTGAACACGCTATGCACGGAGTAGATATGGTTTTTCATGCAGCCGCATTAAAGCAAGTTCCCAACTGTGAATTTTTTCCGATTGAAGCGGTACGGACCAATATTCTTGGTTCATTCAATGTTGTCAATGCCGCCATTGATGGCGGTGTGAAAAATTTGGTCTTATTAAGCACCGATAAGGCTGTCTATCCAGTAAGTGTAATGGGCATGTCAAAAGCATTGGCCGAAAGAGCTATGATTGCCGCTTTTCGCCAAGATAGAGGCAGTACGACCTTGTCCGGTACTCGTTATGGCAATGTAATGTATACACGCGGATCGGTAATTCCATTTTTTGTTAGTCAAATGAAAGCGAGAAAACCTCTCTCGGTGACTAATAAAGATATGACTAGATTCATGATGTCTCTTAATGATTCGGTAGACTTAGTCCTCTTTGCTCTTGTAAACGGCAAGGACGGAGAAATTTATGTGCGCAAATCTCCCGCAGCCACAGTAGGCGATGTTGCCCAGGCTTTAGTGGAGTTGTTCAAATATAAAAAAGGAATTGTAGATATAGGCATTAGGCCTGGAGAAAAAACTCATGAAACACTTGTCTCATCGGAAGAACTTAGACGAACGAGCGATATGGGGAATTATTATAAAATTTCACCTGAATTGCCAAAAATTGACTCAAGAGAATATTTTTTCAAAGGTGAAAACAAGCCCAACATACCGGATGAAGGATATACTTCTGCCAACACTGTCCGATTAACAGTAAAAGAGGTTAAGAAACTCCTATTGTCTCTGCCGGAAATTAAGCAAGAGCTTAACCTTCTTAAAAAAGGTAATTTTTATAAATAATTATAATGGCCCAGATAATAATTACAGGTGCGAGCGGACTTTTGGGTTCTCAGCTCGTACAAACATTTAAAGAGCAGGGCCACGAAGTGTTGGCTGTTTTTAATCAAAAGCCGGAATTGATAATATCAGGCACAAATAAGATTCAATGCGATATTTCCAGCAAAGAAGCCACCCTATCTTTAAGAAAGCATATTAAATCTTGCTCGGAGTGGTCTCCTGGCGGTGCTTTAGCCCGCCGAGGAACTCTGTCTTCTTTGATTGTTCATTGTGCGGCTATTACCGACGTCAATCTATGTGAAAAAGAAAAAGAATTGTGTAGGGCGGTAAATATTGACGGAACAAAAAATGTTTGTGAGCTTGCTCGTCAAACAAAATCAAAACTTATCTATATTTCCACCCCCTCTGTTTTTGACGGCAAAAAGGGAAATTATAAAGAATTAGACAAAACAAATCCTATAAATTATTATAATTTTTCTAAAGTCCTAGGAGAAAACTATGTCCTTGAATACGAAAAGGGTTTAGTTATAAGAGCAATCCCTCTCGGTTTGCATCTCGCAGGAAGAAAACCGGCAAGTTTTTTGGAATGGCTCGTCGATTCTTTTAAAAACAATTTAAATATAAATCTTTTTACTGATGCTATGATAAACCCCTTAACGACAACTACTTTGTCTGTGATGATTGCTGGGGTCGCGCCTTTGCTTAGTAATGGGGTGATTCATCTGGGTAGTTGGGATGTGGTTTCTAAAGCTGACATAGGTCTGGAAGTTAAAAAATTTTTTCCTGCATATTCAGGCAATCTTAACTTAACTAGCATGGACAACAATAACCAAATAGCTGAACGGCCGAAAGAAATGTGGCTTAATGTAGACAGGGCGTTGTCATTGGGTTTTGAACTACCCAAAGCGCTGGCGGATATAAATCAGTACTTAAATGGAAGAGAGTTATTATAAAAAATATTTTGTCCTGGAAAAAGAGCATTGGTTTTTTAGGGTTAGAAAAAAAATACTTTTTTATTTTATAAAAAAGTATGCCAAATTTGGTTCTAAGGTTTTTGATTTTGGATGCGGTTCGGGATATTTAGTGGGGGAATTGCAAAAGATGGGATACGACGCATCGGGAACCGATGTTTCTACTGAAGCTATTGAGTTTGGCCTGTCCAAAGGGGTGCGAAACTTATCGGCAGTCCAGGATGGTGAGATTAAGCCTTTGGAAGGGGGATTTGACCTGATCTTGGCCTTAGATGTCGTTGAACACATGGAAGATGATTCGAGGGCTATTAGAGCAATAGAAGGGGCTTTAAAACCGGGAGGAATTGCTATCATAACCGTTCCGGCCTATCAATGGATGTGGGGGGTGCAGGATGATGTTAACCATCATTTTAGGCGATATACAATGTCCAGTCTGGTGGAGGTAATTAAAGGGGCTAATAATTTTAAAATTATTCGTAAAACGTATTTTAATACTTTTTTATTTTTACCAATTGCCATTGTAAGAATAATATCCAAGTGGTTAAATTTAAAGGGTAGAGAATCAGATTTTGAAATTGATAACCAAATACTAAGTGCTTTGTTTTACTTTATATTTAACCTTGAAACCCGTTTATTAAAATTTATTAGTTTTCCATTTGGGGTTTCGATACTGGTTGTTTTAGAAAAAACAAAATTGAGTCATGAGCAAAAGATATAAGGCCATATTTTTTATTATAATTGTTGTTTTTTTGGCTACAAGATTTTTGGGTGTTGATTTTGTTTATCATCAGGATGAACATCGGTGGGTGCAATTGGCGGACGGAACAGTGCAAGAGGCAAGTCCTCATCCGCCTCTGACATTAACTCTGATGAAGCTGACTGGAGCCATTGTTGGTTTCTCTAACCTTAGAATCCTATCAATCTTTTTTAGTTTCATTGATTTGTGGCTGGTGTATCTGATTGTTGGAAAAATTTTCAATAAAAAAGTAGCAATAGCCGCAACCCTCCTCTTTGTTTTGAATATTTACAGCTTGGTTGCCGGACTTCAAGTTGATATGGATGGAGCTATTCTGCCCTTTTTCATTCTTCTGGGCTATTACGGGTATCTTGGCCTGCTTAGGGGGGGAAACAAAAGGTGTTTTTTGTTTTTGTTAAGTTTTGCTGTTGTCGGGGGACTACTTACCAAAGCGAGTTTTGTTTTGTTTTTGGCGGCATTGATTTTGGATTATTTCTTTGTTTTGCACGAAAGATATGGGGATAATTTTATTAACGCATTGAAGCGGGTCTTGAAAGTTAGCATACCGGCGTTAGCGCTGATAGTTTTGCTGTTTTATTTTTATTTTTCTCGTCTCCATGCGATTATAGATTATGCAATGAATTTTAAGTCTTTTGATTTTGGTTCAAGGGCTTATCTTGAACTTGCTTTCAAGGTTGCCAAATCATTTGTATGGTTATCACCCCTACTGACTCTGCCCGCTATTTTGGGCTTATTTATAAAAGAAGTACGAGATAGGCAGAGATTTTGGTACTTGTATGTTTTCGTTAATCTCTTGTTCTATTTGATTTTGTTTGATTTTGCTAAATTAACAATAGAACGCTACTTCATGTTTCTGATAGTTCCCTCGGTTATTATAACAAGCGATGTTCTATATTATTTTTACAAAAAGATAAGCTTTGCCCTGTCGTTTAAAAAGTTTGCGGTTGGAGTAGGGACATTTTTTGCTTTTGTGTTTTTGATATTTTCAAGAACTTACGTCATTTTACCCCTTAATCCTAAAACGGCTTATCTAGAATACGTAAGGAGTCTGAATTTTGACTTTTTAATTCCTTTTTCAAGCAGTTCCGGGCCAATAGGGTTTTATTTCTCGGCGCAGTTTATTCTGTGGTCATGGCTTATTATGGCCTTATTTTTGGCTGGTTTAATATTAATTAAGACTAAAGAATATAAAACTTTAATATTTACAACTTTTTTGGTTTTTGGTCTCGGCTATAATATTATTTTTATGGACGAACTTTTAAGAGGTAATCTGTATGGTAGTCCGGATAAAGTAGTTCGTCAGACGCTTAATTATGTCCTGAATGAACCCTTAATAAAAAAAGTTATAACTTATAATGACATTGCCCCGTATGATCTTAAAAAGAGCGGAAAATACGAAGCCCGATTCTATACCGCTCTTACCCGTGACTATGTTGCAAGACTGACGGCCTATAGGGGTTATTATATGATAGTTGATTTTCCGGAGATAGATAAACCAGGACGCTATTGGGATCTTATTCAGAGATGCAATAAAATTAAACAATTTAAGGATAAAGATATAAATTCGTATATATTTGACTGTCATTCTGTTCCGCCGACATCTATTAGGTAGGTATCGACAACCTGACTTAATTAATGTAAAATTGTGGGATGAAATTTAACTCCGACAGTCCTTATTTATCCATCATTCTGCCTATTTTTAACGAAGAAGAATCCCTTCCGGTATTAATGAGGGAGCTTTATTTAGTTTGTGATTCTCTCAGCAAGAGCTATGAAATAATTTTTGTTGATGATTGTTCCCGAGATAAAACTCCTGATATTTTAAAACAATTTGCCGATAAGGATTCTCGGATTAAAGTATTGCGTTTTTCTCGTAATTTCGGTCATCAGGCCGCTCTTAGTGCTGGCATGAATGTTGCCGAAGGCGGGCTGGTAGTTACTATGGATAGCGATTTACAGCATCCGTCGCGTATTATCCCGGAACTTATTAAAGAGGCTGAAAAAGGTTTCGATGTTGTTATTGGAGAGAGGATATCTAATAAACAGAATTCGTTTATCAGGGAAGCTATTGGGAAGGCGTATTATAAATTTTTAAGTTCTGTTACCGATCTTGAATTTAAAAATGTATCTGATTTCGTTTTGTATAAAAAACCGGTCATTGAAGCAATTAAACGTTTACCGGAGAAGGAGAGGTTTTTAAGAGGAATAGTACAGTGGGTTGGTTTTGATAAAAAATATGTTCGCTATGCCGTAGAAGCTAGAAAATATGGAAAATCTCACTATTCCCTTAAGAGGTTGTTTCTTAGTTTTTTTATGAATGGAATAACGTCATTTTCCGCCTTCCCTTTGCGATTAGCATTCTGGGCTGGCATCATTGTATTGATGGCCAGTCTTACTTTTTCGGGCTATGTTGTCTGGGATCATTATGTTAATCCGGACCCTCTTAATAAGGGAAATACCACAATAATTTTGTTAGTTTTGTTTTTGGGAAGTTTTCAGATGATAGTGTTGGGTATTGTGGGTGAATATTTGTATAAAATGTTCAACGAAGTAAAGGGTCGCCCTTCATATATTATTGCTGAAACAAAAAATTTAGAAATAGCAGAAAATGCTGAAAATTATCGCCGATGATTTTGGCCTCCACAAGTCAATAAATGACGGTATAATCTTTGGCCTAAAAAAAGGGTTTTTAGGTGGTGCCTCCCTAATGCCTGTTGGTAAAGAGTTTGATGATGCGGTTGCTAAGGCGAAAGACTTAGGTGGAGCTGTTCTGGGTATCCATTTTGTTTTAGTTGATGAAAAACCTCTTGTTTTAAAAACATTACCTCAAAATCATAAGGTTTTTTTTATTAAATATATTTTGGGGCTAATAAAACCAAAAGATATAGAGGATGAATTGAAGGCCCAGTTAAACAAGTGTATCCAAGCCGGAGTTGTCCCAGCTTTTATAAATAGCCATCAACACCTTCATTTGTTGCCCGGCATAATGAATATTGTTGTAGGATTGGCAAAAGAACACGGTATCCCGTATATTAGAATTGTTAACGAGCCAATATCTTTGGGTCATGGTAAGTTATTCAGGCAAGCTCAATTGTTGTTTTTGAACTTTTTGTCAAAAATTGCTAAAAATAAAATTAAAAAAGCTGGTCTGAAGTGCAATGATTTTTTTATTGGTTTTATTAATGCCGGAAATTTGAGTTTAGACGATTTGATTCTGGCAAAAAGATTACAAAACAAGCATCCCGATAAGATTATAGAATTAGGATGTCACCCTGGTTTTGAAAGCTCTGGGTTAGTTGATAAATATAGCCGATGGCAATATAATTGGCAGAAAGAATTAGAATTACTGGATAAACATGATTAAAAAGATTATCTATATAACCCGTACGCGTCCCGAATATTCTCTTAATGCCGTTTGCATAAAGGGATTAAGAGAGAATGGCATAGATGTCTTGGATTTCTATGTTAAAGATAAGGGTATTAGAGGTTTTATGGAAGCCCTTTCTTTTTATCGGAACAATTCAAGGAACGCAGATTTGGTGATGATTGGTTATAACAGTCCGGCTTTAGTTATTTTTTCCCGGTTTTTTTGTCGAAAGAAGATTGTCTTCAATGCGGTCCTTTCTGAATACGAGAGGATGATAATCTCAAGAAGATTGGCTTCACGCTTTTCTTTGAAGGCGGCTTATTACTGGTTGCTTGACCTTGTAGCGGTCCATTTTGCGGACTTAACTACCGTTGAGACTAATTGCCAGGCAGATTTCTTTAAAAAAATGTTCAGAATTTCCGGCAGAAAAATATATAGAAACTGGATTGGGGTTGATGAAAGCAAATTCTTTTATGGTCAACCGAGGAAAAAATTCGATACCTTTACCGTGTTTTTCAGGGGTGCTTTAATGCCGGAAGCCGGCGCGAAGTATGTTGTAAGAGCGGCCAAATTACTGGAAGACAAAAATATTAAATTTGTCATGATAGGAGGAGGTATCCTTTCGGGTAAGATTAAGGAAATAATAAACGACCTGAAACCCAAGAATTTTGAATATGTAGAAGATTATGTGCCTTATGAAAAATTGAGGGATATGATGCAGGAGTGTCATTTATCGCTTGGTCAGCTTTCTGATCATAACCGGCTTGGCAGAACGATTCCCCATAAAGCCTATGAAAGTTTAGTTATGAAATTGCCATATTTAACAGCATCCAATACTGGCATACTTGAACTTTTAACCTCAAATGAAACGTGTTTAACTTGTAGTCCTGCTAATACCGAATCACTGGCTGATAAGATATTATGGGCTAGGGATAATTATCATTTGGTGGAAAAAATAGCCGAAAATGGTTATAAATTACATCAAGAAAAATTAAGTTCTCGTGTTTTGGCTAAAAATTTATTGGACAGAATCGCTACTCTTTAGGGATTGTTATTGGAATTTTTTTTTGCTATCTTAGTTCAAAGAACTTTTTAGGGCTTGAGGTCCTTTGACAATGGAAATACAAACAGGGATTCAAATACGAAATAGAGGCAGTGGCCCTAATCCAGTGATTAAGGACAGGAATCCAAGATTTTTGTTAATATATGCTCCTCAACGCTTTGACTTGCGTTTCGGCGCAGTTAAGCCGGAGGCGTCTTTGGGTAATTTATATCTTGCCGGAGCTCTGCGTGAAAATGGGTTTGATGTAAATATTTTGGATTGTTGTTTGGGTAACGATAGATATTCGCTTGAACAAAGTTTTTATCGTCAAACACCGCTGCCGAATGGTATGATCAGAATTGGAATGGCGCCGGACGATATTCTGCAAGAAGTAGCGGGATATGATGTAATCGGCATAAGTTCAATTTTTACTCCTCAAACGTATATGGTTGAGGAAATAGTAAAATTGATATCTTGTACATATCCGGAGAAGCTCGTTATTCTCGGTGGCATTAACGCGCGTACGCAAATGAAAAGATTTTTTAATGCCGGTGCTCATTTGATTTGCATTTCAGAGGCGGAGAAGACCATAGTTGAAATCGGAAATATTCTTCGGAAGGGAAGCAGGGACTTCTCGGGTTTATCCGGGGTTGCTTTTATAAGCGGTGAAAGAATTCAGATAAATCCAATGGTGATTGTTGAAGATAATTTAGATTTATTGCCCATTCCAGCTAGAGATTTATTGCCTTTGAATCGTATTTGGAAAATTGCCCGTCCCCATGGTGGTGTTCTTACTGTGGGTCAGCTTGATAAACCACTGCCATATGTGTCGGTAGATACATCAAGAGGCTGTCCTTATGATTGTAGTTTCTGTCATGTTTCTGGCGAACAGAAAGGTTCAATCACTGGTTTTATCGGCAAGTTTAGATTTCAATCGGTAGGACGGGTGGAAAGAGAGATGATTTCTATTAAAGAATTAGGAGCTGAAGACATTTATATTGAAGATGATTCTTTATTGGCAAAGAAGAAGAGGGCAATGGAAATTTTCAAAATGTTGATTAAATTCGGCTTTAATCTTGGAGATGTAAACGGTATTAATTTATCCCATCTTCATACAAATGAAGTGGGCCGGATAGTGATAGATAGCGAAATGCTTGAGACAATGGCAGAAGCCGGTTTTAAGCGGCTTTCTTTTCCTGTTGAGTCGGGTTCTCAGAGAGTAATAAACAAATGGGCTTCCGGTAAAATTAGCCACGAAACATACAACATATCGGCATTAATAAAAAAGGCCAATTCGTTGGGTATTACTGTTTCCAGTTGTTATTTAATCGGTTATCCTGATGAAACATATGAGGAGTTAGCTCAAACCATTCTGGTTGCCAAGAAACATATGGATTCGGGATCTGAATATGTTAATTTTACTATTGTGACCCCATTTCCCGGGACAGCTTTGTATGGTTATGTTATGCAGAATGACTTGTTGTTGCCGGGTGTTGAGGTGGCAGATCTTGATTGGCTTTATCCATCAATGAAAACAATTATAGACCCGTATTATTTAGAATTTATTTCCAGAAAAGCATGGGAATTTATAAATAAACCGGAGAGGATTAATATAATTCGTTCAATGGTGCCCCAAGTTAGTTAGGGGAGCAGGTTTAGAATTAGCACCACTTGAGCGGAGCCAATTTTGCCCATATTCAAGGCGTGAGGAGTAATGCGTACCTTGAGGTACGTGAGCGACAAACAACGCAGAAGATGGGTAAAATTGACCCGCCTTCTGAAGGAAGCTTAAAAATGAATGCTTTCTTTGTTGCTCCTCCTTGAAGTATATTCAATACATCTTCGTCTTCGCGCCTAGAAATCTTCTCATTTTTGAGCTTCTCAATTTGATGCTAATTCTAATCCTGCTCCCCAAGAGATTGAAATTTTCAATCTCTTTTTTTGTGCGGACTTAAATACCCGTTAGTTATTCTTTTCATGTCAAAAAGGGGATTGACGCCAGCTCAAGCTTTGCTAAACTATTAAAAACAAGATTGTTCCATGTCTAAAATACTTAAATCACTAAAAGAAGAACTCAAAACCATACGCAGCCTTATTCACCGGCGTATAAATGTTTCACCTAAAACCGAAGCCGAGATTATTGATTCATTCCATCGTCTTTATTACAACTCTTATCATTTTGGAAAAGCTTGGAGTGATATGAGATGGTTAGGTACGCGTATTACAAAATGCCCGTTGGACTGCTGGATTTATCAGGAAATATTATTTGAAACTAAGCCTGATGTTATTATTGAATGCGGAACTTCGCATGGCGGGAGCGCCCTGTTTCTGGCATCGATTTGCGACCTTTTAAATCATGGCAGAGTTGTTACTGTCGATATTCGTAAACAACCAGGGTTGCCTGAACACAATAGAATTAAATATTTGTCAGGGTCATCTACAGATCCACAGGTTGTTGCTAAAGTGAAAGAATGCATTAATCCGGGGGAAAGGGTATTGGTGATACTCGACTCTCTTCATACGTGTGAGCATGTACTTAAGGAGATGAATATATATGGACAGCTGGTAACTAAAGGAAGCTACATGATAGTAGAGGATAGCAATCTTAACGGCCATCCCGTAAGGGCGGAAGAAGTCCCCGGTCCCATGGAAGCTATTTACGAATTTTTTAAAAACAACAAAGATTTTGAAATAGATAAAAGTCGGGAAAAACTTCTCCTTACGTGGAATCCAAATGGATATTTAAAGAAAATCAAGTGACTCTTTATTTAATTAGAGATTTGTAGAGCTCCAGATATTGTTCGGCCACTGTGTCTAAACTAAAACCAGAACGGATTTTAATAATGAGGGTTTCGCTTATGGCGGTCAGTTCAACAGGTGAACGAGAAAGCATCCATTTAATTCCATTGATAAGTTCGTCGACGTCCTTGTGGTGGGCAATATAGTCCGTTTTTTGGTGGTTAACAAGTTCGGGTATTCCGCCGGTATCAAAGGAAACAACGGGCAGTCCGCAGGCATGGGCTTCTAAAACAACCAAGGGGCAGTTATCGGCAATTGAAGGGTAAAGGAGCATATCGGCGGCAGAGTAGTACTTTGCAAGAATAGCCTGATTAGCTGTGTAGCTGACTGTTTTTAATCGGGGATTGGCCTGGGCTATATCTCCTCCCAAACACACAAAAAAGACCCCAGGATCGTCTTTAAAAGCCTTTACGGCTTCTTGAGCGTAGTTACCCCCCTTCCACGGGTTAGAGGCCCCTCCTTTGGCCACAACAAGGACAATCCGCTTGTCTAATGGGAGGTCTAAGGACTGGCGACTCTCTATTTTGTCATAGGGCTTAAAGATTGAAATATCAATACCATTATAAAATACCGATAAGGGTTTATCTTTAAGGATGCTTTGTTTTGTTTTATTCGCTAACCATTTAGATGGAGTTACTATGTGAAAATTAGAATTTTTATAAATTTCACCCTTTCTTCTTTCAAGATGTTTTTCATTATGCCAGGCAATTGACGGGGGGATGTCTAAATTCGGGCAAGTAAAAAATCCATTTTTTAATGCCCCGTCAAAAGCATGGGCACAATGAGCAGTTAGTGGCCACATATCATGGAAAGTCCAGACAACGGGTTTAAGGCGTGATATTTTTTCAAGCGTACTCAAATTAAAATAATTACCATGAAGGTTGTGGCAATGAACGATATCGGCTTTTTTGAATTGTTCAGTTTCTAAAATATGATCAGAGCTAAAAATATCAATGTCATTGGCAAACCAGTAGGCGAGTTTTCTCCGTACTTTGCCGGAAAAAGATAGCACGTCATTAAGAACAAAAACGTTTGGGTCATTAGAATATTTCCGGCCTACAAACATGGGGCTTTGATGCCCTCTTTTTTCTAATTCTCTTTTGAGACCGTAAGCGACCTGCGCTGCTCCGCCACGTGTATCAACGGTATTAATTTGGAGTATGAGCATTTGGGTAGTATAAAGTTTTTCCCCTCTTTATTCCAGACCCTTTAATACTGAGGGCATAGACAATCGGCAACCTCTTTTGACTCCTTTTGACACCTCTTATTGCATAGTTTTGAAAAAACTGGTATTTTTGAGCTTAAAAGGTATGTTTAAAGAATTTATCGCAACACATTTTTACGGCATCAAAAAGATTTATAGGGTGTTTGTAATTTTCAAGCACGCTTATTGGCAATATAGGTGGCGAATTTTGGCTATAACTTTTTTAGGGTTTGTCAGTAGTCTTTTGGGTGGTCTGGGTATTGGCATGTTAATCCCTCTCTTTGCCTTCGTTACCCAGCAAAATAGCAATACCGGTACCTCTACCGTTTTTTACAATATTGTTGAAAAAATCTTTTCTCTTCTTCATGTAAGTTATAATCTGCCAATCCTCTTGGCTTTGATGGTCCTGTTTTTTATTTGTAAAGCCATAATAACAATTCTGACTATTCATATCGGTGATAAAATTTCTGCTCAATATAATCGGGACACCAGCTCTGATTTATTTAAAAAAACCATGGAGGCAGATTGGATGTTTTTGATGAATCAAAAGGTTGGGTATCTTGATCGCGTAATTTACAACGATGTCAGTGCTGGAGGAAATATTCTTAGGGCCATTAGTGAATTGATGCTTAGGGTTGCAAGTTTGATAACTTATGCCTCTATTGCTTTTAAAATATCCATTTCCATAACGGCCATGTCTTTGATTGGGGGGGTGCTTATTCTCGTAGTTTTAAAGCCCCTTTTCTTTAGGACAAGAAAGTTTGCTAAACAATTAAATATTACTGGTAAAAAATTAAGCCATCTTATTAACGAGAGTTTAATTGGAATTAAAACCTTAAAATCTTTCGCTGTTGAGCTACCGGTAATTAGACAAGGCGATTTATATTTTGAGGAAGCAAGAAAAGCCAGCATTAAAACATCATTAATAAGTAGTTTTCAGGGTGCGCTATTTGAGCCCGTTTCCCTTCTCTTTATTTCCGTGATATTTGCATATTCTTTTAGGTCCCCCAGTTTTAATATCGCCTCTTTTGCGGTGATAATCTACCTTATTCAGAAGATGTACTCTTTTATACAGGGAATTCAGGGAAAGTTGGACGGTATTAACTCTTCGTTCACTTACTTGGAAACAATGCTTAATTATCAAAAAGAGGTTCAACGGTGCAAAGAAAAGACCTTTGGTACTGAACCATTTAAATTTGAAAAGGAAATAAGTGTTCAGGACATAGGTTTTTCTTATCCAAACATAAAAATAAACACATTGTCGGATATTAATTTTACAATTCAAAAAGGCGAAATGATCGGCATAATCGGACCTTCAGGTGCCGGAAAAACAACCTTGGTTGATATTTTTCTGCAGTTATTGAAACCCCAAGAAGGGATTGTCAAAATTGACGACACTGATGTTGACTCTATTTATCTGAAAGATTGGCGAAAAAATATCGGATATGTTTCACAGGACGTTTTTCTGCTTAATGATACGATTGAAGCCAACATACGTTTTTATGACGAGAATATCTCTCGTGAAAACATAGAGGATGCTTCTAAAATGGCAAATATTTATGATTTTATTCAGGAATTGCCGAATAAATTTGAAACACAGGTGGGAGAACGAGGGGTCAAATTGTCCGGAGGTCAAAGGCAACGCATCTCCTTGGCTAGGGTTTTGGCTAAAAAATCTTCAATTTTAATTCTTGATGAAGCAACGAGTTCCATCGATAACGAGTCAGAAGCTTTAATTCAAAAATCAATAAATAATCTTAAGGGCAAGGTTACGGTTTTAGTAATTGCCCATCGTCTATCTACGGTAATGGGTTCCGATAGGATCATAGTCATAGATAATGGAAAACTTGTTGAGTCCGGCACTCCTGACGAATTGATAAAAAATTCGGATTCTTATCTGTACAAAAGTTACCACATTAAAGATAGTCCATAGACATAAGAACATCCAGTTCTTGTTTTGTAGTTGCTCTCATTGAACCAATTAATACTTATGACCGTTCTTTTTGAGTACTGAAGTTTTTATATCACAATCCAATAAAAAGGCAATCATGCATCTTGGCTTTAATATCCACCTTTCGGGTTTGACACCTTTTGATACGTTTTGATACCATCAGTGAATGAGTGAAATAAATCCAAACGAGGTCTATACAACATCTGAAGTTCAATCGCTTCTAAAAATCAGTAAAAGCACGGTTAAGCGACTTCTGAAAAACAAACTTATTCAAGCCAATAAAGTTGGCGGGCATTATCGTGTTATGGGAAAGGAGCTTTTAAGGATAGTTTCTCCTCGCATAGAAAAAAAAGCCGTTCAAGTATATCAACGCTTAAAGAAAAAAGTTAAACGTAAAATTAAAACCTGGTAAAGTAATTGTGTCGTACTATCTAAGTTTAGAAATAATAGTGCTTACCTCGTCATTGTTTGCTGTTTTATTTTTTTTAGCTACTCGTAATATTCAGTATCATGGACCAAATACTGATAATGAAATCATGGCCCATGCCGCTGCTCAATCTTATCAATGGCGATGGTTGTCCGATATCCATAGATTTACTGTTAGTCCTTTTAAAACAGCGATGAGGGATGTCTCCGTTATTTTAATTTCTGTGTTCCAAAAAATATTGAAAGACAAAGAAACCGATCATCCCTATGTGACTTTGGGTGGGACTACGGTTGCCATGTCTTCGGTTCTAATTTTTTTGATAGGCAGTAATTACTGGAATTCAACTGTCGGACTTTTTTTGGGTCTCTTCTTGCTTTTATCTTTTTGGCTCTGGGAAGTGTCTCTTAACGGTAGTCATAATAATGTGACTACTATGCTTTCTCTCCTCTCTATTTATTTCATACAGCAGGTAAATACTGGAAATCTTATGAGCCCATTTTTGTGGTTATCGGCGGTTGGCGGTATTTTGTGCCTAACTCAATTTTCTTCTGCTTCCGCTCTTAAGTATATGCCACTGTTTTGGGGCGCTATTGTTTACGAAAAATATAATTTGATATCTAGTAGTAAAAATGGCCTCTCGGGATTATATTTGCTCATGAAAACAAATGATTATTTTCAGCTTAGTTTGATTTTAGCTGTTTTGGTTATCCTATCTTTTGTTGCGGCCAATCTTTCATACAAAAAAATAGTAACTTTGATGTATAAAAATCAGGCTCCGTCTTTTTTGAATAAAATCATTGCGAGTAGAGAAAAATTTGAGCTCAGCCACTACTTAGAACATGCCCGAAAAAAATTTAAACAGGTTTCTTTTTATGTGGCTTTAGGGTTATTTTTCTTTCTTTTGTTTCTAAATTTTCTGGGATTTTTGTGGTTAGTAAGTATAATAATCGGTTTTTCTATTATTTTCGTCTTGCTTACTTTACCCAACATCAAGGAATCATTCGGCAATTACTTTGATCGCTTCAAGGTCGGTCAGATTCAAACCAAAAGCCATTTTAGGCTTTATGTGGACTATTTTGCCGAAAAAGGGATTACGGTTTCAAAAGAAACGCGCGGTGGAGGCCTAAGGTGGGTTCCAAAAATTTTTTTTCGTATGGCACCGGTCCATACTGTTGTTTTTATTTTTTGTTTGATATTTTATATTTTTGTTGTAATTGTTTCAAAAAACACAAATATGGCAGTTAATGGATTATTGATTCTTATTCTATCGCTATCTCCAATAATGTGGGCGGAGTTAACAGGCGCTCCCCAAATAGGAAGATCATATTCTCCGGGTTTAGTGGGGATGCTACTCTTTGTCGGTTATGGGTTTTATTTATTTTACGGCACGTATGCCTATAATCTGATAATCCCACTTTCAATATTAGGCATTGCCGCCGCCGTTAACGGCAAAGTATTTTTTTCCGATGTCTATCCGGCAAGAATGGCTATGACTAATTTAATGAAACAGATTGACTCTTTAAAAATAAAGAGATTATATACTTATAGGACCAATTATAATAAATGTTTTGTTGAAGGTATTCCCGGCATTGCTATTTCTGATTTTTTGCCCCGCTACAAGAACATTCCCGCACCGTTTGAAGTTGTGTACATAGAAAGCATTGCTGACGTAAAGGAAGGCTGGATAGCTATACCCGGGACCAGTAGTAAAGCGGTAAATATGGCATCCGATAAAGAGGCCGTTAAGGGTGATTATATTAAAGATTCTGTATTGAATATTCTTTTGGAAACAAAAGATATTGAGAAAATAGCTACCGTTAAATTCAAAACATACGGGACAAGCAGAATCTGGACACATGAAGATGAAGTGACAACCTATATGGATTTAATTCTTCATGAAATTACCCAAAAAGATTTGTGGCGCGGTTATGCGTGGTTATTGCATACTGATAATCTAAAAAAATGGAAAAAATATACAACTTTGGACTAAAAGATTTTGCCGGTTTTTTTGGAACTACGGTTGAAGATATTCCCGAGGTTTGCCGAAAAATAATAAAAAAAAGCGACTTCCGTTATCGCCGTGTTTCTGCTTTGAAACAAGTCGGGCTGATTAGTGAGATAAATAAAAGAATAGACGGAGATTACTTTTTTACAGCCGGTAAAAAAGCCAAATCCATTTGGCAGAAGAGGTGGTCAAACCAACTAAAAGATTTTGTTGCCGAAGATTTTAAAACAGCGTCTTTGGTACCGAAATACGTTAAAAAACCGGTCCATGATACATATTTTCGCTTTAATCATGGTTTTATTACTCCGCTGGATGAAAACTTTGAATTGAATTGGAAGCAGGTTTTTAAATACTGGCTATTCGGAAAATATCTTAAAAACGTTGACCATATATATGAATTTGGCTGTGGAACAGGAATAAACATGGCGATACTTGCCGAGCTTTTTCCGCAAAAAAAATTGCATTGCTCGGACTGGGTAGATTCATCCAAGAAAATAGCTGAACATATGTCCAAAAAGTATCATTGGAACGTATCCGGCCATGTTTTTGACATGTTTCATCCTGATTCAAAATTTAAAATAGAAAAGAACAGTGCTTTCTTAACTTGCGGTGCCTTGGAACAAATGGGAACCGGCTATAAATCTTTTATAAATTTTGCCGTCAAAAACAAAATAGACTTATTCGTAAACGTAGAACCGATAAAAGAATTATTTGATAAAACCGACCCCCTCGATGCATTAGCTATTAAATTTATTAACAAAAGGCATTATTTAAGCAACTACCTAACCCACTTAGGCCGTTTACAAAAAGAGGGAAAAATAAAAATTCAAAAAACACAACGGGTTTATCCCGGAAGTTTCTATCAAGACCTTTCATATATTGTTTGGCGTCCGATTAAACTTAAGGCTAATTGATTTTATGATTATAACAAGAACCCCATTCAGAATTTCTTTTTTCGGAGGCGGTACGGATTACCCTGTTTGGTATGAAAAACACGGCGGTTCAGTCTTGTCGATGGCTATTGATAAATATAGCTATATTAACTTGCGTTTTATGCCACCGTTTTTTAAACATAAATATAAGATTATCTACTCTAAAAAGGAAGAGGTTAAACACATCAATAAAATAAAACATCCTTCAGTAAGAGAAACACTTCGTTATGTGAATCTTGACAGGGGGGTGGTGATACATCATGACGGTGATTTACCGGCCATGTCCGGCTTGGGTTCCAGTTCATCTTTTACTGTCGGCCTTGTCCATGCTTTAGCTGGCTTGAAAGGCGAGATAAAAACAAAACGTCAGCTGGCATTGGATGCTATACATATCGAACAAAACTTAATCAAAGAAAATGTCGGCTCTCAAGACCAAACGATTGCCGCTTTCGGAGGTCTTAATCGTATAGATTTCGGCGGACCTCAAAAAATTCAGGTTCATCCGATAACCATAAACAAAGAAAGAGAGGAACTATTTAAAAGCCACCTTATGTTGTTTTTTACAGATTTTACCCGGCGAGCTTCAACAATAGCTAAAAATTGGATAAAAAATACCAAGAACAACACAAACGAACTCAAATCATTAAGCAATATGGTTGATGAGGGTGTAGCTATTCTTTGTAGTAATCGGGACATAACGGATTTTGGAAAATTGCTTAATGAGCATTGGCAGATAAAGCGTGGTCTGGCTCAAAAAATATCTAATCCTCAAATTGATGAAATATATAAAACCGGAAGAGAAGCAGGAGCTATTGGTGGTAAACTTTTAGGCGCGGGTGGCGGAGGTTTTATGTTGTTCTTCGCAAAACCTGAAGACCAGCCCAGAATAAAAGAGAAGCTGAAAAAATTTCTATATGTGCCGTTTAATGTTGACATGTTGGGAAGCCAGATAATTTATCATAATCCCAACAATAGTTACTAATCCAATTAGCAATATGCCTCTGTTGTTATATATTAGCTCGTTTGCTATATTCTCTTAAATAGTTTTGTTCTTTAAAAAACCGGAAGAAAGGAGGGGATATATGGGCCAAAAGCTTACTGTTGGCTTATGCCAAATAAATGCTGGCTTTTCCGGGGCAAATTATCTTCCATATTCAGTGGGGCTTTTAGAGGCATATGCCCGCAAAAGCATTCCCGATATAGATAGGTTTGAATTTATGACCCCGATTTTTATGCGTGAGTCAGTCGATTTAGCCGTTGAAAAACTATTGCCTGCAGATGTTGCATGTTTTAGTCTTTATGTTTGGAACAATCAGCTGTCTCTTGCGATTGCTAAAGAACTAAAGAGAATAAAACCCGGGATTATTATTGTTGTTGGCGGACCTCATGTGCCGGATAAATATAAGTCTCATGTTCAGAATAAACAGGCTATACTTACATTGAATCTGAAAAAAAACAGTCGGGGCGTAATTGACCCTACCACAGAGAGAACACAAACCTACTTGAGGAAAAATCGCTACATTGATATTGCTGTTCATGGTGAAGGAGAGAGGCCTTTTTCCATCCTTCTGCAAAATTTGTACGGTGACTGGGAGAAAACACCCTCAATTAGTTATTTGGATCGGGACGGATTTATTGTCCAAACCGAAAGGATATCGCGTTTAAAAGATCTTGATGAGATACCTTCGCCGTACCTTGAAGGCACTTTTGATTCAATCATAAAGACTTATCCAGGCATGGAATGGATAACTGTCTGGGAAACTAACCGAGGGTGTCCGTTTTCTTGTACTTTTTGCGATTGGGGATCAGCGGTAGCTTCTAAAATAAATAAGTGGGAAGTTGGTCGTGTTTGCCGTGAAATGGACTGGTTTGCACAACACAAAGTTCAGTTTGTTTTTTTGGCTGACGCCAACTTCGGAATTCTTCCCCGTGACATTGATATTGCAAAATATTGCGCTGAAATTAAAAAGAAAACCGGCTATCCGAACACAATTACGGTTTCTAACACAAAGAACGCCACAGACCGGTCTTATCAAGTTCAGAAAATTTTTGCAGATGCCGGACTTGCTGCCGGTGCGTCGCTTTCAATGCAATCTCTGGACCCTCAGACCCTGATTGACATAAAGAGAGACAATATCAATCTTGATTCATATAGAGAAATTCAACGACGGATGAAAGAAGATGGCATTTCAGCTTTTACTGATATAGTTCTTGGTCTGCCCGGGGAAACATATGATTCATTTGCTAATGGTGTGGATGAGCTTATCAGAAGCGGTCTTCATGACCGGGTTCTTTTTTATAACCTTACTATTCTGCCTAATGCTGAAATGGGTGATCCAAATTATCAAAAATTACATGGCATGAAAACAGTTCAGGCACGAAGCGTCAATATTCACGGTAGTCGAAAAGAAGTAAAAGGAGACATCTCTGAAATACAGGAAGTGGTAATTGCGACTAAAACAATGCCGGAAGAGGATTGGGTTAGGGTTTGTGTTTTCAGATGGGCTTCAGCTTTTTTGCACTTTGATAAAGTGCTTCAAATCCCCTTTGTACTCGCTCATAAAATTACCGGGGCAAGTTATCGCGAGCTAATAGAGTTACTTTCTGAAGGCAACTTTGGAGAATCCGATAAATTTCCTGTCTTAAGCAGAATAAGGCAATTCTTTATTGCTAAAGCACAATCAATTCAGTGCGGAGAAGAAGAATTCTGCCATTCGTCGGAACATCTTGATATGTGGTGGCCGTCTGATGAATATATGCTTATTGACATAGCCACAAGTGGCAACCTCTCGGCGTTTTATCAAGAAGCCTGTGAGGCTTTAGAATTACTACTGGGCCGATACAATAAAAAGGAATACAAAGATGCAATAAGGGAAGCGGTGCGACTCAATCAGTATATGTTAAAATTGCCATTCCGTACTGGTAATCAAAACCTGTCTTTCTTGTATAATATTTGGGAATTTTATAACGCAGCGATTCGCAATAAACCTGTTTCTCTGGAAAAACGTGAATCTGTTGTTACTATAAATTATCAAGGTGAGCAATGGGATTCATGGGAAGATTGGTGCCGACAGGTTGTTTGGTATGGCAGTAAGCGTAGTGCCTATCTTTACGGAAATGCTGCTGTGATTCAAATCGCGGGTCACTACTGACTTTAATTTAAAAGCGCTTTTATAAGCGCTTTTTATTTTACCCCACCGTCCCTATCCGAAAGTATCGGATTAGTAATCGGCCATGAAATATTAAATCTCGGGTCGTCCCACCTGACGCTCCACTGATTTTTTATTCCACTATAATACTCTGACTGGTTGTAGTGGAACATTGCTCCTTCGTTGCTCAAAACAAGATGGCCGTTGAGGTGTTTTGGGGGAATAAGAATTTGCAGGCCGTTTTCAGCAGTCACGACGAACATCTCCCATTTGCCGAAATGACCGGAGGATTGGTCATAATTTACTACCGCCAAATTAAAAGCGCCGAAAGGGCAACAAACCATTTTGTAAGTTTTGTCGTCTCCATGAAGTCCTCTCAAGACATTTTTTCTAGAAAATGAAAAATCCTGTTCTACAAAATCAACCATAATTCCGTTTTTAAAATAATCATTCTTTTGATAAATTGTCGCATAAATTCCCCGATGGTCTATGAAAGGTGCACCTCTTTTTATTTTCAACACTCCCGGTAAGGAGGTTTGGGAAACTTCAATCATTGGTTAACCCCCCGTTTGATTTTTAAATATCGATATTAAGATAGTACTATATATTATAAGCACGTCAAGTCATAGTAAAAATTTGACAACCCCCCCCTTGTTATATATATTTGTGCCAATTGAACATTGAAAATAGTAGGGAAAAATGACAGATAACAACCATTTGGTGAAACGGGCTAAAGAAATCAGAAATCTTGTTTTGGATATGATATTTGGGGCTAAATCATCTCATCTCGGCTGCGCACTTTCTATTGTGGACATACTAACAGGATTATACTTTGGAGACATTCTGAATGTTGATCCTAAAAATCCAGATTGGGAAAATAGAGACAGATTTATATTGAGTAAGGGCCATGCCTGTGTTGCCCTATATGCCACATTGGCGTTGAGGGGCTACTTTCCAGTTGAGAAGCTCACGGAGTATGGCACTGATGGCACCTTGATTGGTGATCATAACACCCGTGGCGCTTTGCCGGGAATTGAAACAACCAACGGTTCTCTCGGCCACGGCTTGCCACTTGGTATCGGCATGGCATTGGCCGCAAAGAAAACCAGAAGATCGTCAAGAGTATTTGTTTTGGTCGGAGACGGTGAGCTTCAGGAAGGTTCAAATTGGGAAGCATTGATGTTTGCCGGATTCCACAAGCTGGATAATTTAGTTCTTATTATTGACAATAACAATCTCGAAACACTCGGACCGACTAATCAAATTCTTAGTCTTTCCACTCTTCATAAAAAATTAGAAAGCTTCGGATGGGATGCAGAAAATATTTCCGGACATATTTTTGCTGACATTATCGGCCAGCTGAATATATCCCATGAAAAACCGTTTGCCTTGAATTGCCATACAACAAAAGGCAAAGGTGTTCCATTTATGCATAATGATCATATTTGGCACGGCAAATGTCCGACTCAAGAAGAATATAAAAGAGCAAAGATGGAATTGAATGGAGAAGCGCAGTGAGATTTGAAGTCATTAAAACTATCTATAAGGCCGCGTTAGCCGACCCTAAAGTGGTTTTTTTAACCGGTGATTTGGGGCATGCTCACCTGGATGATTTCAGAAAAAATTTACCAGACCAGTATTACAATGTCGGTATTGCTGAACAAAACATGATAGGTATTGCTGCCGGACTTGCCCTTTCTGGCCACAGAGTGTTTGCTTATTCAATTGCTCCCTTTGTGACGCTGCGGTGTCTTGAACAAATTAAGGTTGACGTTTGTTATCAGAATGTCGGAGTCGTAATTATTGGAGTAGCCGCCGGCTATGCCTATTCAACGTGTGGCTGCACTCATCATGCGATTGAAGATATTGCAGCTATGAAAGCACTACCGAATATGAAAGTATATTCTCCCGCCAATTCGTTAGAGGCCCGTTTGATTACGGAGTATCTGATAAGAGCACCACATCCCGCGTATCTGCGCATTGGTAAAGGTGGAGAACCGAAAGCCGAAAAAGAATATAGCCTTGAAATCGGCAAGGGGTTAGTCGTTAAACCCGGCAAAGACATAGTTATATTTGCCACCGGCACGATTGTAAATGAAGCTGTTGTTGCGAGTAGCATTTTGGAGCAACACGGAGTTAGTGCAGAGGTGATAAATATACACACAATAAAACCCTTGGATAAAGAACTTATTGAAGACAGAGCCCGAACCAAAGACGCGGTATTTGTTTTGGAGGAACACAATATTCTCGGTGGATTGGGAGAAAGCATGGCAAGAATTATTTGTGAAAGTGACGGAAGCAAGAAGCCGATTTTCAGATGTTTGGGTGTTCCTGACGAATACAACCATCGTGCGGGAAGCCACCAATACATGCTCGGCTGTTATGGATTGAATGGAGAGTCAGTTGCCAGACAAATTCTAGAATTATATCAAAAGACCTAATCAGGTCTTTTTTATTGACATAAATCCAAAAAAATACATAATATACATCAAGAACTTTGAAATGAGGAAAATATGGACCTTAATCTCAAAGGCAAGACGGCGCTTGTTACCGGCTCAAGTCAGGGTATAGGCAAAGCATGTGTCATCGCTTTGGCCAAAGAAGGTTGCAATATAATTTTGTGTTCCAGAAGTATCGAAAAACTCTATAGAACTGCTATGGAAATAGTGGGGATGAAGCTTGGGGGCATTGTTTGTTGTGAAACGGTAGATGCTACCAACAGAGAAGACATCAAAAGATTTATGGGTACCGTTGGTAAGCTTGATATTTTGGTCAACAACGTCGGTGGTGGAACCGAAAAGCCGTTAAAACTTTGGGGATTAACAGAAGAGCAATGGATTGATATGTATAAATTAAATACCTTAAGCATGGTGTGGTTCACTGAATTTGCGGTTCCTCTTCTTGAAAGATCTTCACAACCGAGAATCATAAATATTGGAACCAAAGCATCTCACGAACCGGGATGGAACAATCCGCACTATGGTGCTGCCAAGGCGGCTCTGGATTATCTAAACAAGCGCATAGCCAATGAGTTGGCACCTAAGGGAATTTGCGTCAATATTATCGGTCCCCATGCGCTTATTTGCGATACTTGGGAAAGAGATGTTTTAGATCGGGCTCAAACGCTTGGAATATCTTTTGAAGAAGCGCGGGCCATTGTAACGAAAGAGGTTGTCGGTAAAATACCAATGGGGCGGCAGGGCACAATCGAAGACGCAGCCAACCTTGTTGTTTTCTTGGCTTCTGCTCAGGCTAATTTTATTACTGGTTCTTACATCCCCGTGGACGGCGGAACTACAAAATCAGTTGTTTAAGGGCTAATATTTTTTAGCCCTTTTTAATTTAATAAAAAACACGCTGAAAGCGTGTTATAAAATTCTACTCTGGCCCCCGTCAATCACTATCGAAGCCCCGTTCAGTAATTGTGCTTTGTCTGAACAAATAAATGTTACGACATTTGCCACTTCTTCGGGCGAACCCATCCGTCCAAGAGGGAAATTGTCCAAAACAAACTTATTGAATCCAGCCGGGTCATCTTTTTGTTTTCTATCTAACCCTGTATCCGGTATCATTATCTGTCCGGGAGCGACACTGTTAAAGGTAATTCCATCTCTCACTAAATTGTGTTTGATAGACAAACTTTTCATAAAACTTATCTGAGCGCTCTTAGCCATGCTATACCACGGTCTTCCCCCGGCCTCACGCCCACAAGTAGAGGATACAGTGACTACTCTGCCCCATTTTTCTTTTCTCATGAGGGGTAGGCATCGCATTGTGAATCTTATGGCTGCGGTGACGTTTTTATCATATACTTCCTGCCACACATTTTCGGAAGTTTGTTCAACATCATCACTGCCCCAACTTCCGCCACCGCCGACATTGTTTATCAAAATATGCAATCTCCCCCATGTGCTATTTATGATGTCCACTACGCGTTCAATATCCTGCGGGTTGGTTGTGTCAGCTTTTATCCCTATTCCGTTGGCATTGTGGGTAATTTCTTTTACTACTTCATCAATTCTTTGTTCGTTTCTTGCACAGATAGCTACATTGCAACCTTCATCGGCCAGGGCAAGAGCTATTGCCCGGCCAATTCCATGGCTACCACCGGTTACTAATGCATATTTACCGCTTAACCCCAGGTCCATGCTTTGTTCCCATTTTCAATAAACTTGATATATAATAGAGTGCTTTTTACGATTTGTCAAAAATAAAATAGGCCTGGAGGCCTATTTTTTTATTCTTTATCGTTTGAACCACTCATGTATTCTGGCGACGAGTGTTTCTGTGTCCAAACCCATCAGGGCGTGAACATAATCACGCGTTCCGTAAGTAAAGCAATCACTATCTTCAAGAGCAATTCTCTTCAGAGAAATAGAATTCAATTCAGAATCGCACAAGAATTCGCTTATAAGAGAACCAAGACCGCCGATAGGGCCGTGTTCTTCAAGGGTAACAACTTTTTTACAATCAGTTAGTAGTTCTGCCAGTAAGACAGAATTAAGAGGTTTGATACGATACATATCAATCACTCCGGCATCAATTCCCAGCGAGTTTAACTTATCCGCAGCGTCTAATGCTCGGTGAACCATTAAGCCTGTTGAAATAATAATTACATCTTTTCCTTTTCTAATTTTAGCCAAACCAGCGCAAAAACCTTCTTCTCCTGTATAAATTGGAGGGGGATTGGCTTTATCGAACCGGAGATAAAGAGGTCCGTTAGTATTCTCGTAGGCAATTTTAGTAAAGTGAGACAAGCTGACAGTGTCGGATGCATTCAAGATTGTCATTTTGGGAATCGCTCGTAAGATTGATAAATCTTGGACAGCGTGATGTGTGGGCCCGGCATCGCCGTAAGAGTATCCTGCTCCGATTCCGGCTAAGACAACAGGGAGACTCATTAGTCCTAGGTCAACTTTTATCTGCTCATAGCATCTTAGAGTAATGAATGGGGCGATTGCGTGGACAAACACTTTTTTGCCGCCTAATGCCAGGCCGGCTGCAACACCTATTAAATTTTGTTCTGCAATGCCACCGTTAATTATTTGGCCGGGTATGGTCTGCCGGAACTTTTCGTAAGTTTGAGCTGCTTGGTCTCCGTATATCAAAACTACGTTTCTATCAGCCAAAGCCAGAAGATATAATTCTTCAAAAAAAGCATCCCGCATATCCGTATAATTTCTAGTTTTCATTATTGCTCCTCCGTATCGGCAAGTTCTTGTCTGGCCTTGATTGCCAATTCGCCTTTGGGCGCGCCATGATGCCAATTCGCCTTATTCTCCATGAACGAAACCCCCTTGCCCTTTATTGTTTCGGCGATAATAGCCGTGGGTCTGTCTTTTGATTGTTTGGCTCTTTCAAAACCAGACAGGATATCTCTAAAATTGTGCCCCTCTATTTTTATTGTTTGCCATCCGAATGATTGCCATTTGTCTTCCATTAAAACGGAACCTGAAAAATTACCGGTAAAGTCTGTAGCGCCGAGTTTGTTATTGTCTATAACAGCAATCAAATTGTCTAATTTATAATTTTGACCAAACATTGCTGCCTCCCAAACGGAGCCCTCGTTACATTCAGCATCGCCCAGAATTGCTACTGTCAGAAAATTACGGTTGTTCATTTTTGCGCTTAAAGCAAGACCGCAGGCAATACTTAATCCGTGACCAAGCGACCCGGAGGCAATTTCTATTCCGGGTATCATGTGGTCAGGATGGTCTCCAAGCATTGTTCCATTTTTACCATAGGTTTCTAATTCTTTGGTGTCAAAAAATCCTAAATCTCCCAAAATTACGTAAAGTGAAAGCATGGCGTGGCCTTTGCTGAATATCAATCTGTTTCTGTCAGGATTGTCTTTAAAAAGAGGGGACGCATTCAAAATGTCGCCATAGTAAAGAGCCACGAGAATATCGGTACAAGAAAATGAGCCGCCAAGGTGGCCTTTGCCAGCATTGATGCACATTTCCAGAGCTTTACTTCTGATTCGTTTTGCTTTTCTTTCCAACTCGTCTTTGTTCATTCCATGTCCTTGGTTGTAAAAGAACCCTTGTATAATACAACTTTTCTCGCGTTTGTAAATGCGACAACTGCTTGACTACTTTCCGTTTTTTCTGTTAAATAACAATAAAGAACTTTAACAATGGAGATAACAATGCGGACAGAACTAGAGCTTGAACTTTATCGGTCAATGTACCGCATGCGAGCCGCAGAACGAGCTATTCAGCAAGAATATCCGCAAAACGAAATGAAGACCCCAATGCATATGTCTTTGGGCGAGGAAGGGATTGTCGCGGGTATATGTACAGCTTTGAAGGGAAAGGCAAAATTTTACGGCACTTATCGGAGTCACGCGCTCTATATCGCCATTACCGAAGAAACGGATGGTTTTTTCGCCGAGTTATACGGCAAAGCTACCGGACCGGCCGGCGGAAAAGCCGGCTCAATGCACTTGGCATCGCCCGACCACGACTTGGTAATGACATCTGCTGTCGTCGGAACAACGATTCCGGTCGCAGTTGGCGGAGCATTCCGGGAAAAATATACAAATACTGACAAGATTGCAGTTGTTTTTTTTGGCGATGGCGCCGTAGATGAAGGCGTATTTTGGGAAAGCTTGAATCTTGCTTGCCTCTGGAAATTGCCGGTACTGTTTGTCTGTGAAGACAACGGCTTAGCAATTCATGCTCCCACATTTGCGCGGCGCGGATATGAGTCGTTGGGTAAAATTGCTAAGCAATATAATTGTCTTGTTTATGATTATCCTGACGGACAACCCGATGTCTTAACTATTAATCACATGGCTGAAAATGCATATGTCGGTATTCAATTCTTCAAGATGCCTGCGTTGGTGATTATTCCATACTATCGTTATTTGGAACATGTCGGCATCAATGAAGATTTTGAAGCCGGATATCGTTCTCGCGATGAGTTTAAACGATGGTTAGCTAAGGATCCAATAGCGCTTTTGCGCCAAAATTTGATTAATCAAAATCGGGGAAATGAAGTTGTTTCAATTGAGAAGGCAATCAATGAACAGATTACTGTCAGTGTCCAAAAAGCAAAAGATGCGCCATTCCCTGAGCCAAGGGAACTATACAGGGGGGTGTATCATGAATAAGCGTGTTATTTCCTATGCTCAGGCAATTAATGAAGCGCTTCGGCAAGAAATGGAGCGTGATTCAAGTGTCTTCGTCTATGGACTGGATGTTGCAGACCATAAAGGTATTAATGGAACAACATTAGGATTGGCAGAAAAATTTCCGGGGCGTTGTTTAAGCACGCCTCTATCAGAAGAAGCGAACATGGGATTCGGTCTTGGGGCGGCTATCAATGGCCTGCGTCCCGTCAATGTCCATATTCGTGTTGAATTTTTACTTGTGGCTTTCAATCAATTAGTAAACATGCTTGCTTCGGCTCGCTACGGTTCCAACGGTAAATTGTCCGTTCCAATTGTCATCCGAGTTCTGATTGGCCGCGGCTGGGGACAGGGATTTCAACATTCAAAGAGTTTGCAAAGTATCTTTGCACATGTTCCGGGATTAAAGGTTATCATGCCTTCCAATCCGTATGATGCTAAGGGAATGCTTATCTCCGCTATCCGCGACAATAACCCGGTTATCTGCATGGAGCATCGGTTCTTGTTTTGGCAGGAAGGTGAAGTGCCCTTTGAGCCATATACCGTCCCTTTGGGTAAGTGCTCAATCCTTCGTTCTGGGTTTGATATTACGATAGTGGCCAGTTCTTGGCCATGCGTTGACGCATTTGACGCGGCTAAAGTATTAGAGCGTAAACACAATATTTCAGCTGAACTGATAGATGTACGTACCATCGCACCGTTTGATGATGCAGCTGTAAATCAATCAGTAAAGCGAACCGGCCACTGCATTGTCGTAGATAATGACTGGACCCATTGCGGATTCTCTGCCGAAGTGGCAGCTCGCGTACAGGAAGAATGTTTTATGTCGCTAAGGTCGCCCGTTACTCGCATCGGATTTGCGCCGACCCATTGTCCGACAACCAGGCCGATGGAGGATCTGTATTATCCGAACGCCGAAACAATTATCCGGGCTGTGGAAAAAAAGTTGAACCTGAAGCCGGCTGATCTGTCCGATGAAAAATTCCACAATTATGAAAATAAGTTTAAGGGGCCATTTTAAAACCACCATTAATGGTGGTTTTTGTGTGGTTGCCTTATTTCAATTTTTTGTGTATACATTTAGGTAAGCTTTTTTACAATTTTTATAAGGAGAGTGTGTGGCTGACTATCCTGGCTACGATATAAAATATTATCTGGCCGAAGATACGATTGATGCCAATGACCTAAGCGCTCTGGCTGATTGGCTGAAAACCAATCCGAGAGTAACTATGGGTCCTTTGACTAAAGAGTTTGAGGCAAAATGGAGTTCTTGGTTGGGCCGGAAATATTCAATTTATTGTAACTCGGGTTCTTCTGCCAACTTGCTTATGTATGCGGCTATAGCTGCTTCAGGACGACTGCCCAATAAGAAGGTTATTGTGCCAAGTGTTGGCTGGGTAACTACTATTGCGCCGGCTATCCAGCTTAATGGCTGGGAACCGATAATGTGTGAAGCTGATAAGAATACTTTTGGATTAGATTTAAACTGTTTGGAGGCACTGTTAAAAAAGCATCATCCGAGTACGGTAATTGTGGTCCAGGTTTTGGGCGTGCCTGGCAAGATGAAAGAGTTGATGGATCTTAAGAATAAATACGGCTTTGTCTTGCTAGAAGATGCTTGTGCTGCCATGGGTTCAAGTTATCGTGGCCAAAAAGTTGGTGCTTTTGGCGATATGAGTAGTTTCTCTCTTTATTTCGGACATCAGATATCAACTATTGAGGGTGGATTAGTTTCAACAGATGATGAAGAGTTATATAATTTGATGTTGATGATTAGGAGTCACGGTTGGACTAAAGACCTAAGTCCAGAGATGAAGGAGACGTTGTCAAAGAAATATAACGTTGATAGTTTTCATGCGCCGTTCTTGTTTGTGTTGGCCGGCTTCAACCTTAGGCCGACCGACGACCATGCTTTCCTGGGAATTAGACAGATGGATAAAATGGAGTGGCTTATCAGGCGTCGAATGGAAAACCATCTGCTTTATAAAGAAATTCTGGGTAAGTATTTTTATGTTCAGAAGTACGAGCCGGATTCGGTTATATGCAGTATTTCCTTTGGTCTGTTGGCTCATAGTGTCACCGAAAGAAGAAAAATTATTGAGGTCTGTCGGCGTGAATGCGTTGAAACAAGAATGTTTTCGGCCGGTAATTTGGGCTTGCATCCTTTCTGGTGCGAAAGATATGGTAAATTTTCTGCTCCTATGGCTGACCGTATCCATCATTGTGGTTTGTTTCTGCCTAATAATCCGTCACTTAAAACGTCAGATATAGAATTTATATCGGATGTCGTATTAAGTGCCGTTAAAGGAGTAAAGTGAAAATTCTTGTAACCGGCGGAGCCGGGTATATTGGCTCAATTTTAGTACCAATGCTTTTGCGCGAAGGTTATAAGGTTACTGTTTTAGACAGTTTTATTTATAACCAGACCTCTCTTTTAGACTGCCTCAATGACCCTTGTTTGAAGATTGTCAAAGGTGATGTCAGAGATGAAAAATTGGTTTCAGAACTTATTAGAAAATTTAATTATGTTATCCCCCTTGCTTGTATTGTCGGCGCACCGGCTTGTGATAATGATCCAATAGCTGCAACCTCGACAAACCTTGAAGCGATTAGGATTTTGCTGAAGTTTAGGTGGTTTGACCCGACATGCAGGCAGAAAATAATTTTCCCCAACACTAATAGCGGTTACGGAGTCGGACAAGAAGGAATTTACTGTGACGAGAATACGCCACTGAACCCTGTTTCGCTTTACGGCAAATTGAAGGTTCAAGCCGAAAAAGAAATTCTTGAATCCGGAAACGCAATAACATTAAGACTGGCAACTGTGTTCGGAGCCAGTCCGAGGATGAGATTAGATTTGCTTGTTAATGATTTTGTTCATCAAGCTGTAACTAAAAAGTCGATTATTCTTTTCCAGGCCGACTTTAAAAGAAATTATATCCACATTAGAGATGTGGCTCGGGCATTTCTGCATTGCATTCAAAATTTTGAATCAATGAAAAACGAATCGTACAATGTCGGACTAAGCGATGCTAATTTAAGCAAGCGCGAATTGTGTGAAGAAATAAAAAAACAAATTCCGGACCTGTATTTCCATGAGGCCGAAATTGGTGAAGATCCTGATAAGCGTAATTATATCGTCAGTAATGCCAAGATGGAAGCAGCCGGTTTTAAACCGTCTTATTCTCTTCAGGATGGAATTACCGAACTAATTAAAGCTTGTCAGATTATACCTCAAAATCAATTCAGTAATATTTAGAGCTTTACGCGAGCTCTTTTTTATTTGACTAAATTAGAAATTTACTCTATAGTAACAACCAAAACGGTTCATTAAAAATCGGGGCAGATGAAGATGTGTCAGAAGAAAGTATTGATAACCGGCATCAATGGTTCTGGGGCCAGCTATCTTGTGGATTATATTATTAGTAATTATCCCGAAACCGAACTTTTTGGTACAACTCGCTCAGGTGGTAGTATGAAGAATATTAAGACTACCGTCGGTAGGATAGTTTTCTGGTTAGATGTGTTAGAAGATTTGAACAATTTAACAGCATTACTTCGTTATTTAAAACCAGATTGGATTTTTCATATTGCCTCGTATGCCAACGTTCGAGAATCTTGGAATAGAATACCATTTGTAATGGATAACAATATTAAAATAACTGTTAATCTTCTTGAGGCTGTGCGATTGGCTGGAATTAAGCCAAAAATTCAGATATGCAGTACTCCTGAAGTTTATGGTCAGGTTGACCCTAAGAATATTCCAATTAATGAGAACTGCCCCATTAATCCAAGTAATCCCTATGCTGTTTCCAAATACGCTCAGGAGTCGCTTGGGTATAGTTATTTTGAGGGCTTTGGTCTGCCGGTGGTTATTACCAGAATGTCTACTTATATAAATCCCCGTAGACAGGATTTATTTGCGACTGCGTTTGCAATGCAAGTTGCCAAGATTGAGGCCGGACTTCAAAAAGTTCTTTTTCATGGCAATCTTAATTCAACAAGAACAATTCTTGATGCTCGTGATTGTGCAAGCGCATACTGGACAGCTCTTGATCAAGGTGTGCCTGGCCAGACATACAACATTGGCGGAACACAAATTGTAACCGTGGGCGAATTTTTGGAGATTCTTAAGAAAAAAGCTACATGTCCAATCCTTTCTGAAGTAGACCCAAAACTACTAAGGCCGACGGATGTTACCTTGCAGATTATAGATAGCGCAAAATTTATGAAGCAAACCAGCTGGCAACCTCGATATGCTTTTGAAGAAAGCGTTGAGCTTCTGCTTAATCATTGCCGCCAAGAAGTTCAAGACGAACTGTCGTTTAGAAAAATAGGAGGGAATCAATAATCGTGAAGACATGGCTCCCAGATGGTGATCCGAAGATAATTGCTGAATCTTATGGAAAGACATTTTTAAGACAATGGTTTGTTAATTTTGAAAACAATGACCGTATTGATTTTTCTCTGTTTGGATTTAGTAAAAATCTATGGCCGACAATTGTCCTTCCGATTTCCCGAGATTTAAGGGTTATTGCAATAAAGCAGTTTAGGCCGGGCGCTGAAAAGATGGTTCTTGAAATTCCAGGAGGAGGTCCCGATTTAAGACATGGTGATGATTCTCCAATCGCTGTCGGTTATCGGGAATTGATTGAAGAGACCGGATATGAACCCGATAAAATAATTCAGCTCTCGGATCATGTTTTTTTTGACCCATCTTCAAGTGTGGCTAAATATTATCCTTGCCTGGCGTTGGGGTGCCACCTGATTGGAAAACAGAATCTTGACGATAGCGAACAGATAGAGGTAGTCACATTCAGTTTGAATGAATGGTTGTCGATGACTCTTAGTGGCCAAGTGGTGGACGGTAAAAGTGTTTTAATTACCTATATGGCTCTTCCGCACATTCTTGGTGTTAATTACAAAGATTTCATTCAAAAAGTGCTTAAGTAAAATTATATAGCCTGCATTTTATTATTTTGTCCCCGTTCATGTGTGAATGGGGCTTTTTGTAAATAAAAACACTTTAGGTTTTGAGCTGAAGCGAAGCGAAATAAATTGTAATAAGGTCAAAGATGTGGTATAAAATATAAAATCAGCATTTTAACAAGGAGCAGTGGTGGTAAAAGGAAGGGTTTTGGTTTGCGGAGCGAGCGGATTTATAGGTCGTAATTTGTTTGAATACTTTGATTCTATTGGTTTTGAGACTTATGGAACTTGTTTCAAGAACAAGCCGAAGGTTTTCAATCCCAGCATATTTCAAGCTGACTTACGAGATAAAGACGAAGCTATATGGGCAACGCGAGGCATGGATATTGTAATTAACGCTGCGGCCATGACCGATGGCATAGGGGTATTTTCGGAAGAAATAAATGCTAAAGCTTTTGTAGAGGCGAACAATCAGATTAATGCAAATTTGGCGGAAGCAGCTTGTGTCAACAGGATTGAGAATTTTGTTTTTTTAAGCTGTACTATTATGTATCCTTCGAGCGGGATTCCCTTAAAAGAAGAAGAATTCGATCCAAATAAAGTTCATCCTAAATATTCTATTTTGGCTGAAATGAAAATTTTTGGAGAAGAGCGCTGTCGACATTTTGCAGAATTAGGAAATACTAAATACACAGTAGTAAGACATACAAATATTTACGGTCCATATGACAAATTTGATCTCAATCGTGGCCATGTCCTCTCTGCTACAATTGCAAAGGTTATGACTTCGAAAAATAACGAAATCGTGGTTTGGGGCCGTGGACAAGAATCTCGAGACTTCCTATATGTTGACGATCAAATGAGGTTCATTAGAAATGCTATTAATCTTCAGGAAAGCAATTTCGAAATTTTCAATGTCGGTGTCGGAAAGACACATACTGTTAATGAACTGGTTGAAATTATAATTTCACATTCCGGGAGAAAATTTAAAATCGTACACGATCTCACAAGGCCTTCTATTGAAACCCATATGAACATAAACGTAGATAAGGCAAGGCGCATTTTGAACTGGCAACCCAAATTTTCACTTGATGCTGGTATTGCCCAAACTATTAATTGGTATTGTCATAGTAGGGGGTGTCTGTGAAATACAGGCCACTTGGCGTAAGTGGGATTATGGTATCTGAAATCGGATTCGGCAGTTGGGGTATTGGCGGAGCAACTCCCGGACCAACCTCTTATGGCCCAACCGATGATAAGGAATCTCAAAGAGCGCTGAAAGTAGCCTTTGGCCAAGGAATAAATTATTATGATACTGCTGGTGTTTATGGTTGTAGTGAAAAACTGATTGGAAAAACTTTTAAGAATTGTCGAGATCAAGTGGTCATTGGTACCAAGGTTGGATTTTTAGAACATCACACTCCACAAGACTTTTCGCGAGAGAATATCATTACCACGCTTCAAACAAGTCTAGAAAATTTAGGAACGGATTATGTTGATCTTTATCAACTTCATAATCCGGACCTTCAAAAACTGCCCATGGATGATATCATGGACATTTTGACAGAATTAAGAACTCGAGGATTAATTAGGGCTTTCGGTGTTTCGGTTAAACATCCTAATCATGGTTTGCTCGCGCTTAAATATAAAGGATTCACTTCTGTACAAGTTAATCTGAGTATGATTGATCAGAGGGCAATCGATGGTAATCTATTAAAACAAGCCAAAGAGCAAGGTGTGGGAATTATCGCACGTACGCCTTTGAATTTTGGGTTTCTTACCGATAATGGCAAGACGATGAGTTTGGATTTCGGCCTTCAGGATCATAGGTCAACGTGGTCTATGAAGCAAAGAGAGGCATGGCAAAAAGCTGCCCGATTGTTATCAGATATCCATCCCAGATACCCCCTAGCCCTACTGGCTTTACGTTATTGCCTAAGTGTTGATGAAGTAAGCACTGTTATTCCGGGCATGCTTACCGTGAGTGATGTTTTTTCAAACACTATTGCAGGAGGGATGCCCCCACTGAGCTTCAAAACAATGGCTCAAATCCGAAAAATATATAACGACAACGATCAGTTCTTTGTCAGATAGCTAAGCCGCCCCAAGTAAGGCGGTTTTTTTATTTATTGCCAAAAGATAAATTTTAATGTATAACTATCGCTATGAACTTTAATAATTAGGAGGTGGCCATGAGTTCAAAGATGATCCCCCTTAAAGTTGTAGCAGAAAGTCCTCCATTGACCCAAGTCGTTCCAAAACCAAAGAATAAGATAAAAATAGGCCCTGTTCAGCTTAATAATAGCTTTTCTGGCCAGAATTATTTTCCTCAATCTGTGGGAATGATTCAGGCTTATGCTAAAAAGCATCTGACTTATTCTGGGGATTATGATTTTCTTTTGCCCCTTTTTACTTTTATGCCAATTGATGAGGCAGTAGAAAGACTAAGTGGCGCCAATCTTTTAGCTTTAAGCTTATATGTCTGGAACTTTGAAAACTCAATGGCTATAGCCAAAGAATTCAAAAAACTATTTCCGGAACGGTTGGTCATTGTCGGCGGACCCCATGTCCCTGACAGTAAAAAGCAGTTTCAGAGAATTAAAAAATCAAATCCCCAGGCGGATGAATTAAGTAGAAAAAGAATCAACATGACGGAAGAATTTCATCGAAATAATCCGTGGATTGATATTGCTGTACATGGCGAAGGAGAAAGAGTTTTTAAAATTATTCTTGAGCAAATGGCTATTGACGGCTTGAATGACAAAAGTCAGATACCATCAGTTAGTTATATTGATAGCAATGATTCGTTTCATCATAATCCGAAACTTGAACGAATGCACGATTTGTCCGAAGTGCCATCTCCGTATCTAACTGGTGTTTACGACCCGCTCATGGCAGCATATCCGGACCAGAAATGGATTGCGATGTGGGAAACTGATCGCGGCTGTCCGTATCAATGCACATATTGTGATTGGGGTGGAGCTACTGAAGATAGAGTAAACATGTTCCAGCTCGATTGTATTAAGCAAGAGGCTTGGTGGTTTGGAAATCATCGGATTCCATATATTTTTCTTGCAAATGCAAATTACGGAATCTTAAAACAAGATGTAGAAATTGCAAAAGCTCTGGCCGAGGTTAAAAAGGCAACCGGTTTTCCGGAAGGCATATCTGTTCAAAACGCTAAAAACCCAAAACCTCATACCCTTGAGGCTTTAGAAATTCTTGAACAGGCCGGCCTCAACAAGGCCACGGTAATGTCAATTCAGTCCAAAAACGTCGATACCCTTAAAGCCGTCCGAAGAGACAATATGAGACCCGAGGATTACCGTATTATCCAAAAACGTCTTCGCGCTCAAGGCATACCAACCCTTACTGATTATATTTTGGCCATGCCTATGGAAACCTATCAAAGCGTGCTTGAAGGAGTCTCAAACATTATTGAGGATGGACAGCATGATCGAATCCAATTTAATAACCTATCAATTCTGCCCAATGCGGAAATGGGCGATCCTGAATATCAAGAAGAGTATGGCATGGAAATGGTAAAAACTCCCATAACAAATATCCATGGAAAGAAAAATGAATCAATAAGCGGAATAGAAGAGTATCAGTATTTGGTAATTGCGACTAACACCATGCCCCGAGAGGCATGGGTTAAAACTAGGGCGCTATGCTATATGATTGCTCTTGTTTATTTCAATAAGCTTCTTCAGATTCCGATTATGATTCTGCATGAGGTTTACGGAGCGTCCTACAAAGATATATTTGAAGCGTTTATGGAAAATCCGCGAAAATCAGAAGAACTTCCTGTTTTTGCCGAGATTCTCAAATTTTTTGAGATGTTCTCGCGCGAAGTTCAAAACGGAACTCAAGAAGAATTCTATCACTCCCTGGAATGCTTAGATATTCTATGGCCACCCGATGAATATATCTTCATTAAATTGTGCCGGGAAAATAAACTGGAGAGGTTTTACGCAGAAGCTGAAAAGATAATGATGAATTTTGTAATCGGACAGGATATTTCACCCGAACCTTTCAGGGAGGCAGTAGAATTTAATAGGTCACTGGTAAAATTACCATTCCAAACAACGGACTTGGAATTAACTTTAAACTATAATGTCCTGGATATATATCAGGCTGCTAAATTAGAGGAAAAACGAGAACTTAAACGAGGAAATTACAGATATCTTATAGACAGAACCACTAAGTCGAATTCTGCTAATACTAATGCTCGTTGGGATTCATGGGAAGAGTGGTATGAAAAAATGGTCTGGTGGTGTAATCGCCGAGGCGCATATCTTTACGGAAATGTAAATCCTCATCAGGAAATAGCCGGTCATTATTAAAAAATATCCCACACTTATATACAAGTGTGGGATTTTAATTTAGAACATTTTTTAGTAAACCATTCCGTGGTCTCTAAGGTATTGCTGGATCTGTTTAATATTGTTGGCAATTTCTTCGCGGGTGAGAGAGGGACCCCAGGGAGTCATTTTTTCATATTCAAACGGAAGGCCAACCTCCTCGTCATCACCGAAGCGATACATTAAATGCGCATGTTTGGAGAGGTCTGGTTCGATGCTCTTGATACCTAAGGACTTGGCGTTCTTCTGAAAGACCGAACCGGGCACTACATCTAATCCTGAAACTGCCATAAAGTCCGGTCTGACTTCTTCAATGAACTTGATAGTTTTCTCCACCACCTGATTGGTCTCACCGGGAAGACCGAAGATAATACAAACCTTTATCTTAATGCCGTGCTTTTTTAGGAGTTCCATAAATCGGCGGTTTGCGTCTATACTCGTAGACGGCTTGTTAGACAGCCGAAGCACTTTATCAGATTCAACGCTCTCAACTCCAATAGCCAGCTCCAGACATCCGCTTTGCCGAGCAAGCTTGATAATTTCCTCCGACCCCATCGGTATCGTCTGTCCTCTCCAGACAATATTTTCGGCGGCAATAGCTTCAAACATGGCGACAGCTTCTTTCCGGTTTACCGGAATGCACACTTCGTCGCGCAGGTTAATTCCCTGTACGCCATAGCGCTGTTTTAGATAACGTATCTCAGCTGTAATTTGGTCAGGCCGTCTGAGTTCAAACCTGTTCGGATTGTTGTATACACAGAAACTGCAATGGAAAACACATCCACGCGAGAAATAAACACTCGTCCCAGGAATTGTTCCATACTGAGTAAAATGCTTATCGTGAACAATCTTAGAATCGGGGAGAAAATCGCGTTGCGGAAAAGAATATGAAGCAAAGTGAAATATCCGGTTACTTCTATATATTGACTGCAAGCAGTTAGCACGATGGTCCGCCAACACCTGTAACAATAATTCCTCGCCACTGCCCACAATTGACGCATCAAATATGCTGATACATTCCTCCGTCAGTCGATCGACATGATTACCTCCGGCGATATGTTTGCTATTGGGGTATTTTTGTTTTGTATCTTTAACAATGCCATATACTTCAGGTGCATCGGCACTCTTATTAATCCAATACAAGTAGATATCCTTTTCTGGTAGATTGACTTGTTCACCTTTTTGCCCATCACGTAAATCTATAATATCAACACTTATATCCGAGCCATGCTCACTCAGAAAAGTTGCATAATAGAGTTCCCAAAGTGGCTGTAATTTTGTCGGATCTTTCCAATAATGCCAAGACGGTACGACAACGGCAATATTCAGCATGGTAGCCCTTTTTGTTTAAGAACTTTCGGCCAACGATAACATGATTTTGTGGCATAAGTCAATAATTTTTTTGACATCAACTGATATTTTTTGATACCTTTAAAATAACAGTGAACGAGCATCTTTCAACAAATACGGGTATTATAATTCCCACAATGAACAGGGTTGATTTTGTTATCCGACAACTTCGTTACTATGCATCAATCAAATGTCTGCACACTATTTATATTGGCGACTCAAGCTCCAAAAAAGAATCAGAAAAAATACAGGACGAAATTAACCGCCTTGGAAATACTATTAATGTAAAATACTACTATTTACCCAATCATAATATTTGGCAGGCTCATTATCGTTTGACCACCGAAGTGAAGGAGAAATACACCTGTCTTAGTGGCGATGATGATTACCAAATCCCTGACTCAATAACCAAGTGTGCTGAATTTTTGGAAGCCAATCCGGAATATACAACAGCAAGCGGGCATGCAATAAGTTTCAGATTAAAGCAGAATGGAGTGTACGGGGAGCTTTTAAGGTTGGCTGATTATAAAAGAGGGCAAATAGAAAATGATACCGGAGCTAAAAGAATTATGAATTTTTTCAATAATTATTATGTGACATTTTTTTCAGTAAACCGAACGAAACAAACTATGGAATATTGGAAAAGCTCTGAAAAAATACCGGATCAGGCGTTTGGTTCTGAAATCCTGCCGAATTCCCTGTCTTTAATTCATGGCAAATCTAAAATACTGGATTGTCTTGGTTTTGTGAGACAAATCCATGGCCAGTATAATGGTTTATTGAATTCTTTTGATTGGATGATGGGGAAAGACTGGAATTTATCTTTTGAAATTTTCACTAAAATACTAACTGAAAAAATTGCTGTTGCGGATAATATCGGAATAAACGAGGCTGACCAAATCGTAAAACAAGTTTCTTGGAAATACCTTGCCAAACGATTATCCAGAGGATATGCAGAAATATATGAGGAGCCATCTTCGGTATCAGGGGGGGTGGTTTTTTATCTCAAAAAAGTCAGATTATTGGCTGGCAAAAAATTGCCATGGTTAAAAAATCTCTATCGACAAAAGATTAGGCCTTTGACCAAAGCGTTGCCACAAATTCATGACGAGGTGCTTAGGGGGGGATCAAAATATTTCGGCGATTTTAAGCCGGTGATAGATTCATTCACTGGTCATAACTCTGTTTGACACTTTTTGACACTTTTTGATACCATAAACTTAGATAGAAGTCTGTTTATTTATGCTCAATAACCCTAAAATTATTGTTACGGTTGGTCCAGCTACTCATGGTTTAGATTATCTTGCAAAAATGAAAGATTTGGGCGTGGATTTTGTTCGCGTCAATATGTCTCATTCAACAATAGATTATCTTAAGGATTTTATCTGGCTTTCTAAAAAAGCTGGCTTGCCATTTATTATTGACACTCAAGGTTCACAGGTTAGAACCGGAGATCTGTCAAAATTGTTATTGCCGTTAAAAGAGAGCCAGTACGTCAAAATTTATACCAAGACCTCCTTGAGTCCAAAAGATAGGGGTCTCTGTTTTAAGCCAGCAGGTATCACTGGGCAATTTGGGCTGGGTGATCTTGTTCACATTGATTTTAATAGTTTGATTTTGAGAATTAGCGACATTTCAACATTTTCAAAAGGATATATCACTGCTCAAGCTATCAGTGATGGATACGCCGGAAATAACAAAGCGGTCGTTGTTGACCCCGTGTTTAGAAATAAGATAAATTTGCCGGTTTTAAGTCCTATTGATTATGAGGCAATCAAAGTCGGTTTGAAAGAAAAGATTGGTCACATTGCCGTATCATTTGTTCGTCGACCGGAAGATATTGATCTTGTTAGAAAGGCTACAAAAAATTCCATGAAGATTATATCTAAAATTGAATGCGCTGATGCTCTGAAAAATCTTGATGCTATTATTAAAAAAACTGATTACGTTCTTATTGATCGTGGAGATTTAAGTAAAGAAATACCCCTTACTGCCATACCTATGGCCCAGAAATTAATTTTTAAAGTAGCTAAAAAGTATAAAAAGGGTGTATTTGTGGCTACTAATCTTCTGGAATCAATGATAAACAGCAAAAAACCAACTCGTGCCGAAGTGAACGATATTGCCAGTATTGTTTTAGATGGAGCAGCCGGATTAACACTTGCTGCCGAAACAGCAATCGGTAAATATCCCCTTGAAGCCATAGCTACATTAAAAAAAGTTATAAATTATACTAGACAATCACCGGAATATTTATTAGAAAATAAGTTTCAAATTATTGAACCACATGGCGGAAAATTGATTAATCTCATTTCTGATAATCAGCCAAACCAAAAATATTTGAAATCATTAAAAAAACTAAAACTGGATTCGGAACGTCAAATGGATGTTGAGCTCATGGGCATAGGAGCTTACAGCCCTCTCGAAGGATTTATGGTCAAAAAAGATTTGGACAGCGTTGCTGATAAAATGCGTCTTGCAAACGGTGTCATCTGGACTCTCCCGGTTATACTTGATGTAAACAAGGAAGATGCAAGAAAGTTAAAAATTGGCCAAGACATAGCTCTGACAGGCGATGATGACTCTGTTGTTGCAATATTGCGCCTTGCTCAAAAATATCAATTTGAAAAAGACAAGATTGTAAAAAAGATATTTGGCACGGAAAATATGGAACACCCCGGTGTTAGAATGATGAAGAATATGAACGATATCTTGCTTGGCGGGAAAATAGAGCTCATCAAAAAAAGAGATTCAGAAACTAGTCAGTATGAACTAACCCCCAGTCAGGTCAGAAAACTAATTGAGGAAAAGGGTTGGTTGAAGGTTATCGGATTCCACACACGAAACGTCATTCATCGTAGTCACGAATTTGTTCAGTTGGAAGCTCTCAAAGAGGAATTTGGCGATGGGTTATTTATCCATCCCGTTGTCGGCAAGAAAAAGGCGGGTGATTTTAATGCAAAATATATCATTCAGTCATATGAGACAATGATTAAAAGTTTCTATCCTAAAGAAAGGGTAATATTTTCTGTATTTCCAAGTTATTCCCGCTATGCTGGTCCGAGAGAGGCACTATTTACTGCTATTTGCAGAAAAAATTATGGTTGCAGTCACTTTGTTGTAGGTAGAGATCATACCGGAGTCGGTGATTTCTATAAACCGATAGCATCTCACGAAATATTTGATAAGTTTCCCGATTTGGGGATAAAGCCCGTCAAGTTCAACCAGGTTTTCTATTCAAAAAAGTTTGGTAAACATATACATGAAAAAGATGCCTCTGGTCATGATGAAAAAGACAAGCTCCACATAAGTGGAACCCAAGCCCGTAAAATATTTTTGAGTGGTAAAAGACCGCCTGATTGGTTCATGAGGCCAGAAATATCAAAACCGATATTGTCAGCTATCAAACGAGGTGAGAAAGTTTTTGTAGAAGATAAAAAAATGGGCAACGTAATTTGGTTTACAGGATTAAGCGGTTCGGGTAAAACAACCATTGCTGTTGCGCTTTCAGATAAACTTATTAAACTGGGTAAAAAAGTTTGTATTATAGATGGCGATGAAGCAAGAAAAACTATTAGTAAAGATTTAGGTTTTTCAAAAGAGGATATTAGGGAAAATAATAAACGTATTGCTGAATTGGCAAAATCAAAAATGGGGGACTACGATTTTATTCTTGTTCCGATTATCTCGCCTCATAAAGAAAATCGAGCGATGGTCAGAAAAATTATCGGTAATAATTTTATTGAACTTTTTGTAAATGCTTCTCTGGAAAAATGCAAAGAGCGGGATGTTAAAGGTCTTTACAGAAGAGCCGATACTGGTCTGATTGCCAATCTTATCGGAGTCAGCTTTGCAAACCCATACGAACACCCCGAAAATTCGGATATTGAGATAAATACGGAAAATTCAACTGTAGATAAAAATGTCAATCAAATAGTTGATTTTTTTAAGAAACAAAAAATAAAATGAAAATGAGACTTGGCAAAAAACCGCTTTTAGTAAAAAATTTGCTTTTAGTTGAAGGCATAACCAGGGCTGGTAAGTTTTTATTAGCTAATATTTTAAATGGTTTTGATGGTATTGAGCCGGTTCAGCTATATGGTTTATTGGAGCAAATACCCTTGTGGGCGAATTTCGGTCTAATTGATAAAAATACTGCAAAAGAAATTTTAAAATTGGAAATCGATACCCACTGCTATGAAATGCTTATTGGGCGAAATTTAAATTACAGAACATCTGACAAGTCATCGGTTTTTAATATTCCATGTTTCCAAAAATATCTTGCCCGGTCTAAAGAAAAAAATATAGATAAAATTATGGAAAAATATAACAGAGAAAAGCCGTTCAGCTTTTTCATTATGCACGAACTTATGCCAAACATAAGTATATATTTTGAAACATTTCCCGAGCTGAAGGTCGTAAGCATGAGGAGAGGTCCCATCGACTTGGTTTCTTCGTGGTATAAACGAGGAGCCGGTCGAAGATATGGTACTGATCCAAAAGTTTTCAAGATTCCTTTTAAGGGCAAGCACGGTCATACTCCCTGGTTTTTACCTCAATGGAATGAACTTTCGGAAATAGACAGGATAATATTTTCCATAAAAAAACTTTTTGATATGTATGAAGCATCCTATCGACACTTGTCTTCGAAATATAAAAAAAAGATTCTCCTTGTCTCCTATGAGGATCTTTTGAATAATCCCAAAAGTGTTATTGGTAAATTAAGCAATTTTTTGGACAAAAAACCTCTATCTGAAATGAAATTAATTCTGAAGAGAGAAAAATTACCCGCAACTGAAAAGCTGGAATTAAAAGTCCAGAAGCTGAAAGAAATTAAAAAGATAGCCTCAAAAAAATACTTTAATATTTTAATAAAAATGGAAAATAAGTATTTATCGCAATAAAAACACAGTAGTCGTATTAGTAGACAAAACAAGAAAACTCTATTATAATATTTCCAGTTTGTTAAAAACTATTAGGAGAGCATTAATATGCAAGTATTATTATCCGTCGAGGATAATATACAAAATCTCATCGGAGAAAAAATCAGGCATCTTTTACCGAAAGGCTGCCAGAAAATATTATTAGTGGAACCGCCCAACGTTCCGGAAGAGGACTTTGACCCCGCTGTTGCCATTGATAACCGATATCCGGTCTATGACCCCTATGGCTTGGGAATTATATCCTCCTGCATTGAGCTTAAGGGATATACAACGGATATTATTGATCTTAATTTTATGCTTCAGGATTATTTCAAGAATAATCCTGAAAACTTTAGGTATAAAATTTGGGAAGAATTGTTAAAGCAAAAAATAGACGAGTTTAATCCCGATATCGTTGGTATAACCTGTATGTTTACAATCTATCACCGCTCAATGATTAGAATCGCCAGATTTGTTAAAAAATATAATCCCCGTATTGTTGTCGTCGCCGGCGGTGTTCATACAACGATGGCTTCAACTGACATTATTTCTGCTCCTGGTAGACTGGTCCTAGAGGATTGTAAAGAAATAGATTTTGTTTGTTTAAACGAAGGAAATGACAGTTTTGCCGATTTTCTTGATGTGGCTAACAATCGAGCGAATTCCTGCATGCTTAGACAGGTTGCGACTCTTATAGAGAATAAATATACGGCAATTACAAAAAGGGCAGAACCAAATGCAGAAACTCTTAATATCGCACCCAATTATCACGGTTTACCCATTGAAAGATATGGTTCCAGGGGCAGAATAGGGGCTTTTTATTGGTTACGTCCACCGGGGACTCCGGCGGCTACAATCCTAATCAACAGAGGTTGCCGAGCCCATTGCAGATTTTGTTCTGTGGACAGATTTAATGTTTCAGGCGTTGTGTTAAAGCGAGACATAGATAAAGTCTTAGATGAACTTGAGAGATTAAGAGAAAGATATGGCATCAAACATGTCATGATGTTAGATGACGATCTGTTAAATGACGAGAAAAGAATGGTTGAACTTTTTAACAGATGGGCCAAGAGAAAATTAGATATTACGTGGGATGCTTCAAACGGAGTTATTGCATCTGCCTTAACCGAAGAAATTGCTGATGCTGCCGAGAAATCTGGTTGTGTTGCGTTAAATTTTGGCATTGAATCCGGTAATCCCGAAGTGCTTAAAAATATACCCAAGCCAAGCGGAGTAAAAAACTTTCTCAGGGCCGGAGAAATCATGAAAAAGCACCCGAGGATATTTACTAAGGGATTGCTAATGGTTGGTTTTCCGCCTGAACCTGAAAGGAATTTCCCAGGTGAATCAATTAAAATGATCTGGGATACGATAAATCTGGCCAGACAAATGGACTTGGATTGGTATTCTATCCAACCCCTTAATTTTATTCCGGGCGTTGATATTACAGATCATGCATTAGTTCGGGGAGCTTTAACAAAACAGGAGTTGATAGACGGAACAGAAAGACCCACAGTAGGCTCAACTGGCAGGCAGGACCGAAAGGTTAAAAAAGAAAAAATGGAAGCCATGCCTTTTATAAACCCTCTTGTTGGTAACCAAGACAGAATCCCGTCGCGGAATGAATTGATTGATATTTATTTCGTGATGGATTACGAGATTAATTACGAAAAATCACTGAAGATAGAAGATCAAAATCCGATTAAAACCAGAATGCTTCATGAATTTTTTCTAAACATGTGTGACAATACATATAGTGAAAATGCTTTGGGAAATCTATATTTTGCTCTCTTGGAATATAAACTTGGAAATATTGAACAGGCTAACCATCGTTTAAAATTAGCCAGAGAATTTTCAAAAACCAGTGATTATTGGAGAAAAAGATTTACAGCACTGGGATTAGACGTAAAAGTCGAAGAATTAAAGCAAAAAATAGGTTTTATTTCTTAGGCGAACTTAATCTTAAAAGCCTCCTCAAGGAGGTTTTTTGTTGGGGAGATTTGTGTTTTTACCTATGTTTATAATCTTAATTGACACTTTTTGACACTTTTTGATACCATGGAGGTATGGTAAAAGGTAATAAAATATTAGCCTATATTCCGGCCAGAGCGGGCTCAAAAAGAGTTCTCGGTAAGAATATCAAAAAATTCTTAGGCAAACCTTTAATAGCCCATGCCATTGAGCAGGCTCTTGATTGTCCCATAATTGATCGGGTTATAGTGGACACTGATTCTGAAAAAACCGCCAAAATAGCCCGTCGATACGGAGCGGAAGTTCCTTTTCTACGTCCTTCAGAGTTAGCACAAGATAATTCAAAAACGATAGACGCGATTCTTTATATGCTTAACCGGCTGGAAAAAGAACAAAAATATACACCTACCCATCTTTTGATACTTCAGACGACATCCCCGCTCCGAGAAATTCAGGACATTCTTGATTGTTGGAAACTTATGCAAACAACAAATGCCACAACCGTTGTAACTGTTTGCCGTACTCACCCCGCATTATTCTATATGAATGATAAGTGTGACATTAAATTAGTAAATGGTCGTGAAGGCATGTCAACTAATACCCAAGCCTGGCCCAAGGCCTACGTATTAAACGGATGTTTTGTATACCTTGTTGATATACCAACCATGAGAAAAGAAAATAAAATAATTACCAAAAAAACAAAAGCCGTTGTCTGTCCCAAATGGCGTTCGGTGGATGTGGATACTCCGGAAGAGTGGGTCATGACAGAGGTATTATGTAAAAATAAAAAATATATTTATGAAAGACTTAAAAGATTTTAAATTTTTCCAGATTGGGCTTGGCTCTATGGGCAGACGCCGGATTCGCAACCTGCTTTATCATGGGATTAAATCGAAACAGATAATCGGTTTTGATATACAATCGGATCGTATAGCTGAGGCTGTTAAACTTCATGGCATAACGCCTGTCTATAGTTTTGCCGAGGGAATAAAAAAATTTAATCCTGAAGTTTTTATCATCTCAACTCCGCCAAATACACATTGGAAGTATTTCATTCCTGCTGCTAAAAATAAGAAGCATTTTTTTGTAGAACATCCGACGACAGATAAAGGGTATTCTGAATTAAAAAATCTAATGGATGGTAGTTTTGTTGGCGCTCCATCTTGCTCTATGCGTTTTTATTCCGCAGTTAAAGAAATAAAAGCCTTGTTAGCAAAAAAAACAATCGGTAAAATTCTTTCTTTTCAGTATCATCTCGGGCAATATTTACCCGATTGGCACCCCTGGGAAGATTATAAAAATGTATATTTTTCAAAAAAAGAAACTGGTGCTTGCAGGGAGATGTTGCCTTTTGAGCTTATTTGGCTAACCGACACTTTGGGTTTGAAAAAGATAAAAAAAGTTGATGGTCAAACTGCAAAACTTTCGGATCTCAATATGACCGCTGATGACTATTATGCTGCACAGCTCTCCTTTGATAACAATACTCGAGGTTCAGTGGTGATTGATCTTCTAGCTCGCACGGCCTTTCGTACTCTGCGTGTTATTGGGTCCAAGGGAGTACTTGAGTGGGAATGGCAGAAGAATCTTATCCGCTTCTTCGATGTCAAAAGAAAAACATGGCAGGATGTTGTTTTAAAGCGTGGACGAAGCGAAAAGGGTTATATTACCACCGAAGATCTTTATGAATCTGAGGTCGGAGCATTTCTTAACGCTATAACTGGTAAGAAAAAATACCCTTTTACCTTTCAAGAAAATCATCAATTTATCAAAACGCTTTTTGCTTTGGAAAAAAGTTCAAAATCGGGAAAAACAATATTGCTATGATTAAAATCTGTAAAAAAATAATTTCATATAAAGCTCCTGTTTTTGTGGTTGCTGAAGCGGGTGTAAATCATAATGGGCGACTTGATTTGGCCTTAAAGTTGATTGATGCTGCTGCTTTTGCTGGGGCGGATGCGGTAAAATTCCAGACATTTCGTGTGGAAGATGTGACAACAGCTTCAGCAAAAATGGCTGATTACCAAAAAAAGAATCTCGGTAAAGAAGAAAGTCAATTGGAAATGGGCAGAAAATTGCAGTTAGCAGAGCGCCATTGGCCAATATTGATTGAACGGGCAAAAAAACGGGGGATTGTTTTCTTTTCAACACCTCACGGCCATATTGCATCTGCCGATTACCTTCAAAAATTAAAGGTGCCGGCATTCAAATTCGGTTCAGGGGATATTACAAACCTGCCGCTTTTGGAACATGTGGCTAAGTTTAAAAAACCGATTATTCTTGGCACTGGAATGAGCGATTTGGAAACGGTAAAAGAGGCTGTTACTGCAATTCAAAAAAACGGCAATCGCCAGATTATAGTTCTTCACTGTACCACGGATTATCCGCTTGCCCATGAAAACGTAAATCTTCTTGCCATGCGGACATTGATGAAAGAGTCGGGAGCATTAGTTGGCTATTCTGACCATACGCTTGGTTCTCAGGTCGCTGTGATGGCAACGGCTATGGGTGCTTGTATGATAGAAAAGCATCTGACACTAGACAAAACTCTGCCTGGACCGGATCATATTGCATCAATGGAGCCGTTGGAATTTCAGGAAATGGTAAAACAAATTCGTAAAGCTACAACAATTCTTGGAAAACCGGAGAAGAAATTGTTGGCATGCGAAAAACAATATGTACCGCTTGTCCGTAAAAGTTTGGTAGCTTCGCAAAAAATCAAAAAAGGAGAAAAATTCAATGCCCGAAATTTAACAGTGAAACGTCCTGGAACTGGAATACTGCCGAAACGATTTGGAGAGGTGCTTGGAAAAGAGGCCACACAAACAATTCCCAAGGATACTTTGCTTACCGAAGAGATGATAGGTTTTAGCTAAAATATTATGGCTATTAAAAGTATTCTTATAATAACAGGAACTAGAGCAGAATATGGTTTACTAAAACCCGTAATTAGCGCTATCGCAAAAAGCAAGAAACTGCGTTTTAAACTACTTGTAACCGGAGCGCATACGCTTAAAAAATTTGGGGCTACTTTAAAAGAAATAGAAAAAGATAAATTTCCTATTGCTGCTACGGTTAAAATTTCAGAAGAAGATGACATGCTTCAAGGTTTATGTAAAGAAATTTCCGGTATTCGCTCATATTGTATTAAAAATAGACCTGACTTGGTTTTAATATTAGGGGACAGGGATGAGGTGTTTGCTGGAGCAATCGTTGCCGGTCATTTGAAAATACCGATTGCCCACATTTCGGGGGGCGATATTACGGGTCCCTTTGGAGTTGATGAAGCAATCAGGCATTCTATTACAAAATTTAGTCACTTGCACTTTGCGATAAGTAAAAAAAGCTATAATCGGATTTTAAAATTAGGAGAAGAGGGGCGGAGAATTTTTAATGTCGGCGCCCCGGCATTGGACGATTTATCTAAAATGAAATTTTTAACCAAAGCTGAATTGGCAAAACAATTTAATCTGGATGCTAAGAAAAAATGGTTTTTGATTATTCACCACCCCGCGTCTTTAGAAGATGTTCCTTTTGCTTCTCAAATCAAGCCGCTCCTTAAAACGGTATCTGCACATGATGCTGAAAAAATTATCATATACCCCAATTCTGATACGGGTAGCAGTGTTTTTGTGCAAGAAATCAGGAAGTATGAATATGCTAAAAATTTCCATGTTTTTAAAAATTTGCCACGTATGCAATATCTCAATTTTTTAAAACGTGTTAATTTATTGCTTGGCAACTCGAGCTCGGGAATAGGCGAATCGACCTTTTTTAATTTGCCGACCATTAATATAGGTGGTCGCCAAGGTGCAAGAGACCGAAGCGAGAATGTTATTAATAGTAGCTACACTTCAAGAGATATTGAAAAATCAATCAAGAGGGCAATCACAAAAACTTTTTTGAAAAAATGTAAAAAAGCCGAAGGTATTTATGGTTCAGGAAACAGTGCTAAAAAAATAGTTAAAATTTTGGAAAAAGAAATTAACCGTCCTGATTTGTTTTTTAAGATAAATAACCTATGAAAAAAGTTTATAAAAAACAACTGAAACGATTAGTAATAATTGGTGCAGGTGGTTTTGGGCGCGAGGTTTATGTTTGGGCTAAACAGTCTAAGGATAACAATTCGTTATGGAAAATAAAGGGGTTTGTTGATGATAATCGTAATGCTTTGGATGGTTTTAAGTATGACGTAAATATAATATCAGGGATAGGGGAATATAATCCCAAGGCTGATGATGTTTTCATATGTGCAGTGGGCAATGTTAAATTGAAGAAAAAATTAGTTTCTTTGATTTTGAAAAAAGGGGGCAAGTTTACCAATATTATTCACCCGACTGCTGCTATTGGAGAAAATGTTAGTTTGGGTGTGGGGATTGTTTTGTGTCCGTATGTAGTCATATCTTCTGATGCGACTTTGGGAAATTTTATTCATGTTAATTTACATACCAGTATCGGTCATGATGTAAGGGTGGGTGATTGGTCTTTTGTTGGAACAGGCTGCGCCTTAAATGGCCGTGTTGTACTGGAAGACTCAGTATTTATGGGTGGTCATGTTATCGTTTTACCCAGGGGTTCTATAGGTAAAGGAGCGGTGGTTGGTTCGGGAAGTGTCGTTGTGGGGAGGGTAAAACCGAATGTAACCGTATTTGGAAACCCGGCCAAACAAATGCGTTTTCCGAAATCAATTAATGACTAACAATAATATGTATAGCATTCACCATATCGGTCGTGTGGTAAAAAATATTAACGAAGAGCTAAAATATTACCGCTCACTTGGTTTTAAATGTGCCAAATCTATTAAAATAGACCACTACCAAAAAGTAAAAGTTGGCCTTGTTGATATGGGTCAAGGGATTTTTTTAGAACTGTTGGGGCCGTATGGAAAGACAAGTCCTATTAAAAATTTTCTTGCCAAAGGTGGTGGGCTACACCATATATGTTATCAGTCAAAAAATTTAAAAGATACCATGCGAGAGCTAAAAAAACACGGGACTATCTTATCTAGACCCACGCCATCAGTGTTTGACGGAAAAAAGGTTTTATTTTTTTATTCTCGTCAAGGAGAAATTATCGAGTTTATAGAGGAATCTAAAACATAAAAACCATGAAAAAATCCAAAACTACAAACTATATTGGTGTGGGGGTCGACATAGAACAGACTGGTAGATTTATCAATAAAAAGATAAATTCCCCCCTTTTAAAACGTATTTACACACCCGAAGAATTGTGTTATTGCTTTAACAAGTCGCGACCCCATGAATCTTTGGCTGGACGTTTTGCTGCTAAAGAATCGGTCAAAAAAGCTTTAGCCATATTTGTTAAGCAGTCGGTAGACCATAAAGAAATAGAAATTAAAATTAACGGATCTGGTGTACCGTTAATTTATGTAAAAAATAAGCTGGGAAATAAATTCAATTTTTCATTAAGTATTTCCCATACCAAAAACATGGCAATAGCATTTGTTATCGCAACCCTAAAATAAAACCATTAGTAATTAATTTGAAATTATGGCTACCAAAAACATAAAAAACATCGAAGATACGGTAAAAAAAGTTTTTCTCAAGATTTTTTCTTCAGAATTAAAAAGTGGTTCTTTTGATTTTAAGAAAACACAGGATAAATTTCAGAATTGGGACTCTTTTTCTCACATGGAATTGGTATCTGAAATGGAGAACGAATTTGGGGTCAATTTAGAAATGGAGGAAATAATCTCGATCCGATCTCCGCAAGATTTCGTAAACTTAATTAAGCGCAAAACAAAGAGATGATTTTATCAACCGTCTTATCTTTTTTAGAAATATCAGCCACCTCTTTCCCCAATAAGACGGCTCTTGTATTTGGTAAAAATAAAACAACTTATAAGGAACTGTTGATTGCTTCTAAAAAGATCGCTGTTTTTTTATCTTCTTGTGGCAAAAAAGATGGCTCAGTGGCTCTTTTTATGGAAAATTCTCCGAACTGGCTTAGTGCATATTTTGGAATCATGGCAAGCGGAATGACCTGTGTTCCCCTAAGTCTGCGTTCGTCAGATGAGAATCTTGTTTCTCAGATATCTCTTTCTGGTGCCCGGTTTGTTATCGTCTCAAAAAAATTCTTTCCGCGCTGGAATAAATTAGTAGGTCAATTTAAAAATCCGCTCAAAATTGTTGAGTTTAATACAATACGAATATCATCCGATAAGGCCCTTAAATTTAAATCTCAAAATCCCAAATTTCCGGTTATTCTTTTTACATCCGGTACGACCTCTTCGCAAAAAGCGGTTCATCTTTCTCATGAAGCAGTTTTAGCTTCTACCAGAAATATTATAGATTATTTAAAACTGGATTACGATGATATTTATTATGCCATGCTTCCTTTTTATCATTCTTTTGGCTTGGGGAACGTTCATACTACATTGGCAACAGGGGGTACTGTAATTATTAGTAATACCGGTACGGATTTGAGAAACACACTACGGGATATTATTAAATACCGTGCTACGTTTTGGGCAGCGACTCCTTATACTTTAAGAATTGCTACCGACCACTTTCTTAAGGACTTAGTCCTTACAGGTAAATATTTGCGAAAGATATGTACCAACACTGGTCCAATGTCTTCTGAGGTAACCAAAGTTATTTTAAAAAACTTACCTACAACACATTTTTTTACTTACTATGGTTTGACGGAAGCCTCTCGAACTTCTTTTCTACACTATAATCTGTATCCCGATAAACTCGAATCAGTGGGTAGACCCTCTCCCAATGTTTCTGTTTGTATTGTTAATGAAAAAAATAAATTTTTACCTCCCCAACAAACGGGAGAGGTATGCATTAAGGGTCCTCATGTCGTTGGTACATTGCGTAACGGATGGTTTTATACCGGAGATGCGGGCTATTTTGATAAGGACGGTTTTCTCTATGTTACAGGAAGAAAAGATGACAGAGTTGATATTGGGGGGGAAAAGTTCTCGTTAGAAGAAGTTGATAAAACCCTTCTTTCTTGTAAAGGCGTTCAAGATGCGGCTTCTTTCTTAGTTAAACATCCGCGCATGGATTTTATTGTTGGTTGTGCAGTACCAACCTCTTGTTCAAATATTAACGAGAAGAGTTTGCGGGCAGAACTGTTGGCAATTTGCAAAAAAAAACTGGGCCATCATCAACTGCCGTCAAAAATTATATTCCTGGATTCTATTCCGAGAACTGATAACGGTAAAACCAGAAGGAATTTTTTAAAAGAAAAATATGCCGGATAATAATTTAGAAAAAATTATTCCAGAACATAATTTAAAGTTCGCTTTTATGCGAAAATCTTTCATGCCTACGGTAGTTATTACTGGTAACTTTTTTGAATACATAAAAACCGTCGGTTTTTCAAGCCCCTTTTGCGTGGTTTCACAAACGGTGGCAAAAAAGTTTGAGAAACAACTTCGATTAAGACCTTTTTCTGGAGGAATAATAATTAAAAATGACGGAGAACCGACAGAACGGCTTGTAAAACGATTAACTGAAAAATGTAGACGTGGCAAATATGATTTGTTAATTGGGGTTGGGGGTGGTTCAGTTTTAGATTTGATAAAGGTTATTAAGAGGGATTGTGGTCTTCCTCTTGTTGTGGTACCCACCACGCCTTCCAGTGGTTCTGAAACAACGCCATATGCACTTATAATAGACAGTAAAGCGAAATCTAAGATGCTAGTCAGATCAAGACGCCTGATGCCCGACGTTGTTATTTTAGATGCCTTATTTTTGGAAATCATTCCCTTGCAACAGATGGGATACTTTTTGTTTGATATTCTTGGACATTGTGCAGAGGGATTGGTCTCAAAAATGTCAACAGTTTTTTCAGATGCTTATTCCCAAAAAGGAATTGATATAATCTCCAATATATACCTTTACCTTAACAAACCTTATCGCAAAGAATCTCTCTCCTCATTACAAATTGCTGGATTTTTTGGAGGTCTGACGCAAGGCATGGCTTCAGTTGGGCTGGCTCATTCCTTGGCGCATTATTTCGGTTCCAAGTATGGTGTCCCTCATGCAAAATCCGTATCTATATTTTTGCCGGAAGTGGTACGTGTTAATTCCCGTTTTGAAACTTATAATAAATTGTACCCCCCCGAAGGGAATACCGGTGCAGAATATTTGTTGAAGTTGTTTAAGAGTATTGAGAGGTTTTTCGGGTTGAAAAAAGAAAAAATTAAAGTAGGTAAGAAGTTTTCCGCGGAAGATGCCATAATGGCCATTCAAAAAGATTTTTGCGCACCTACCAATCCTGTCAGGTTTGAAAATAAAGATTTTATGGAAATTTTTAAAAATACGCTTATTTATGAAAATTGATGAACTTCTGAAAGAAAAACCATATATCGACGACCATGGCAAGAATAATTTTCTTTTAGCTATGAAAGAATCACTGGAACATCATTACAAAAATTCTAAATACTTTAGAAGGTTTTTAGATGCACAAAAATTTTCTATTCACACTGACTACGTTTTGAGCGATATCCCATTTCTTCCTGTTTCTATTTTCAAAGAGCTTGAACTCATAACCGGTAATCATGGAAAAATTAAAAAGCGCGCCTTCTCAAGTTCAACTACAAGCAATAAGCCGAGCGTGATTTGTCTTGACCAAGCAACAATTGATCGGCAAAGGTATGCTCTGAGCCAGATTATGGGGGACTTTCTTGGTAAAAAAAGAAGGGTTTTTATAATCTTTGATTCACCCCAAACAATAAGTTCTCTGAGAGGGGAGCTGAGCTCCCGCGGTTCTGCTATTCGTGGAATGCTGTTATTTTCCAGCCGCCACTTTTTTGTGCTGAGAGATGATTTAAATGTTAATCTTGAAGAACTTAAAAAAGCATTAACTTCCATAAAAAGGGGAGATGAAGTTTGTTTTTTTGGATTTACCTGGATGATTTACCGGTTATTCACAAATATGGAACAAAGCCAAATTGTCGCCCTGAGTTCTTGGTTGCGTCATCTGACCGCACCGAAAGTGTTATTGCATATCGGTGGTTGGAAGAAAATGACCGACCTAAATGTCGGCAAGAAAGATTTCAATGCATTGCTGTCCAAATGCCTTTCAATAAAAAATGAAGAAATAATTGATGTTTATGGCTTGACCGAACAACTGGGTACGGTTTATCCTGATTGTCCTTTTGGCTTCAAGCATGCAACCCTATATTCAGATGTTATTGTCAGAAATCCTCTTAACTTTTTGCCGGCATCAGTTGGTAAAAAGGGATATTTGCAATTTTTAACGCCCATACCTTATAGTTATCCCGGTATTTCAATTCTTTCAGATGACCTGGGAGAGATTGTTGGCATGGATGGATGTTCCTGTGGCCGAAGGGGGAAATTTTTTAAATTTCACAAGCGGGATGATGTTGCTGAGTTAAGGGGTTGTGGCGATACGGCCTACTTATTTTAACTAATTTAATTATTTATGGCTGCAAAACTACTTTTTAAAAATGGGGATATTAAAAACGAAATGCTTAATGATGCAGGCAGTTTTGTTTCCGAAATGAAATCAAAGCAGTTTATTCTACATAAATATAAAATTAACGATTTGCTTGATTATTTCCAGAAACTTTCGCGTTTTTGGCTTACCGATAACAAGATTTTATCCCAACAACCGTACATAAAAGCTTTGGCTCAGTTTGTCAGCAGGGATAATTTCGAAGAGATTTTAAAAGTGGCTTTGCGGGGTAATCTGAAAGTGCTGGATTCTTTCAACAATCTGCCTATAAGTTCTATGCGTTTTTATCACTGCCAGCCAAGAGGTTTGGTAATTCACTGGTTAGCCGGCAATGCGCCCCTTCTCGGTTTTTATTCCCTGTTTCAGGCCATGGTTACCAAGAATGCATCCATCATCAAACCTTCGTCCCGTGCTTATAAAGATTTTGTGGATATTCTTGTAACCATGAAGAAAGTTAATACGGCTAAAATTCGCGGAAAAGATTTGTTGAAATCGGTAGCGGTTGTTTTGGTTGACCGCAAAGACACGGTTTGGCAGAATGAACTTTCAAAAGGCGCCGATGTTAGGATTGCCTGGGGAGGAAAGGAAGCCGTTGAGTCCATAAGCTCCTTGCCTAAAAGTGTGCATACCGAAGATATAATCTTGGGCCCGAAATATTCCCTTGGCATTATTGATAAGGGGCTGGCGGCTGATTTTAAAAAAGTAACCGCGAAACTTGCTTTAGACATTGCTACCTTTGATCAATATGCTTGTTCGTCTCCCCATACTATATTTATAGAAAAAGGGGGAAAGGTCAGTCCTAAAGAATTTGCCACGGAGCTTGCTCGTTCGCTTGAATATGTCGGGAAAAAACTTATTAAAAAATCGCCGGCCAATCCGAGAAAAAGCTTGGACATTTTGACCCTTCGGGCTAAATACAGTATGTTGGGTGATATTTGGTCATCTCCGAATACGGAATGGACGGTTATATTGTCGGAGGAAAAGGGACTGGGGCTGGCGTGTGCATCACGCGTCATTTTTATAAAACCTATTAACTCAATCGAAGAAGTTTCTGCTTATGTAGACCGAGGAAAACAGACCCTTGGAACTGCGCTGTGTGGTCCAAATCAACAACTCCTCTTAGAAAAACTTACCCTCAAAGGAATTGATCGTTGTGTGCCTTATGGCCGAATGACTTTTTTTGAATCACCGTGGGATGGAATGTTTATGATAGATCGTTTGGTAAGATGGGTTAGTTATTATAAATAAAGAGCGTTTATTTTAATGGCAATGAAATATTATCCAGTTGCAAAACCATATATAACATCAGACGAAATTAATGCTGTTACTGAAGTCTTGAAATCAGGTAATTTAAGTTTGGGACCAAAGTACGCGCTATTTGAAAAAGAATTTGCCAATAAAATTGGCACTCGTTATGCCTGTGCGGTTTCAAGCGGTACGGCAGGATTGCACCTTGCCATGATTGCCGCCGGGATTGGTGTCGGTGATGAAGTTATTACTTCCCCTTTCTCATTTATAGCATCGGCGAACTCTATTCTTTATGTTGGAGCAAAACCAATTTTCGTAGACATAGATTCCCTGACATACAACATGGATCCTGCGCATATTGAAGCCAAGATTAACAAGAAAACTAAAGCAATTCTTGTCGTCCACATCTTCGGGCAGTCTACTGACATGGATCCTGTTTTTAAGCTCGCAAAAAAATATAAATTGAAAATTATTGAAGATGCTTGCGAATCAATTGGCGCTACATATAAGGGAAAAAATGTTGGTACATTCGGAGAATCAGCTGTTTTTGCATTTTATCCAAACAAACAAATGACGACAGGAGAAGGAGGGATACTTGTAACCAATTCAAAAAAAACCTACTCACTTTGCTCAAGCTTACGCAATCAAGGGCGTTCAGAGAATATGCAATGGTTGGATCATGAGCGGTTGGGATATAACTACAGAATGGATGAAATGAGCGCCGCTTTGGGCCTTGCTCAATTATCAAAACTTGATTTTATGTTGAAGGAACGAAAAAAAATTGCCTCCTGGTATACAGAATATCTTAAACCTTATCAACATCTTCTTTTGACTCCTCAAGTTGCCCCATATAATACGCATAGCTGGTTTGTGTATATTGTTAAAATTAAAAATATAAAATCAGAATTAGTTCGCAATAAAATCATAAAAAACATGGGAAAAGAAGGTATTGCTACGAAGCCATATCTTCCGGCCATACATCTTTTTAGTTTTTATAAAAAACAATTCGGATATCAAAAAAATGATTTTCCCATAGCTGAAAAAGTGGCCATGTCGTCATTGTCCCTGCCTTTTTATATAGGGTTGAAAAAGGAAGATATTCGTTGTATAGTAGGTAAACTAATTAAGATCATACAACTTACTAAAAATGGATAAATTTTTCAAAAATAAAACGATATTAGTTACAGGAGGAACTGGGTCTATTGGTTCGGAAATAGTCAAACAACTCTTGGAATACAAACCTAAACAGGTCAGAATATTATCAAGAAATGATAGTAAGCAATACCATCTTTTGGAAAAGCTTGACCACCCCAAGAACGTAAAGACTTTAATAGGCGATATCAGGGATTCAAAACGTCTTGATCTTGCATTTGAAAATGTAGATATAGTCTTCCATGCCGCTGCTTTAAAACATGTTTCCTTGTGTGAATACAACCCTCTGGAAGCCATTAAGACAAATGTTTTGGGTTCTCAAAATATTATAGATGCCGCTTTCAGGAACAAGGTTAAAAAGGTTATAGCTATTTCAACCGATAAGGCCGCAAATCCAGGTAATATAATGGGCTTATCAAAATTAATGATGGAAAAGCTTTTTGTAAATACGGGTTATTTTTCAGGAAGCAAAACCAAACTTTCGTGTGTAAGATTTGGAAATGTAGCGTGGTCAGAAGCCTCAGTTTTGCATCTGTGGGAAAGGCAGGCCAAAAGTAAGGGGCAGATTAACCTAACTGACCGAAACGCCACTAGATTTTTTATGTCCATAGATCAGGCGGTTAAATTAGTTTTGAAAGCAGCTGAATTGATGCAAGGAAGAGAAGTCTTCATTTTAAAAATGCCTTCAATTAAGATGGCAGATCTCGCCAATGTTTTTATCAGTAAACATTTTCCTGATAAGAAAATAAAAATTAAACCCGCCGACAAAAGAATTGGTGATAGAACACATGAAGAATTGTTTGATCTTAATGATGATCAGAAATTAATACTTGAAGATAAACAAATGTTTGTCATATTGCCAAAAGAATCAAGAGAAAATAATCACATATATTCAGCGCAATCGAGGCCTTCTGATTACAAAGGGTTCAAAAAAGTTGAAAATCCGACATATGCTTCTCAAGATTTTTTAAACAAAGAAGCAATAGGAAAATTAGTATAGTTTCTTATGTTCAATGTTTATATTATCGGAGCAGGCCAAATAGGGAGTCGCCATTTGCAGGCGTTAAAAAGTGTTAGAATGCCTCTGGACATTACTGTTGTTGATCCCTCTGAACAATCATTAGCGGTTGCCAAACAGCGGTACGAAGAAATGCCGCAAGGAAAATTCCGTCACGCGGTAAAATATCTTCAGAAAATTAATGCTGGCGGGAGTGTGGATCTAATTATTGTTGCCACTACATCCAATGTGCGAGCCAAAGCTATTAAAGATGTTCTGAAAAATAATCAAGTTCGTTATTTTATTCTGGAGAAAATTCTTTTTGACAAAAAGAATGATTACCGCGCCATACAAAATATTTTTTCTAGATCAAAAATCAAGGCTTGGGTTAACTGTGCGCGAAGAGCCAGGCCTCTTTATGAAAAAATAAAAAGAGAACTCAACGGAGAAGTAATTTCTTTTCGGGGCACAGGAAGCAAGTGGGGCCTGGCTTGTAATGCTGTCCAGTTTCTTGATTTGGTTTCATATCTTTTGGGAAACCACGACTACGATATTGATACTTATGGTTTGGACAAAGAAGTTTCGTTGAGTAAAAGAAAGGGATTTTTGGAAATTAATGGGACATTTTATGCTAATTTTAAAAACGGGAGTCGGTGTGAACTTACTAGTTACGCTTCCGGAAACACACCATTTCTTATTGAAATATTCAATAAAAATGCGAGATATATTATACGGGAACCGGAAGGCAAGTACTGGTCTTCAAGCGCAAAAAATAATTGGCGGTGGGAAGAGGTTTCATTCAAAACACCATTAGTAAGCGAGACAACAACTATGGTGGTAGAAAATATTTTAAAAAACGGTAAATGTTCCCTTACGCCATATAAAGAATCGAGAGAAATTCACCTGTCTTTGTTGGAACCGCTTAAGAAATTTTTAAACAAATATTCACCAAATAAGCATGAAAACTACCCATTTACCTAAAATACTTTTAGTTGGCACCGGAAATATGGCCAGAGAATACGCCAAAGTGTTAAAGGCACTTAAGAAGAACTTTTTGACGGTTGGCCGTGGCGAGGAAAACGCCTTGATATTTGAAAAAGTAACCGGAAGAAAGGCCGTGACAGGTGGTCTGGAAAAGTGGCTTAAGGTTATAAAAAACAAAATTCCACCGATAGCAATTATTGCCACAAACGAAGAACAACTTGGTTCAACAGCCCGCCTTATCGCTCAACGTGGTGCGAGATTAATTCTTATTGAAAAGCCGGGCGGAATGAACTTGGGTGACATTGTTAAGACTCAAAAAACAGCCATGAAAACGGGTGCAAAAGTTTTTATTGCTTATAACCGCCGGTTTTATGCTTCGGTTCAAAAAACGCAAAAACTTATCAGAGAAGACGGAAAAGTTTTGTCTTTTAATTTTGAGTTTACTGAATGGAGCCATAAGATTACCAGAAACAAAAAACCCATGGCAGTCAAAAAGATCTGGCTTTTGGCAAATTCCAGCCATGTGATTGACTTAGCGTTTTTCTTGGGAGGCAAGCCAGAAACAATAAAATGTTTTACGTCTGGAGGTCTGGATTGGCATCCTAATGCTTCCATGTATACCGGAGCGGGAGTTAGCCAAACCGGCGCTTTATTTTCCTATCATGCCAATTGGGAATCAGCTGGCCGATGGGGAGTGGAAATATTAACACCAAAACGTAAATTAATATTACGACCTTTAGAAAAATTGTCTGTTCAGAATAGGGATAGTTTGATAGTAGAAGATGTATTTTTAAATGATAAGTTGGACATTGATTTCAAGCCGGGATTATATCTTCAGGTTAAATCTTTCCTCAATTCCAAAGCAGATCTACCGACTATTCAAGAACAGATTGAGAATGTAAAGTATTATAATTTAATTGAAGGAAAATGATTATTACAAGATTATCTTTGGGCATGGGCAACAATTTATTTCAATACGCGTTAGGCCGTCGTTTGGCGCTGGAACGCGATACAGAATTGTATTTGGATTTTTCGGGTGAAAACGAGAATCGCCGTCGCTATGCTTTAGATTATATTTCTAAATTCAACATGATTAAAATCGTAGCTACTAAAAGAGAAGTTGGAAAAATAAAATTGCTAAACAAGTTGTCTTTTTTAAACCCTAGTTACAGAAACTCTGTTATTAAAGAGAGTGGGAATACTTTTAATCAAACAGTTATTAATGCTCCCGAGAACGCCTACCTTACAGGCTATTGGCAGAGCGAAAAATATTTTAAATCCATAGAAAATGTTATCCGGCAGGACCTGACATTGAAAGAACTGCAAGGCGAAAAATATCAAAAATTATTGAATAAAATTGCACTAACCAATTCTGTGTCGGTTCATATCCGTCGCGGTGATTATTTGTTGGAAAAAAATTTATGCTTATTTCACCCATGCAGACCTGATTATTATCTTAAGGCCGAAACGTTTATATCGGAAAAAGTACCCTCGCCCGAATTGTTTATTTTTTCTGACGACATTGAATGGGTAAAACAAAATATAAAGTTTAGATTTCCAGCCACTTTTGTTTCCGACGGCAATTTGGCCGACTACCGGGAACTCATGTTAATGAGTGCGTGTAAGCACAATATTACTGCTAATAGTACTTTCAGTTGGTGGGGTGCTTGGCTGAACAATAACCCCAAAAAAATAGTTATTACTCCCCAAAAATGGTTTATTGACCCGTCTATGGACGAAAAAGACCTTATTCCCCCAAGCTGGGTTAAGATGTAAAGCATCTAGATTATACTGTAATATAAAGCTATGAGGTATTCTCCTAAAAAAATAATTACAAAGATAAAAAAGCGTTATCAGGAACGTCGGGCTTTTCGGCTTTTAGGGGATACATTGCAAAAAAATCAGGAATTGTTCAACTCCAAAAAAGGGGGCACCTGCTTTGTTTTAGGTAATGGCCCCTCAATCAATAATCAAGATTTAACCACCCTTGCCGATAAAGAAACTTTTGTAATGAATAACTTCTGGCGGCACCCTCAATATAAGATTATCCGTCCAAAATATTATTTGGCCGCAGATCTGTCTAGTTATGCTAAAAACATGAGACCGGTCGAAGCTTGGGGAGCTAATCATCCCGGAAGAGGTGTGGATTTGCCTGATAGTGACCGTATATTATCACAAGTTTTGGAAACAAAACTTTTTTTCAACAGTGTGGCTAAAAATTTTATTGAACAAAATAGTCTATTTTTTAAAAACCAAGTATTTTATATTCTGGAGCGGGGATCTATGGATGAACACTTGAATTTTAATATTGACCCGTCTAAACCGATACCATTCCCCAAAAATTCAGTCGTCTTGGCCCTGATACTGGCTGTTTATATGGGGTTTGAGACTATATATCTTCTTGGTTGCGACCACGATTTTTTGGCTTACCCATCGAGCAGGACATTCATTGGTTTTAAAAGATTCTTTGACGATCCAGCCGGATCTGCTTTATCTGGATATCAAGAAAAATCCAGCTATGAAGATATGGTGACAAGTTGTTTGCGTCTTTTCAAAAATTATAGATTGTTGGCGGAAAAAATCGCTAAATTATATCCTAATGTCAAAATTTACAATGCTACTCCAAACAGTTTTTTGGATGTTTTTCCGATGGTTAATTTTGAGGATATTAAATAATGGAACCAAAAATTTCAGTTATAATGACGGCATATAATTCGTCTAAACATATTGACGAATCTATTTTGAGTGTTTTGAACCAGACCTTTGAGGGGTTTGAACTGATTGTTGTAGACGATTGTTCAACGGATAACACGGCTGATATTGTAAGTCGGTATGTTGATAGAGATTCGAGGGTAGCTTTATTAAGTAACCCGACCAATTTACAACCGGCTCTTTCCCGAAATAGAGCTCTGGAAATTGCAAAAGGAAAATATGTGGCCATATTAGATTCGGATGATGTTGCATTGCCTGGTCGTTTTAGAGACCAGTATGATTACCTTGAGCAACATCCAGATGTGGCCTTGGTCGGTTGCGCCGCTGAAATAGTTGATGACCACGGAAAAGTACTGGGACGAAAATATTTCCCGAAAGATTTTAACAAAATAAAATTTGCAATGCTTTTGAGTAATCCGTTCGTCCATTCGGGAATTTTAGCTAGAAAACAAGCTATCTCCGAGTTTGGATACTCGAATGAGCATCTTCATTCCGAAGATTACAAATTATATTCAGACCTTATCAAAAAGTATAAGATCGCAAATTTGGGCAGTATCCTTATAAAATACCGACAAAGCGCCGGCTCGGTTACACTGAAACCGGAAACCCGACAAATCCAATTGGTGAGTGCAAACAAAGTCCACTATGAGCTGATTAATCAGTATCTGCCAGCCTCGTCTGCAAAAGTAAAAGTTGTCGTTGAAACCCTCCACAAAATGAGGAGCGATTTGTTTTCTATTTTAAGCACAATGGTTTTCTGTCGGCGCCTGGCCCTTTCTTATATTGAAAAAGAGCAACCTGATACCGAAACTCGCGAAGCTCTCTGGGGTATCTATGTCAAAGAAAAAGAGATGCTTCTCGGACAAATTTTTCGTGTTTATCTTCCGAAACTATATTCCACTGCCCAAAAAACCTATCGAGTTTTATTCCGCAACTAAATTAGAAATAACTATAAATATGAAAATTATAAATAAATTAAAAAATAAACTTATAGCGTTTGACCGCAAAGTAAAACTGTCAAAAACAGTAAAAAATGAACTTATAAATTGGCAAACAATCTTAAGAACAGAGACTCCGATGGAAAAAATTAACAGAACCGAGTTGGTAAATTCTATAAAATTACTTGATAATAAAATTGGAAAATGCACAAATTCTTGGGATGAATATAGACAGCGCTTCAGGTTTTGTATATTGAAGAACGATCCTAGAAACTTTTTAAGATGGGATCCTGTAATTGAGACCATGTATGCCGGTATTAATAAATGTGAACTAGATTATCTTATGGACGCGGATTGGTCTAAGTGGTCTAAGGCAATAAAAGAAACATGGGTTGGTAATCCATCAAAATATAAATACTACAAATATAGTAGTAGTAATTTTATTAACATGGCATATAATCTTGCCCAATTGGTTGAACATTACGGAATAAATATTGGAAAACTTGATAAAATTGTAGAGTTTGGTGGGGGATACGGCTGTATGGCTAAGCTTGCAAATAATTTAGGTTTTCAGGGGACATATACTATTTTTGATATACCCGAACTTCTATCTCTTCAAAAATACTATCTAAATTCTAATAACTTAAACAGTGGTTTTAATTTTGTAGAAACAGCAGAAAAATTTAATGATTCGGATCCCGATATGTTTATAGCCACGTGGTCATTAAGCGAATCGCCCACCAGTTTAAGGGAAGAATTTTTAAACAAACTTGGCAAACCTAAATATATACTAATAGCATACCAATCCCAATTTGATTCAATAGACAACGTAGTGTATTTTAAAAAGTATAGAGAAAAAAGGCCAGATTATGTTTGGGCTAATTACGAAATAACCCATTTGAATAAATCTAAAAACTACTATCTAATTGGTAAAAAATTTTTATAAAAAAACCGCGTTATGCGGTTTTTTGATTTTGTCTCATGTACCAATCAATAGTTTTTCTTAAACCCTCTTCAAAATTTGTCTTGGCCTTGAATCCAAATTCTTTTTCGGCTCTTGAAACGTCCAAACATCTTCGCGGTTGGCCGTCTGGTTTTGTATGATTCCAGTTCATTGTGCCATTGAAATCCATAATTTTGCAAATTTTGTGCGCTAATTCTCTGATGGTTATTTCGAATCCGGCGCCTATGTTGACCGGTTCAGCTCCATCATAATTTTGTGTTGCAAGAACAATGGCTTCAGCTGCATCCTCTACGTAGAGGAATTCCCTTGAAGCATTACCGGTGCCCCATAATTCCAGATGACCCTGATTTAATCTTTTGGCATCCGCCACTTTTTTGATTAAGGCTGGAATGACGTGAGAACTTTCAGGGTTAAAATTATCTCCCGGACCATACAAATTTACCGGCAAAAGATAAATGAAATTAAGTCCATATTGCTGACGGTAGGCTTGGCCTTGGACTAAAAGCATTTTTTTTGCCAAGCCATATGGCGCATTTGTTTCTTCCGGGTAGCCGTTCCATAAATTATCTTCTTTGAATGGAACTGGGGTTAATTTGGGATAAGAGCAAATCGTACCAATTACTACCAATTTTTCTACTCTTGCCCGATATGATGCTTCAATTAGTTCAACACCCATTATCAGGTTGTCGTATGTCATTTTGGCTGGTTGCTCGCGATTAAGGCCTATGCCTCCAACAAATCCGGCAGCATGAATCACTATGTCAGGTTGCTTAATATTCATTAATCTCCGGCAATCCTCACGGTTTCTTAGGTCCAAATGTCTTGATCTCGGAATAAATATTCGTTGAGGTTTTGCCCCATGTTCAATGAGCCTTTCTTTGATATGCGAACCAAGAAAGCCGGAACCGCCGGTCAGGACTATTTGTTTATTACCAAGATTTATCGGCACCAGAGCAACCCCTTTTGTTAAAGATTCTACCCTGTATTTTTACTGTAAATTTGTATAATTGTCAAATTATATAATTGATTTATCATTAAAATTGTGTTTAAATTTGCTTGTCATGAAACCCGTTACTTTGGTTGTTTTTTAGATTTTGAATAATCTGATGTTTGGCCTAAAAGAAAAAATTCAATATTTATACCAGCACTCATTTGTCAGGAATGTTGCCACTTTGCAGGCAGGAAGTTTTATGGGCAATTTTATCCAAGCTGGCATCGGTGTAGTGATAGCCCGTATTTTACAACCGGAACTTTTTGGTGTTTATTCATTGGCTTTTGGGTTGGCAAGTTTAATTTGTATTCTCCTAAGTTCCGGAATACAAGATGCGGTGTCTGCGCTTCTCGGGGCCGCTTATGCGAGAAAAGACAGGGAAGAGGTGATTGAGATTTTATCCTTCACTGTAAAAATTACTGTAATATTGGCCCTAATAACCTTGATGGCAACTATTTTCTTGCCAAATATCGCTGGTTATTTTTATCATAATCGGAGCATTGGTTATTATGCGGGTATTATGGTTGCCGCATCAATTCTTTCTACTCTTCTTTTTTCTTTAACCACCATTGCTCTTCAACTGACTGGAAAAATAATTAAGATGTCTGCTTTAATTGTTTCTGATCAGGCAATCCGGTACGGTTTTTCTCTGCTATTTGTCTTTATGGGGTTGGGTGTTTGGGGCGCCTCTCTCGGTCATTTTTTTGGCGCGATTATCATTTTTATAATCTCAGTAATTTTGTGGGGTCAAATAAGGCGTGGCTATGAAATTTTTCCTTCCCTGATAAAAATCATCGGTAATTTATGGCAAATAAATATCAAAAAACATCTTGGTTTTAGTTTGTGGGTTGCAGTAGATCGGAACATGGGTAGTTTGTATATGGCTTTGCCGATTATTTTGACGGGTATTTATGTTCCCGTTAAGGATGTAAGTTATTTTAGACTTGCTTTTGGATATGTTAATCTTGCTTTGAGTATGCTGGGTCCGGTTTCAATTCTTCTCAATGTTGAATTTCCTAAAATGATAGTTGAGGATGGTAAAAAACTGGCTAGAAATTTCGTTAAAGTTTCTTTGGTATCAATGTTTTTATCCTGCCTTCTTACTGTTACTGCAATTGTTACCGCCCCGTTTATTTTTAAGATTCTTTATGGGGCAAGTTATGTTCCAAGTATTAAGTATGTTTCGGGCCTATTAGTATATGGTGCCTTATTTGGTCTTGGCGTTGGGCTTGGGCCGATGTGGCGGGCGATTAATAGGGTCAAGGTTTCTATCGTTATAAATTTTGTTATTTTGGGAGCAGGAATTCCTTTGGGACTTTGGCTTATTAAGAATTATGGTCTTTGGGGTTCGGTGACAATGGTAACAATCTGGTTTACGATTTCCCACCTTATCTCTTTTGGTTATCTTGCTAAAAAGCTTCAAAAAGTATAAAATTCCATAGTTATGTCAGAATCTAATTTGACTAAAATTTTAAAGTACCTCGTCTATGCGATTGCATTTATTCCGCTTATTATATTTTCGCAATATGTTTCTCCTTTTCATTTTGGGAAGGTGGTTGTTTTTAGAAGTTTAGTTGAAATAATGGTCGTCTTGTTCCTGTTGCTCATTTGGCAATACCCTGGATATCGACCCAGGTTCACCAAGGTAACATGGGCATTCTTTGCTTTCGCTTTAGCTTTTTCTATTGCCACCATAACGAGTGTCCAGCCTTATGACAGTTTTTGGGGGAGCTTGGAAAGAATGGGCGGACTTTGGACGTTTTGGCACTACTTTATGTTTTTTATAATTTTGACTTCTGTTTTTAGGACAAGGCAGGAGTGGCAGCGGCTTTTCGAAGTCAGCCTCGTTGTTGCCATATTGTCCGCTTTTTATGGGTTTGGTCAGAAGACTGATATTTCTTGGATTGTTGGTTCCGGTAATCGTTCAAGAATATTTGGAACCATCGGTAATGCTGCTTTGTTTGCCGGCTATCAGATTTTAGCCTTGTTTTTAGCTTTGACTTTATTTTTTAGGAAAGAAAATACTTATAATAAAAAACTATTCTTTGCTTTGACGGCTTTTATAAACTTTGTAGCTGTAATGATGACAGCAGTAAGGGGCTCAATCCTTGGGACAGCGGTAGGCCTGTTGGTGTTTGTGGCTCTATACAGTTCGGTTTATCACTCTCGTTTGGCAAGAAAGGTTTTAATGTGGTTTGTTATATTTCTTATCTTATTTGTGGCTTTTGCTCTAATATTCAAGAATGCCGATTTTGTAAAAAACTCCGGATACCTTAGAAGAATAACCAATTTTTCCCCGCAAGACCTTACTGTCCAAACTCGTTTTTGGGCTTGGCAAGCCGGATTAAAGGGGTGGGTCAGCAGTCCCAAAACAATGATTTTAGGATGGGGACCGGAAAATTTCAATATCCCATTCTCTGTAAATTTCAATCCCAAATTTTTTAATGGTCCAGGTTCGGAAACACTTTTTGACCGTGCTCATAATATGTTTATTGAAATTTTGGTCACGATGGGCTTGTTGGGCTTGCTGTCGTACCTTTCTGTTTTCGTACTTGCACTCAAAAATCTTTGGAAAAAGATTAAGGATAAAACCCCAGACGCAGTGTATGCTATCGGATTAACATCATTGTTGGTGGCATACGTGGTACATAACAGTTTTATTTTTGATACCTCAGCTAATTTTATTTTATTTTTTACCATTCTCGGATTTATTTCGTTTTTATCGGATAAAAATATAGGAGAGGCTCCTGTTTTAAATAAAAAATTAGTTAATCCCGCTCTGATGTTTACCGTAACAGGGATTTTAATAATTGCTGTTTCGGTTTTGATTTATAAAACAAACATACTTCAGGCCGAGGCAAATTTTACCTCAACGCGTGGTATCATCGCTGGCTGGGACGGAGATTTTAAGGGTGCGATTATCAAATATAAAGAATCGATATCTTACGGAACTCCAGGGGTGTATGAATTTAGGCATCGGATGGCCCAGTATCTTGTTGACTATTCTTCGAACAAATCATTGTCCCCGGAGATAATCGAAGCTTTGAATTATGCAATTGCTGAAGTTCAGAAAAATGCTGATACCCGGCCGTTGGATTATTTGCCGGAACTTTATCTCTCGCGCATGTATATTATTTTGGGAAAAGGTAATGCAAATCCGTCTTATAATGACAAGGCGTTAGAGCATTCATTGCGAGCTTTGAAAATTGCCCCGACTTTTGTGAGGACTTATTATGAAGTTGGACAAGCATACTTAAACAAAAAAGATTATGCCAAGGCTATAGAATATTTTAGTAAAGCGGTGGAATTAAATCCGGAGGTCGGGATATCATATTGGTATTTGGGAGCAGTTCAAATGGAATTAGGAGACCTTCAAAATGGCTTAAAGTCATTGGAGCAGGCTTTAAATAAGGGCTATGGACCGAGCGAAGGAGATTATCAGCGTTTGCTTAGTGTTTATTTAAAACTAAACGACTTTGATAAGATAGTTTCTATCTATGAAAAATTAGTTATAAAAAATCCCAAGAACCCTCAATATCGTGCATCTCTTGCGGTTGCTTACGCTAAAATAGGCAAGATTGATGAAGCTGTAATTCAAGCTAAGATGGCTGCTCAGATAGATTCTAATTTTGTTCCGGAAGCCAAAATGTTTGTGCAATCTCTTGGACGAGTTTGGTAGGGTGGTCAGATATTTAATCTATTAAGATTGCGGCCGCTACCACGGTAGTCCAGAGGCCGTCTTTGTTGCCGATAGCCGATTGAGTATAGTTAGTGGTCTTGAATATCTGGTCAGATGCCTTAAACAGTTCCTCTCTTTCGTTCCACGCGGTATCCGGATCAAAGTCTATCCCTAATGTGGTTGCTAACATCTGGGCGGCTAAATCTTCTGCGTAGTCGCCGGCTTTTTCATCGGTTTCTCCGAATGGGTGATGTTCTGATAAGTAGCCATACTGATTCGGATCCTGTGGAATGGCAACGCCTATTGAGGCTGAAACCAAACGATTTGGTTCGTTAGTTGCATTGCGGGCGATGACAGCGTGTACAATTGATCCGGGTGGCAGTAGTTTTATCCCTTCTTCTCGGCTCACTTTTTTAACATTTGGCGGGTAGATGCTGGATACCGCAACCAAATTATATGGAGCGATTCCAGCAGAGCGTAACGCCATCTCAAAAGAAGTTAAATATTCTTTGTGAGTCCCCGAACCTTTAGTGAAAAATATTTTTGTCGGTAACATGATTATGATTTTATAACAAAAAAATATTTTTTTAAAATATTTTTGTTGATAAGTTTATTTTTTAAAAAATTCTGAACAGCTCACGCAACCTCTACGCATGACTGCGGGGGCATACCTTTTTAAAATTTACTAATTTAAAAAAGGTATGCCCCCTCCGCCGGTTGCTTAAATATTAATTGACATTTGGCGATAGAAATTCAAGTTTTATAAAAATAAAAAAGCCACGCACCAAATAAAGCGCGAGGCTTTCTGTGTAAGAGGTGACTAAACCGTCTATCTTAAACATCTCTCACAAGTTGCGACTTTCACTGAATGCGCAAGATTGGTCAACACAACCTCAGATCCACACTTGGAACAGACCACAAAGAACTTAATGCCGATTTTATTATTCGAGATGGCCTTTACCTTTGCTCCTTCAAATTCAAGCTGATTTTTGCAACAGCCACACTCTACTCGATTTCCTTCGCCCTCTCTAACGAACTCCATTGCCTTATCTCCCCTCTCCTTTTGGTAGCGTACTATAATGATAGCATGAAAATAACAAAAATCAAGGCCAAGTTTCTATGCGAAAGGCCTTGCCTGATTTTCTCACTTATGACGAATTGTAATTTTGTGAGCGAGGACCGATGCTTTATTTCAGACCCGCAACAGGCGGGCTTGGTGTCCACGCCGGAGTTCGTGAGATAGGATATTCAAGGTTCAGGCTTTCCGTCGGATGAGCTAGACCATGATAAAACAAAGCATGACACGGCAGGCTGGACCCGCCGTCGTGAGGACAAGTGGAGATTGCCGCTGGAGCAATCGGAACGGGCTGAAATAAGGCATCAGTCTGAGCGACCTATTTTCCTGACCGCTGAAACATTATCCTGATTGTTTTGAGAGCTATTCCAAGATCCAAGATTAAGGAACGGTTCTTGATGTAATATAAATCGTATTTTAATTTTTCAGCCGCATCGGCTACAGAAGAGCCGTAACGGAAATTTATCTGAGCCCAGCCAGAAAGCCCTGGCTTTATTAGGTACCTCTCTTCATAAAAGGGGACAGTTTTTAACTGTTCGTTAAATTCTGGCCTTTCGGCTCTTGGCCCGATGAATGCCATCTGTCCCTTGAAAATATTCCATAATTGGGGCAATTCATCTATTCTTGTCTTGCGCATAAATCCGCCTGCTTTGGTTATTCTGGGGTCATTGTTTGAAGCCCAAACTGCGCCGGTTTCCTTTTCGGCATCCTTGTTCATTGTCCTGAATTTAATTATTTCAAAAATCTTACCCGTTTGGCCCACCCTTCTTTGTTTATAAAAAACTGGTCCCTCCGAGGTTGTTTTTATTAGAAGAATGATAAACGGATAAAACAGCAAGCTAATCAAGCCGATAATAACAACAAACACCAAATCGCTACCACGCTTAACTATTTCATACGCTCTTTTGTTTCCTTCGTTCAGATTTTCTAAGAACCAAATCTGATTGATTGCTCCTAAGGGAACCATGCCTGTCAAGAGTTCGTAAAAAGAAGCAAGGTTCATAAAACCGACCTTTTGCTCAAGGGATTTGTAAAATATGTCTATTATTTCAGGAACCTGATATGCCTCCGGACTCAAAACAATGGTGTCTATTTTTTCTTCTTGAATTGTTTGGCCGATATCTTTGAATTTGTCCGAAGTTATATCTATAACAGATTTAATTTCATACCCTAATTGTGGGTTCTCTTTTATAAAAAAATCAAGTTCGAGGGATTGGCTATTTGCCCCTACGATGAGTATTGATTTCCTAAAACTTTTTTGCAGGATGTTGTTTGAAAGAGAACGATTCGCAAATTCTAATCCGGTGAAAATAATCAAGAAAATCAATAAATTTGTTTTCGGGGTTATGCCATACAAAGGAATCAAGTAAAAGAATAATACAGAAATTGCGGCGGCTATGATGATTACCTGAAAAAGGGCTGAATAAAAGTTAACATTGTTTCTTAGTAGTTTGGGTTCATATAAATTGGCAATATAGAAAACCAAAAGCCAAGAAATAAAAATCAAAGAAAATGGGTATAAATGCCTCCAATACTCCTCTTTAAAGTTGTTGGGATATCTGATTAAAACAGTTAATATCAGAGAGATATAAAGAATTGCGATATCCGATAAGAAAATTGATAATTTCTTCATGTGGTTATTTTATATAATACCTTAATTTACATAAAAAATCAAGGGAGTGGCCCCGTGCATTCTATTTAGTTTTTTGTTAGAATAAGTTTAATGAAGTTTTTGAGATTTAAGATTTTAGTGGCCATGGCGTTTTTAATGCCATTTTTTGTTTTCCTTGATGTGTCAGCCGACACAATTGGTCAGACACGAATTTTTAACGTTAATTCCAAATATGACCAATTTTCCAGGACAAGTATCGGGACCACGTTAATGAATGTTTCTAACCGCGCTTATTTTTATGTTGAAGATAGGTATTGGAATAATTTAAACCCGAGCCAGAAGACTTATCTTAATGACAGTATTTCTGTTCTTGCTCGGGAATTTGACGATAATATTTATCCAAAGGAAACCCAGTTTTGGGGAGCGGAGCCGAATCCGGGGATAGATAATGATTCCAAGATTACCATTGTTCTAGAGGACCTTGTTTCCGGAAACGGCGGTTATTTTGATACTTCCAACGAGTATCCAAAAAATATTGCCACTGATTCAAACGAACGGGAGATGATTTTTTTAAGCGTTCGGGCTGGCGATTTTGCAAAAATATTTTTAGGTCATGAATTTCAGCATCTCATATCTTATAACCAGAAAGAGTCTGTGAGAAAAATTCAGGAAGATGTTTGGCTCAACGAATTAAGGTCGGAGTATTCGGTTTCTTTGCTTGGTTATAATGATAATTTTTATGATTCAAGCTTAGAGGGACGGGTTAGGACGTTTTTAGAAAACCCTTCTGATAGTTTGACTGAATGGCCTAATGTTTCAGTTGATTATGCCCAAGTAGACCTTTTTGGGCAGTATTTAGTGGAACAATTTGGTCCGTCAATTCTGAAGGAAACTCTTCAAAGTTCATTTGTGGGCATTGAGTCTATAAATCAATTTCTTCAGGGCCATGGTTATAAGGAAAAATTTTCAAATGTTTTTGAAAATTGGACTGTTGCCAATTATTTAAACGATACTTTATCGGATAGACGTTATGGTTACCAAAGAAGTGAATTAAAAAATATTCGCATAACTCCTGAACAATTATTTTTATCTTATCCTTCTCCGTATATATTCAGTTACAACTCAAAGTCTTGGCAGTCGGCATGGTATAAATATAATTTTTCTTCTCTACCTTCCGACAAGGCGATAAAAATAAGTTATAATCCGGATTATTTATTTAGGGTTTTGTATACTGATAATTTGGGCAGGGTTGGTGTTTTGAATAATCCTGGATATATCACAAATCCGGGAAGCCTAAACTCTATCGTATTGATGCCTGTTAGTGAAATTGAAACCGTGAATTTTGGCAGTGAAGAAACTTCAAGAGCAATATTTTTTAGCATGGATTATGTGGATAATGCATTGGCTCAACCTGTTGCCGATGGGGCATTGATAAAAAGGCCGGGAGAAGCGGAAATGTATGTGGTAGAAGGAAAATATAGAAGATACTTACGACCGGAGATTATTAAACTATATGGACATCTTGATCCGTCGAGAGTAATTGAGCTTGATGATAAAACGTTTAACTCTTATTCAACCGCCAACTATGTTAGAAGTGTAAATGACAAAAAAGTTTACGCCGTTTGGCCGGACGGGACTAAGCACTGGCTTAATATGTCTGGACAATATTTCTCCGAATCGGGACGAGACTGGGGAGCGATATTTACCATCAACGAATCGGAATTTGGTACATATAAAATAGGAGCGGAGATTACTCATTAAATGATGAAATTTTACGACGGCATAGAAGCCGAACGTGACAGAATTGAAGTTTGTATAAAAAAGTTTGGTTGGACATCCGATCATAATTTAGATTGGTGGACTTGCGGTATTATTGCTTCGGATGGTGTGCCGGTATTTGTTGAATTTGATGATGGTGCCGGTCTTTTGGTTCACAAATACCCTGATAAGTGGCGAATATGGTCGGATCCTTTATGTGATACAAATATTGCCGTTGATAAAATTAGGGAGTTTTCGGAATTTATTTTAGGTGGAGACATAAAAGAAGTTTGGTGTGATGATGTGTCCGATAAAATTTATCCGGAGCTGAAAAAAACTGCCGGGCTTAAATTGAACGAAATTGATTATTCTCTTTTGTGGCCAGTGATGGATATAGTAAATTATGACCCGACATTATCGGGAGGTCATTTTAAGGATATACGTAATGCAAAAAATAAATTTTATAGGGAGCATGGGGTGAGTGTTGTTGAAGCAGGCCGAGTTGATAAAAAAGAACTTAATAGAATTGTTGATGATTGGAAAAAGTTGTGCAGTGAATCTGAAAAGGGGGATGTCTATGATTTGCGGTATCGCCTCATTATTGACAGAGACTTCAGGGGATTTAATACGGCCAGGGTAATTCTGGTTGACGGTCAGTCTGTAGGTTTTAATGCCGGCTATGAGGTTCCTAATAAACCGGGACGATTTACCGGTGTTATAGGAATCCATGATTATTCAGTTAAAGAACTCGGGTTGATGATGTACTTGGAAGATATAGAATGGATGAAAAATGCCAGTTATAAATTTTATGATATGCAGGGCTCGGGAGATGATGGAGGATTAAAATTCAAAATGCAATTCGGGGCTGTTATTGAAAGGAAAACAGATACGTTCTCAATATTACTTTAATAGAATATCATCTTCATGGGCGTATGTCCTATAATCTGCAAGCAATTCCTCTCCCTTCTTAATTTCTCGGGAGGTTGTAAAAGTTTGACCTTGGTCTGGGGTGACTATGTTTGGGTGCGGGGAGTGGTTGTGGAAAAAAGAAATGTCATTCCCATTTAGTCCATGATATGGAATATAATTATATCCTCCGTCGTGGCCATAATATTCTTCTATCATTTGCAAAACCTCTTTGGGTAGTTTTGCTATTTCCTCTTTCTTAAATTTAAGCCACCTTACTTTTCTACAATTAAAATAAGGGTTTGTGTTTTTAGGAATATCTCTTGCGGCGAAAACGCCTATGCCGTGCTTTGAAGGTTTTAAGCGGCAGTAGGTATTATGGAGATTGTTTAGTAACTTTTTTTTAAAACTAATCATATTTAGGCGGGAATTAGTAAAGATAGCCCCATGTTTGCAACTTATCGCTGTCCTCGCCCCAAGTGATACCAATGTCGGTGCGGTAAAACATGTTAACTAATATGATGTTTTCTATTCTTAGATAGGCCTGTTTGCGGGCTTCTTCCATTGTTGATCCACTTCCGGTGACGATTAAAACATAAGCGCTATCTCCGGCAACTCGCCAGATATTATCACTTGCTTTGACGTCGCCGAGATGAATTCCCTCAAGACTGGGTTTTTTAAAAAGAATGGATAGGTCTTTGTATATTTCCATTTGGGTTGGGTCATGATAAGGGAAAGGGGGTACCACGCATACAACACCTATTTGGAATCCTTTTTTGGCTCTAAGCTGGTAATCTTGATGATTGGCTATAGCATGCAAGAATTCACCCCACTCACTTAAAATTCCTTCTTGTTGGATACTGATAGTCGGATAGCCGAATCGGCACGTAAACTCAAGCGGATATATTCCTCTTCCGTTGACCATGCAATTTATATCTATATAACCGACATAACCGGTCTTTTTTAAATCTTCTTCCATTCTTCCAGTTGTTTCCCTGAATAGTTTATTTGGTTCGCACCAAAACATTGATGTACCCATTTCTCCTGTCATGGAACCCAACTCTCCTGGGAAAAGGCGCTTATGCTCAAAGGCAACGAGTATTGGCGTAATAAATTTTTCTCCGTTGAAAAATGCTGATGCGCCCACCTCAACCCCATTTACGTATTTTTGAAGTTGAAATTGTTTTACTTTTCGGCTCAGTACTTTTTTATTTTGTTCAATTATTTCGTATAAATCTTTCCCGTCATCTTCTTTGCCGGTAAATAGCAGTCCTCTTTTTAAATCGCCTGATGTAAACAAGTTGGCTGATGTAAAACTTGACGGCTTATATACATATCGTCCTGGATTGTCTTTTATAAATTGAAGAGCCTTATCATAATCATCAAAGTCCCAAGAAGGGAGGGTTAACATGCCAAGCCGTTTCATTTCGGATTGGCCAAATTCGCGATCTTCTTCAAGCTGGTCAGTATATACACTGCCACCAATAACAGCCTTGCCATCTTTGCGCAAAGCATCAGCTTCTTTGCCGAAACCGACATCATCAAAAACAACTACGTCTGCCCAGTCTATATATTTTTTCCAATCATCAACTTTTTCTAAAAGACCATCATATTCGTCCGTAACATCTTTCATGTAGCACTTAACTTCATGGCCTTCATTTTTTATCTTCCAAGCTAAATCTCCAGAGAGTGCTTCCCAAGAAACAAATAAAAATTTATATTTTTTGTTTTCAGTACCGTTTCCGTTTGCCATAGATAAAAGATACCAATATACTAATTTGTACTAATGATACGAATATATACTAATAATAAAGTTAAAACTTAATTTTATTTTTACACTATAAAAATTATTTAACAATAAAAATTAGTGGACAACTTGAATTAAAGATACCAATATACTAATGTGTACGAATGTTACGAATGGATATCAATAAAAATACGCGGCTAATTTATCCAGAGTTATCGTATGTCATAACCGGAATTTGTTTTACGGTTCACAATAAGATAGGTTCATATGGTCGGGAGAAACAATATAGTGACGCCATAGAGAAAACATTAAAAGAGGCAAGAGTTAAATTTGCCAGAGAATTCAGAATTGGGGATAGCGGTAATATTGCAGATTTTATTGTAGATGGTAAGATTATTTTAGAGTTAAAGGCAAAAAGAATTATTATTAAAGAAGATTACTATCAATTACAAAGATATTTGCAGGAAACAAATTTAAAATTAGGACTTTTAGTAAACTTCAGAAATAAATATATTAAACCGGTCAGGGTCGTAAGGATTGATACCGAGAATAAAACTAAGTTTCTTTAATGCTTCTTTAATTAGTATCATTAGTAAAATTAGTATATTTGTATCTTAAATTTATGAAAATAGATATTTCTACAAAAAACATGACATTAGACGAACCGCTTAGGATTTTTATTGAAGAAAAAATCGGAGGACTGGAACATTTGATTGGAAACGACAAGGGGCAGGCGAAAGTAGAAATAGGCAAGCCATCCGAACACCACCGTTCGGGAGATATTTTTTCCGCGGAAGTTAACCTGTCTCTCGGGGGCAAGTTGCTAAGGGCAACATGCACCCACGAAGACCTCCGCAACGCCATTGTTGACGTCAAAGACGAACTCCAAGCCCAAAAAAAAAAATTCAAAGAGAAAATGACCGAGCGAAGAGCGAGGAAATACTGAGCGTAGAAACGCGAATGTAGAACCGATCTATCAAGACAGCCCAAGGAATAATTTTTTGCTCTCTAGCCACATACCCCCGACTCGACCGATAGTCGCCTCTCTCCAGCGGCTCAGCGCTATCTACATGCTCGGCATTTCGAAGAACCAAGCCGAAACGTCTGCGCAAGTTCTCCCTGTGGGTATGTGGCTGGTTACCAAAAAATTTCCTCACCCCTGCCTGCCGGCAGGCAGGTCGTCAAAGTGACATAAAAGCGACGGGGCTGGGCTTTGCAAGCCCTACTTTAGCTAATAGCTCTATCTCTCTTGACGATTTAATGATTTAGTGTTAGTGTTTTGATATTCTGATATTTAAAAAAGGAGGGAGAAGGAAAATGTCCATTGACATGGTGCAGAGGTTTATCGTCGAAGTAGATTCAGCAAAGCTTCTTGAGCAATATCTGCGACTTGCCATGACCACGGTTCTGAATTCACACGAGGAATTGGCTGTGAAAGTTGTCGACCGCAATGAAAAATATCTCAGCCTTCATTTGCCGTCGGTTTTCATGGACCAGGATAAACATTTTCCGGTCGTCTTCGTAGGTGGCTGGTATTTGCCGAAAGCGCCAAAAGGAGGCGGGAAGAACTCCTACTTTAATGGCTATGGACCATGGGCGACGTTTCGTTTTGACGGAACGACAAGTGCAGTTGATGCCGCTGTTCAACACATCAAACAACTCTTCAAAGAGAATGAGAAAACCTGGATAGCGCAATTCAAGCAGAAGTTCGGCGATGGCTACAACGACTTCTTTAATCATTTTGATGGCTCCATTGGAACTGGTTATGAACTTCGTGCCTGTGGATGCTTCCCAGAATGGCTCGCCATTTCCCTCGTTCATATGTATTACGGCAAATAAATCTATTATAAGCTGATAACCCTCACGGCAACGTGGGGCTTTTTATTTTAAGTAAGTTTGACTTCTTATTGCCAACTTACATTTAACACCCAAGCAACCGGCGGAGGGCGTGCCCTTTTTATAAAATTAGTAGATTTTAGAAAAGGGGCACCCCGCAGTCATATATGGATGTTGTGTGAGCTATTCAGAAAAATGATGGGGCGGAGCGATTGAATTTTCTTAAAAACCATGCTAAAATAACGGGACAATGGCGTTTTTATCTAAGATATTCGGGGATGCGAATGCCCGCTATATTAAATCACTACAACCTATTGTTGGCCGTATAAACTCACTTGAAAAAGACTTCGAGAAACTTTCGGATTCCGAACTTAAGGAAAAGACCGCGGAATTTAGAAAACAGCTTTCTGGGGGCAAAACTTTGGACGATATTTTGCCCGAAGCATTTGCGGCGGTCAGAGAGGCATCAAAGCGCACCCTAGGTCAGCGCCATTTTGATGTTCAGTTAATGGGTGGAGTAACCCTTCACCGTGGAAATATCTCCGAAATGAAAACCGGAGAAGGTAAAACATTGGTTGCCACTTTGGCTGCGTATTTAAATGCATTACCGGATCCGCCGGCTGGCGGAGGGGTCCATGTTGTTACGGTAAATGATTACTTATCAAGGCGCGATGCGACTTGGATGGGGCAGATTTACAACGCGCTTGGCTTAACCACGGGTTGTATCAACCATGAGGCGAGTTATTTATATGATTCTTCCCATACTGATAAAAGAGAAGATAAAGAGCGCGATATTGAAGGAAACTTCAGAATTGTTAATGAATTTTTAAGACCGGTTGGAAGGAGAGAGGCGTATCTTGCCGATATTACTTACGGCACAAACAATGAATATGGTTTTGATTATCTCCGTGATAATATGGCTTATGCTATAGCTGACATGGCTCAAGCCAAGGGACATAATTTTGCAATTGTGGACGAAGTGGACTCTATTTTAATAGATGAAGCCAGAACGCCTTTGATTATTTCCGCGCCGGATGAGGATTCAGGTAAATTATACGAGACGTTTTCTAAAATCGTTCCGCGTCTTATTGAAAATGAGGATTACAATGTAGACGAGAAATTAAAAGCAGTTTCCATAACTGAAAATGGAATTGAAAAAGTTGAAAAGGCATTGGGACTTACCAATATATATGATGAAGGCGGGACGAGGCACGTTCACCACATGGAACAGGCACTCAAGGCCCAGATATTATTTAAGAAAGACCGTGATTATGTTGTGAAAAACGGTGAAGTAATTATTGTTGATGAATTTACGGGACGTTTGATGCCTGGCCGGAGGTGGTCCGAGGGTCTTCATCAGGCTGTTGAAGCCAAAGAAGGTGTAAAAATAGAAAAAGAATCAAAGACACTGGCGACCATTACTTTTCAGAATTATTTCCGTTTGTATAAAAAACTTTCCGGTATGACCGGAACGGCTCAGTCATCCGCTGAAGAGTTTCATAAGGTTTACAAGCTTGACTCAATAGTTATCCCCACCAACAAGCCAATGGTAAGAAAAGATTTGCCGGATAGGATTTATAAAACCGAAGCCGGAAAGTTAAGAGCAATCGCCAAAGAAATAAAAGAAATGCACGAAAAAGGTCAGCCGGTCCTTGTTGGTACTGTTTCAATTGAAAAAAATGAAATGCTCTCTCTGGTACTTGAAAGAGAAGGAGTACCCCATAATGTCTTAAACGCCAAAAATCATGAAAAAGAAGCCGAAATTATCGCTCAGGCGGGAAGATTTGGCGGAGTAACCGTAGCGACAAATATGGCAGGCCGTGGTGTAGACATTATTTTGGGTGGTAATCCTCCTTCGGATGACGAAGCCGAGAAATCTCGTGAAGTCGGTGGTTTACATGTTATCGGCACTGAACGCCATGAAGCAAGGCGGATAGATGACCAGTTGCGCGGACGCGCCGGAAGACAGGGCGATCCGGGTTCTTCAAGGTTCTTTGTTTCTGTGGAGGACGAACTTGTCCGAGTTTTTGGAGGTGATAAATTAAAAAATTTGATGGATCGGCTCGGGGTAGGCGAAGATGATGTTATAGAAAACAGGTTTGTCTCAAGCGCAATTGCCCAGGCTCAATCAAGAATTGAGGGCCATAACTTTGATATCAGAAAATATGTCTTGGAATACGACGATGTAATGAATAAGCACCGTGAAGCGATATACCGATTGAGGAAAGAAGCTCTGGCATCCGAAAGCGCAAAAGAAATTATCTCGAGTTATCTTAAAACTCAAATCAGGAATTTGATTGATTTTCATACTCAGGGGCAAGATTATAAATGGAATATAGAAGAGATAGGGGAATCACTGAAGGCATTATTGCCTGTTAGCGGTGAAATTAACACTCAATTAGTTGAAATCGCTAAAGCGGGGAACAAAGAAGAATTAACTGAATTTGTTATTAAACAAGCCGAGGGGTTATATGAAATAAGAGAAAAAGAAATGGGCGCGGAAAATATGAGGCGTTTAGAAAAACTGGTCTTGCTCCGCACGATTGATGAATTATGGATTGACCATATTGAGGCCATGGAATATTTGCGCGATTCGGTTCGCTTGCGGGCTTACGGCCAGAGAGATCCTTTGGTTGAATATAAAATAGAAGGACAGAATATGTATAATCAGCTGGTGATTGCCGTCGGAGCTCAAGTGGCGAACCTTATGTTTAAAGTGAGTTTCATGGAACAGCCCAAAGTTGTCAAACTGGAAGAGAAACGCCCGAATATAATCGGTGATTCAAATGGTCATACTCATCAGCCGGTAATTAATGAGCCAACTCATCGTGACGGTGAAATTAAAGTCGGCAGAAATGACCCTTGTCCATGCGGAGCGGTTAATCCAGCAACCAGCCAAGTTTACAAATGGAAGAAATGTGGAATGGTCAATGCGACACATCATCGCAAAAGTTGAGCGGAGTCCCGTATCAACCCCGCCCCCGTTTTGGTGGTCAGCGGAAAAGATTGGTGCGGGACGGTTCAAATAAAAAGTATAAAAAGTGTCATGGGAAATAAAAGTAAAAAAATTGTTGTCACGGGAGGAGCGGGATTTATCGGCTCTAATCTGGTGGATGCTCTTGTTGGGGAAGGTTTTGATGTTCATGTTATTGATAATCTATCTAACGGAAAAAGAGAAAATGTAAATAAAAAAGCCAAGTTTTACATAAAAGACATTATCGACCTTAAATCTATTCAGCCGATAGTAAATGGATCTCAGTATGTTTTTCATCTGGCAGCTTTGCCAAGAGTTCAGTATTCAATTGAGAATCCGGTTGAGAGTGATACAGCAAATGTACGCGGGACCCTCAATGTTCTGGTTGCATCTAAAAATGCAGGGGTAAAAAGAGTAATCTATTCAGCTTCAAGTTCGGTTTATGGCGACCAGAAAAAATTACCACTTAAAGAAACAATGACTCCAGCTCCGAAAAGCCCATACGGACTTCAAAAATATATCGGTGAATTATATTGCAAAACATGGAGCGAGGTTTATGGATTGCCGACGGTTTGTCTGCGCTATTTTAATGTCTACGGTCCGCGCCAGAACGCCGAAGGTGCCTATGCCTTGGTTATTGCCACGTTTTTTAAACAATTGGCGAACGGATCACCAATGACTATAACTGGTAATGGGAAACAAACCAGGGATTTTACAAGTGTTCACGATATTGTAAAAGCTAATCTTTTGGCCATGAAAAGTAACAAGGTTGGAAATGGGGAATCAATTAATGTGGGGGCGGGAGAGAATCAGTCGATTAATAAAATAGCTGATATTATCGGTGGTCCCAGAAAACACATTCTGGCAAGGTTGGAACCGAGAGATACATTAGCTGATAACACTTTGGCGATGAAATTACTGGGTTGGAAGCCTGAGGTTAATATTAATGACGGAATAGAGGAACTAAAGAATGGTCCTTGTCTTTGCGGTTCAAATAAAAAGTATAAAAAGTGTCATGGGAAATAAAAAAGCGTGTCATAGATGACACGCGCTTTTGAAATAGCTATATCTTCGCCTCCTCATCACTGAAGGTCGGGCCTCGCCAAGCGTCGATGATGAGGGATTCCACATCGTCTTGAATTTTTAATTTGACCCTTACTTTAAGAAAAAAGATTTTTGAATAAGTCTCGGAGCTAGTTTTAAACACATGTCTCCTAGAGTTCATTATAGTAAATTCTAAGTCGTCGGGATTGACAAAATTACTCCTAATCTCGTCCACCTTATTAATAATCCGGGGCGGGATAAAATAGTTATAATTTCCATAATCCCACACAAGTTCTGATGTGGAGAAGTTAGTTCTTTTCAACCCTTCTTTTTTGGCCATGTGTTCCCATGTTTTTTTAGTAAAGTCGGATAAACTGTTTTTACTATATCGCTTGTATCCTAGTTTCTTTAAAACATGGCGAAGGTTTTCTGTTTTTAACCCATAATTCCAGTACGGCGTATTGCCTGTAAGTTGTCCCAGATACTTTGTGAGCTCTTCGGGGCTTAGCTTACATTCTATTTCCACCATTTCTGGTATTTCTGGTGCCGTATCTGCTTTGATCAAATCCGCCGAGGGCGCCTTAATCAAGGATTGTGGTTGTCTATTTCTCCGAAACAATGCCAATCCCTTCATATCTTCGCCTCCTCATCACTGAAGGTCGGGCCTCGCCAGGCGTCGATGATGAGGGATTCTTCAGGCCATGCTTCTTCACGAAGATTCATGCGAAGAAAGCACACTTCGGTCAAGCGTTTATTTATTATCTGGTTCCATTTAGGAGAACCATCGCTAGTGTTTTTATTAACATCCGTCGCATTATAACGATATGTTACATGGACGATGTCTGATATGGAAAAAGGATAGTCGGAACCTATTTGTTCTATCGTCTTAATGATTCGAGGAGGTATGGGGTTTTTATAGTCTGAAATTTTAATCCAAGACCACCACATGTCAGGCGCTATCGGCTTCTTTCTGACAATATGACTTATCTGGTTAGTCATAAACAAGTTTACTTTTGAGGGGGGATAATTCTTAAACCCTTTTAACTTCAAGTCATGCCATGAACGCTCTTTTCTTAAGGCCCGATTTGAACCTATTAATGCATTAGCAATGGCCGAATATTGTTCAAGTTCTTCAATCGTTAATTCGCATTGTATGTCTTCTAGTTCCGGCATGACCAATTCAGCATCGGACTTTATCAAATCCGCCGAGGGCGCCTTAATCAAGGATTGTGGTTGTCTATTTCTCCGAAACAATGCCAATCCCTTCATATCTTCGCCTCCTCATCACTGAAGGTCGGGCCTCGCCAAGCGTCGATGATGAGGGATTCTTCGGTCAATGTGTCTGCGGATAAGTTAACCCTAAGAAAACAGATTTCTGTATTGCGTTTCATGGGGATGACCACGTGTTTGTACATGTGGCTACCGGTATTTTTATATTGACTCTCCCAACCATTACGCGAAGTTACCAAGATAATATCTGAAACAAAAAATACAGCATTTTCATTGGAAGTAGCTATGGTTTTTATATTTTCAGCCACCCTGTGTGGCAGGGGATGTCTGTATTCTTTTAAACCTATCCATTGCCACCAAAGGTCATTACCGAGTTTAAGGTTTTTGGATGCGTGGTCGATGTATCGCGCCATGAAGCTTTCTACTTTTGACTGGTCATAAACCTTAAAATCCTTTGACTTCAAAAAATGCAATAACTTTTCTCTGATTATGACTTCTTTGAGAAAACCACAAGTGTCGGCTATTTGCGCATAACCTTCTAACTTTTCCGGCTCCATCTCGAACTGTATATCTTCCGGTTCCGGCGGTGAGAATTCATTATCAGATTTAATCAAATTCGCTGAAGGGACTTGAGTCAAGGATTGTGATGGACTTCTCTGCAGACCTACTCGTTGTAAAAGAGCTCCCATTTTGGTTCTCCTTTGGATGTTCGGTATGGCCAGATTGTATAGTATTGTTTTATCATTGTCAAGCCGGTGTTGACAAGATAAACATAATATATTATCATCTTAGCGCGTGACCGAAAAGACAGTTCTAAGGAGATTGAGATGGCGGACAGCAATTTAACAAAAAAGGACGTTTTCAACTTTCTGAATTTGGGAAGGAAAATCGTCGTTTCCGGAGCCGGAGCGGTATTAGATGCGGCAAAGTCAAAAATTGCCGAATTGACCGATTCCGAAGAGGCCTTTCAAAAGAGGATTGCCACCCAGGTTCAAGCTTTGGTTGAAACCGGTTTTACCGAAGCAGAAGCTCGCAAAGCAGTCGACGATCGCATGAAGGGCCGTCTTGATAGGGCATTTGAAAAATGCGCCAAGCCATCCGGCGATAGCGCGGAAAGAAAGTAGGAGGGAGACAATCATGGCCAGCCAAAAGCTCACTCGCGTCGGTGTCAGCGGTTTCGCGTCGCGTCGGTCGGAGATGAAGTCGTCCGGTGACCGGACCTTGCGGGAGAGTATCAAGGGTCTGCAGGAAAGCAGTGTTGAACTTGAAGGTTTGAATGATAACTTGCGCCAAGCGCTTGATTTGCCTAACGACAAAGTTAAGGGGCTGATGGCGCGAGCTCTTCACTTCATGATTCCGAAAAGTTTCTACCAGGCGTTGCCTAATGGTTTAGTCAGATTCATGGCCGAGGAATACGATGTCCTTGAGCTCATTGCTTCTCTTCAAAGGCGGAATGTCAACAATACTCAAGATGCTCTTCGCAGTCTTGCAATTGCGTCTATGGCTAAAAAAGAAGAAATTGAGCAATTGAGAGCCGATATCAAAAGAGCAAGAGAAGAAAATTGGGATGCCCGACAGCTTCAGCAATTTGTGGCTGAACGGGCCGAAGTTACGATTTATGAAGAGATTGGAAGCTTGTTTGATATGGAATTTGATGTTTTGGGCGATGAGGAGCGGGAGCTAAGAAAACAACAGCTTCTTGACCAGCTTGAGGCCAATACGGTTATTGCCGGCGAGCTGATAAAAGTAATGCGCGCCACCTGCTCGGCGGGACTGTCCATTCTTCATCGAGCCGTCGGTCACTACTTTGATTACGTGACGGTATACCGCCCGGTCGCAGAGTTGAGGGATGCCGCCAAGACGTTGACCGATACCAACAAGGGTATGTATGTGGCAAAAGATGCCATTATTACGACATTCCAAGCGTCCGTTGACGCTATCCGCAAGTCAGTCAAGGCGGCCCAGCTGGTCAACAGTTATTCATTGGTATCGGGCGACATGGGCAAGATGCTTGATGATGCCCAAGAGTTGATTGGCTCCGATGCCAAGGCCATTACGAGCTCACTGCCAAAACGGAAAGAACTGCCCATTATTGATGCCACTGTCATTCCTGAAAAGTCATGTCCGGTTGCAGTAGCAGGTTAGCTTTTTAATCCCCGCCAGAGCGGGGTTTTTGATTTGACACAGACATAATTTTATGTATAATATGTTTAGTTTGTTGGTCTTTAACAAGGAGGAGTGTTGTGCCAGGATTAGGACGGAGAAGAGAAGAATTACAAGTCCAAGACAGGCAAAAGTTGATTGTTAAGGGGTCGGCTGATGACCATCACTTGATTCAGGACGATATAACTTCTGTTAAACCTGTTCCTGTTGAATTGAAGTGGAGCATGGGTGAGGAGGAATTCAATGAATATGACAAAGTTGCCTCTGGGATAATAAGAGATAATCAGGAATTTCAAGAGGAATCTTTAAGGCGATATCTTAAGAAAAATAATATTCCCGTTTATTCCCTAAAAGATGTTACCATGTTGTTAAAGTATAAAAATCGGAACCAGAATAACCCTTTTGTTTTTTTAACTGAATCGGAAAGAAATGAAGAAGTGTACGGTCATAGTTGCCAAAGTCAATTTGGAGGACTATTGGTGTCTAAACAAGTGTTTTGTGGTTTTGTTCCATTGAGAGTTATTGCAAGAATTAGTCTTATTTTATCGAATTTTCCCGAACTTTGTTGTTTCGTTTCTCTCGATAGTAATAGTTCTTGTTCGGAAGTATTTGTCGCGGTTACTTTTGGCAAAAACTCATGTTCTGAGATGTTTGTTGTTGATATGTGGAATAAAGACGAACCGTCCGTTGCAAGAAGGGAGGAATAGTATGGCACTCGGAATTCTAAACCGTTTTAGGGCGGTTAAAGAATCTGGAAAATTAAGATTACTATCAGGTAGTGTGTTGAGCAATACCGTAGAAGCAATCAGTTACAAGGACGCTTTGAAAAGGATTAGTAATTTGCGTGATATATTAATCAATAAGCCAATAGGCCTAGTTGACAGGTCAAAAAGTGCATGGTTTTGGCTCACTATTTATATCCTCGCTCTTTACGCACAGGAAAGAATGATTGAATCAATGAACGATGAACTAATAGCCTCGGATATCCCATGGGATTCAAAAGCCGATTTCCCCCTTATTTCTTCTACTGCCGGCGATGTTGTAAGCTACGCGGAAAGATTGAAAGACCCCAAAGACCATTTTCTTAAGGCGTTACTCCTATCTTTTTCCGGCTGGACGCTATTAAGCACAGAGAAGAAGGAGTGTGCTTGTGGCAAAGGCAAGCTTCAGGAAATTCCGGTTGATGTTTTCATTTGTACTCAGGTACAAATGAACTCATCATTAGATCGTCTTGGTGTGAGATTTTTTGTAGGAGTTCAATCAGATGATGTAGATCACCTGGAACATCATTATAGTTTTAAACAGCAAAGCGTGAGGCATGATAATCTAGTTATTATTTACAGTTCTAACGGAGAAATATTTAAAGACAAAGAAGATGTTTATAGGGTACAATGCAGTAATTCTAATCAGGCCGAGCAGTTCAGGGCTAATAGGATGGCAGAGATTCTTGATGGGTTGGTCGGTTCTTTCAGTGGTGTTGCTGGATGAAACCGCAAAGCGGCATTTATGCCGCTTTTTAATTTCATAAAAATGACATACTATAATACTATATATGGCTGATAAAACTTCGGTAAAGCTCAGTTCAAGAAAACAAGTTGTAGTTGCTGTGTCGGGAGGATTTGATCCTTTACTAAAAAATATTTTCATGATACAATTGTGGAGTGAAAAGAAAGTGTAAAAAATGCGGCAAGAAATTTTCCCCTAAACAATGGAATCAAATCTTTTGTGGCTCAAAAACAAAAAGGACTGGGTGTTCATGGTTTAATGTAACAGTAACAAGAAGTAAAAGAAGGTGGCAGAATGAAAATTATAAAAACTATCAGAAGGAATATGGTAAAAAATGGAGGATAGTTCAAAGAAAGTTAAATTCGGAATACGCCCAAAGACAGTTGGAATTAAAAAGAGAATATGGCAGAAGTATTCGCGGAAAAGTTATTTCAAGCAAATGGCGCAAGAATAATATTGACAAAATATTGTTCTGGAATAAAAAAAGAATTTTAGCAGAGAAGAATGTTGCGGGTAGTCATACTTGGCATGAATGGCAAGAACTTAAAATAAAGTATGAAAATAAGTGTGCTTTCTGTAAAATCAGTGAGGATAAACTTAAAAGCAAGTGGGGAAATAAATTTTCAAAACTAACTGAAGACCATATTATTCCCATAAGCAAAGGAGGCACGGATTATATAAACAATATCCAGCCTCTTTGTATAAGTTGCAATGCTAAGAAAAAAGATAACTAAAAAACCGATAGTCGTAGCCATTAGTGGTGGGATGGACCCAATTCATATTGGGCATATTCGGTTAATCAAAGAAGCCAAAAAGTTGGGCGATAAACTTGTGGTAATTTTGAACAATGACAACTGGCTCAAAAAGAAAAAGACCCAAGTTTTTATGCATCAAAAAGAACGCAAAGAGATCCTTGAAGCTATTAAAGAAGTTGATGCGGTTATTTTGAGCAATCATCTGCACAATTCGAAGGACATGAGTGTTTCAGGGGAACTGCTTAAAATCAGGCCGGATGTTTTTGTTAAAGGAGGCGACCGAAAAAACAAGTGTGTTCCCGAAGCCGAAGCATGCAAAAAAATCGGCTGTAAAATTGTTTTTAATGTCGGACCGAAAGGAAATTTCCAACATAGTTCATGGCTTTTGGCGAACTACATCAAAAGTTTAAACAGGACCAAGCAAATTGATGTAAATAAAACCGTTGTCAAAATAAGGCAAGCGTTTAAAAAATCAAAAACACAGATTTCTGTAAACACTAAGCTGGCATTAAGCGAAGTTGTTTTAAATATCATGAACAGGCGCCGGGCTTTCGGACTGTTTGTTATTTTGGGCTGGCAGAATAAATGGAATAAGTTTACTGATATTCCAGATTCAAGTCAGGATATTTATAAAAAACACCATGTGAATTTGAAGGGCCTTGTTAAAGAAGGCAAGCATTATAAAGTTGAATCAACTCTTGATTTTGATGGTGCTATTTTAATTGATAAAGACGGCAACATCTTGGATTCGGGGATTATTATTGAAGGTTTACGGCCCAAAGTTATCGCCAACAAAATTCATCCGGGCAGTTTTAAGGACCTTTCCCAGCAGTTTGGTTTTAAAGGAAAAGTTCACTCGCGTCATCTCTCGGCGATTGCAGCCTCTTATGTTTTTAAGGGGACAACGGTGTTTACTGTTTCTGAAGAGAATGATTCGTTCCATGTTTTTGAGAATGGAAGGATTGTATACTCTCTTTGACAGTCTCTCATTTCTGGTTTAATATAATTCCAGAAGTTCTTTGAATTTGCGGGAGTGGCAATGGTGCCTGTAAAGATCAGATCGTATCACTATGAAGTTCTCAATCAATTTCATGACCAGTTGTTTGATTTGTCCAACACCGACAAGGGATTTTCAATAGAGTTTATGGGGATAGCTGACTGTAAGTTTATTGAATACCCGCTTTTTTGTCTAACAACCGGAAACAATCAAGATACCAATCTGAAAGATGTTTTGATTTCAGCAGGGATACACGGAGAAGAGCCAGCTGGGGTTTATACTTTGATGCGGTTTTTGAAACATGACATGTTTTTTGACTTTGCTAAGGATTATCGGTTTCTAATTTTTCCTTGCATCAATCCTTTTGGTTTTGAACACGGTCATCGTTTCAATTCCAATGGTGTAGACATAAACAGGGAATTTAAGAAAGATTCTTTGTGTCGTGAAGCGAACAGAGTGATGGGGGTATTGGGCAGAAAGGCAAGAAAATTCGTATGTACCATTGATTTGCATGAAACAGATCCAAACTGGGCTGATGAAGGATTTACTAAAGACTATAATCCGAAGACGTTCTATATGTGGGAAACGGCTTCCGATAAGAGTATCAGAATTGGAGATAAAGTTATCAAAGAAATCATGAAGTGGGCTCCTGTCTGTGGTTGGCCTAAGATTTACGGGGACACCAATAATGGAGGCGTTGTCTGGTATCCGGAAGGATGTGGAAATCCGGTCTATGCTCAAGGAACAACTTTGGATGCGTTCCTGAATGCGAATTATACTCCCCAATCATTTACACTTGAGACACCCTGCGGATGGAACATGGAAAGGAGGATTGCTACCCACCTGGTTGCACTCCAAACTATTCTTGAATTAAAACGAAACACCTAACAAGTGTTTTTTATTGACTATGGATCGTTTTTATTGTAGATTTTGGCAATCGTAAAGTTCTTTGAAAGGATAACAAATGCGGATAAGGGGGCGCATTAATGTCACCTCTTTTGATAATGGGATTCATTTGTATAGTATGGCAAATTCAAATCTCAATTTGTCGGCTATCGGATTCCGTAGTGGTTCAATACATGACCCGCCCGGGTTGAGCGGGATGAATCATCTTGTAGAGCATATGGTGGCTCGTCGTGGCGTGAATTTTACCGAAAGGGAGGTTGAAAGGATTTTTAATTGCTTTATGGGTGGTACCCACGGGCCAGACATCAATATTCGTTGTGACCGCACAAGTGTGTTATATGGCCATGGAGATTTGCGACGGCGTGAACACATGTGGAAGTGCTTTGACATGAATGCGGACCTTGTGAAGAGTGCCATACTTGATGCGTACGGACTTAGTCCTCGTGTTTTGAGCGAGGCGGGACTAAAAGTTGAAAAGGCGGCGGTTCACAATGAATATCGTTTGAGGGGTACAGATGTAGCAGAAGGACATGTTTACGATTTATTGCACTGGCACATGTATCGCAATAATCCGGCTCGGCGCCGGATAGATTGCAGGCAAGCCGATTTGCATGGAATTAAGCTTGGACAGGTCCGCCAATTCATACGAGACCGCTATACGACCGAATCAATGTTTGTTATTTTGATAGGTCCCAAAAATAACGAGGCGGTGGAAAAGGTGCGAGAACATTTTGGCGATCTGCCCCAGCGTTCTCCGGCTCCTCTTTCTTATGATAATTCCGATGATTTTCCGGTTCTTGACGGAATCCGGTCTTTTAATCTTATCCGGCCCGGCATCAGGCAACATCATGTTGCCATTGCTTTTCCTGTCGAAAAATATCTTTCTGTGGATTCAGAAGCACTGGATGTGTTGGCGGCAATTTGGGAGCATCGCATTGAACAGCGCTTAAGAGAGGAAAATACGAACTTCAATGCGGGAATTTACCACCCGAACACTTGGTTTCCACGCACATTTACACACGGAATGATTGCTGTGCAGTTTGCTACGGTTGGAGATGAGGGATATGTAGAACGTGCCATTGCCATGGCAGTTGAGGGGTGTGAAAAATTAAAGTCGGATGAATCCGTCATACTTGAGGAGGATTGCGCCGATAGGAAGGTGTATTTGAAAGATGCATTTGAGCAGATGTTGCTCTGGAATGCTCTTGATCTTTGCGAGGTAATCACGGAAGCAACTTGCAACGGAGACCCCAAGCTTAAACGCTTGGATTCTTATCTCAAGCGCTTAAATAAGGTAACTCCAAAGCGTCTTCGTGAGGTGGCGTGTAAGTATTTCACAACCCCGGACCGTTTTGTCAGGGTAGTGGTAAAACCTCTTATTGTACCGCAGGATGTTATTGCCAGAGCGAGCGAAGAAGTAAAGCCGTATCTGTCGGCAATTAATTACGACCTTGATTTTAGCGATATATAAAATCAGACCCCACCATGGTGGGGTCTTTTAATTATTATAATTACGGGTTAGGATTAATTACTATGACCGCAAAATTTTCCAACACTCTAAAAATTTCCAGAAGCGGACTGAAACTATTTCTTGATTGTCCGAGATGCTTTTGGCTGGATGTTCATCATAAAGTCAAAAGACCGCCGGGATATCCGTTTACTTTATCTATTGCAGTGGATTATCTAGTGAAAAGAGAATTTGATAAATATCGAGAAAAAGGAACACTTCCGCCGGTTTTAAAAAATTACGGAATTAAAGACGCCAAGTTGTTTAACGGCGAAGAGCTTTCCGAATGGAGAAATAATTTTAAAGGCATTTCTTATTTTGATGAAAGCCTCAATGCTTATTTGTATGGTGCTGTCGACGATGTCCTTGAATTTTCAGACGGTTCTTTGGGGGTAATTGATTATAAATCCTCCGGCGCCAAAGAAATAACTATTTATGATGACTACCAAAAGCAGATGGATGTATATAACTATATTCTAAAACAAAAAGGCTATGAAACTTATCCCGAAGCGTTTTTTGTTTTTTATAAAGTAATAAAAGAAGGGGAGACCGGTTTTAGTAATGCTTTAAAATTTACAGAAGAAATCAGGCCGGTCAAAGTTAATATGGATTGGGTCGGCCCGACTTTTGAAAATGCCGTAGAGCTTGCCCGTTCCGATACTCCTCCCGCTTCAGGTACAAAAGGAAAAAATGGCTACTGCGATCATTGCCATTTCGTAGAACTGGCATCGCAATATAAATTAATTCCAGATTTAAATATTTAACAGTTCACACAACCTCTATTCATACGGAGGGAGACACCTTTATCCCACAAAGAACCGCATAAAAACCCTTCTAGGTTTTTTTGCTCTATCTCGGCTACCCGCCTCCGAACGTTCTTCTTTGTGATAAAAATGTCTCCCTCCGCCGGTTGATTGGGTAATTTGTGGCGATTGGCAATAAGGGTTCAAATTTGACATGGGTTATTTGTCTTGTTATAATCATAATATCTTTAAAAACTGGGGTGAACAATGAAAATCGATAAGGTTCTGCTTGTTATTATGTTGTCTTTGGTTTCTTGGTTGTATATAAATCGTATTGATAAAATGGAAGCTGTTCAAACATTACAACTTAATCACTACGATTCAATTGTTCTCATAGATAGGATTTATGTCGGTGCGTCTTTGCGGACTAATTGTAAATTTCCTGCATATACGCGCCTAACATTTCATGCTAAGTTGACCGATGGTCAGATTCAAGCTGTCTCTGTTTGTATGGGTATTTGGGGTGAACCAAAAATTCAAATTCTCTCTAATTAACAATGTCTGCCCAACTCTTTGGAGGGGGGCTTTTTTATTTGAAAAATAATTAAACGCTCCGCCTTCCCCGCTTTTATCACTTCTGCACGATTGGCTACTATTTCAGGAACTCTGACGCGATTTCTCTGGGAACCGAGTCCGGGGGATGCCCAGTCGGTCCCGAGTTACTGACGGAGGGATCCGCATGCTGGGCAGGGGGATATACCCCCGGGCGGTCAGAGAAATTAGGAGGAGTTTCTAGAAATAGTCCAAGAGGAAGCCGTGAGAAAAGTGGGGAGGCGGAGCAATGCCTTGTGTTTTAAAAAAATAATCATATACTAAAGCAGGTTTAGTGATACTTTTCAAAAGAGGTAAAAAGTGAGGAAAACTGTTCTTTTTATTTTTGCAGCAGTTCTTTCAATTTTGATGGTCGTTCCATTGTCTGCTCAAGACAGAGGCCGTCGCAGGGCGCCCAGTTCTCCGCCACAAGGAGGTGGTGGGCAACAAGGAGAGCGTGCACAGCCACGTAGGCAGCCACCGCCACCACAAAGGGGAGGCGGGCAAGACAGGGAGCGCGCTGTGCCTCGCAGGCAGGCACCTCCTTCTCAAAGAGGGCGCGTAGAGCAGCCACGCAGGCAACAGCCACCCCCACGAGAATATGCGGTTCCCCGCACCAGACCTCTTCCGCGACCCCATCAAGAATTTGGTCCGTATAATAGAATGTTATATCAAGGCCAGTATTTTTTCTGGCGGCCATATCCCCGAACTTGGTATTATCCAAATACATGTATTGCCGGATACTGGGATTGGGATTGGGATTCGTGGAGCAATGACTGGATTCCTGTCTGGATTGAGGGTTATTGCAATATCCCCGGATACCGCCCGTACCCGGGATTCTATTTCTGGTTTGATTTCGGTCGTTAACGCCCCTTCCGGGCGTTTTTTGATTTTACAAAAGATATACAGCTCCACGCCCCCTCCCGCCTTCTCATCTTTTTCCTAAGTTTGAATAAATAAGACGCTAATCTCTGTAGAAATCTTAAGAGCGCTTTGCTACATTAAGATTTCTTAGATTAGCGTCTTATTTATTAAGCAA
>Ga0172379_10000166_pt1 | contig 180656 bp, 167 predicted proteins | sample GrowelOW334metaG_FD_119756 | JGI IMG/M metagenome (GOLD analysis project Ga0172379, IMG submission 119756) | Groundwater microbial communities from an aquifer near a municipal landfill in Southern Ontario, Canada - Groundwater well OW334 metaG | ecosystem: Environmental > Aquatic > Deep...
GCGGCCCCCTCGTTGGGGGGGAAGTCTGTCTCTTCCACGAGCCCTTTGTAAAACTTAATTCCCCCGGCCCCCCCCCCCCCCCCCTTACGGATGAGCTTCGACCGAGTCTTCGTTTCCACACTGCCCGGATGGCTGACAGGGAAAGAATCTTTCCTTCTCTACACCCTCGCCCAACGCTGTAAGGGCAAGGGCGCCATCGTGGAAATCGGTTCCTGGAAGGGGAAATCCACCGTCTGCCTCGCGCAAGGATCGCGTGACGGCACCGGGGGGAAAGTGCATGCCATAGACCCCTTCACGGGATCTTCGGAACACGGACAGGTATACACCTTCCCGGAGTTCCGGGAGAACATCCGGCGGGGGGGAGTGGAGGAATGGGTGGTGCCCGTCCCCAAGACCTCAGAGGCGGCGCATGAAGGATGGAATCAGCCCGTGGAACTCCTGTGGGTTGACGGCGCACACGAGTTTGAATGGGTGGATCTCGATTTCCGTCTCTGGTCACCGCACCTGGTTCCCGGCGGCGTGATCGCCTTCCACGATTCCACGGACCCCGGCGTCTGGCCGGTGATCGACCGGGAGCTGTTCTTGGGAAAGGATTTTAAGCGCATCCGCTTTCTGCACGGCATTACATACGCCGTGAAAGGCAAACCCTTCCCCTTCGCCAATCGCGGCATGATGTTGCTCCGGGACATCAAATACGCGATCTGGAAGCTGCGGGACCGGTACCGTAAACGCAGGAAGAAAGCGTTGAGCCGCCCTGCTGCAGGACCCGGCGCATGATGTATGAACAACGTATAGACAAAGTACATGAGGAGTTAACGTATAGACATTGTCTATACATTCATTCCCATTCGAGCACTGCGGGACTTGTTCAGAGGAGATGCTCCACGGCGTACCGGAAGAAGGAATCAACCCGGAGGTACTTCTCGAACGCCTCGCGCGCGCGGCGCTGCATCTGCAGAAAACCCTCCGGCGTGAACCCGCGGTACCGCTCCGCCGCCACGTCGGCCAACCGGTGCATCTGCCCCTGTTCCACGAAGACGGTGAACGCGCCGTAATCGACCACGTCTTCCAGCGGCAACCGGCACGCGGTATTGAGGAAGAGCGGCACCCGGCCGAGGCTGAGGGTCTCGTAGAAGCGGTAGGAGTAGTTGCCGTCCCCCTTCACCACCAGGCTGAAATCCGACTGCAGCATGTTGTCGACGTATTCCCAGCGCGCCCGGGAGGGATCCATCTTGATGGTGCTCGCGTGGCCGGAGTAACTGCCGCGCCGTATGATGTTGGGGCGCACGGCTCCGCTGCATTCCAGCACGGCCAGCGCCCGCCGGCGCAGGGTGATGCCCTTGGTCTCGGCGAGGAGTTCCGGACGTCGCGTGAGGATGCTGCGCGCGGTAACCCATGCGTCCCTCGCCAGCGTCCCCGCACGGTTCTTGAGGTCTTTGTACTCCGTCCATCCGCAGAACCCCACCACGGGTGGTTCCTGCCTCAAGGGACGGGGCATAAGCGGATTTCCGCCCAGCAGGTCTTCCGCGTACGCGGGCATGGTGATCTCGTTGCCCCTCTTTTCGTACGCGTATTGCGAGGTGCGGAAGATGACGGCATCGGGGAAGGGGATGGGCGCGCTGGAATCCCCGTGCGCGATGACGATGGTCTTCTTGCCGTGCCGCCGCGCCAAGTCCGCGAACCCCTTGAGGTACGCCGTTTCCCTGCGGACGCCCGAGTAGTTGTGGGGGAGGAGGAAGAAATCGGCGTCTCGGGGGTTCTCCGTCACGTGCACGATGGGTTCCTCCAGGTGCGCGAAGGCGTTGTTGAGGAAGAGGATGGACTGCCGTTCCTGCTTCCCCAGGTTGGGATACAGCAGGGGGACGTGGGGATAGGGGGGCAGAAGTTTGATGAAAACTTTGATCATGGGACGGGGAGGGGGATGTCCATCACGCCGGGGACGCGGAACGCCGGGCGACGAAGAGGATATCCCGCGGGTAGAGGAACGGCTTGAGCGGCTCGAACGCCGCGCTCCTGCGATGATCCGGATCACGGAATCTCTTGTACAAATAGCGCAGGAGCTTTGAAGGGATGTAGAGTTGCTGGCGCTGCCCGAAGAGGGAGAGGGTCTCGGGACGGAACCCGCTCTCGCAGAGGAGATCTCGCATTTCGGGCGGCGTGAACTCCCGCGCGTGGAAAGGATTGAGGGGAGGGTCCGCGAGGCGGCGCGCAGCGGGGGAGGTCATGCGCCGATGGGGCGTGGAGAGGAGAAGAACGCCTTCCGGCCGCAGCGCCCGGTGGAGGCGGCGGAGCGCTTCCCGGTAACGGGGAACGTGTTCGATGGTTTCGAAGCACGCGATGACGTCAAAGGCGAATTCATAGGGGAGTTCCTGAAGGTCCCCCTTGCGGTACTGCACGCCGGGCGCGGAACAATGCGCGTTCGCATACGCCAATGCCTCATCGGAGACATCCATCCCCACGACGGAACGGGCCCCCGCCTCCCACAGGGACAGCGTTCCCGTCCCCGTGGCGCAGGCAATGTCGAGTACATCCTTTCCCCGGACGAAAGCCTGCGCAAAACGGTACCGCGCGAGGGTGTCTTCGCGGATGCGATCGGAGGTCTGCCCCGGCACGTAGCATTCTCCCGTGAACTGCATGGTGGGAACAATGGTACACTACCCGCATGCCTCTCCTCACCTCCCTTGCACGGAGAATCCTTGGCCTATTCTCCCCAGAAACCGTGTCTTTCGGGGGACAAACGATTCCCGCGCGGCGGCTCCGCTTCGGGGGGGCGCATTTTGCCCGGGACGAGGATTTCGTCCATTCGGGGGAAGAGGAAGCGAAACGGCTGACGGTGTGGTGCGGCCTCGGGGCCCAAAGCAGGGTGCTCGATGTCGGCTGCGGGCCGGGAAGGCTTCCTATCGGGATCCTGCGTACGGCGGGTGACATTGCCGCCTACCGCGGCATCGATGTGTCCCGGACACCCATTGAATGGTGCAGCCGCCACATCCAGCTGGCACACCCTTCTTTCCAGTTCCTCCACATCAACGTGCGGAACGACCGCTACAACCCTTCCGGGGAATCCCTCAACGACCGGTTCCGTCTCCCGTTCCCCTCCGGCTCCTTCGACATCATCTACCTTTACTCGGTGTTCTCGCACATGGGCACGGAAGACGTGCAGCGGTACCTGCGCGAGTACGCGCGGCTGCTTGCGCCCGACGGATCAGTGTTCCTTACGGCCTTCGTGGAGGAGGCGGTGCCTTCGATGGAGGAGAACCCCCAAGGCTACGGCAACCTGCAGTGGAAGGGCGCACTGCATTGCGTGCGTTTCGAATCGGGCTTCTTCGCGGCGCTGGTGCGGGGAGCGGGTTTGCAGATCGTGCGCCAGAGCCATGGAACCGAGACCGACGGACAGAGCGCTTTCCTCCTGCATCATGCCGACAATGGATCCCCCTCCTCTTGAGGCTTTCCCTTCTTCTTCCCTCCCGCCCCGGAGCGCGCTTGTGACCGGCGGCGCGGGCTTCTTCGGCGAGCTCCTCCTCAAGCGCCTGCTGGACGAGGGATGGCGCTGCGTGAGCATCGACCTGGAAGACCACGCGCTCTCGCACCCGAACCTCACGGCCGTGAAAGGCGACATCCGCGATCTGCCCACGCTGGAGCGGACGTTCGCGCAAGGCCCGTTCCACACGGTCTTCCATCTCGCCTCCATCCTCGCCCACGCGGTGAAGGACCGGGATTTCCTCTGGACCTCCAACGTGGACGGCACGCGGAATGTGGCGGCGATGACGAAGAAGTACCGCATCCCCTCCTTGGTGTTCACGTCCAGCAACTGCCTGTGGGCCCGGAACGTGGGGCGGCCGGTGCGGGAGGAGGACGCACCCCAACCCGTGGAGATCTACGGGAAGTCCAAGTGGGAAGGGGAGAAAATTTTGCAGGAGTACGCGCGCGACTTCCACGCGGTGATCATCCGGTGCCCCACGATCGTGGATGAGGGGAGGCTGGGCTTGCTCGCCATCCTCTTTGAGTTCATCGATGAAGGAAGAAAGGTGTGGGTGGTGGGGGGAGGCGGGAACCGTTACCAGTTCATCTACGCGCAGGACCTCATTGATGCGTGCATCAAAGCGGCATCGTATGGGCGCTCGGACGTGTTCAACATCGGTTCGGACAACGTGAAGACCTTCCGGGAAGTGTACGATCACGTGATCCGCCTGGCGGCGACGGGCGCACGGGTGGCCGCCTTCCCACGCTGGATCGCCCTACCGCTGATGAAGCTTGCCTACTCCCTCGGCCTCTCGCCGCTCGGTCCCTACCAGTACAAGATGATCGCGGAAGACTTCGTGTTCGACACGGGCAGGATCAAGGAGAGGCTGGGATGGAAGCCGACGCTGAAGAACGAGGACATGCTCGCCAAGTCCTTCCGCTACTACCATGACCATCGGAAGGAGATCGAAGGCCGCACGAACGTGAGCGCCCACAAGCAGGCGGCGAAGATGGGGGTGATACGAATCTTGAAGTGGCTCTCGTGATCGTCCTCCCCGTCCCGCGGATAATGCCCCAACGGAGGCGGGAAGACATGGGAGAAGTGTAGGACGATAACAATGAGCTGCCAGCCTTCAGCTATCACCTGCGGGTATGCCCGACAGGACAGCTTTCCAGGAATACTGACCACTGGGAGCTGACCGCTCATCATGAACACGCTATGCTGGCAACATCTGATGGATTATTCCAAACTCCTCCGGTACGTCTTCAAGCGCTTCTCGGTACTCAGCGCCGCGCGCACGGCATTGCCGACGGTGGGGTACCACCTTGCGCGCAGGCCGCTGCCGCCGGGCGATAAGCCCGCGCTCTTCACCATGAACATCCTGCCGCCGATGATGACGGTGTGGCACCACCTGGTGCGGAAGAACTTGGGGGACCGCGTGGACACGGTGATCTTCGATTGCTCCGGGAGGCTGAAGCCGGAGGAATTCCCCGGTGCACGCGTGCAGAAGTACCTCAACCTCTACGCCGCGACGAAGAGCGACGAGTTCCTCTACCACATCGCGCGCCACCGGCGCATCGGATGGATCTGTGACGATGACATGTTCATCATCCGCCCGGAGGCCGTGGACGTGGTGGGGCGGGAACTGGGCGTGCCGAACACAGCGAGCGTGAGTTTCCGTCCCCGGACATGGTGGCACTTCGAGATTGATGGAAAACCCTACCCCGTGAGCAGCAGTTACTCCATCGCCTTCAACCGGGACATCGTCGTTTCCAAGGAACACCTCTCCCTCAAGCCCGCCGACGGCAATACCCATCCCTCGCACATCGGCAAGAAGGAACGCCGGTACGACACGGGGGACAAGTCCAATGAGATTTTGCTGCGCAAAGGCTACCGCTGCGCCATTGTGCCCGAAGAGGAGCGGGAGAAGTACGTCACGGGCTTCAGCGGCATGAGCGGCGCCGTGATGCTCCTCTGGTACTTCCGCAAGCCGGAGCAGATGGAGGAATACCTGCTCACCCCTCCCAAGGACAGGTGGAAAGGGAACGTGCTCTACGGAATCCTGGCGGGCCTCCTTGCCATCACGAGCATCCAGGAATGCTACGAACGCCTCAAAGGGAAGCCTTACTTCCTCCGCTCCCTCCCTTCACGAGACGTGTTGGAGAAGATCCGCCGTGAACATGAGCCGCTCCTGCGTGAAGGCCATTCTTACCGCTGGGTGGACGAGGTGAGCGAAAAACTACGGGCAGCGTTGTAGGACCACCCGATGTTCCGGCGCAGAGGATGACGTGAAGACCACCTCCTCTGTGGGAAACGGCTTCTGCGTGATGCGGTACGATGGCACGCAAGGCTCAGTGCTCTCGGCGATGACACGGAGATCGGCGCGGAACGTTCTGGCTGTCCATGACTCCCCGTTGGTTGGGCTCTCCGGTATCACCACCACGGCACCGTTCCCGACATGCGCATTGATGTATATTCTCGCCTCGTCCCACGCGGCAAATCCCTCCGTGCTCAGCCCCATATCACGGGGAAGAAACCCGAAGGTGCGGTCGAACGCGGCATTGCACTGCCCGTACGTGTAGAGGCACAGGGCGGTGCCTTGGAGCGGGAGGGCGAGGAAGAGGAGGACGGCAACCGCGAGCGGGTAGGGACGGATGAGGCGCCACAAGTCACGCAGTGCAAGAGCCGTAAACCCCAGGAGGATCACGTACCCGGGAAAAGCGAAGCGGATCGCCTGCACCCACCATATGGCCGTCAACGGCCAAGCAGCCAACATGGCCGCCACCAGGAAGGGATACCGCCGCCCGTAGCGGAAGAGGCCGTACAACGCGAAGGGGAAGAGAAACGGGAAGACGTTATGGATGGGATTGGCGTAGTACAGGAGATTGCTCCAGAACTGGCGCCACAGATTGGGCGACGCTTTCTGCAGTTCCCCGACATACCCGGTAGCAAAAGGGCTGCCGAACGTGAGGGCGTTCCGGAGGAACCACAGGGAAAGGAGTGCTGCACCCGCTGCCATCCCTCCCCAGAACCAAGGGGAACGCAGGTCCGTCCTCCTCGCCGCCAGCACAGAGAGGAAAAAGAGAGGAAAGAGCGGGAATCCATTGTACCGTGTGAGACAGGCAAGGCCGGTGAACACGCCACAGGCGACGTACCACCGCCTGTCTTCCGCCGCCTCCAGGTATGCCCAGAGTGAGAGGAGGAAGAGCATGGTGAAGAGCAGGTCGGCAGATCCCACCATGGCCATGAAGATGAACCCCGGGTGGAGCAGAACAAATGCGGATGCAAGCAGGGCGAGGAGCTCCGACGAGAAAGCCCTTCGTACGAGAAGAAACGTCGCCAGGAGTACGCCCCATCCCGCCAGAAGGCTGCTTATTTTCATCCCTCCATGCATGCCAAAAAGTGCCGTAAGCGGAAATGAGAGCATGGCATGGAGAGGAAGATGCTTGGCGAACGGCACACCCTCGAACATGTACGTGTGATCCAACCATACGGATTTCCCCAGCATGGCATACAGCACCGTGTCACTGATGATAGGGTACTGGAAGGCGGGCCACACCAACAGGACAAGGAGGAGGCAAAACCCCGCCAAGCCCAGGAAGACATTATGCCCTTTCGGGAACGGGAGCGGGGACTTCATACGCGACGGGGTGGAGGGGCACGACGCGGAGCTTGAGGAACACCCACACCCACTTGAACCAATCCGTCCAATTAATCTTCTTCCCTTCGGCCACGCTGCGCGGCGTGTAGGAAACGGGGTACTCCGCAATGGGAACCTCGAAGCGCGCGAGGAGCGCCGTGAGTTCCGGATCGAAGCGGAAATCGTTCTCCCGGAGGGGAATCATCTTGAGGATGTCCGTTTGGACCATTTTGTAGCACGTGGGTTGGTCGGTGAGCCGCGTGCGGTAGAGCGCGTTGCAGAGGTACGTGAGCATGGAGCCTCCGATGAAGAAGAGAATGTGCACGAATTGCTTCTGCGTCTTGAGACGCCGCGAGCCGAACACCGCCGGAAGGCTGCGTTCCTCGGCGAACGAGAGGAGCGAAGGGATTTCCTCCGGGCTGTACTCCAAATCCGCATCCTGCACGATGGTGTACCGCCCTACGGCGTGCTCGTAGCCCATCCGCACGGCGGAGCCTTTGCCGCCGTTGGGCTTGGTGAGCACCGTATCCTGCGGCAAGGCGCGCTCATGGAGGATTTGCAGGGAACCGTCCCGCGAACCGTCGTCCACGTAAATGACCTGCGCGAAACCGCACGCCTTCTGCAGGCGCTCCATGATGGCGGGGAGAGTCCTCTCTTCATTGTAGACGGGCACGACGATGGAGAGCCGGGGGCGGTCCATGGCGGCTAGAGTAGCTGGTGATGGTGAAGCCGTCACGGAGGAATGCGAAGAAACAAGCTGATTTCACCCTCGCATCTCCTCCGCCAATCTCCTGATCAATCCCGCGAGATCGTGGTGATCCAAAACCTCCTGTCGCAACGCCTTCCCCAGTCGCTCCCTCTCCTCGAGTGGAGTATCCAGCGCCGCACGGACCTTCTGTGTGAAATCCTCGGGTGTCGCCCGGCATTGCGGAGGGAGGAGAGATGCCGACGCTTCCGAAGCGGACACAACGGCGCACCCGCACGCCATCGCCTCCAAGAGCGCCTTATCCAACCCCCCTCCCCCCGCATGGAGATACAGCCCCGCACGACGCAGGAGAGCGGGAAGTTCCTCATGGCGGAGGAAGCGTATGGAAACGCGATCCTGCAAATTGCGGGCGCCGATGAATGCTTCCAGTTCCGCGCGGTAGCGCTCATCCGCCGTCGTGATGGTGCCGCCGGCGATGGAAAGGCGGTACGGCGGGGGGAGGGAAGCCAATGCTTGGAGGAAAAGCTCGTGCCGCTTGATGCGCGTCAGGCGCCCCACCGTGACAAGGGAATGGGGGTCGCGATCCGCCGTTGTACCGGGGGAGAAGACAGTCGTATCGATGCCGTGGCCGAGGACGACGTTCTTGGAGGAGGGGAAAGGCAAACCGTCCGTGGTGGCGCTGAAGACCTTGCGCACGTGGCGCAGCGCGCAACGGAGGACCCATCCGCCGCGCCGGATCTCGTACCAGAGGTAGAGCGGCTTACGGAGGAGGGGGAGGAGCGGCCATCCGATCACGACCCAGACGGGCGTCATGTGGACGAGCACCGCGTCATACTCCCTGCGGTGCTTCCGGAGGAGGGAGAGGAAGCGGCAGACCTGCGACGCCTTAAACGCGCCGCTCTCCTTCCTCAGGGAAAGGACCCGGACGTTCGATGGAAGTTGATGATCGCCCACCGCTTGGCCGATGACCGTAAGGCTCTCGCAGTGCCTCGCGAACTCCTCCAGCCACCGGTGGAAGAACCCCAGGATGGGGTCCCCGCGATCCACCCGCTGCGTAACGATGAGAAGCTTCATGCGGGATGCGTTTCCCCGTCCCGGCGGGGGGTGAGGGATTGTAAAAACTTCGCATACTGTTCCAGCGCCGCTTTTCTCTCAAACCGTTCCCCTATCTTCGCGGCCTCCGCCCCCACCCTGCCGCACAGCGAGGGATCCTTGAGGAGAAGGTTGATGGCGCGGATGAGGGACTGCGGTTCCATGGAGACGAGGAAGCCGTTCTCGGAGCCCGTGCTGAGCGAAGCCGAAGCATCGCGGATCACGTCCGGCATCACTCCCACGCGCGTCGCCACCACGGGAAGCCCGGCGGCCATCGCTTCCAGTGCGACGCGGGGACCGCCCTCGCTGCGGGAATTCATGATGAAGACCCGCGCCGATTGCAGCGCGCGCGCCACGTCCTCCTGTGAGGGGAGCCATCCCGTGAAGGTGACGCGCGACGAAAGGCCCCATGCTTGCACACGCCGCTCGCACGCTCTGCGCAGGGGGCCGTCCCCTACGACGAGAAGGGAAACGCCCGGCAGGGAACGGAGCACGGAGAGGAGTTCCGGCAAGCCCTTGTTCGCCACCAGGCGCCCGCAGAAGGCGAGGTCGTACCGCTTGGCGACGCGCGGATCCGGCCGCCAGAGCGCCGTTTCAATGTAGAAGGAGGGGACGAGGTGCACCTTCTCCCGCGGCACCCCCCACCGGTTGAGGAGGCTGCGCGCTTCCCCGCTCACCACGCGCACCGCGGCGGCGGAACGGGTATCGAGCGGGAGGAACAGGCGGGAGAGGATGCGGCCGGCCCATTCCGCGGGGGAAGAGGGCGCGGGGTAGCCCACCACGTGGTGGATCTCCAGCGCGTACGGCACGCGCGTGGCGCGGTGGAGCAGCAGGGCGCCGACGCCGTTGTAGAAGGGGGGATACTCATGCACCGTCATCGCGTCATGCCCGTAGAGGCCGATGAGCTCGCGCCCCTTCCGCAAGATCCACCGCGGCTGCAGAAGCAGGGACCACGGCGAAGGGTGGAGGAACGTATGGGGGAACGGTGCAAGTGTGATGGGACGGCCGACCGACCGCGGACAGATGATGTCGATGCGCTCGAAATGCTCTCGCAGAATTTCCAGCGTGTACCAGAACGCGCTCTTCTTCCCTTGGGAGAGAGACCGGTCACCTGAGATCATCAAGAGTTTCATAGTAAAGCCTGAAACAACGCCCGATGTTCCCTCGCCACATCTTCCCACGAGCGCTTCTGGAACGGCGAAGCTGATTTCTGTGCGATGATCTCGTAATTGTGCTCCGCTTCCAACACCGCCCGCGTGATTTCCTCCGTCGTGCGGAGCGGGGAGACCATCATGCCCTCGCGCAACTCATCCCCCAGCCCCGTTTCCTCCGTGAGGAGGACGGGGAGGCCGTGCGACCGTGATTCCAACGCGGCGTGCGGGCTGATCTCCGTGAGGGACGGGATGATAAGGAGGTCGTGTTCGCGCAGCACCTTCTCCTTCTCCTCGCCATGCACCGGCGGCAAAAAGGTGAGCCGCCCCTTGAGGCGCAGCTTCTGCGCCAGCTGCGAAAGCTCGCGTGATGCCGGCCCTTCCCCCTGCAGAGTGAGCGTAACGTGCGGCAGGTTGGCGACGGCGTGGAGGAGGGGACGCAAGTTCTTGAACCGCACGAAGCGCCCCAGGAAGAGAAGGCGGAACGGCTCGTGGCGGATGTGGAGCAGCAACTCCCCCTGCGGCAGCGCGTTCTCCACCACCGAGTGGCGCGGCAGACGGGGATACACGCGCTTGTAGAGCTGCTCCTGGAACCATGTGGAGAAGATGACGTGGTCGAAGCTCCGGAGGATGCGCCCCAGGATAACCATGGCGGGGGGGCGCGCCGCATACCACTGGCTCAGCGTCTTCTTGCCGCGCATATCGGTGTACCGTTCCCACAGAAAGTCTCCCCCCAGCCGCAGGATCTTTTTGGGTTTCTTGAGCCGCGCCATCATGAGCGGCACCCCCACGCTCACTGCGGAGAAGCCGTACACGATATCCGCATCCTTCGCTTCCCGTTTGAGTGCGCGGGCGAATCGCCACCAACGGACAAAGGGCCCGCTGCGGGAAACGGTGACCACTTTCCAGGGCGCCTCCTCCACGGGGCCGCGCGGCGCGTACGCGACCACGGTGACCTGCTCGCCCATCTCCGTAAGCCGCTGGGCGATGTTCTTCACGTACGTGGCGGGACCGCCGATGGTCGGGGGGTAGACGCCGGTGGCAAGGATGATCTTCATAGTGGAGGAAGCAGAAGATGCCGAGGAAGCAGAAGAATCAGAGGAAGGTCATTACGAAAACTCCGGAGGAACTTTATTCCCATTCCTCTGATTCTTCTGCATCGTCTGATTCCTCTGCATCTTCTCCGCGTACCACTCCACCGTCCTCCTCAACCCCTCCTCAAAATCCACGGCCGGCTTCCACCCCAACTTGCGCAGCGGCGTGGAATCCAGCGCGTAGCGCCAGTCATGTCCGGGACGGTCCGCGACGAAGGAGATCAGGCTCTCGGGCTTACCGAGGATCTTGAGGATACCCTTCGCCACGTCGATGTTCCGGCGCTCCTCGTTTGCGGATATGTGGGTGATAGGCTCCGGGCTCTCGGGCTGTTGGAGGATCATCTCCAGCGCGTCGCAGTGGTCCCATACGAAGAGCCAATCGCGCTTGTTCTTCCCCTCGGCGTACAGGGGGACAGCCTCATCCTTGAGCGCATGGCGGATGATCGTGGGAATGAACTTCTCCCCCGCCTGATGGGGCCCGTAGTTGTTGGTACAGCGCGAGATGCGGACACGGATGCCGTAGGTACGCGCGGCGGCCAGGAGAAGCAGATCGCCCGAAGCCTTGCTGGCCGCGTAAGGGGAACTGGGGCGCAGGGAATCCTCCGGCCTCTTGGGTTTGTCCTCATCCCGCAGGTCCCCGTACACCTCGTCGGTGGAAATGTGGAAGAGAAGGACGTTCGGATGGAGCTTGCAGGCTTCCACCAAACTCTGGACGCCGAGGACGTTGGTGTGGAGGAAGGGAACGGCGCTCTTGATGCTGCGGTCCACATGCGTCTCCGCCGCGAAATTGACCACGACATCGATCCCGTACCGTTGGAAGAGCTGCGCCACGAGTTCGAAGTCCACGATATCCCCCTGCACGAAGCGGATGCGGTTGAGGACGGGATCCAGGAAGGATTTGTCCGCCGCGTACGTGAGCTTGTCGAGGACGATCACCGTATCCTCGGGATACCGCTCGATGTGCCGCAGGACGAAGTGCGAGCCGATGAAGCCCGCCCCCCCTGTGACTAAGAGATTCATAGAATAAGTATACAGTATCCCGTATTGCGTATTACGTATGAAATAGTGAGACGTAATGGCTTCTTCATACTAGATACGTAATACGCTATACTCCATACCCTTATGAAAGGTGTCCTTATTTGCGGCGGCACCGGTTCGCGCTTGCGTCCCCTCACCGAGGTGACGAACAAGAGCCTCCTCCCCGTCTACGACCGGCCCCTCATCCACGAGCCGCTGAACGTCATGCTGCGCGCGGGCATCAAGCGCATCGTGGTGGTGACGGGCACGGAACACTTGGACCAGATCGCCGCTTACCTGGGATCGGGGTCGCGGTTCGGGTGCGATTTCACGTTCCGGGTGCAGGAGAAGCCGGGAGGGATCGCACAGGCCCTCTCGTTGGCGGAGGAATTCGTGGAGGGCGACAGCGTCTGCGCCATGCTCGGGGACAACATCTTCTTCGACGACATCACGACGGCCATCACGTCGTTCAAGGGCGGCGGCCACCTGTTCCTCAAGGAGGTGCCGGACCGCGAGCGCTTCGGCGTGGCGGAGATCAGCGGAATGGAGGACGGCGCCTTCCGGGTGACGGGCATCGAGGAAAAGCCTGCCTTCCCCAAATCGGATCTGGCCGTGACGGGCTGCTACCTCTACGACAACACCTGCTTCGACATCATCCGCATGTTGAAGCCTTCCGCGCGCGGCGAGTTCGAGATTACGGACGTCAGCAGGGCGTACATGGAGAAAGGAGCTCTGCGCGCCACCATCCTCAAGGAGGAATGGATCGACGCGGGAACGTTCGAGAGCCTGTTCCGTGCAAGCGAGAAAGTGAGGGAGAGGAGGAACGACGCACGAGTCCTCATATCGAGCGGTTCAGTTGCCCATAGAGCTCCGCATACCGCTCCGCAATCTCACCCCAATCGTACCGCTTCGCGTTCTCCACTCCCGCAGTAGCCAACCGCAGGCGCAGGGAGGGATCCCGCAGCAGATTTTTCAGCGCCTCCGCGGCGGCCTCGGGATCATCCGGCGGGACGAGGATGCCCGTGACGCCGTTTTGGACGACATCGGGAATGCCGCCCACGTCCGTGGCAACCACCGCACACCCCGCCGCCTGCGCTTCCAAGAATACGTTCCCCAGCGCTTCGCTGCGTGAGAGGCCGACGAAGATCTCGGCTTCCGCATACTCCTCATGGATAACCGGGAAGGGAATGTAGCCGCGGAACGTCCCCTCGGGAAGGAAGGAACGGGATTGCATCTCCAGCAGCTTTCGCAAACTCCCGTCCCCTACGATATGCACGTCGAGCGGCTCTCCCCCCTCTCCACCGGAGAGGGAAGAAAGAGCCCCCAACAATACATCCACACCCTTCATCGGTTCCAGGCGCCCCGCGAAGAGGATGCGCCGCGGGACTTTGGGGACCCTTCCGCATGTTTCGCGGATGGAAGCATAGGGTACCCCGTTGGGTATGTGGCGGACGTCCGTGCGGCCGTACCGTTCGGAACGCGCGACGAGCGCACTGCTGATCGCCGTGAGCACGTGGCTGGAACGGTACATCAGCGAGAGCAAGAAGGAGGTGTTGGTGCTCTGCTGCGTAAGCATGCGCTTGGCCGAAGGGGCGAGGAAGCGGCAGAAGACCAACGCCAGCCCCGCGTAGGATTCCAGCACGGCATGGACGATGTGCGGCCGGAGTTTGCGGACGGCAAAAGGGGCGAGGAAGGGGAAGAGCCACTTATCCCGTGGCGAACCGAAACCCACGCGGACGACGGGGATACCGTTGAGCACGTCGTTCCGCGGAAGGTCCCGCCGCAACCTCGCCGTGACGATGGTGAAGTCGAACCGGCCGCAAAGCGCCTGGGGTACCTCCTCCGCGCACGCCTCCGCCCCGCTGCGAAAAGGGGATGCGAAAGCCGAGAGGATGACGATGCGAGGATGCATGAATGAGGAAATGAGAAATGCAGAATGCAAAATTATGGTGGCGATTGGAGAACGGAAGCCTTGCTACCATTGTGCATTTCATATTTTGCATTTCTCATTGTCCCTTCAAATAATTGCCGATACCGCTCCCCCACTACCCTCCAACTGAACTCCTCCTCAATCCTCTTCCGTGCCGCTTCCCCCAAAGCTTTCCGTTTTGTGGGATCATCGAGCAGGCGTCGGATATGCGCAGCCAACGCCCGCCGGTCGCCCGCAGGGTAGAGGAAGCCGGAGACGCCGTTTTGGATGAGGAAGCTGTTCCCCCCCACGTCGCTCGCCACGCAGGCGCAGCCGGATGCCATGGCTTCCATGAGGGCATTGGAGAGCCCTTCGCTGTGACTCGGGAGGACGAAGATATCCGTCTGCGAAAGGATGGCGGGGACATCGTCGCGCAGGCCGGTGAACGTCACCTGATCGTTGTACCGCGTCACCAGGGGATGATCGTTCCAATGCCACCCGACCACCTGGACGCGCAAAGAGGGTACTTCCTTGGTGATGGGGACCGCCGCCGCGAGAAAATCATCCACACCTTTCACGGATTCCAAGCGGCCGACGTATGTCACCGTCACTTGGTCATTGGTCATTGGTCCGTGGTGCTTCCCGAAGGGCTCCGGATCAACCCCCGTGGGTATCACCTCCGTCTTCTTCGCGATGAGGAGCTTCCGCAGCAACGGAGCGGGCTGCGGATGGAATGTGACCACGCGATCCGCAAGCAGCAGGAGCAGCCACCCCAGCGTCCACGCATACAGGAAGGCGCCGGCCTTGGGGAGAAGCCCGCGCGGCCACCACGTCATGCCCACGAGCGCGTCGGTGAGGAGGAGGAACCTGCGGCCGGTGAGGCGGAGGCGGATGCCCGCGAGCGACGTCCAGAAGAGGAGCTTGTTGATGACGATCACGTCGGGCTTCTCCTCCTTCACGACCTTCCCCACAAAACGCGCGAAGCCGAAGGCGATGCCGTAGTTCCACGGGTCCCTGAAAAAGATATCCCGCATCCGGTAGATCGTTAACGTGTCAGAGATGTGCTCAACAGAGGTACGCTCCTCGGAGACTGGCCGCTGGCCGCTGACCGCTGACCGCTCATTTGATCCCATACAAACAACAACAACTTTATACCCGATCCTCTGCCAGAGCTCCGCGAGCTTGAACGAGCTCACCATCCAGCGATGCTGTTCCTTCCAGTACGGGGAGATGAGGAGAATCGTTTTCATGAGAAGAATCCGAGGAATCCAAGGAAACCGAAGAAACCGTAAAAAAGGATTTCACACCTTGGTTTCTTTGGATTCATCGGTTTCTTCGGTTTCCATATTCCTCTCCAGTCCAGCTTCCCGAAGGGCCAGATGCCTCACCAGCTTCGCATGCTTCTGCTCCAGTTCCTCCAGACGGACCACCAGGTAGAACACCATGAAGAAGAGAATGCCCAGGAACGTGACGATCACGGCGTTCTCCTGGTTCTCGATGCCCGTGATGGCGGAGAGGTACGAGAGAAGGTTGGGGTACAGCGCCATAAGGGTTATCGCGCCCCAGAAGATGGTCCATAACCCCGCCTCCAGTACGCTCTTCTTGCGACGCAGCACCAAATTCCACGCGTAGAAGATGGCGACGGCGGAAATGAGGGGCGTGATGATTTGGTACGGGGTGAGACGCACGGGGATATGGTAGCGAAAAATAAGGGGAAGAAACAAAGAATCCAAAGAAGCCGACGAAACCGAGGAAACCAAGGGAATATCCCATTCTCTTCGGATTCTTCGGCTTCCTCGGTTTCATCGGTTTCCTCTTCCCACACGACTATCTCAAGAATGACCTCAAGAGGATCTTCAAAGCCGTCTTCACACCGTTCGCGAACGACTGGCCTTTGGCCATGGTGTACTCCGAATAGATCACCTTGGTGGGCACCTCCGCTACGCGCCAATGGCGCATGGCCGCCTCCCGCACGATCTCCGTGCAGAACTCGAAGCCGTTCATGCGCAGGTCGATCTCCTCCAGCGCCTTCTTGCCCAGCGCCTTGAAGCCCGACTGGCTGTCACTCACCCACTTGCCCGCCGCCAGGAGCGTGAGAACGTTCCCGATGGCATTGAAGAGACGGCGGATGAACGGGATGCGGTTGCGCCGCTTGCCCTGGGCGAAGATGAAGGGGCCGAACCGGTTGGAGAAGACAATGTCGGCCGTACCGTCGCGGAGGGGTTGCAGGAGAAGGGGAATGTCCCGCGGGTCGTGCTGGCCGTCGGCGTCCAGCGTGACCACGGCATCCGCCCCCAATTTCCGCGCCGCCTCAATGCCCGTCATGGTGGCCGCTCCCGCCCCGCAGTTCTGGTGATGCTGGAGAACACGCGCGCCCGCCGCCCTCGCCATCGCCGCCGTGTCATCACCCGAACCGTCATCCACCACCAGCACTACATCCGTCACTTTCCGCGCATCGGCCACCACCTGTGTGATGCGCTTGGCTTCGTTGTATGCCGGAATGACGGCGATGAGCATGGGATGGGAAGAGGAACCGGTACTTACGGCAGGAGAATGAACGCCACGCCCTGGTTCGCGTCGCTGATGACCACCTGCAGGCCGAGGCTTGGGTTATTGAGGAAGTCCACGAACGCCTGCGCCTTCTTGTGCAGCGATCCCTCGGAATCCTTCTCGATGGTGGCCGTGTTCGTGTCGAAGATGATGCTGTTGAAGCCCAAAGCCTTGAGGCGCTTGAGCGTGAGTTGCGGATCGCGCTCCTGGTAGAGGCAGTTGAAGGTATCCAGCTGGTGGTCGGTGGTGCCGATGATTTCCAGGTTCTTGGGGATGAAGTACGTGATGAAGGTCCCCACGCGATACAAGTACGGACGGTCGGGCATGGTCTCATGCCGCTGCACCACGATATCGCGGATCTGGTCGTAGTAGGGGATGGTGCGGATCCGCAGCGTGTCCGCGGTCACTTTGCCGAAGGGATACTCCAGCAGGTTCTTCTGCTGTTCGAACTGCCAGAAGCGCATGCCGAACGCAATGATGAGCGAGAAGGTGATGAGTGTCGCGACCGCCCCCCGGTTGAGAGCGTCCGGCGCCCGGGCAACCAACGCCTCCAACGCGATCACGAGCCCCAGGAACATGCCGATGCCGTACCACGGGATACCGTTGGCGAGGAACATCCATTCAACGATGAGGACGGCAGTGGCGATCCAGAGCCAACGGAGCCAGCGCCCTTTTCGCTGCCAGAAAGCGGGAAGGAGGAGGAGAAGTGGGAAGAGGAGGAGCGCGGGAATGGTGGTGACGTAGTACCCCGCGGAATCGATGTTCATCACCGTACGCCACGGGAGCGTGATGTAGTGGCTCCATCCCTCGCGGAACCCCCAGTACCGATCCAGCTCCTCCACACCCCCCGTAGGGGTACAAGCGGGATTGTCACGGTCGAGCTTGAGTTCCGGTGGGAGCGACTTCACCACCTGGCCGGGCAGACCCCCTCCATAGCCTTTGATATCTATAACAGGCGAAAGGGTGTTCTGCATGCCCAGCTCGAGACGTGGAATGATATTCCCTCTCTGGATATTGTTATTCAGAATCCACGGTGCCACGCTCCCGGCCACGGCCAGGAGAAAAACAATCGTAGCACCGATGTACGGCAACAGTGCTCCACGCCTCCGTATCCCTGCCACGGCGAAGAAGAAAGCGACGCATACAAGAAGCAGGCCAGTGAACGAAGCCGCCAGCCATGGCATCGACATACCTCCACGTGCCAGGATACGTCCGATGTCGAAAGGGCCGCGGAAGTCGAGAATAAACAGAGCTAGGAACAGCCCTCCGATGAATGCAGACCAGTGCGAGAGCCCGACGAGAAGAACGAGGATGGCCATGATGACCATCACCGCCGTCGCCTTGGTGGCGAATGCGAATCCCACGAACACGCCGGCCAGGACCATCCACTGCCATCCCTGCGTGAGGGCGGCGCGCCATGTAGTTGCGGGCGGCGGTGCCTCTTCCTCTTCTGCGGGGGCGGGGAAGAACCTGATGAAGGCCGCGTACATGGCGAGCGCGCCGAACGCGAACACGGCGTTATCCACCTTCATGTCGGCGAACGAGAAGTGGCCTACAAGAGGCAGACTATAGTAGAGGAGTGCAGCGAGGAGGCCCGCGCCCTTCCCCAGGTACGTGCGGGCGAACAGGATGACGGAAAGCACGGCCAACACTCCCGCCGTCCAGTTGACCATCATGGAAGCGATGGCGCCGAAGATGCTGTCGTACCCGAAGAGCAGGAACCCGAGGGATGTAAGGTACTCCCACTGGAACGGCGCCATGGAGTGGATCAGGTGCCCGTAGCTCACGAGCAGGCGGGGGCGGTTGAGGTAACTCCCCAGGTCGTCCCATCCGATGGGGAAGGGGCGGACCACGGTGAGGAAGTTGAGGGCGAGGTAACTGAGGAGCAGCCACAGGAGCAGCACGCCGGCGGTATGCCACGGGCGGTCCATCTCGTACGTCTTGGTGAAGAACGTGCGGATCCAGTGCAGGCTCTGCCGGTACAGGAGGATGGGCAGGAAGATTGCCAGCGCCCATCCCGGCTGGTAACGGAAGATACCGAAGGCCGCCAGGAACCAGAGCATCGTGATCCAGCCGCACGCCCCCAACCCGGCGCTGAGCGCAAAGTCCTGCAGGTCGTCCTTCACGGGAGCCCGGAGGAGCCGGAGGAGGAAGCGCCCCAGGACGAGGAACTCGAACAGGAGGACGATGATGAAGAGGATCTGCGGAAGGACCAGTGTGAGGAACCCGCCCTGGGCGCACACGCCCTTCATCCGGTAGATCTTGATCCCTTCACCGCTCTCGCCGAGCAGGGAGAGGCATCCCCGGTTCTCGAGCCGATCGAAGTTTTCCTTGAGCGCGTTGAGCGCGCGTTCCCCGATGTCCCCGTATGCCTGCGCCGTGGGTTCCACGAGCTGCAGCGCAGAGACGTTGTCGGACACCCCCATGCTCAAGGTGGTGAAGAGGAGCCAGACGCACGCCGTGAAAAACACCGGTATCTGCCACTGGCTCCAGCGCATTTGCAGACGGAATTGCCCCGTCTTCACGCCCTGCCACCCGACGAAGAGCAGGTAGCCGATGATGGAAAGGATGGCGTACGCCAGGAAGGGGGAGGCGCGGCCGAAGGTGTGAAGGAGATAGGGGAAGAACCCGTTGATGCCGCGGCAGATGAATCCCCCGCCGGGGCATGCGGCGGCAACATCCTTCTGCGCCGCATCGGAGAAGAGGACCATGCCGTGCACCTCCACGCCGAGGTACGAGAGGAGGCCGTACCCTCCCCAGAGGAGGAGTGCGAGGAAGAGGATCATGGAGAGGATCTGCACCGTACGTTGCTTCATGGGAAAAGAGGGGGGGATCGGAAGAGAGGTTAGCAGACCGACCCGATTGCTGCATTGTTTCATTATTCCATTGCCTCATTGCTGGGTAGCACCCAGGGCACGCTTGCCTGCCAGCCGTAGCTCCGCGGAGCGGAGCGAAGGATGGCGAACAATATAACAATTTAACAATGAAGCAATCCGTCAAGGAATGCTATCATGTGAGCGTAATGCCACTGCCCATATCTTCCCTCCGCCGACAGTTCCCCATCCTCTCGCAACACGTGGAAGGCCATCCGCTCGTATACCTGGATAACGCCGCCACGGCCCAGAAGCCCCTCGCCGTCCTGGAGGCCATGCAGGTGTACTACACTCGGGACAACGCCAACCCCCATCGCAGCATGCACCCGCTCGCCGCGCGGGCCACGGCCGCCATGGAACATGCGCGGGAAACGACGGCGTCGTTCCTGCATGCCGCGCACCCCTGGGAGATCGTCTTCACCAAGAACGCAACGGAAGGCATCAACATCGTCATGCACGGGTTCCGGAGAGACTGGGGGAAGGGGGACACCGTGGTTCTCAGCCCGCTGGAGCACCACAGCAACATCGTGCCCTGGCTGCTGCTGAAGGAGGAACGAGGCATCGACATCGCATGGATGGACATTGACGATGAAGGGAACCCGGACCTCGCCTCGCTCGACCGCATCCTCAAGACGCGCCGCGTGAAGCTCGTGGGCCTCACGGCCTTGAGCAATGTGTTCGGAAGCAGGCCGCCGCTGGAAGAGATCATCACACGGGCGCACGCCGCGGGCGCGCTGGTGCTGGTCGACGCCGCCCAGGCAATCGCGCACTTCCCCGTGGACGTCGCCGCGCTCGATTGCGACTTCCTGGTCTTCTCGGGACACAAGCTCTACGGCCCCACCGGCATCGGCGTGCTCTATGGAAAAGAAGCTGCGCTCTCCGCGCTTCCTCCGCTCCTCGGCGGCGGCATGATGATCCAGCACGTGACGCGGGAGGCCTTTACGCAGGCGGATATCCCCGCGCGCTTCGAGGGTGGCACGCCCCCCGTGGCGGAAGCCGTGGGCTTGGCCGCGGCCATCGCGTGGTTCCGGCAGTTCGCATGGGAGGATATCGAAGCGCACGAGCGCTCCCTCCTCGCCCTCGCGCAGCAGGAACTCTCCGCCATCCCCGGCCTCCGGTTCTACGGGCCCAAGGACCCGGGAGAACGCTACGGCGCCCTCTGCTTCACCGTGGAAGGCATCCACCCCCACGACCTCACGGAACTCCTGGGGAAGCGGGGCATCTGCATGCGCGCCGGCCACCACTGCGCCCAGCCGCTCCACAAGCAGTTCTCCCTACCCGCCACCACGCGCCTCTCCGTGGCCCTCTACAACACGGAGGAGGAGATCCGCGCGGTGGCCCCCGCCATCCGCGACGCACAGCGGCTCCTCGCCGCCTGACGTTTGTACAGACGCGGCATGCCGCGTCTCTACCGACACTTCCCTTATAACGCTCCATGTCCCACACCCTCTACGCCGAGAACATCCTCGAGCACTACCGGCATCCCCACCGCAAAGGCGCGCTCGCCTCGCCCACGGTCACGCATGAGGAAGTGAACGCCAGCTGCGGAGACCGCATCACGCTGCAGCTCACTATAAAGGAGGGAAAGGTGAAAGACGCGGGATGGGAGGGGAACGGCTGCGCCATCTCGCAGGCATCCATGTCCCTGCTCTCGGAGGAATTGATCGGCATGACGGAAGACGAACTCGGCAACGCGGGACCGGGAATGATCCGCGAGCTGCTGGGGATCGACGTGGGGCCCCAGCGGATCAAGTGCGCCCTCCTGCCGCTGCACGCCTTGAAGAACGCGCTGCGCAAGATGAAGGGCCGGCCGCCGCAGGGATGGAGGGAAACGCTGGGGGATGGAACAGCGTGAGACGTATGCTATTGTTCCTCCCGATTGTTTCATTGCTGCATTGCTTCATTGTTTGCATGGCATGTGGCGGGTTGAGTGAGAATCATCCCAAGTCACGCTTGCGAACAATGGAACAATGAAACAATATAACAATGATCTTTCCCCCAAGCCGCCGTAGCTCAGAGGTAGAGCATCTCCATGGTAAGGAGAGGGTCACCGGTTCAATTCCGGTCGGCGGCTCCACAATGAAACAGCCTGTGTCAGAACGGGCTCTTTCAGCTCTGCGAAGCCACAATCGAGCGTTCCTAACCCGCCGAAAGCCTCTTCCATCCTCCCGTTCCACCGGGAGAACGTGAAGAATGGCTCTGTGAAGAAGAAAGAGAGCACTCCGTCGTTCAGTTCAATCCGCTGGCCGATGTCCCGGAGGAGGCGGAGGCGACCTTCCGGGTTTAGGCTGGCGAACTTCTCCCGGAGGTTCTTGATCTTGAGGAGCGCATCAACCACGTCGTCCCGCCACGTCTTCACGTGCTGCTTGTGATCGGCAATGAGCCGCTCGATCCGGTGCTGTTCCTCTTCGAGCGATTGCATCTTCCGCTTGAACGCCTCCTCCGGAATAGAGGCTTTTTCGAGGCGAAGATCCACGAGATCGTCGATCCTCCCTTCCGCTTTAACCTGTTCAATCTGTAAGTGTCTGAGTCCATCCTCATGGGCTCTGCGGCGGTCATCCTGCGAGAGCCGGAGCTCGTCGAGTGCCCACTCAATGAATGAGCGGGGCAACTGCGCCCGCATGACGCGCGGATAGAGCTGCTTCTCAAGTTCATCGAGATCGATGCGCGTGGTATCAATGCAATGCGAGTCCTTCTTTCGCTTGCTACAGCGGAAATACTGATACGTCTTCTCACGATTCTCTTTCTTGCAATATTTCCGCTTCACCTCCATGACGATCTTCCCGCTGCAATGGGCGCATTGGATGAGACCCGGAAAGGGATTCTTATGGCACTGTGAACGGGGGCGCCCTCTGGAACCGAGAATTTCCTGCACATGATCGAACTCCTCGCGTGTGACCATCGGCTCGTGCAACCCCGGCCACAATTTGCCGCACCAACGGAATTCGCCGTAGTAGAACGGATCATTGAACATGCGATACATGCTCGTAAGGGCGAAGGGGCGGGTCTTCCCCGTCCTGCCAAACTGGAGCGTGAGTCCCCACTCCGCCGCGAGTTTGTGGATCTCCTGAACAGTATGTGCACCGGAGAGAAGATAGTCCCAGCAGCGGCGCACAAGCGGGAAGCGTTCCGGATCCGTGTGGATCACTTTCTGCCCCTTGATACCGCCGTAGTCATTCAGGTAGCCAATGGGCGCAGCATGCGGTTTCCAGCCTGCTTGCACTTTCTGCCTCATGCCGCGCATCACGTCCTTTCCGAGATCGATACTGTACTGCGTTGCCATTCCCAGTTCGACACTCATCTGGATCACGTTATCGGATGGCAGGTACGTCTTCTCGGACGTCACGATGGCTTTGATGGTTCCCTTCTGCAAAAGCCACTGGACGCGGCCGCCGTCGACGGGGTTTCGGGCAAGTCGGTTGAGCCGCCAGCAGACCAGCACGTCCGCCTCGCCCTTCTCGATCCGGTCGAGCATGTCCTTGAACTTCTTGCGACCCGGCTCCTTCGCGGATGCTTCCTCTTGAAATGTTGTGATGATCTCAAAGCCCCCGCGGCCGGCAACCTTCTCGTTTTCCTCGCGCTGGCCTTGGAGGGAGAGGACCTGCTGGTCCTCCTTGTCCTTGGTGCTCTTCCGGCAGTAGTTGAAAGCTTTCATGGCGATGGTGGGGAGAAATGGCCCAAAGGGGCGACCCTGGTACCCCACATCGGTGACAAGACCTTTGTGGCAGGATCGCCCCTTTGAGCGCACTGAAACACTGGCTTGTCAGCGGTGATGTGGGGTACGAGGGCAGTATATCAACAGAGGGAGGAAAAGGGAACAGAATCAGTACGAGAGAACGAACGTATATTCCCCCCGTGCGGACGCAGGATGCGTTGATGTGGAATCGAGGATCGCCCACACAAATCTCTGGAATTCCGGTGTCTCGTCGGCGAAAAGATCATCCGCCATGCGGTCCACATCTGCCTGAGATAAGATCAGGATGCCCTGTTGCATAGAATCGACTGTCTCTATGTAGGCGCGGCCGTAGCCGCGTGCGGGGAGACGCAGGGCAACATCGTGATCCTGTTCATCGGCATGGATGACGTGCATCGGATCCCAACCGAATTTGGCAGGGTGGAGGAACATAAGCTTGGAGGGGTGCTTGGAAACGGTTCAATGGTTAGAGAAGGGGAAATGGGGCTTGGCTCTGCGGCAGGAGGCCTAACAGTATTTGCGTATCATCGGTTAGGCGGTTGTTGGCTCAGGATGGAGACGTGGGACCATCACTAACTGGACGCACCGATGCCAAGGGATCAGCGGCCCCCGCCAGTGTGACGCCGAGGCGTTCCGCTATCTCCGTAATCTTGGACTGCTTGATCAGGTATCCTCGCCTGTTGGTTCCATCAATACTTTTTACCTTTCCGCCGCCATGCCACAGGTCCAGGCGCTTGAGCATGGTGCTCAGCCACTTCCCGCGCTTCCCCTTGTTACGCTCATCGTTCAGCCACTGGAACTCGTCCGCCTGGTTATAGAGCGCGTCGTAGATATCCGTCGCGGTAATGAATGCCTCTTTCTCGCCTTGAAGTAGATGGAAAAGACACAGCAAGAATTCCGATTGCGTTTCATCGTCGCTCTCCAGCTGCCTCTGCTGTTCAATCTCCCGCGCCAAGGTAAGCATCCTGTCGGAAAGCGAGCCGCTGGGATCGGCTATTTTTGCAAGAACGAGGATCGGACGCCAGATCTCCGCTTGTCGTGCGCTGAGATCGTTGGTTTGAAACTCCAACAGCGTTCTCTGGATCGTTCCGAAAACTTGCAGCGCCGCGGGGTAAATGAGGCTGCGGAGATCCGCCCATTCGCGCGAGTCGACATTCACTTCCCTGTTGGCTATCTGCGCGTTCTTCGAACGCAACATGGTCAGCGGGATGCAGCGGGAGTGCAATGCGATTTCCAACGGCTTCGTCCCCGCAATCGCCTTGGGCGAGTAGGGGTCATACCCCACGACGACAATTTGTTCCTTGATTGTCTCACACCGGGGAATGCTTCCCCCGCGCTTGTAGCCGGTCCGTAAGATCTGGAGGATGGCCGCGCTTACGTCATCCTTCGCCCTGTTGAGCTGGTCGGCTTCGTCGAGCCCGCAGACAGCACCGTTGCTGTGGACGAGACGGAAGAGGGCGGGCGCGGTCGTATTCGTCGTCATGATGCCGTTGAACCCGAGTAGAACCGCAATCTGGACAATCTTCGTCTTGCCGCTCTGGAAAAGGCCAAAAATATGCAGGTATGGGAAGGCGTGGAAGATGAGATAGAAGTACGTGCCGAGGATCCAAAGCGCGATGCACTCGTAGAGCCGCTGATCGGGAAGATCTACGTAGTACGCCAATTTATCGACGATAAGTTGAAACACATCGCCAAGGGACAGCGCTTCGGCTCCGTCGAGGTAATCGAGGAGTTGTTGCTGGTCCCACCGGATCTGCTCACTGGGAACGGGCATGCGTGCGATCCGAAATCCCCGCCGTGCGAATTCCTCCGGGGCGCAGTGGAAGCATTCGCGCTTCGATGTCACCGTGAAGAGCTGCAAATTACCGTCCTGGAAAAGCGTGACAGTGTAATAGGCCGTATCGTCGGCGAAAGCTTGGAGCGGCATGATCGTCCGCTGATTGCCATCGCGTCGGAGCGATTCCTTGAGAACGTCCTCCTGTGACGGCGGGACGTAGCGCTTGCATAGCGCGAGGAGCTCACCGGCGGCATCGTCACTGTGGTGCAAATGCACGAAATCGGTCACGTCACCCTTTTCCTTCTTGAAGTGGTCCGGCCACTCAATACGATGCAATCTCCATTTGGGAAGGCGTGTGGCAAGGAGGAGGCAAGCCGCTTCCATACCCTTCCCGCCAGCCTCGTCATTGTCATAGAGGAAATAAACATCAATAGCTTCTGGAAAACGCTGGAGGATACCCAGCCACTCCTCGTCAAAGGTCTCTGCCCCGGCTGTCCCGCAGTATGCGTTGAAACCAAGCTGGCGGGCGATGAGCGTATCCGGTTCGCCCTCACAGAACACCACCGGGCAATTCTTGAGATCAAGGGATTGGAGCGGGTAGAGCTGGGCGTTCCTACCTCCGGGATACACCATTCCTTTCGATTGTGCGCCCGACCCGTCAGGTAACTTCTTGAGCTTCTTGAAGACACAGGTGCCGTGTACGTCGTTAACGGGGAAGGAGTACCACAACCAACTGTAATGCGAGGCGAGACCGATCTTGTACTGTTTGATCGTATCAAGAGTGAAGCCACGCACATCGGTGAGATGCTTGAGCCGGGCTTCATCCGCAAGCAGTGCTTCATGGTCAGTCTGGATATCGTTAGGAGTAAGTTTGCTACTCATGGGAAACGGGAGGAAAGGATGTCAACAGCGGTCTTAAAGTCACAATCTCGTATGTGCATCACGAAATCGATCACGCCACCCTTCGAAACTCCTCCGGATGTCTTGCCGCTCCATCGCTTCCAGAAGTTCTTGCTCTCAGAAATCGAAAGGGATGTGTAGCCGATTGGATCGTTGGCATCCTTCACATGCCATGAGCCGCAGCCAGTACGCTTCAGTTCAATGCCAAGGGCTTGAGCGGCCTGCAGGATGGAGATGCGCCGGAGTTCCGCAATATCACGCCGAGGCATGTGCTTGATGGGAAGGAACTGAACAGCCGGGATTGCCCAGCTCCAGTGTCGCCCCCCACGCTTCGGCGAGGCGGATAACCGCAAGAGTGAGGTCTTGGGAAGAATCTCCCCGAGAGCGTTGTGCGATAGCCGTTGTTGGAAGAGAATATGTCATAGAAAAGGGGAAAGAGATGAAGTCTTGAAAAGGATCACTCCTCTCAAGGCGGCTCTCTTTCTCTTTGGTACATGGCGGGATCTGCAAGCACACCCACCACGCGGATGAGCCGCTCGCCATACTCAGCCGCCTGCTCGTCGGAGATCTCTTGCCCGAAATGCTTCTTCCAGAGCTTCTTGAATGAGCCTCTGCTGGCTGGAGAGAGACTCATGGCTGCTGATGGGCGTATATCCTCTGCTTGAGGAGCTTTTGGGTTTGCATGAGATGCAGCGGCTCAACGCGCGCCCTCCCGTTCCAGAAATCCTCGATGACCCTGCGGAGCTCAGGTGTATCTCGGAAACAGAACACAACCCTCTTCGGGTTACGGAAATCCATGCGGAGCAACTGCTGCCCAACTGCTATGGCGTAGGATGCACTAGCGAGGTCACTAGTGGGATACTCATGATTCATAGGGGCGCGAGTTATTGCGCCCGCGAATGATATGAATCAACTGTCACTATGTTGCCCCGCGAAGAGTCACTCAAGCGTCACTCTTGTTCCACGAAGATCCATCCTTGTGACCGTACATTGCGGATTTCGAACTTTCCCAGACGATGACCCTTTAACCACACTCGAACTATTGACACATATTTTCTCAGATTCGTACACTGTGGCTTCTTTGGATCTCGCGCATTATCACCCCATTCGGCACGGGCGAGATCGTGATAGGTCGTCAATTTGCCTGAGTTTTTGAATAAGGCATATAGTGCCTTTGCATAGCGTCCATCCAGGGTTTGTAAATTCTCTTTCAACCAAACATGACCTGCGACATCAGCACGAACCTTTCCCGCAAATGCAGACGCCTCGCCCTTCGGTACTTCCGGCTCTCTAATTGATATGGAAGGAGTGCCCGTCTCCCGGGCAACGAAGTTTGGTATTTCCATCCAAAAATCCAGCACCCCGTCTCGGGTTCGGATTTCATGAATGTGACAAGCCCCATCCTTCTCAAGGATCAGAAGGTCTTCGATTGGATGGAAACGGCGTACATCTTTCTTGAACGCCCTCAGGAATGAGGCAAATTCGTCATGGTTGATCCAATGCCGAGAATAGGAATCCAAATGAGAGAAGATTTTGTCGATCACTTTTTTCTGGTCACTCCAGCGATATTTCGCCTGATCTCTTTTCTCTGTATCCCATAGCACCCGATCGGACTTGAGGGCGTTGAGATAATTTTCCAACAGCTGCCGCAGAGCCTGAAGTGACGGTGATAGTTTTGTGAAATCAATTGCAAGCGGACGAATGGATGCAAGGTTCAAGACAATCCGGGCATCTTCATTGGGCACTCTGCGCATCTCTGGTCCATCCTTAGTCATCACCTCGGACTCGGCAACGCCAGGACAAAGATAGTCGTGTGACTGCTCAACGGTCGCGCGACATCCTGCTAACACATCAAGAATGATGTCTTTGTTCTCCGATGCAACCAACGAAAGCTTCCGTTTTTTTGCTTGTTTCCAGAGCTCTTTCGTTTGCTTCGACTGCAATTCAGAAAGGAAGGGATCTCTCTTACCAAATAGACGCTTCACATCGCCCGTATCAAGTTGCATCGGCAGGGCGATGCTCTCCTTGTTACAGAGTGATACCAGCTCATCAAGTACGCCCCTCGATCCATGCCCCTTCTGCGCGGCTACTCGCCCCCAGAGCAGGTCGTGCACCAGCTGTTGATCCGCCGCAGTGTCATCCCCCTGCATGTCGGAGAGGAGATAGAGCAGCACAACAAGTTCTGTGCTCCAAGGTTCCTGATTCATACTCATATTGGCTGCATTGTAGCCAAAGTAAGGGATTTGTTACAGGGATGGACGCTGCTACAATACTTACGTTGCCAGCAATGTCGTGGGCTTTCATGCCCGTTTATTTCCTCACAACGCAGAAAGGGGCGCCAGCCTCTGGACAGCGTGTTGTGAGGGAAACCTCCGGCATTGCTGGCAACTCCAAGTTGGCGTCCCTTCTTGGTGTTTCCCCTCTCGTTATGAAAATTCGGCAAATCAACTACCGGAGCCTAAGACATAAATTCATTGCATTTGTACTGGCCAACAAGTTTCTGCGGCCTATCGCAATATTCGTATGTATCCTGTTTATCATTCTCACAGTTCTCAATTTATTCTTTCTCACCGCAGAAGAGGGAATCGCATGGATGATAGGTGCGACCATCGCATCAGTGCTTGGAGGGTATGTATTCCGAAAAAAAAGGACGGCCTAGTCGGGTGCCTCCTTTCGATATTACTTTCTTCCCATAATTCTTTCCTCTCCTCACTATGGGCATCCTCGATTTCTTCGGCAAAGACGCGATCAGCGACATGGACGAAACTGGTGTTGTAGTGAACAGCAAAGGGAAAGCAATTCCCGCCGGTGTGCCGAGAATACAGAACACTCAATACCTTAATTCTACTCCTCTAAAGCTTTCGTTCAGCGACATTCTGACCATTGCCTTGTTGATCGTGTGTGCATACTGGCTTCTTTCTTATGTCATTGAGGAACTACCCTCCACACTCAATCCTTCTGATCTTGAGTTGACTCAGGGGGAGTTGCCGATTGCTCGTTTCATTGGAGGTCTTGTGATTCCATTGTTGCCCACACTATTCTTTCTGTTCATCCTTTGGAGGAGCATAAAGAAGAAACGGCGGCAAAAAATTAGGACAGCCGACTAGGCTGTCTCTTTTATATTACCTTCTTCCCACCATTCGTATGAAATTATCCTTGTTCACTCGTTCTGCGGTATTGGCCGGGATCCTTCTGATCACACCTCAAGCACAAGCAACGCTATACAGAACCGATGTAGGAAATATGCAGAAGCTCAATAAGGAGGTTATAGATCTGCAGAACACGATCAATTCTCTCAGCAATGAAATCCTTCAGCAGCGCATGAATCAAATGCAGCGCGACATGGATAATGCTGCCATGGGAGCAGCCGCACGGAGGGGAGCATATTCCAATGCTCTCGCGCAACTATACCAAGATGCAGCAGCACAGTGCCCCACTCACTCACGGGCACCGGAACTAAATGAGCTCCTGAGTGATATCATCCTCCGGGAACAAGAATTGAGCGATATCATGAAATGTGCAAATGCTGTGTGCACGCCGGAAATTAAGGAGCGCCTGTCTCCTGAGATTGTCGCTGGTTTTGAACGCATGTCATATTCGGAAAAGGCAGAAGCTTGGGGTGATGCCTTTACGGAACTGCTTGATCTTCAGGATGTTCGAAATGAACGCATAATCGCGAATACGGGTTCTTGCCAATGTGATGATGGCTGGGTTGCAAGCAGCAGTAAGTCTGCCTGCATCCGCAACGGCAGTGATACCCCGACAAACTTCCCGGCCACAACCCAGCGGGGGGGTTCTCTACCGCCGGATGTCGCGGCTGACACATGGTATTCCCAGACAGTCTCCGATTTCATCGACGCGGGTTTTGTCAGCAATAAAGAGTTGTTTCGTCCTGACGCCCTCGCTACCCGTGCCGAATTCATACGGCTCATCGTAGATATGAATGGAGGTGTCTTATCCTCGCCCCCCGCCAAGGCCAGCTTTTGGGATGTCCCGGTGGGTTCCCCAGAGTTTGCGTACATGGAGGAAGCGGCAAAGGAAGGATGGATTGCGGGAAAGGGAAATTGCTATGGCAAGGATCTCTGTTCGGCGCAACCGTACATTCCGATTAGCCGAGCTGAAGCTACAGCCATTATCATCAGGTCATTTGCACTTGAAGGAGGCGAGGCTCCGACATTCGAAGATATTCCTGACGGGGCGTGGTACGCGGATGCCATTCGTACTGCTGCAAGCCGGTGTATTTTGCAGGGCGATGGCGGGAGGAGACTGGTCCGGCCGGCTGCGAACATGAACCGCGCGGAAATGATCGTCATGCTTGATCGCGTAGATCGTGGCCTTTCTTACCCTAACTGTTTGTAATCCATTCCCAACATCCCTATGCAGACCGAACCCACCAACAAGAAGTCTCGTGCGCATTCACCGCTCCGAGAATACGTTTTCATTCTTCTCCTCATTCTTGCAGTACTATGGTGGATAAAGGAAATGTACGAGGTGATTAGGCTCTCTGGAGACACTTTCGGCACTGTTCCGGCCTTGATTGGAGTTTCAATAATCCCACTCGTCATCATTCTGTTCCTTTGGAGACGTATCAGAAAGAAACACTGGTAAGGAGCCAAACACGATTATGCCGGTATGGAAGCCGGACGAGCCCTATCCCACACCACGGGCTTCGCATTGCCTGCCTGCGCCCTGAGCGCGTCCTGGAGTGCTATCACGCTTCTCTGACCGCCTGCCGTTCCTACGCCATCCATGGAGGCAATAGAGGATCATCAGGATGCCTTGGGGATTGCCCCAGCCGTTCAAGAGGAATGTGGCTCCTGCTCCGCCTTCCCCTGCGCGATGGCTTGACTTAATTCAGGCAATCCCCTGCGTGAGGGCCGCCGAAAGCTCATGGTATGCGAACTGATTCTGTCCGTCTTTTTCCATCTGACAGCGCAAGCAGATCTTGTTTCCCTGCGCGATGGCAGCCGACACATCGACGTACTCCCTGCGCGATGGCGTCGGATAATTTGGGAAGTAGTTAAGCTGGCCGTGCCTTTTCCCACACCACATGCCTAGTACTGGCCGTTTGCGCTGCCAAAGCCTCCTGGAGGCCGTCTGGTGCGTCTTCCGACCGTCTACCGTCCTTGCGCCATTTATGGAGGCAATAAAGCAGGATCAGAATGCCCTGGGGGTTGCCCCAGCCGTTGACGAGGCAGGTGGCCAGCCACTCCTCTTGCACTGCTTTCCCCTGCGCGAGGGCATGGCAAAAGTCGGGATAGCGCCGGCGCCAGTAGTCGAGGGTGTCGTAGCTCACGCCAAGGCGTGCGGCAACACTCCTCAGGGTGAAGATCATCCGAGGATCAGCCAACATGTGGTAGGCCATAGCGCAGAACTCCTCCCGGTACTTCGTGGGTCGTCCGAAGCGCTTGATGCCGGAATTAATGGCAGGGTCGCAGAACTGCTGTTCGGCGGGTTCGGGACCCATAAAGTGTTCTCGATAGATCCGTTCCTGTTCCGGTCCCCAGAGCTTGAGCCTATCGCTCTGATCGGGCTCGTTGTTGGCCGCTGCTCTGCTTTTCTGTCCCATGGCTCTATTCTATCCCCGCCACTGGCGCGCGCGTAGTGGCATCGGGGAAGCTTCTCCAGGATGTGCATGTGAATGCGCCGAGGCCGCCTCCAAGGTTTCCGTCAACAAGCGTATCACTCAAAACTTCCATCCCTGTTCTCTGAAGAAATCCAGAATGGAGATGCATTTCACCTTCCTTGCCGCACAGACATCAGGAATTTGTGGCCGATTGCGTCTCGAGCTGTTCTTTTCAGCCGTGATCACCGTCCACTTCTTCGCCTCCGCCATGGCAATGACGAAGGGGTCGGCCTGTTCTCCCATCCTCTTCGTATCAACCAATTCTGGAGAATCACGCATGATCTCAGAAACGATGCGCGTTTGATCGGCATCGATGGGGTGTTCCAACCCGCATTTCTTCGCCCAATCGTATGCACCATCGTCCTTCTTGTTGAGTTCAAGGAGCACCTCCTTGGGGGAAACGATTTCGCCCCCCTGAATCATTTTCTCGATGTTCGTTTTGAGGGAAGGAAAAATATCAAAGGAATACCATCCATAATCCTTGCTCCACATGTAGATGATGCAGTTGCTATCCATACAGTAGCCCGCCGACGTGAAAAGGGCTTGCTGCGTCATGGAAGAGTATTTCGCACCATCTCGGAGAGCTTTGGCAGATATTTCAGCTTCAGCTGCAAGTAATCGGCGGCCTCGCCATAGGTGAGCTTCCCTTTGCTGCTACCCTCAAGAACGAGAGAGGAAAAAGTTGCTCCATTTTCTCGGAATGCTTCCTTGGACATATTTCTCTGCCCTCCCTTCTGGGTTTTCTTGGGAACCTGATTGTTCCACTCTTCCCTCATTTGCCTATAGAAACTCTCTGTGGTGAGTTCAAACGTGAGGAGCCGTCGCAGTATCGTCTCCCGGCTCACCTTATACATCTTGGCGAGCGTGATGAGCACATCGTTTCCCCACACCTTATGTGGAAGATTGTCTCTTACAATTCGTTCTTGAAGAAGGTCGTCCTTCGGGACAAGGAAAGCCGCCGCAAAGCGATTGCAGAATTTCTCAATGGCGCCGACGCGTGCATCGAATCGTAATTGCCTGCCATGAATACTCTGGATGCCGCTCTCATTAAGGACCAGATGGGCATACTCATGAAAGAGTGAAAAGATCTTCGCAGAGAGGGCATCGCTATAGTTGATGACAATGACGGGGGGCATCTTGCCATCACCAAACAGTGAGAACCCCCGTGCTTCTTTGATATCCATCTTCTGCTCCAGAACTAACACTCCTTTCTCTTCAATAGCATTCTTCCATTTCGCCAATGCCATGTTGTCATCCTTCCATTTCTGTTGCTCCTCCACCGTAATACCCAACTCCTCCCTCAGGGTTCCAGCCAGTGCCTCAGGCGGAACATTCAAATTTATCCCTTTGATGCGAACCGGAGCATCATGGCCCAACTCCTCTCGTAGCCCCACAGATAGCTCTTGAATCCTTGTGGCTCTCCGGATAGCAAGGAGGGTTTTCTTTGAATACTCGATGCTGCCGTCTTTTCCCTCAACAGGAAGAGTCCGGAAATCCTCAGGCAACGGCGGCTCATTCGGCGGTGACGTCAGGAAGAAGATTGCTAAGGGTCTCCTATAGAGGCTGGCCAGATTCCGAAGACGAGGCACACTAATCTCGCTCTCTTGTTTCTCCCATCGTTGCATAACCTCTTCTCCTACATGAATGGATCTTGCGGCATCATCTATATCTACGCCGCTAGTCGTGCGCGCCCATTCCAGAAGTTCCGGCTGGACCCGAACAGTGACGACTTGAGGAGACATGATGATGGGAGATTGAAACGTATCTTAGCACGGCTGAGACGGTTGCGATGGCATTTGAGTCTTTGTTTTCGGTAAGCGGTAAAATCAAGTGCACCCCCTGTGGCCAAATTATACTGACGGATTAAGTACATAACCCAAGTAGGACTGACGGCAAGGACACTGCATCCCTTCATTTGTCTCCCCGATTTTTTTTCGAGATTGTCGCCGATTTTTTTCAAAGGCAATTTGTATGAGCATGGTACCCATAAAATGGAAACACCCCGTCAGAGGAACCCAGCGGAATCGAAACGAAAATCTGGAAGCCGGGATGTGGAAAAGGAGTGTCATTTGGGATTGCCTGAAGAGAAAGGATTGCGCGTCTGCGGACGCGCCTTGTCGCGCGAGCTCCGGGGCAAGCGTGCCGGGTGGTAAAGCGCCACGCTCAACAAGGCAAACAGCTAGCTGCAAGACAGCAGAACTGATGGACCGCTATGACGGTTACCGTTTTCTACGCTGCCGCAACACAACATCAAGGCGGAGTAACCGCTGTAACCGACAGGTTAGGCGTCTCCCTATGCGCAGCTTCCGGCCATCATCACAGTCCTAACTTCCTCTATCCAGGAGCTCCATCCGGCTTCGTCCGTCCGCTGAGGCGGACGAGACTACGCCGCGATGTGGCTGTGGACAGGGAATCGAAGCCGGATGCCGCGGCGGAGTCACGGCGGAGCGCTAGCGGAGCCGGGCATACTCGTGCCTTATGTTTTTCGTCTACGTCCTCGAATCCCTTGATGGCTTTCATTGGTACGTTGGCATTACCGATGATGTCCAGCGGCGCTTGGCTGAGCATAACGAAGGTCGATCGATGTACACGAAGAAGCACAAGCCATGGAAAGTGAAATCGTATACCGCGTTCCTTGAACGTGCACGCGCCGAAGCATTCGAGCGATATCTGAAAACTCATTCAGGCCGAGCGTTTACCAAGAAACACTTCTGAGACGGATCCGCTTTATGAATCGCAACAGGCGCTGCTATTCGTGATGTTCCACAATGCTCGATACATGTTCTGTATAATGCGAAGCCGTATGATGTTTCACAATGCCCGATATGTGTTTAAATAATGCGCAACCTTATGATAGGGGCAAAGAAGAAACGAAATGGCCTGCCACAGCCCATTTATGTGTAATTGACATAGTTAAATAATAAAATATAATCATAATATGAGCGAAACGCCTTCACGGTTGAATCATGCCGAAAAGCGGTTGCAGGACGTCCTCACCGCTCCGTCAGTTCCTCATGAACAACTCGAACGGGTGCGCGAGGAAATCCGGGAGGTGTGCGGGGAGCTGGGGGTGATAGCCCGGAGCGATCTGCGCGAGGAACAGGCGCGTGCTCTTGTACAAACGATCGAGAATTTGATCCGTTTATTCCGGGAGAGCGCGCTGCCGAGGGAATTGATCAAGGACATCGCGGGGCATTTCGACGGCATTCTCAAAGCTATTCCCTGCGAACAGGATCCCGTGCTCCATGCAGCCGAGCAGCGCACCGGCCTCCCCATACTCCAGGAGATGCTCATCACGGAAGTCTCGCTTCCCGCGCTGATCGAGGAGATCCGCTGGGGGGAAGCCGTGCGTGAGGGGATAGCAAAGGCATGGTTCCGCAGGGAAGACGCGGATTGCCTCCTCGACAATGTGCGAGTGAAGGGCGCCGCCCAGGAACATCTGGTCCGCACGCTCATCACGTTATCCGGCGAAAAGTTGACACCCGTGCGCGTGGAGCACTGGCCCACGCTCCTCGCAGACCTTGCATCGTCCGTCGATCACGTCACGAACGATCCTCGGAAGAGCCGGGAATGCGTCATGAATGTGTTCTGGATGTTCACGGAATCCATCGCAATGGATTACCTCCGACACTTGTCACCTGATGAACAGAAGCGCCTTGTGGAAGCCCTGGGAATTGCCGAGGATGTGGATGTGCAAGAGCTGGCAGAGGAGCTTGGGGTAAGACACCCTGAACTCGACCCGTCGGAGAGGGAACGGTGGGCGGCGGACTTCTTCGCAGATGTGCGGAACAGCGCTGACGCTACGGCTCGGGAGACCGGATATGCATACCCCGACGAGAAAAAGCTGCCTATAAGAGTGGTGGGTGCGTCGCGCATTCTCGCAAGGGCACTGAGGAATTTCCTGTATCCGGAAGAGCGATGACGGGAGTGAAGCTCCCCGGTCTGATCCGACTCCGTCAAGACTTCACCGGACAAGCGGTCGGGGCATCTCCTGATACGCTTCGCGGCTCCATCCCTCATCCCCTTCACATCCATCCAAATAAAACCTGCAGCAGCGAGAACGCCGCGCCCATGATTCCCTCTATCCACGTGGAGAGGAAAGGGAAGCCGATCAGGCGTTCCGCAACCAGGAGGAAGAGGAGAACGAACGGCCCGCGCCGCATGAATTCGGCGTATGCATCCTGGTAGCGGTAGGGGATGAGCGCCTCCAGCACGTGCGATCCGTCCAGCGGGGCGATGGGGAGCAGGTTGAACGCCATGAGGGCCAGGTTGATGAAGAGGAGGCCCCCCAGGAGCGAACCCGCGAACTGCACGCCCACCGAGGCCTCGGGCATGGGCGAGAGGAGGCCTGTGACGGATCCGGGGACGGCGCGCGCAAGGAGCGCGAGCCCCGCGAAGGAGACCGCCGCCATGAGCAGGTTGCTCAGGGGCCCCGCCAGGGAGACCAGTGCGTTGTCCCGCACGGGGTGGCGGAAATTTGCGGGATTCACCGGAACGGGCTTGCCCCAGCCGAACCCTACGAAGAGGAAGAGGAGGGACCCGATGGGGTCCAGGTGGGCGACGGGGTTGAGTGTCACCCGGCCGGCCATATCCGCCGTGGGGTCGCCCAGGCGCTTGGCTATGTAGGCGTGCGCCGCCTCGTGCACACTGAGGGCGATGAGGATGGCGATGATGAAGGTGGGGTTGAGGAAGGGGGTCATGTGTTGGAATATCCTATCGGTTTCTCCCCATAAAGTGAACCGGGAAGAATGGAAAATGGGAAATGCAAAATGCAAAATGCATGATAAATTCATTTTCCATTCAGCATTTTGCATTTTGCATCAGGCAACGGTCCTTCATGGTAGATTGACGGTAAGCCAAAACATCCATACACTCCCCCCGCTCATGGCCAGACGTTGCGTCCGCACCGGCAAGCACACGGGTTTCGGGCACACCCGCAGCCACTCGCTGCGCCACACCCGCAGGACGTGGAAGGCGAACATCCAGAAGAAGCGCGTGTTCGACCCCAAGACGGGAGAGTACAAGACCATCAAGGTGGCGGCGAGCTACTTGAGGACGTTGGCGAAGAGGATGCAGGAGGGGAAACCGGCGTATTGATACGGTCACCGAAGATAGGTAGGAAGCCGTCGCGGCGTAGTCCCGAGCGCTGCCGAGGGACGAAGCCGGATGGCGGAGAGGGAGGGATTCGAACCCTCGAGACCCTTGCGGGTCTACACGCTTTCCAAGCGTGCGCACTAGACCACTATGCGACCTCTCCGTGGAGCTTTACTGTGCCACAAACTTGACGGGAGGGAAACCCTCTCTGAGACCAAGATCCGGCCATGCGCTCCCTCACTTGCAGCACCCGCCGCAGCATCCGCCTCCCAGGCTTCTCTTCAGGTACTTGTAGAAGAAGATGAAGCTGAGCACGAAGGCGATCACGGAGAGCGAGCCGCCGGACGTGCCGAAGACGAAGCCGTCGCTGTACACGTGGGCTTTCACCATATCCACGGCGGCAACGACGGTGGTGAGGAGAAGGAACGCCGCAGCGAACATATTCCCGATGAGGGGAGAGGCGGCATCGGATTTCGAGGATGGCTTCATGGCCATGGGAAAACGGGGGAGATGTGGCAATGAGACTACAGGGTGAGGGATATCCTCTACAAGAAACGGCACGAGAGTCGCCTCGACATGAGTACATATCTCGTATTTCGTATTGCGTATTACGTCGTACGTATACGGAGCCCTCATTATACGCAATACTCGATACGGTATACGGAATACGCATCAGCGAAGCCTTTAAAAGACTCCTTCCTTCAGTCATACTCCTCCTATGAAGATCTCCCTCAGCTGGCTCAAGGATTTCATCACGCTCACGGAAACCGATCCGCAGGCGATTGCGCAGACGGTGACGGAGCGGATCGCGGAAGTGGATGAAGTGGAAGAGATGGGGGCGCTCCTGCGGGACGTGGTGGTGGGGCAAGTGCTCACCTTGGCCAAGCATCCCAACGCCGACAAGCTCACGCTCGCGGATGTGCGGACGGACCGCGGCGTGAAGAAGGTGGTGTGCGGGGGGACGAACTTGCGGAAGGGCATGCGCGTGGCCTTCGCGCACGTGGGTGCGCGGGTGCGCTGGCACGGGACGGAGATGGCGACGCTGGAAAAGGCCAAGGTGCGCGGCGAGGAGAGCGAGGGGATGATCTGCTCGGCGGAGGAATTGGACCTCGCCGCACGGTTCCCGCAGGAGACGGAGCGCACCATCATCGACCTCGGCGACGGAGAGGAGGACGTGGGGAAGCCGCTGAAGGAATACCTCGACCAGGACGATGCGGTGCTGCACATCGACAATCACGCCATCACGCACCGCGCGGACCTGTTTTCGCACGTAGGGATGGCGCGGGAGTTTGTGGCGGCGGGCTTGGCGGAATGGAAGAAGGAACCTTCCCTCCCCTCCCTCGCCTTCCCGCAAACCCCCTTCCCGTTCTCCATCACGGCGGAACAGAAGAAGCTCGTCCCGCGCTACCACGCGGTGATGCTGGAGATCCCCGGCCTGGGGCAGACGCCCGCATGGATGAAGCGGCGCCTGGAAGCCACGGGCTGGCGCAGCATCAACCTGCCCATCGACATTACGAACTACGTGATGATGGAGACGGGCATGCCGCTCCACAGCTTCGACGCGGCGGACATCAAGGGGGACGTGCGCATGCGCCGCGCGAAGAAAGGGGAGAAGATCCGAACACTCGACGGGGAGGAGCGCGAGCTCTCCAAGGGGGCGCTCGTCATGGAGGATGCGGAGGGGATTTTCGATCTCCTCGGGATCATGGGAGGCCTGCGGGGATCCACCAAGGAAGCCACGAGGAAGATTTGGCTGCACAGCGCCGTGGTGGACCCCGTGAACACGCGCCAGACGGTGATCGCCATGGGGCACCGCACGGACGCCGCGACGGTGTACGAGAAGGGCGTCCCTCCCGTGGCGGCGGAGTTCGGGCTCCTGCGGGCGGCGCAGCTCTTCCTGGAACTCATCCCCGGCGCCCGCCTCGCTTCCGCGCCGCTGGCGTGGGGGGACGAACGGAGGGAGGCCAAGCCCATTACGCTCCGGCTCGCCCGGGTGGAGAATGTGCTCGGCACGTCGGTTCCCGCGTCCCGCGCTACCAAAGCCCTCACCGATCTCGGCTTCTCCGTGGAGGAGAAGGGGAAGACGCTCAAGGTGACGCCGCCGCCGTGGCGGCTGGGGGATATCCGCGGCGAGCATGACCTCATGGAGGAGGTGGGGAGGATCGTGGGCTACGACGCCATCGAGCCCGTGATGCCCGCCGCCGTGCTCACGCCGCCGCCCCGCGACCATCGCTTGCACGCCCTGCGTGACGCGCTCAAGGAGGCGGGCTGCATCGAAACACGCCCGCTCTCCCTCGTAGGCGGCGCGCTCCTGCGGAAGGCGGGAATGGACCCCGGAGAAGCGGTCGTCATCCGGAACCCTTTGGGCGAAGAGACGAGCCTCCTCCACACCGGCACCCTGCCTTCGCTCCTCGAGCACGCCCAGCGGAACATCCTCGCGGCGGGCACGCTCCTGCGCACGTTCACGTTCTCCCGCGTCTTCACGCGGACCACGGATGCCGGGCACAACCGGGAGGGCGCGAAGGAGCACTCCGAGCTCTCCGTCCTCTTCGCCGACCTGGAAGGGAAGGGTAACGCGGACCTGAAAAGCGATCCCTTCCTCCTCCTCAAGCGGGAACTCTCCCTCGCCCTCTCCGCCCCCGGCTTCAAGGCGGAATGGAAGCGTGATGATGCGCCGGCGCCGTGGATGCACCCCGGCCGCTCCGCCCTGCTCTCGGTGGATGGCGAAACGGTAGGGCGGTTGTTCGAAGTCCATCCCCGGATCCGCAAGAACTTCGATCTTCCCCACCGCGCCGCAGCGGCCGTTGTGGACCTCGCCCGCCTCCTCTCCCTCAAGGGGAAGACCGTCGTCCCGCTCCCGCTCCCCGCCTTCCCCGCCGTCACGTACGACGTCACGGTAACACGCATGCAAGAGCAGCGGACGGAAACGCTCCTCGCCAAGCTCCGCGGCGCCTCACCGCTGCTGGAGAAGGTGGAAGTGGTGGATCTCTTCAGCGGCAAGGGACTGGAAGAGCGGCAGTTCAACCTCACGCTGCGCTTCACGTACAGGACGGCGGACCGGACCTTGACGGAGGAGGAGGCGCAGAAGGCGCACGCCGCCGTGACGGCAGTCCTCACCGCCGCCTCCAACCAATCCTCGTAAAGAAATGTGACAACACCGTTGCCAACAAAGGGGGCGAAAGCCCCCTTTCTTGAACGGAAAGCCCTGTCAGCCCATTTTGACAGAGCCATTCCTTTGGAGGAGAATGCCCTCCTTTTCCCCTGATCTCCCCATGAACAAAGAGCGGCAGGCGTTCCATACTCTCGAACAACAAGCCCTCACCCACCTTCAACTGGTGGCACGAAGCCTGGAGCAAGAAGCGGTGAATGGCGGGCTTTCCCGCGGCATGCGTACACACCGGCGGCGCGTCACCCAAGTGCTCAACCGGAAGACGGCGGAACAGCACCACCGGGAAGAGAGGGATATGCAACGACGGCTGGATCCGCCCGTATCGCTGCAAGCCCGTTATGACAAAGGATACGACAAGGGCCGCCGCGATGTGGATGAGTATCTTGGAGACCGGAGTACGGAAATCGGCGATCGCTGGGAACACCGGGGATACCGCGACGGCTACAGCAAAGTCGGTCGGAGAGAGATACGGCAATAGGAGGCCTCTACGGCAATACCCTCGCCAGATCCGTCTCATCCGTTATCATGATGCGGGGGACACGGAGGAAGTCGTCCTTCTCGGTGGCGCGGCGGGGATCCATGAGCGTGCCGGTCACGTAGCCGGCCGCCGCCGTCCGCTCCCGCACCAACGCGTTCTGCATGGTGGCGGGGTAGGCGATGTGCCGCACCGGCTTGCCCGTGAGTTCCCGGAGGATCTTCCTGCTCTCCGCCAATTCCCAATCGAGCTCCGTTTGACCCAACCGCGTGAGCTGCAGGTGGTTGACGGTATGGGACTGGATGTCCATCCCTGCCTCACTCATTTCTTTCACCTGCGCGCGCGTGAGGTTGGCTCCCGCATCCAGTGTTTTGGTGATGAGATAGAACACCGCCGTAAAGCCGTGCTCCTTGAGGACGGGATAGGCGAGGCCGTACTGGCTGCGGTGGCTGTCGTCGAAAGTGATCACCACCGGCTTCACCGGGCCGAGGATCTCCCCCCGCGCGATGCTGACGAACGTATCCAGGTCCACCGGCGTGTACTCATGGTCCTCCAGCCACTGCATCTGCCGCGCGAACACCGCGGGGGAAACGGACATCTTCCAGCTCCAGGTTGTCTTTGGATAGGGCTGGGCGGGACGGAGATGATGATAAACGAGAAGCGGTATGGAGAAGCTAATGTCTTGCTTGTTGATGAATGGAGCAAGGGAGGAAGAAACCGAGGAAACCGAAGAAGCCGACGATCGCGATGGAGCGGCGGTATGGGATAACCGGCGCGCCAGTCGTTCCGCCCGTCTCTCTTGCATCGTCTTCGCCGAAACCGTCACGACGCCCGCGAACGCGAGGAAGACGGCGAGGAGGACCAGGGAGCGGCGCATGGCATTCATCCTACCAGAACTTGCTACAGAGATGGGAAAGGTGGAAACAAATCAATAATCGGCTGAAGAGCAATCTCAACTCACAATTCCCTCCGCAGCAATTCAATCTCATCCCTCAAATCCGCAGCTTTCTCAAACTCCAAATTCTGCGCCGCCAGCTCCATCTGCTGCTCCAGCTCCTCCATGAGCCTCTTCTTCTCGTCCTTGGGGATCTTGGTGTGGTCGTACTTGGGGCGGCGCAGCTCCAGCCTCTTGCCCTCCTCCGCGATGTTACGCACCGCTTTAACGATGGTCTGCGGCGTGATGCCGTGCTTTGTATTGTAGGCTTCCTGGATGGAACGCCGGCGCTCCGTCTCCGCCAGGGCGGCCTTCATGGCGTCCGTCATCTTGTCCGCGTAGAGAGTGACGTGCCCGTTCACATTGCGCGCCGCGCGGCCGATGGTCTGGATGAGCGCATCGCGGGAGCGGAGGAAGCCCTGCTTGTCCGCGTCCAGGATGGCGATGAAGCTCACCTCGGGGAGGTCCAGCCCTTCGCGCAGCAGGTTGATGCCCACCAGGATGTCGATCTCTCCCGTGCGCAGCTGCCGCAGGATCTCGATGCGCTCCAGTGTTTCCACATCGCTGTGGAGGTAGCGGACCTTCTGCCCCGCATCCTTCATGTACTGCGTAAGGTCTTCGGCCATCTTCTTGGTGAGCGTGGTGATGAGGACGCGTTCCTTGTTCTTGAGCGTCTTCTGCACCTCTTCGAAGATGTCGTCGAGCTGGTGTTTGCTGGGCTTCACCGTCACCTGGGGGTCCAGGAGCCCCGTGGGCCGGATGATCTGCTCCACGAGCCGCTCCTTGGGCGTCTGCGCGAACTCGTACTTGCCCGGCGTGGCGGAAACGTAGACGCGCTGCCCCACGCGCTGCTCGAACTCCGCGAACTTGAGGGGGCGGTTGTCGTGCGCGCTGGGGAGGCGGAAGCCGTAGTCCACCAGCGTCTGCTTGCGGCTGTGGTTCCCCTCGTGCATGCCACCCACCTGCGGGATGGTGATGTGCGATTCGTCCACGATGAGGAGGAAGTCCTTGGGGAAGTAATCGAGGAGGGTGGAGGGAGGGGAGCCCGGCACGGAATCGTTGAGGTAGCGGACGTAGTTCTCGATCCCGGTGCAGTAGCCCGTCTCCTTGAGCATCTCGATGTCGTACTCGGTGCGGGTGCGGATGCGCTCCGCTTTGACGAGCTCATTCTTGTCGTGCAGCTCCTTCTCGCGGATGTCCAAATCGCGCTTGATGCCCTCGATGGCATTGTCGATCTTCTCCTTGGTGGTCACGTTGTGCGCAGCGGGGAAGATGGTGACTTCCTGCAACTCCTTGAGGACCTCGCCCGTGAAGCTGTCCACCTCCTGGATCACCTCGATCTCGTCGAAGGGCAGTTCCATGCGGATGGCCGTGTCGCCGCTCGGGGGAAAAATCTCCACGGTGTCCCCCAGCACGTGGAACATCCCCTGCTTGAAGTCCATGCCGGAGCGGCGGTACTGGATGTCCGTAAGGCGGCGGAGGAGCTGGTCGCGCTTGATCTTCTGCCCGCGCTCCAGCTTCATGGCCAGCGCCTCGTAGTCCTCCACGTTGCCCAGGCCGTAGATGCAGCTGACGGAAGCGACGATGAGCACGTCGCGGCGCATGAGGAGGTTGTAGGTGGCGGCGTGGCGGAACTTCTCGATCTCCGCGTTGATGCTGGCGTCCTTCTCGATGTAGGTGTCGGTGGTGGGGAGGTACGCTTCCGGCTGGTAGTAGTCGTAGTAGGAGACGAAGTACGAGACGGCGTTCTCCGGGAAGAACAATTGGAACTCGCTGCAGAGCTGCGCGGCCAGGGTCTTGTTGTGCGCGAGGACCAAAGTGGGGCGCTGCACCTGTTGCACGATGTTGGCCATGGTGAAGGTCTTCCCCGTGCCCGTAGCCCCCAGGAGCGTCTGGTGCTTTTCGCCCTTCTGCAACCCTTCCACCAGCTTCGCGATCGCCGCGGGCTGATCGCCTGTGGGCTGAAAGGGGGAGACTAACTTGAAAGGAATGGTGTTCATGGGAGGGAAGGTTGACTTGCCCTGTACCGGAGCCCCTCGGATTTCCTCGGGGTAAACTCCGCGAGTGGTGCAGGGAAGTCCGAGCATGATAGCGCAAGCGGCGGAACGATCAAACGTTTCCCTTCTTCCTTCCTGTCCTGGAATCCTCAATCTTGCGGGTATGTCCGGGCTCTTGTTTCCTTGGATCCTTCCTCACAGATCCCCCCACCCGATCAGCTCCACCTTCCGCTCCACGAGGAAGGCCTTGAACGATTCGTCCGTGAGCATCCGCAGCTCCGTCTGGCGCTGGGGGTCGAGGTCGAACGGCGTGCCGTAGGCGCAAGGACTCCCCGGATGAACCATCAATTCCGTCGTCCCTTCCGGCAGGCGGCTGATGACGTGGCGCAGGTTCTTGGCCGACGCGTTGTCGAGCAGGGTGTGGCCGCGGAAGTGGTCGGTGGAGGCGATGCCTGCCGCTTCGAAGAGTTTTCTCGCTTTCTTCGCCATGGCGTTGATGGCGCGCGTCGCCGCCAGTTGTTCCTCGGGGACGTTGAAGCCGAACGGAGGGAGCGGCTCCTCGCAGGGGATGCGGACCAAGCGGAGCCCGTAGCGCTCCATGGCGGGGATGAGCGCGGCTGCCACGGCGGGATGCACGTGGGCGTCCCAATTGCCGGAGACGTGCGTGAGGGTGAGGCCGCTCTCCAGCGCCCACGAGATCTGCGCCCGGATCTCACGCTCCAGATGTTCCTGCTGCACCTTCCCTTCGTCGAGCAGCGTGAACAGACGCTGCACGGGATGGAACCTGCCGGTCATGTCCAAGAGAGATGCCACGTCCCCGGGCTTACTGAGGGGATACTCCTCCGTCAGATTCACATGCAGCCCCACGGGGAGCCCGCGCTCCCGCGAGCGCTTTGCCGCCGCATCACTGTCGCTCCCGTTCGGCCACAGAGAAGCGGCCGTCACCGCCCCGAACTCCGCGCACAGAAAAATCCCGTGGGAACGCTGTGCGTTCACACCGAGGTCATCGGCCGTAATGATCAACCGGGGCATGCGTACATCCTAACCTCTTCCCTTCTTCAAGACACCCGATGATCACCCCTCTCCGTCCGTCGTTGTTTCCATGGCACGCAGGCATGTCTGCATCTTTCGTACGGCCTCTTCCAGTTCCGGAGGTATCTCGACCGTCATCGTCAACCCCTCCTTCTCATTGAAGAGTCCCTCCCCCTGTTCCATGCCACGAATGGTCTTCACGGGCTCCGCATAGAGCGCACGAGTCCAGGAACGCACATCATCCGAAGACATAACATTAATGATGTTCGCCCAATACTTGTCATCTAACGGAACCCCCTGCAAACGAGCCGCATTCATGATGTGCTCCAGGAGCTCTTGGCGTTCCTCCGGCGTGGCCTCTCTTTGTTGTTCAATGTCTCCAGACTCAGGTATGGATTCAGGCATGCGCACATGCTACATCCCCCTTCCTCCGGCACAATAAAAAAGGGGAAGCGTGCGTGAGTAGCATTTCCATAAGCCAAAATAATAGCGGCCGACGGCTTTCCTTCTGTTGCTGAGCCGTACCCCAAGGGTACAATCCCCCCCATGATCGACCTGGCTGACCTTCGGCAACACCCCGACGCCTACAAGGACGCCGCCGGGAAGAAGCGCATCAAGGTGGACATCGATGCGTTCCTCGCGCTGGACGAGGAGCGGCGCTCTCTCTTGAAAGAGGTGGAAGAGATGCGCGCCAAGAAGAACGCCGTGAGCGGTAAAGTGCCGACGATGAAAGGGGACGAGAAGAAGAAAACGATTAAGGAGATGAAGGAGCTGGACGTGACGCTCAAGGAGCAGGAGGAGCAATTGAAGAACGTCGAAGCGCAGTGGAACAACCTGCAACTCCAGCTCCCCGTGATCCCGCTCCCGCAGGTTCCCGTGGGGAAGGATGAATCGGAGAATGTGGAGGCGCACAAGTGGGGCGACCCGGCGGCGGCACTCAAGGTAAAGAATCCCAAGGACCATGTGACGCTGGGCGAAGAGTTGGACATACTGGATATTCCCCGCGGCGCAAAAGTGGCCGGTGCGCGCAGTTATTACCTCAAGGGGGACGGCGCGCGGCTGGAGATGGCCGTACTGCAGTTCACCTTGGACCACTTGCGGAAGAAAGGGTGGACACAGTTCACGCCCCCTTACTTGGCAACCTACGAGTGCTTCATGGGGACGGGATTCTTTCCGGGCGCCGACCAATCGAACATTTACGCGGTGGGCGAGCAAGCGGAGAAAGGTGCTGCCATAACGCCGGACAACCTCTACCTCATCGGCACATCGGAAGTGACGGTGGCCAGCTACCACATGGGGGAGACGCTGGAAGCGGAGAAGCTCCCCAAGCGCTACGCGGGATTCTCCCCGTGCTTCCGCAGGGAAGCCGGCACGTACGGCAAGGACACCAAAGGCCTCTACCGCATCCACCAGTTCCAGAAGATCGAGCAAGTCGTTCTCTGCGAGGCGGATGTGGAGAAGGGGATGAAGATGTTCGAGGAGATCCGCACGAACGCGGAGGAAGTGCTTCAGGCGCTCAAACTTCCCTACCGCATCCTCTCCATCTGCACGGGCGACCTGGGGAAGGGGAAGCTCTTCCAGCAGGATATCGAGACGTGGATGCCGAGCAGAAAATCGTACGGCGAAACGCACAGCTGTTCCTACTTGGGAGATTTCCAAGCGCGCCGCCTGAACATCAAATACATTGATGGCGATGGGAAGAAGAAGTTCGTCCACACCCTCAACAACACCTGCATCGCATCCCCGCGCATCCTGATCCCCCTCCTCGAGATCTACCAGAATGAGGATGGATCGGTGACGGTTCCGGAGGTTCTGCGACCGTATATGGGGGGGCAAGAAAGGATAGAGAAGAGGTGAATGTTTTCTGTTCTTGTGAAACCCTCATCCTAACCTTCTCCCTGGGAGGGAGAAGGGATGTATGTGTTTTCTGTGTACCATCACATGTATCCATTTTTTGCCTGTCACTTGCGCCAAACAAGATGTCACCTCATTTCACATGACCATCAGAGGGCATCCGTTGTTCCATTCTTGGATACTGGAGCCATGCAACAACACCACTACCTCATCGCCGACGACGTGGATGAAGTGAAAATCGGACGCATCCGCTCCTCCATCGAATGTGCCGACCCCATGGCGGAAATCCACATCGCACGCTCCGTGCGGGAAGCCCTGGCGCTCACGGATGCCGTGGAATTCGATGCCGCCGCCATCGACTTCGATTTCCTCGGCGAGGCAGAGAACGGCGCAGACATCATCCGGACGCTGAGGGGAAAAAATGCGCAAGCGGCGATCGCGCTGGTGACCGCGCGGGACGAGGAAGCCTACGAAGAGGCGAGCGCCCGTGCGTTGGATGCCGGGGCGAACGCAACCTTCACCTCCGCAACCTCCTTCGAGAGCGAACTCCAAACCACCCTCGCAGCCTGAACAATGCAGCGGAAAGGATGCTATGCTTGCTCCCTCGATGAAAATCCTCTTCACCAGATTCCCCTTCGAAAGCCGCCTGAACGGTGGTGCGGAACGGCAGGTGATCACCCTGATGGAAGGCCTCATTGCACGCAATAATGCCGCGGCGTTCGCCGGGAGCTGCAAGGCGCTCCTCACGCTGTGCCGAGAGAGAGGCATCCCTTCCACGGAGCTCATGATCGGACCGCCGCCGGTAACCAAGTGGGACGCCGTGAGCTTCGCGTGGCGCCGCAAGAGCATGCAGCGCACACTCCTCTCCCTCCTGGAAAATTTCCATGATCTCGATGCTGTGGTGATGCTGAGCTTGAGCGAAAAACTCCTCCTCACGGAAGAAGCGGCAAAGAAGGGGATACGCGTTCTATGGATCGAGCACGATCCCGTGGGACGGTGGCTCACGGCCAACCCGTGGCTCCCACTGCTCAAGCGGATGAGCCGACACGCGACGATCGTGACGGTATCGGAGATGAGCAGGGGGGTGTACCTCACGATGGGATTCGATCCGCAGCGCGTGGTGGCGATCCCGAACGGGATTGATTTGAAGAGATTTGAAAGGGAACAAACAACTACAAACAACACACATTCCCCTCTCCCGCCTGCCCACCGAAGCCTTGGCGAAGGTGGGAAGGGGGAGGGGCTAGGGGAGGGGGGAAGAGTGGAACATACAGACAAGGCGCTGCGCATCGGCACCATCGCCCGCCTCGACCGCGAAAAAGGCCTCGACCTCCTCATCACTGCCATACGAGATCTCCCGAACGTCTCCCTCACCATTGTCGGACAGGGAAAGGAACAGCAACACCTTCAAACACTCATTGGGGGGACTCCGTGCGCCATGGGGGGCCCGCCCGTACCGAACGGGTACGTTCGGGCGGGTGAAGGGGAAGGCCCTGCTTCGAAAAGCTTGCCGACGAGTCAGCCCCGAAACCTTGCAGGGGCTGACGAGGAGGCACGGGGCTGGGCGGAGGGGCTTTGGCGCGCGGTGCGCTTTCTTTTGCTTCTTTTCTTTGTCGGGCTGACAAAGAAAAGAAGGGAGCGGCACAAGAGGCAATCGCAGAACGAGACACAGCGAATCCAAATCTTCCCCAATGTCGAGAATCTCGCCTCCTTCTACCGCTCCCTCTCCCTCTTCGTCCTCCCCTCGCGCACCAACGACCCCTTCGGTCTGGTGGCGGCGGAAGCAATGAGCCTGGGCGTTCCGGTGGTGGTGACCGACGCGTGCGGCATCGCTTCCTCCCTTACCAATGGAGAGAACGCCGTCATCGTCCAAGCGGGTGACGTGCGGGCGCTGCGGCAGGGGATCACATCACTTCTTGATCCGGAGAAACGGAAAATGATCGCCGAAAAAGGAAAAACCTTTGCGACAAGTGAATTTTCTGTTCATAGAATGGTGGAACGGTACGAAAATCTCTTGCGGTGACATTTTGAGCTAGCCAAAGCCAAGCAACCCCAGCCCAATCTCTCTTCTTCGACGTATACTCCTCCTCCCGCTATGCGTCGTTCCCTCCTCATTCCTGCGGCATTGGTGCTGCTCGCGCTCTTCCACGGCGCACGAGAGCGGGTCTTCGACCCGCAGATGCGCGAAAGCGCCGCCCTCAGGGAAGAATCCTTCGCGAACCCCGTTGATGCGCTGAGCGTGAGCGGTGACCGTATCGCGGCGGAGGTGAGCGGGTTCGATGGAAAGGAATGGACGGCGTGGGAGACCCTGCAACGGGATGACGAGCAGGATCCGCTCTCTCGGGAATCGAACCTGGTGGTGTTCCCCGCACCCGTCTCCAAGGTCCGCCTGCGCGGGAACACGAATGTGGAATTCCATCCCATCAGCGTCTCGCACGAGCCTTCCCACTACACCGTGGCGGCAAGGGCGAACGTGGCGGAGCCCAGGGTTCTCTCCCGCGAGAACTGGGGCGCGGACGAATCCCTCCTCTACGATGCCCAACCCGTCGCCACTCCTTCCAACGGGAACTCGGACAGCCGCGAAGCGGACAACGGCAACGGCTCCTCGGCCGCCGTCTCCAACCGCGTACGCGATTGCCAGGATGCGCAGCGGCTGTACCCGGAGGAGTTCCGCATCGCGGAGCGCGTAACCAAGGACGGCGCCGGCCGCACGTTCCTGTGGCCGCAGGAGTATTCGCCCTCCGTGCGGTTGATCGTGGTGCACCACACCGCGGGAGCCGTGGGTCCGGATAGCAGGCCGGCCGTGGAGCGGATGCGCGCCATCTACACGTACCATGCCAAGAACCGCGGCTGGGGGGACATCGGGTACCACTACGTGATTGACGAAGCCGGGCAGATCTACCAGGGGCGCGCGGGAGGGGAAGCGGTGATCGGCGGGCACGCCTACTGCAACAACATCAACACTGTGAGCATTGCGCTCATGGGGAATTTTGACGTGGAGCAGCCGCGCCAAGCCCAGGTCCAGAGCCTGCAATGGCTGGCGGATTCGCTGGCGCGCCAGTACGACATCGATCTCAACCGTAACGTGATGTTCCACGGAAAAACCCTCCCCGGCATCACGGGCCACCGCGACCTCCTCGCCACCAGTTGCCCGGGGTACTACCTCAACGGGACCATGGACCAGGTGCGCCTGCACGTGCGTACCGGTGACCTGGAAGCAGCCGTCCGTTTCCCCTCGCCCCCCTCATCGGCTTCGCGCAGTTCCACGCCGTCGTTCACCAAGAAGGCGACTCCCGTGGCCGGACTTACAGCCATGGGAAACACCACCGTTACGGGACGGCCGGGAGGTGAGATCGTGGTGGCCTTGCGCTACCAGGCGGGGGCAAAGCCCGTCCGCAGGGGAGCGAACCTGGGCGCCATCAAGCGGTCCTCCCCGAGCATCGGCGTATGGGTGGCCAAAGGGGAGAGCTACGTGCGTGCGCGCACCGGCCTGCTCGCCCCCGACGCCATCGGCTCCAACCAAACCGCCATCATCCGCGTCAAGATCCAAATCCCCCGCGACCGCGGCGTGCACTCCCTCAAGATCGGGAATGTGTCCTACGCCATCACCACGGAAGGGCGGCGCTTGCCGGCCGCGACGCGCGGGAACACGGCTCCGCAGCAGACCTCGACAACGCGCACGGGGCCCGTCCGCCCCACGCGCTCCAGCAGCAGTTCCGTGGTGGGGACCGATTATCCCGTGCCACAACAACCACAAACACAAACACCCCCCTCTCCCCTCGGGGGAGGAGCCGGGGGTGGGGGTGACTTCATCCGCATCCGTTTGACCGACAAGCGCGAGACCCCCTTGGACACCATGACCGTGGAGTTCCCGGGCGTGGGCCTCGTGAACGGCGCCTCCGTGAACGGCGGCGTAATCACGCTCACGAAGAACGGGGAGAGCTGCACTGCTTCCCGCTACGGCTCAGCTATCACCTCGGGCGTGGTGCGCCTGGACCTGCAAGGCGGCATCCACACCGTGACGAGCATGGCCAAGGCGCAGAACCGCTACCGCGGCGTGCTGGAGTGCCGCGTGGTGGACGGCACCCTCACCTTGATCAACGAGCTGCCGCTGGAGGACTACATGGCGGGGCTTTCGGAGGAGCCGGATACCGAACCCTACGAGAAGCAGAAAGCTTTCGCCGTCGCCGCGCGCACGTACGCCGCGTACTACATGGATGCCGCGCACCGCAAATTCCCCGGCAAACCCTTCGACGGGTCGGATAGCCCCGCGGAGTTCCAGGTGTACGGCGGCGTCGTGTTCGAGCAGGCCAACCCGCGCTGGGTGCAGGCCGTGCACGAGACCAAGGGGGACGTGCTCATGAAGAACGGCCAGGTGCTCCGCGCGCCGTACTTCTCCTCGGATGACGGCAGGACGCGCTCCCCCGCCGAGGCGGGATGGGCGAGCTTCCCTTTCCCGGAAGTCTTCGCCGGCAAACCCGATCCCTGGTGCAGCGGCATGGAGAACCGCGGCCATGGCGTGGGGATGTCCGGCTGCGGGGCGAGGGGACAAGCGTATGAGGGAAAGAAGTATCTGGAGATTTTGGAGTATTACTATCCGAGTACCACCATAACGAGTATTGCGTATTAAATAGTACGTATTACGTATGAAGTATTACGTATTACGTATGGAAAAATGCGGACTACTCGCATACGTAATACGTACTACGAGATACGATCCCCCACATCCTTCCTCAACTCTTTCAATCCACCCCTGAGCTTCTTCTCCTTCAGCATCTTCTCCTTCGCCTTCTTCGACCTCCGCGCCTTCTGCTTCCGAATTTTGTAGATTTCCTGCTGCAGCGCCGATTCCTTCCCCTTCACCTTCTCCTCCAGCTTGAGGATGAGGAGCTTCCACGCATCGATGCGGTTCAAGTGCTGTTCGCGGAACCGCTGGCTCCGCACCACGATGCCGGACGGATGATGGACCAGCTGCACGGTGCTCTCGGTCTTGTTCACTTTCTGGCCGCCGTGCCCTGAGCCGCGTATGAAGTTCTCCTCCACATCCTCGGGACGGATGTTGAGCTCACGCACTTTCTGTTGGTAGTCCGATGGAAGTTCGATGGAGGAGGGCATACGTTGGAAGGATAGCAGCATTATTCATCCCGTCATCGCGCGGGAATGATCATCCTGCAAATTGTTCGTGTTCGTTGAGGATTGCTTGCACTGTTTTCCGCCTATCCTGCCACCAGGCAAGGAGCGGGGAGGATTCGTTGAGCGATGCCTTCGTTGCCAGAAGCGCACTATCGATCACTTTCATCTCTTTTCGCAGCGCCATCATCAGCACATCTCTCGCCAGGCCGCTCGGATCGCTTTCGTATACCTTCTGTGCCTCCGTCGAACGCTCCGTCGCGCTCGTCACTTTCTCCTCCTCTTTTGTTTCGTCTTGTGTCTCCTCTTCCTGCTCCGGCACGGTACCGCCCAGCCTCTTGATATGCGCCCCAACCTCTGCCCTGAGAGCCTCGTAATCTTGCGGTCCCATGAGCGCAACTATTCCCACCGTTATCTTCTGTAAGGGCAGCCGAAGCATTCCGCTTTCCTCAACCTTTTGAATTTCTTCGGGTGACAAACCTTGCATGAGGTGTTGAGCCTCTTTGGCGGACATCACTTCCCAGGAACTGATCAACCCAGTCATATCAGTGGGATTGATCTTCCCCTGTTGGTACTTATCAATATCTTCGTAAGCTTTGGAGTACCCCTGAATAAGTTCCCGTTTTTCGGCCTCTGTGAGCTCATGGAGGACGGGTGTCTGCTGCTCCGGTGTTGCTTCCGCAGAGACATCGGGAGATACCGCAGCCTCTGTGTTCTTCTCTCCCCACAACCCATTCCACCACGTCCCCAACTTCTCCAGGAACGTCGCCAGTGATTCCCCAATGCCCTTCGATGGAGCTTCGGCGATACCTTGTTCCTTCATCTGTTGGAATTCATCCAGCATCGCTGCTGGGCTCGCGCTCTCGGGACGGGAGGGACGATCCGTCGGCATTCCTTCGCCCGGAGGAGCTGCGAAATGTTCCTTGGCCGGCGCTTGTTCCGGCGCCGGTTGCGGCTCCGGCATCACCACCTGCGCGGGATAATCCGCCGCCCGAACCACGAGATGGATAAAGCGCCGCGTTTCATGCGGGGTGCGCGGCGCCGCTTGATTGAGCATGGAATCGGGGACACCCGCCCGGCGGGCGGCGTCCCGCACCTGCGCATCGAGCGCATGGATCTCCTCCCAATCCCCGGCGGTCCAGCGGGACTTGGTTTCCAACCCGCGCAGTCTGCCGATGGGCATGGAGGGCGCCACGAGCCGCGCGATGGTGCGGAGCGTGCGTTCCGGCGTGGAGTAATCGGGAGACCCGTCGGGACCCACGGGGGCGCCGGGACCCGTGCGGGGAGGGGATTTTTCGCGTAAGGGGATCTCAGCCACGCGATGCGGGGGCGCCTCGGTGGAAACGAGCCTCCAGTTGCCGCCGCCTTCGTACGTCTGGATGTAACGGAACCCGTCTTTGGCCCCCGGATGTGACTCCTTCTCGAACCGCGTGCGCGTCTGCCCCACGCGATAACCGAATGCGTCGGGGACGGCGGAGACCGGCACGGGTTGCGCATCGGCCGCCGCCATCACCGGAGCCGCGACAACGTCCGAAGCCGCCGGTATGGCAACCGCCTCGGGTGGAGCGGATAGCGGGGACGGGGGAACATCGAAGGCGGAATGCGCAGCCTCCGGCAAGGGGGCCGTTGCAGGCTGCGGCGGCGTGATGCCGCACTGTTCCTCATACTTCGCCAACATCACATCAACCCGGTCGAGGATCGCTTGCTCCCTTGCACGATACTCTTCGAGTGTCGCCCACACCGCGCCGGAACCGTCGGGAACAACGGATGCCTCAAGGTCCCGCGTGTCGCTCTTATACGCGTCGCTGCTCGCCTCGTACGCCGCTTTCAGTTCACGCGCGAGGTCGTACCTCTGCAGCAGTTCCTTTGCGATGGGATGCAACTCTTCTTTCTTCTCGCGGGCAACGAGGAGGGTGTGTATCACGTGATCCGGATCTTTTTGAAAACGCGGCTCCGCCTGCAGGAGTTCCTCCTTCTTCCCTCGGATTTGCTGCTTGAGCGTCTCCGTGATCGCCCTGCGCCTCGCATCCAGCGCCGCCGCCCTCCGTTGCACCTCCCCCTGCGGAAGTCTCGCCTTTTTCTCCTTGCCCTCGGCCTTCTCCGGTTTCACGGACGTCTCCGGAGCAGCCGGTTTGTGCGGGATTTCAGGAGACATGGGGGGGAGGGGAAAGCTGCGCTTCCATGTTTTTCATCTCTTGTTCGCGTTCCGCATGCTCCTCCCCCTCGCGCCCCAGCCGGGCCATCGCATGTTCCACGCGCACCACCACCCGTTCCGCATGCTCCAAAAAATCCCCGCGCTCCTCCTCCGTTTGCCGCAATTCCCTGTCCATCTCCTGCAGATGCCGCAGGAACTCCAGGCGGTCCGCATCGGAGAGGACTTTGGCCACCGCAAGCGAACGCTGCCGCTGCGCATCGGGGACAAAGAGGCACTCCAGCAAGCCCGTGGAGAATTGCGTAAAATCCATGTGTGTGTTCTATTTAATTATACAATATTTTAAGGTTTTTCTCAACTCGTACCTTTGGGCTTCCTGATGCGCTTTTCTTCTAGCCCATTCTCAAAATTCCTGCTTCCCGGGAATAGAGAAGAATTGTGCTGTTTCAGAAGGGCGCTGGAAGGCTCCGATGAAACCGAAGGGAGCGGCATGCTGCCCATCGGTTTCCTCGGTTTCTTCGGTTTCTTCGGTTTCCTCGGTTTCCTCGGTCACTTCACCGCCTTCAACAACTTCTCCACCCTGTCACACACCTCCCACTTCACGCCCAGGTCTTCCCTCCCCATGTGACCGTACGTGGCGAGCTTGCGGTACTGCGGCTTGAGGAGGTCGAGGTCGCGGATGATGGCCGCGGGGCGCAGGTCGAACACTTGGCCGATGGCCTTCTCCAGCTTGCGGTCGCTGACCTTCCCTGTACCGAAAGTTTCGACGTGGATGGAGACCGGCGCCGCGATGCCGATGGCGTACGCCACCTGCACTTCGCACTTGCGCGCCAGCTTGGCCTTGACCACGTGCTTCGCGATCCAGCGCGCCGCGTAGGCGGCGGAGCGATCCACCTTGCTCGGATCCTTGCCGGAGAAGGCGCCTCCCCCGTGCCGGCTGTACCCGCCGTAGGTGTCCACGATGATCTTGCGTCCCGTGAGCCCGCAGTCCCCGGGGGGGCCGCCGATGACGAAGCGGCCCGTGGGGTTGATGTGAACCTTGGTCTTCTTGTCCATCAGGTCGCCGCACACGGGCTCAATGACGTGCTTGCGGATGTCCTTGCAGATCTGCTTGTGGCTCACGTCCTCCGCATGTTGGGTGGAGACCACGATGCACTCGATCCTCTCGGGGCGGCCGTCATCGCCGTACTGGACCGTGACCTGGCTCTTGCCGTCCGGGCGCAGATACTTCAAACCGTTGCGCTTGCGGACTTGCGCCAGCTTCTTGGTGAGCTTGTGCGCGAGCGAGATGGGCAGCGGCATGAGCTCCTTCGTCTCGTCGCACGCGAACCCGAACATCAGGCCTTGGTCGCCCGCGCCCTGCTCATGCTCCTTGTTCTTGTCGCAGTCCACGCCCATCTGGATGTCCGAGCTCTGCTCGCCCACGGAGACGATGACGGCGCACGCCTTGTGGTCGAAACCGTAGACGGCGTCGTCGTAGCCGATCTCCTCGATGGTCTTGCGCGCGATTTCCGCGATGGGAATGTACCCCTTGGTGCGCATCTCGCCCGCCACGACCACGAGGCCGGTGGTGGCAAGGCACTCGCACGCCACGTGCGCCTGGGGGTCCTTGCGGATGGCGTCGTCCAGGATGGCGTCGCTGATCTGGTCGCAGAGCTTGTCCGGGTGACCCTCGGTCACCGATTCCGACGTAATGTAGTGAGACATACAATGATGGAGAAAGAAAACAGGAAGCGAAGGGTAACCGCGCAACATGTTGCGCGGACGCGGCCGCAGGCCGCGAGAAGGAAGAGAAACAGGTCTGAAGGTAGGAGGCAAAGGCCGACGTAACCTGTTGCGCAGTCGCGGCCGAAGGCCGCAGAAAGGGAAAGAACAAGGACCAGACACCGCTTACAGAACCCGCCTCCCCGTGGAAGAGGAAGCGTAGAGCTGATGCTATCTTCCCCCTTCCGGGGCTGGAGTTGCCACCTTTTTCACGCTGTGAACGGTTGGCGGATGCGTCAACGGGCCAGTTCCCTCTGCATCTCTCTGGATAGGCGGTGATGTAAGAGGATCCTAGCATCATTTTTTGGGGGTGCAAGGGGCGGTTGTCACCCTCTTTTCGGCTAAGGGAAAAGGCAGCGAACGGCTGCATTCCTACGTTCTTGACCGCCTCCGCATCCAAGAGAACAATGCCCTCCTATGCCCAACACCCCTCGTTCATCCCACGAAGAAGATATCCTGGCAGCCATTGCACTGGGCAGCGACGACCTCGATTGCCCGGATTTTCCGCTGTTCGCCCTGGATTCCGGTATCGATGGACAGCAAATCACGGACGGCATGACGATCGATTATCACCTTCACCTTGTCAGTGAACGCTTGCAAGAATTGTCGGATCCGCATGCCACCCTGCAGCAAGCGGACCTTGCGTACATGGATGAGCATATCCGCGTGCTGCAGAACGAGCTGGCGAAGGATGGGAAGATTCTTTTAAGCGGTCCATGTGAGCAAGTGGGATCGCCGGATCAAAAACAACGCCTTCGGGCTATTCTTGATCGTCGCGATGTGATCGCAGAACAGCTGGAGCGCTGCCTCCATTGCCCGCATCGGGAAGGCCATCAGGAATGACATCAGCGGAACGAAAGTTCGAACGTATTGCCGCTCCTCTTTCCGTCCTTCTTCCTTAGGCCTTCGTGCTTCGTGCTCTACAATGGGGGAGCATGCTCGCCGTCACGCATCCCTTCTCCCTCATCCTCTTCGGCGCCTCGGGGAACCTGGCCAAGCTCAAGCTGTACCCCTCGCTCTTCACGCTCGCGCTGCGCAAGAGGCTGCCGAAGGAATACGCGATCGTGGGGTACGCGCGGACGGCGATGGAGAGCGCCTCCTTCCGGACGATGGTAGGGGAATCCATCGTGCGCGACATGCCGGAGGTGAAGGAGGAAGCCGTGCGGGAGTTCCTCACCCACTGCCACTACGTCGCGGGGCAGTACGACGGCGAGGAGGATATGCGGAAGCTCCGGGGAACGCTCACGGAATTGGAGGAGGGTTGGCAAGCCCCCGTGCGCCTTGCGTACCTCTCTGTACCGCCGCAGGTGATTCCCGCCATCGCCCGAAACCTGTGCGCCGCGGAAATTCCCACGCCGGGGAAGTTCCGCTGCATCGTGGAGAAGCCTGTGGGGCATGACCGCGAGAGCTTTGAGGAAATCGAGAAGCTCCTCACCCGCTGCTTCCCGGCCGATGACGTGTACTTCCTGGACCACTACCTGGGGAAGGAGGCCGTGCGCAACATCTACTACCTGCGCTACGCCAACCCCCTCCTCGAGCGCCTCTTCAAGAACATGCTCATCAAGTTCGTGGAGGTGACGGCGTCGGAGACGCTGGGCATCGAAGGGCGTGCGGGATACTTCGAACACACGGGCGCCTTTCGCGATATGTTCCAAAGCCACCTGCTGGAGATGTGCTCGCTCCTCACCATGTCGCTGCACGAGAGCGACGCGGAGATCCCTTCCGTCCGCCTCCAAGCGCTGCGGGAGCTGTACCTCCCACCCGCGAAGAAGCTGGAGGACATCGCGCTGCAGGGGCAGTACGCGGCGGGATCCATCGGCGAAGAGCGCGCCAAAGGGTACCGGGAGGAGGAAGGGGCGGACCCGCAATCCCGCACGAACACGTACGCGGCGGTCAAGCTCCTCAGCCGCGATCCGCGCTGGCAGGGAGTGCCGTTCTACGTGCGCTCGGGGAAGAGGCTCCGCAAGAAGGAGACGCGCATCTCCCTGGTGTTCCGGGGGCATCAGGAGTCGGGGGAGGGCGGACGGCCCCGCGGGGACCGCGCCGCGCCGCGGGGGGAGGCGCCCAACCGCTTGGACATCATCGCGCAGGGGGAGGCGGGCATGCGCATCCACCTGCAGACCAAGGTGGGCGGCTCCGACGTGAGCTTCCGTCCACTCGTCTTGACGGACCCTCTCGTGTGCACGGGCGATTGCCTCCCCGAGTACGGCCTCCTCTTGCTGGAAGCCATCAACGGCATCAAGACCTGGTTCCTCTCGCCGGAGGAGATCCGCGCCGCCTGGCAGCTCACCGATCCTCTGCAATCACATTTTGACCATCCGGACACGCCGCTGTACTTCTACCCTGCCGGTTCCCACGGCCCCGTGGAAGCGGATGCGTGGATAGGGAAGGATGGGGTGGGGTGGCTGTGAAAGGCTCGGCGTTTTTTCCGTGTATCGATCCTTTGGGAAGGATGCCGTGATTCCGACGATGCCGAGAAAATGCGGCTTTTCTTCGCTCTACGCTCCTGGAAAACATTCCTCGGAATCCTCGGCAACGTCGGAATCCTCCCACCCTATCCCATCAGTGACATCCGGGTTTCCCCGTGCTACCATCCTCCGTCCCTATGCAATGCGAACTCCTGGAAGCAGAGACGCACGACAAGTTCGTCAAGCAGGCCGCCGATGTGCTGGAAAAGCAGATCGGAAGCGTGCTCGCCAAGGCGGGCCGCTGTGTCATGGGCCTCTCCGGAGGGAAGACGCCCCTCCCCGTGTACGCCGCCCTCGCGGAGCGCCCGCTGGAATGGCAGAACGTGTGGGTGTTCTTGGTGGATGAGCGGTACGTCTCCCCCGACCGCGAGGAGAGCAATCGGCGCGCCATCGAGGAATCGCTCCTCAAGAAGGTGGGGCACCCCACGGAGCAATTCCTGGCGCCCGACACGTGGAAGGCGCTCCCGGAGTGCGTGAACGGGTACGAGAACGCGCTCAAGGAGCTCTTCGCCAAAGGCCAGCCCGACATCATCACACTGGGGATGGGGGAGGACGGCCACATCGCTTCGCTCTTCCCGCCGCTTCCGCCGGAAGCCTTCGAACCCTCGCGGCTCGCCATCGCCACGCACAACGGGAACGACGCCGTCCCCGACCGCATCAGCGTGACCATCCCCGTGCTCACGAGCGCGGCCATGCCCCTCTTCCTGTTGGAGGGAAGATTGAAGAAGCGCACGTGGGCCAAGGTGCTGGAGAGCGGCCTGAACACGCGCGAATGGCCGGCGCACGCCGTAATGGCCACGGAGAGGGCGGTGGTGGTTGCGGGGTGGGCCTCGGCAGAGGAAGGAACATGACACTCATCGTTCCCTCCGCCCACGCGCGTTGATGCCTTTAGTATGCTGCGTGACGCGGCCGCCTTCCACGCATACCAGATCAACACGATACCCGCCCTGGTAATCCTCCTGCGCCACCCACCGCCGCGCCGCGCGAAGCATGTTTTGGCGCTTGCGATAATGCGCCCCGAGCCGCGCGGGGAATACGTCACTCGGCTCCCGGCGCGTCTTCACCTCCACGAAGACGAGGACATCATCCACCGGTTCTCGGGCAATGAGATCAATCTCATCCCTGCGCCCCACACGGACATTCCGGGCTTGGATGTCCCAGCCGAGACAGTGGAGGTGGTGTTCCACAATGTCTTCGCCCTCGCGCCCGAGGAGGAGGTGGGAGGCCGATGAAGGAGGGGAAGAAGGTTCCATACGAGAGGGAATCCGAAGAAACCAAGGAAACCGAAGGCTTACGTAACAAGAGAAGATCGGAGACGGGTGAGGAGAAAACTCACACGTTGAATATGATTATCTTCTGCCGTGAATTGTTCCGGGGATAGGTAGCACAAGTCACGTGCAAGCCTGCATTGATAATGGAGCTCCTCAAGCGAGCAATGGGAAGTTTCGTAATAATGCGCTTTCTCTTTCCATGATCGCTTGCCATTCCCTTCGGCGATATTCATTGGAACGCTATAGCTCGACCGTCGCATCTGACTGGTGAGACCGAACCGCTCGTCCGGAGGAAATGATTTCGTGCATTTGTAGATAGAAAGACAGAGTTTATGTGCTTCCTGCCAAGCGATGATGTTCTCAAAGGGGCGCTTGTGACTCATGCCATAACCCTATTCCCCTTCGGTTTCTTCGGATGCCTCGGTTTCTTCGGTTTCTTTGACCCCTTCTGAATATAGCCCTTCCCCAAGCCATCAAAGACGTTCTACATCCCCATGGAACGCATGGCATGCGATGAAAGTTACATCCTAAAGGTGTACGTTCGTCTACCTCTTTTCACTTGCCAGAAGATAGGTGGACGAAAGTACACTGCACGGCAGCAGCCTCCTGTACTCCCACTGCATATGCTCACCTCCCTCACGTCCTTCGCCAACGTCGGTCTCCATTGCGGACGCATCACCGTGGAAGTGGGAGTGGCACGCGGCGAGGACTCCTGCTTCTTCATTGTGGGTCTGGGGGATACCGCGGTACAGGAGAGCAAGCAGAGGGTACGCATGGCCTTGCGCTCCAGCGGCGAGCGGATTCCCGGCGGCTGCGTGATCTCCGTGAACCTTGCGCCCGGCGACCTGCGCAAGATCGGCCCGCGCTACGATCTCCCCATCGCCATCGGTCTTCTCCTTTCCCTCGAACTGCTCTCCCTCGACGAAGAACGCCTGCGGACGATGGCCTTCCTGGGAGAACTGGCCTTCGACGGAAGCCTGCGGCATGTTTCGGGCGTGTTGCCGGCGGCCATCGCCTGCCGCAAGCGCGGCATACGCACGCTCGTGGTGCCGTCCGTGAACGCGCCGGAAGCGGCTCTCATTCCCGACATTGAAGTGATTGGGGCGAAGAGTCTCCCTGAGCTCCTCGCAATCCTGAAAGGGGAACAAGATCCCCCGCGCGTGGATCCGCCGGCAAGCGGCGCCCGTACCGGGAAACAAGAGGAGAACGCCATTGATTTTCGGGATATCCGCGGGCAGGAACAGGCGAAACGCGCTATGGAGATTGCCGCAGCGGGAGGCCATAATATCCTGCTCTGCGGTGCGCCGGGCTCGGGCAAGACGCTCCTCGCCCGCGCCTTCCGGGGCATTTTGCCGCCGCTCTCACAGGAGGAATCCATCGAAGTGATGCAAATCTATTCGGTGGCGAACCTTCTTCCCCAGGGTTCTCCGCTTCTCACTTGCCGTCCTTTTCGCACGGTCCACCATACCGCCAGCGGTGTGAGCATTGTGGGGGGAGGGCAAATACCGAAGCCGGGTGAAATCTCGCTGGCCCACCGCGGCGTGCTCTTTTTGGATGAACTCGCGGAATTCCCCGCGCAGGTGCTGGAGGTGCTTCGCCAGCCCCTCGAAGACCGCACCATTACCATCACCCGCGCACAGGGAAGCGTCACATTCCCGGCAGACTTCATTATGGTGGCAGCCATGAATCCGCCGGAGAGCGGCGGCGGCAGTGCCCTCAAGATCCAGCGCCGCATTTCCGTCCCACTCCTCGACCGCATCGACCTCAAGATCGACGTGCGTGCCGTGCCTATTGAAGACTTGGGGAAGCGAGCATCGCAGAATGGCAGAAGCTCCGGCGAGATATGTGCATGTGTCGCGGCGGCCCGGGAGCGGCAGCGCGTGCGGTTCAAGGGGCTCTCCATTTCCACGAATAAGGAGATGAGCGTGCGGCACATTGATGAGTTGTGCCCGCTGGACGCCCCGTCGCAGAAGCTGCTCAACCAAGCGACCCAGCGCCTGGGCCTCTCCGCGCGCGCCTACCACCGCACCATCAAGGTGGCCCGCACCATTGCGGACTTGGCGGGAGAGAGGGATATCGCTGCGCCCCATGTGGCAGAGGCTTTGCAGTACAGACAAGCGAATGACTCCTAGAATTTGGTCATTGGATATTGGTTCTTGGTCATTTACAATCCCTTCGATGCACTTCGCCGACTCCCTCACGCGCGCCACGAAGGAGAAATCCCCCGTGTGCGTCGGTCTCGACCCGCAATTGGCCAAGCTCCCCGCGAGCCTCCCCAAGACGCCCGAGGGCGTGCTCGCGTTCTGCAAGGGTATTGTGGACGCCACGAAGGACGTGGCTGCGGCGGTGAAGCCGCAGATGGCGTACTTCGAAGTGCTCGGCTGGCAGGGGATGAAGGTGTTCTGGGAGACGTGCGCGTACGCCAAGGGGCAGGGGATGGTGGTCATCGCGGACGGCAAGCGGAACGACATCGGCTCCACGTGCGAGGCGTACGCGGATGCGTACCTCAGCGCGGGCTCACCCATCGACGCCCTCACGGTGACACCCTTCATGGGATCCGATGGAATCAACCCGTTCATCAAGCGATGCACCGAAAACGAAAAAGGGATTTTCGTGCAGGTGAAGAACAGCAACCCAAGCTCCGGGGAAATTCAGGATCTACCCGTAGGAGACGAAGTGGTTCACGAGCATATCGCTCAACTTGTAGAAAGTTGGGGGATGCGCCACTTGGGAAAAGAGACGAACCTCTCATGTGTAGGCGCCGTTGTCGGAGCGACTTATCCCGAAGAAGTGAAATACCTCCGCACCCTCATGCCGCATATCCCTTTCTTGATTCCGGGATATGGTGCCCAAGGCGGGGGAGCAGCGGACGTGCTTCATGGCTTCGTGCCAGACGGCACGGGAGCCATCGTCAATGCAGCCCGCTCCATCATCTTCGCTTCGAACAAGGACGACTGGCGGGAGGCGGCGAAAGCCTCAGCGGAAAAGATGGCGGGGGAGATTGGCGGTGCACTGCGTAAGTGAAACTAAGGGTTCTCGTGAGAGATGCCGAGGTTTCCGAGGATTCCGACGAGTGTTGTGAAACACTCCGAACATGGATGAAGCGATGTTCCTCGGAATCCTCGGACTCATCGGAATCATCAGCTTTACCCCTGCCACTTCGTCCCCGTCGCAATGGGGGTGCCGAGCTCCGTCCACGTGAAGCGTCCCACGCTGTCGGTCCAATGGATGGAGCCGCCTTCGCCTACGGTGCCCGATTTCTGGAGTTGCACCTGGAGGAAGGGATACTGCGCGCCCTGGTCCACCGCCACGTCGCCGAAGAGCCGCAGGGAACGCGGGGTTGCGCTCAGGGTCCCCATTTCCGCGGGTAGGAGGAGACAGCTCACCGTCCCGTCGGAAACGGAGCAGGGGAGGGTCTCCCCGCCTTCGGCCGCCTGGATCTGCCAATTGGACACGGCGATGGTGGTGCTCTTATTCACCGTGAACTCGATGTTCTGGATGCGAGGGGAGATGGTGGCCACGCCCGAGCCAGCGAACGAGAATTCCGCCAACAGTTGACGGGATCCCACTTGCAGCACGCCTTGCGAGGGGAGCATGTTCATCACCGATGTGACGCGCGCCATGGTGGTCTGGTGCTTGGGGAATGCGAAGGTCTGCGGCGCCGAACCGAAGGAATTGTGGCTCCAGGTCCCCTCCGCCACGATGGTGAACGTATCCACTTGCACCAGCTGCTCGGAAACACCGCCGGAATCCTTCGCCTTGAGGAGCACGCGCACCGCAAGCGTGCGCTCCGTGTTCTTCGGCAGCTCGTACGCCCCGCTCGCCGTGAACGTCCCCGTCCAGGTGAGGTCGTTCTCATCCAAGTAGTCCAGAATGAGCAGCCCCACGCGCACGCCGTCGCGGTCCAGCACCTCCATGCTGCTGATGGAACTGATTTTCGTCTTCAATTTTACCGTCACGCTGCGGATGAGCGCGGGTTCCAGCGTGGAATTGAAGGTTGCGCTCGCGATGGGCTCGCTCCAGCTCCCCACCTGGAGAAAGTGGCTCTTTGCGGGGAGGTCGATGGCGTAACTACTGCTGGAAGAGGAGGAAACGGACGATGCCGAGGATGCCGATGCAACCGATGAGGAAACGGAAGAAGAACTGCTGGAAACGGATGAACCGGACGTCCCGCTGCTCGTGCTCGACGAAGACGTCGCCGACGAGGACGAGAGCGTCTTCCCTTGCTCGGCGGCGCGGTACTGCGCCAGCTCGCCGCGCGCTTCAGCCGCGAATGCGGCCGTGAGGCGCGCCATCTGGCCGCGCGTGAGGGGAGTATCCATGGTGATGCTCACCGGCAACAGCGTGCCGTGTTCTTGCGCGGCGCGGACGAAGGGGGCGTACCACGTGTCGGAGGATTGCGCCGTGAGCGTGTAGCGGAAGAGTTTGCTCAGCATCTTGAGCGCTTCCGCGTAGTTCACGGCGCGCTCGGGATGGAACTTGCCGTCGGGGTTCCCCTGCACGATGCCCGAGGCCTTCGCCCCGCACACGTACGTCGCGAACCACTCCGCCACCGGCACGTCCGGAAAACATCCCCCTTCCCCTTCACCGGTGGAGGTGGGGGCGCTGAGGATGGCGATTTTGAGGAATTCCGCCCGGTTCAACGAGCGCTTCGCGGCAAAGGTGCCGTCCGGGTTCCCTTTCACCACGCCCAAGTTCGTGAGCACGCTGATCGCCACAGCTTCCGGTTTGGAGAACGGCGCATCCGTGTACTGCGTACTCCTGTCCGTATAATCCAACGCGAGGGCGGTGAGGGGGAGCAGGATGGCGGCGGCGATGAAGAACGTGCGGCGCATAACCGGGAGGGGAACGGGATATCCCCCGCTCAGGGGGGTACGAGCAAAGTATTGTACCGCACGCGGACCCAAGGTGAACTTGCGGCGGCGCCAGGGGGTTGTGTGGTTCTCCTCACTCGCTGTGCTCTTCCTGTTCCTTCCTTTTCAATTTGGGCTTCCTTGCCCCTTCCTCATGAGGGATGGTCGATTGCATGCGTCGGGCTGCCGACCCCTTGCGCCGCGCATGGCTTTTGGGGGACCGACGCGCCACCTGCTCCAGGCTCTGGCGCAACCGCAGCAACACATCCTTCATGCGGGTCATCTCCAACTCTTCCGCTTGCACGGCCGGCACTTGCCCCCGCACCTTGTCCATGAGCACCCCCCGCAGCTCCTCCGTGTACCGGTCCCGGTAGTCCTGCGGACGGAACGGGTCGGAGAGGATGCCGATGAACTGCAGCGTCGCCTCCATCTCCTCCCCGTCCGCCGCGCGCTCCGGGGGAAAGCGGAGGTCATCCGTCCCGCGCAACTCCGAATGGAAGCGCAATTGGTATGCCATGAGCGCCCGCCCCTCGGGCATCACCGCCGCCAGGTGTTCCTTCCCGCGCAGCACGAAGGTGGCGAGCGCCGCCTTGCCGGAGCGCCGGAGAGCTTCCCGCAGGAGCGCGTACAGACGCTCCGCCCCCCGTTCCGGTTCCAGGAAGTACGGCTTCTCATAGTACGCGGGACCGATCTCTTCCGCGTCGCAGAAGCCGACGACGGAGAGGGAGCGCGTTTGCACCGCCCGTACGCGCCGGAAATCCTCTTCCTCCAGCACCACGTACTTCCCCCTGCGGTATTGGTAGCCGCGCACCACCTCCCCGAAGGGCACTTCGTGGTCTTCTTCCGCGCAGACGCGAATGCTGCGGACGGGTGAAAGGTCTTTCTGGTGCAGGAGCTCAAAAGTCAGACCGCCCCTCTCTTCCGAGGCGGAGAAGAGTTTGACGGGAATGTTCACGAGGCCGAAGGAGAGGGTGCCGGTCCAGACAGCGCGCATGGGGACGGGAGGGAATATCGAGACACCATCTGTGACGGTCATGGGACACGGAAACTGTCAGGGGACGGCTCCCTTCCATGACAGAAAAAACCCCTGCCCGTCCGAGTCACTTGTCGATTCTTCCTTGCGGAAGGTGTCGAGGTTGAAGACGAGCGATGGGGTTGCAAATACCGTGACGAGAGACCTCCGAAATCCTTACAGGAAGACCTTGTGGAAATATCCGGAAGGATGAGGAATTGCTTTTGGGCTGAAAGAAAGGGGTCTCCGGGGCGTCACCATGACCGTATGGAACGCCGGACGACACTCCTGGTGACGGGCATCGCCATCGCCGTGTATGCGGGCTTGTGGGGGATCCTCACGCTCGCCTTGATATGGTGATGGGAAAGGGGATCGTGTATGGACATTGTCTATACAAACGCATCACACCAAGACCGTCCAGAGGAGGACTGCCAAGAGGATGCGATAGATGCCGAACAGCGTGAAGGAGCGCCGCTGAACGAAACGGAGCAGCCAGAGGATGCTCAGCAGCGCCACGACGAAGGATGTAAGGAACCCCGCCGCGAGGAGGCCGAACTCGCGTCCGGAAAAGGAGGGCGCCGTTTGGAGGAGGTCGAGACCCGCGGCTGCGGCCATGGTGGGAACAGCGAGGAGGAACGAGAACTCCACGATCGTCTTCCGGCGGATGCCCAGGAGCAGCCCGCCCACGATGGTGGCCGCGGCGCGGGAGACGCCGGGGACGAAGGCGAGGGACTGGCAGAGGCCGATAGTGAACGCCTGCCGGAAGGAAATGGCACCCGGGTCCTCCACCGCATTGCCCTTCTCGCGATGGAAGTACTCGAAGAGGATGAGCGCGATGCCTCCGAGGAGGAGCGCCCACAGGACCACGGGGATGCTTTCCATCAGGTTCTGCTTGATGACGCGGTAGAAGAGCGCCCCCAGCACCGCCGTCGGCGCGAAAGCGACGATCACGCGGAGCCACACGTCGAAGCGGCGGAGCAGCGAGCGCGCGTAGAGGACGACCACCGCCAGGATGGCACCGAGCTGGATGGCGATGTCGAAGGTCTTCTGGAATTCGGTCTGTTCCAGGCGGAGGAGGTGGGACGTGAGAATGAGGTGCGCGGTGGAAGAGACGGGGAGGAATTCCGTCACCCCTTCCACGATGCCCAGGACGACTGCATGGAGGAACGTCATGGGAGCATTGTGTCATGCCGTTCCCGGTCGCGCTACCAACGCCGCGGCCACCGCTCCATCAATCCAAGCCGTGAACCGTAGATCCTCGCGATATTTTCGATGCGGCTGACGGGTTCGGGCAACGGAGCGGAGGGCGATGACGCCATGGCCGCCCGGTGAAACTTCTCCAGCAAGACTGCGAGTGCGTCACCGCACCGCGGATCTTGTACCTCCTGTTGTGTGGCGCCTCTCTCTTCTTCCGCCGACTCCCCCCCGAAGAGGGGATGCAGGGCAAGGGTGGACATCCGCGCTATTCTCCTCGTCCTATTTCCGCCGTCAATTGCCTAAAATGCCTCAAATTGACGAACGGGCAGTGAATGGAAATAAATCCGGAAGATAGGGATGCCGACGATTCTTGACATTCCTATACTGTCTACGTTCCTTGTTTTTGTCGGCTCGATCACGACTATCGGAAAGGAGAATGTTCCATGGGTTTGTCACAGGTCCTCTGTGTCCTGTTCCATAGATGGGACATCATTGATGCAGAAAGAAAAATGCGCACATGCAGACGGTGCGGAAAGCAGGAACGGCAATGCCGTGAGTGCAAGGGAGAGGGAGGCTCCGTCACGTCGTGCTCGGCGTGCGGAGGAAGTGGATCAGGGATGACGGAGTGCCATGCATGCCATGGCAGTACGCCGAACGGTATAGGCGCATCGGTGGGGTGCGACGTCTGCTACGACTCCAATGAAGTGCGCAGCAACTGCGGCGCATGCCATGGGTCTGGAAGATCCTGGGAGCCTTGTCCGTGCTGCAAAGGGAAAAGATGGATACAGAGAGTGCACTGATCCATCACATCAAGAGACAAAAGCGGGATAGCCAGCCAACAAGGTTCCACCCCGAGCAACAAGTTGCTCGGGGGTTTTTCGGGATCCCGACGGGAGTACGCCCGGCGCCATCATTGACCATGCGCACGCATCGGGTAGAATCATTGCGGTGCGATATTCCTTCACTATGAAGCGGGCTCCCTACGCATCCCTCCCGAAGAGGCGGACCCGCTGACGTACGTGATTGCTCCCACGCAGCTCCCTCTCCGGAAGGGGGCGATTTTTGTAGTTCCTTCACAGTATCCCATTCCTGCAGCCGGGTGGCGTGCCGATGCTCCTGCGTCCGTACTCCTCCCTGTTGGGAGCAGCGTACAACACTTTTTTCGAAAGGAACGACTATGCCTTCTCTCAAGAACCTCGGAAACCCGAAGCGCATGTTCTGCGTTCCCCCTCCTCCTCCGTTCACGATGGAACAGAAACTCGTGGTATGGATCGGGTTCCATGTCCCCCTTCCGCGCACGCAGCGGGGCCCGTGGACGTACGGGCCATGGCTCGTCCGTCTGCCCAGGGCGCTTCGCCGCACATGGGAGCTCATGGAGACGCAAGTGTGGATTTGGGCGAATGGTGAAGTCACCCTTCGCAAGAACAACGGGAGCGACCGCGTCATCGGGCGCATCCCGAAAATCAACCTCTACGATCCAACGCTGCCCCGCGCATAGGGAACGAGGCTGCGCACCGTGACACACTCCGTGCCACACCGTGCAGCCTCTTTTTCAGTTCCCATCGAAGCCCGCGGCTTATCGGGAGGTTTCACCCCGCGAAACGGAATGGTGATTTTGGCCAGAACCGAACGCGCAGCATCATTCCGCAGATGATGTGTCGACACCCCCCTTCTCCAATTCGTTACGCATAATTATTTGTTCAACTATTGCTCCACGGAAACGATACGCGATGTCAGTTATCGGACTGCCCTTTCCCTCTTCTCCATGTCCCACATGGAGATCATATGCTTTGACAAACTCTTCCCAGGCAATTTCGTACTCTTCGTTATGCATACCTCCACTCTATATCGCAGGAAAGAATGAAAATCAATACTCCGTATCGCAGCGGACAGCCCTCGCCCCCATCCAAAGTGGTGACCCAAGCCCCACTTCGCTCCGCTCATTGTCATTCGACTCGCTCAAAAGAAAGAATGGCCCGAGGCCGCAGCCAAGGACCATGAGCGAGCGTAGCGAGTCGAATGGTGTCCCTGGCAGGAATCGAACCTGCATTTATCCCTTAGGAGAGGATCGTTCTATCCGTTGAACTACAGGGACGAAAGAAGTGCTGCGTTGAACAACGAGGCTCCGGGGAAAGTATCCCGCATTTTGCAGCCCGTATCCAGCATGAATGGACCCAAACGCAAAAGGTTCGGTAAAACGGAATACGCACTGCCGCGGCCGGGAACAGCCGCTACTTCCGGAGGACCACCACCTCCCTGCCTTCGGCGGGCAGGGTGCTCTTCATCTTGTACTCGGACATCGTGGATTCCGGTTTGACGCCCACCAGCTTGGCGATGGCGGCGTACGCCTCCTTGTCGTTCGTGGGGATGAGGACGAGGATGCGCGGGTCGAACTCATCGATGAGCTTCTGCGCCACCTTCTGGGCTTCGGCCGGAATCACCAGCACGTCGATGTCGCCCACCATCTCCAGCTGCTTGTCGGTCCAGTCCTGCAGGGGAGAGGAGAGGAAGCCGAAGCGGATACCCTCGAGTTCCACCACGTAGGAAACCTGCTGCCCTTCGCCGTGCCCGATGCCGCGCATCGACACGCCGGCGGCGTTGTACTCACCCGGCCAGGAAATCACCCCTTCACGGATCTCCTCCTCCGGGTTGGCAAGGAGGGCGAGCACCTCTTTGCCGTCGATCTTCGAAGAATCCGGGAAGACGAGAACGGGACGTTCCGCGCCGCTGATGCGCAGGGAGGAACCGCCGAGGGTGGTGAGGGTGAGGGCCATCAGATGTTCATGGTAGTGAAATTCCGTGAGAGAGCAAAGGGTCTTTTTGAAGGAATCCTCACTCCTTCGCTTCCACCCTCTCAATCCGCGCTCCCAACTTCTCCAGCTTCTCATCCAGCCTGTCGTAGCCGCGCTCGATGTAGCGCACGTCCGTGATGGTCGTTTCGCCGTCGGCGCAGAGCGCAGCCAGCACCATGGCGGCCCCCGCGCGGATGTCGTTGCTCGCCACGATGCGTCCCTTGAGGGGAGTGGGCCCGATGATGAGCGCCTGGTGCGCGTTGAGGATTTCGACGTGCGCCCCCATCTTCTCCAACTCGTAGAGGTAGCCCAGCCGGCCTTCGTACAAGCGTTCGAAGATGCGGCTGACGCCGGATGCCTGCGTGAGGGCGACGCCCAGGGGAGCCTGGAGGTCGGTGGGGAAGCCGGGGAAGATGTTGGTGCGGACGTTCATGGCGCGGCACTGCGACGCCTCGCCGTCCACGGTGAGCACGCCGCCTTCGGGTTTGTACTCCCACACGCACCCGCCGCGCCGCAGCACATCCAGGAACGAGGTGAGGTGGGAATCATCCACGCCCCGCACGGACACCTTGCCCCGCGTCACGAGGCCCGTGAGCGCCAGCGCCCCCGCCTCCAGGTAATCGGGAATCACGTGGTGCGTAACCGGCTGCAGGTCCTTGCGTCCGCAAACGGTGACGGTATGCGTCCCCTTGCCCCGCACCTCCGCCCCCATCTCCGCCACGAAATCTTCCACATCGCGCACGTGCGGCTCCGCGGCGGCCAGCTCGACGGTGGTTATACCGGGGAGGAGGGCGGCGGCGAGGACCACGTTCTCCGTGGCGGTGACGGAGAACTCCGGAAGGATCACCCGCCCGGGGCGCAGCGCCCCCTGCAGATGAAGGACCTCCTCGCTGCTCATGTCCTTGGCGCCCAGCTGGACGAACGCCTCGATATGGGCCCCCACGGGGCGCTTGCCCAGGACACATCCGCCCGGATACGACATTTCCACAACGCCGAACCGCGCCAAGAGGGGGCCGAGCAGCACGATGGAGCCGCGCAGCGTGGAGACGTACTGGGCGGGAATGGGTTTGTTGCGGACCTTGTGGGTGCGGATGCGGAGCGTGCCGTCCGCAAAAGAGGTCTCCGCGCCCAGGAACTCCAGGATCGCGAGCATGGCCAGCGTATCACGCAGTTTGGGGACGTTGGTGAGCACCGTCTCGCCCTCCGCCAAGAGCGCCCCCGCGATCAGGGGAAGAGCGGCGTTCTTGGCGCCGCCCACGCTCACTTCGCCCGAAAGGGGTTTACCCCCCCGTACGTGGTAACTGATTCCCATAGGGGGTTGGAGTATAGCGTTGTTTTGAGGCTCATGCATGGTTCTTGGTTTTCTCGGGAGGAAGCCGAGGAATCCGAAGAGTCCGAGGAATCCGAGGATTGCCATACAGAAGCTCTAAACACCGAATAAGCGATGTTCGTCGGAATTCTCGGACTCCTCGGCTTCCTTACTCCTCCCCTCTCCTCCACACGCTCTCGACAAGCAACAACACCACCCCCACCGTTATACAACTATCCGCCACATTGAAGACGGGGAAACTCCCCACCTGGATGAAATCCGTCACCACGCCGTCGGGGATGCGGTCCACGATGTTCGCCAACGCGCCTCCCGCAATGAGCCCGTACGCCGCCTGCTGGAAACGCGATTGTTTCCCCTTCCAGGCCAGCAGGAAAACAACGAGGAGCGCGGCCGCCGTGAGCGCGGCCTGCAGGAGGGTGGGCAGGCGCACGCCGAACGCGATGCCGGGGTTCACGGAACGCTCGAAACCGACGAAGGAGCCCACGAGAGGAATGCGCGCATGGAGGAAGCCGTTCACGAGGAAGGTCCCCAGGACGCTCAAGAGGAACGCGACGAGGGAGGAGAGGAGAAAGGGGAGCACGCAAGAAGTGTACAGGAAACGGACTTCGGACATCGGACCTCGGAACCATGGCCAAAGATTGCCTCCAAGAAACCCCAAACGAATCCCGAAGTCCGAATGCCGAAGTCCTAAGCCCTACGTCCTCCCCCGCAAAAAGGACAGTAGAGAAGTACCGTTCCAGCTCGTATACTGGACTCCCATGTTCAAGCGCCTGGACCTTCTGCTCCTCGGCATCACGGCGGTGCTCACGCTTTTCGGCCTCGCCATGATCGCCAGCGTGAGCGTGTTCGAGAGCTACCAGCTCACCCTGCACCTCACGCAGACCGGCGCGCTCTCCGCGCCCACCAACTCCTTCTACCTCACCCGCAGCTTCATGCACCTCATCGTGGGAATGGGGGTGATGGGCTTCTTCACGGTGGTTCCCTACCGGTTCTGGGAACGCCATGCGCGCACGCTCTACTTCATGGCCTTGGCGCTGCTGCTGGCGGTGTTCGTGCCGTGGCTGAGCGCGGGATGGGGGACTTCGAGCAGCTGGCTGCGCTTGGGGATGTTCTCCCTGCAGCCTTCGGAACTCTTCAAGCTGGCTTTCATCTTCTACCTGGCGGTGTGGCTGCAGAAGCGGGAGCAGCTCATCGGCACGTTCAAGGAAGGCTTCATCCCCTTCGCCACGCTCCTCGTGGTAAGCACGTTCATCATCGCGCTGGAACCGGACTTCGGCACGTTCCTCATCATCAGCGGGATCGCCACGGTGATGTTCTTCATCGCCGGCGGGAACGTCTTCCACCTCTTCCTTGGCGGCGGCCTGGCGGGAGTGATGGGGTTGCCCGTGATCCTGCAGAAGGAATACATCCGCAACCGCTTCGTCGCCTTCCTCTTCCCCAATGACCCGACCATCACGGAATCCATCGGGTTCCAAATCAAGCAGGCGCTCATCGCCATCGGGAGCGGGGGACTGTTCGGCGTGGGCTACGGCAAGTCCATCCAGAAGTTCGGCTACCTCCCGGAAGTGCAGGCGGACATGATCTTCGCCGCCATGGCCGAGGAACTGGGTTTCCTGCGGCTGCTCATCGTGCTGGGGATGTACGGCATCCTGATCTACCGGGGATTCCGCATCGCGCAGAACGCGCCCGACCGTTTCGGATTTTTGGTGGCGACCGGCATCTCCTCCTGGATCGGCGTGCAGACGGGCATCAACATCGCCGTCAACGTGGGCCTCTTCCCCATCACCGGCCTCACGCTCCCCTTCATCAGCGCCGGCGGCTCTTCGCTCATCTCTCTGCTGGCGGGCGTCGGCATTTTGCTGAACATCTCCATGCATTCCACCGAACATGTGACGGCGCGCGCATCGCGAAAGGAGAGGCACGGCTGGGAATGGAGGTTGTCTCTGAGGTGAGGGAGGAGGTGGTAGGTTGTAGGTGGTAGGTTGTAGAACGGGAATTTTCTCATAGAGAAGATAGTCTTCTACTACCTACCCCCTACCACCTCGTCTCCGATACATCTTCAGCCCAGAACACGCTACGATACTCCCATGCACATCCTCCTCGCCGGCGGCGGCTCCCTGGGGCATCTCGCCCCCTGCGTGGCGGTGGCGCGGGCGCTGAAGGATGCGGCGCCCGAAGCCGCGCTGCACATGGTCTGCGCCCGGCGTGAGGAGGAGAGTGCGTTCCTCCGGCACGAGGGCTTCTCACCAACGGCCATCACGCTTCCGCGGCGCTCGTGGACGTTCCCTGTCGCCTTCCTTAAAGCATTACGGCAAGCAGGTACCATTCTGGATTCCTTCCGTCCCGACGCGGTGTTCTGTAAAGGAGGCGCCGTAAGCGTGCCGGTCGCCCTGGCGGCGAGGCGGAGGAAGATCCCCATCGTCCTCCACGAGTCGGACATGGTAAGCGGCCGTGCGAACCGGATGATCATGCGCTGGGCAACCACAATCTGCACGGGTTTTCCGCATACGCAATACGCCATACGTCATACGCAATACGCAGGCAATCCCATCCGTCCCGAAGTGACGCGTGGGAACAAGGAGGAGGGAAGGAAGATCACCGGCTTGTCGGGGAACAAGCCCGTCCTCCTCGTCATCGGCGGAAGCCAGGGCGCGCGGGCGCTCAACGACATCGTCGCCGCGCATCTCGATGAACTCCTCGTGCACTGCGACGTCATCCACCTCACCGGACCCGGGAAGCACGGGGCGGCGCCGCGCGCGGGATACTGGCAAGCTCCCTTCGCGCATACGGAGCTCCCGCATCTCTACGCGCTCGCGGAGCTTGCGCTCAGCCGCGCGGGAGCAAACGTCGTCACCGAACTGGCTGCCAACAGCATCCCCGCCATCCTTGTTCCCCTCCGCGGCGTGGCGCAGGACCACCAGGAAGCGAACGCCCGTGCCGCGGAACAGAGCGGTGGATGCGTCGTGGTCGAACAGGATGATCTGCCTGCCGCCCTCGTGCCCGCGACTGCCAAATTGCTCGGTGATCGGACACTGCTCGCTGTGATGGGAGAGAAGATGAAGACGTTGTATAGGCAGGACGCGGCGAAGGACATCGCGGCCATCCTCGTCGAAGCGGCGATGAAGACATCTGCGTAAAAAAGATCCTCTCTCCAGACGTATATATACAGTATATACAAATATGTCCTGATGGCTTGCGTGAGCCTCGTTCCTTCAGTAGGCTGCCCCGCGTATGTATAAATTCCTCATCCCGCTTTTTGCGCTGGCTTTTCTACTCGTGAGTTGCACTCCCTCCACACCACCGGCCGATCCGGGCCAACAGAACGGAGAGGGAAGCGTCTCCTCCGCCTCGTCGCTCGATGCGGCGCTGTTCCAGTTTGACGGCACCATCCTCTCCGGCAAGCACACCGTCGTGCTCAAGACGTCGCAGGGGGATATCACCTTGGAACTGGATGCGGACGCCGCCCCCAAGACCGTGACGAACTTCATCACGCTCGCCAAGAACGGCTTCTACGACAACCTCACCTTCCACCGCGTGATTCCGGACTTCATGATCCAAGGAGGCGACCCCAACGGCAACGGCTCCGGCGGACGCAGCATCTTCGGTGAAAAGTTCGAGGATGAGATCAACGCGAACAGCTACGGCCTCGACAAGCGCAAGGTGAAGGACGCCGTGGACGACCCCACCCTCGACCCCGCCATCGCGGACCTCACGCTCAAGCAGCTCTACGAGCAGAAGGGGTACGTGTACAACGACAAGCTCACCTCCATCCCGCTCGTGCGCGGTTCCATCGCCATGGCGAACGCCGGCCCCAACACCAACGGGAGCCAGTTCTTCATCGTGCACGCCGCCGAGACGCCCTGGCTCAACGGCCAGCACACGGTGTTCGGCAAGGTGACGAAGGGCATGGACGTGGTGGACGCCATTACGGCCGTGCCGCGTGACGGGAGTGATGCGCCCCTGGAGCCCGTGACCTTTACGGTGGAAGTTTCCGGCGCCGCTTCCTCGCCGGCCGCCTCCGCCGCCCCGGCGTTATAAGGAGAGAACATCATCGATCTTCCCCGGCGACGCCGTCTGCTGCGCATCCTTCTTCGTGGGAAGGGAAGCGGGATGTCCTGTTCCCTGCTATCCTTTCCCCATGCGAACCAGATTTGCGCCCTCCCCTACAGGCTTCCTCCATGTGGGAGGGCTGCGCACCTGTCTCTTTTCCTGGCTGCTTGCCCGGCAAACGAAGGGGACGTTCCTGCTGCGCATAGAGGACACCGACCAAGAGCGCTCCGTTCCCGGCGCCGTGGAGAATATCCTCCGCGCCCTCCGCTGGGCGGGCTTGGAACCCGACGAAGGCGTGATGATGGCGGAGGGGAAGGTGGTGCAGGAGGGGGAGAAGGGGCCGTACGTGCAGTCCGAGCGGATGGCGCAAGGGCTCTACAAGAAGTATGCCGAGGAGCTCGTGCAAAACGGCCACGCCTATCCCTGCTTCTGCACGTCCGAGAGGCTGGAACAGATGCGCAAGCGGCAGGAAGCCGCCAAGCAGGCGCCCATGTACGACCGCACCTGTTTGGCGCTGGCACCGGAGGAAGTAAAGAGGAGGCTGGACGCCGGCGAGCCGCATGTGATCCGTATGAAGGTGCCGCGCGAGCGGCTCATCGCCTTCGAGGACAAGATTCGCGGCACGGTGCGTTTCCAGGGGCACACGGTGGATGACCAGGTGCTCCTCAAGAGCGACGGCTTCCCCACCTACCACCTGGCACACGCCGTGGATGACCATTTGATGGGGATCGACATGGTGGTGCGCGGCGAGGAATGGCTGAGTTCCCTCCCCAAGCACCTCCTCCTCTTCGAGTTCCTGGGGTGGCAGCCGCCCGCCTACGCGCACGTGCCGCTCCTCCTTAATAAGGACCGCACCAAACTGAGCAAGCGCCAGAACGCAGTGGCCGTGGAGGAGTACATCCAAAAGGGCTACCTGCCGGAAGCGCTCCTCAACTTCCTCGCGCTCCTGGGGTGGAACCCCGGGACCACGCAGGAAATATTCTCGCTCCCGGAACTCACCGCCGCGTTCTCGCTGGAGCGCGTGCAGAAGGCGGGGGCGGTGTTCGACACCGAAAAGCTCGATTGGCTGCAAGGGCAGTGGATGCGCAAGATCCCGCTCGAGGAATTCGCGGAGAGGGTACGCCCCCCGGTGGCGGAGAAGTACCCGGACGCGGCGGAGGACAAGACGTTCATGAAGAAAGCCGCGCTCATCCGGGAACGCATCACCTTCTTCGCGGAGGCGCCGGAGATGCTCGGCTTCTTTTACGCGGAACCGGAGGTGACGATGGAGCTGCTCGCGAATGAGAAGCAGAAGGTGACGAGGGAGATCCTCCCGCGCGCATTCGAGATCATCGAAGAGACACTGAAAGACGTCCCCGAAAAGGAATGGACGCACGAGCGCTTGCTCGCCGCATTCCAGGGGAAGGCGAAGGAAACGGGCATGAAGCTGGGGCAGCTGCTCTGGCCGCTGCGTGTGGCGCTCACAGGCCGCGCCTACAGTCCCGGCGCTACGGAAGTGGCCGCGGCGATCGCGGAGGAGCGGGGGAGGAAGGCGGTGTTGGAGAGGATACGAAAGGCAGCCTCCATTCTCGCCTCCTAGTGCCAGCCGTGCTACCATCTCTCTATGGAGCAGAGGAGAACATTGCTTGCGGAATCAAGGAGAAAACATGCTGACTTTTTGAGCCGTCAAGCATCTGCGCGTCAGCACGGCGGCGTGCCTGCCGAGGAGGATTACCGAAACGTCTTTCCCGTTCTCAACGAAGTACAGGAGGAAGAGAGGGCGAAACTTCAAGAAGCTTCCCGCATTCCAGGAAACAGCACACTCGGGTAGGTCTCCGCCGAAGGTTCAATGACCATCCAGGAACTCATCCCCCTCGGCCCCAAGACGACGATGAAGATCGGCGGCTCTGCGCGCTACTACGCGGAGCTCAAGACCAAGGACGACGTAGAGGAGGCGTGGAAGTTCTCCCGGGAGAAGAACGTGCCGCTCATCGTGCTGGGCGCCGGCGCCAACACCGTGTTCGCAGATGGAACGATCAACGCACTCATCGTCCGCATCACCGCGGACAACCTCGTCATACAGGAACCAGATACCAGGAACCAGATACCAGCTATTCATGCGGAAACGGGAATAAGTCTGGCGACGCTCATCAACCGATTGGCCGATCATAACTTGGACCTCTCCGCACTTACGGGAATACCGGGGACGCTCGGCGGCGCGCTGGTGGGCAACGCGGGGCAGTGGCCCAAGGGCATCTGGCTCGATTCCTTCGTAGAGTCCGTGACGGTCTTCGATGGCGAGTGGAAGACGCTCGCCAAAGCAGAATGCCAATTCGCATACCGCGAGAGCGTTTTCAAGCACTGGGAATCCCGAAGTCCGAAGTCCGAAGTCCGAAGTCCCATCCTCTGGGAATCAACACTCACCCTTCCTTCGCGTCCCGCCGCGGAAATCAAGGCGGATATCAACGCGCTCCTCAAAAAACGCATCGAAACCCAGCCGCACCGCCTCACCGCCGGCTCGTGCTTCAAGGCCGTGGAGGGGACGCCCGCCTGGCAGCTGATCGACAAGGCGGCTTTGAAAGGATTGAAGGTCGGCGGCGTGCAGATCAGCGACAAGCACGCCAACTTCCTCATCAACGCGGGCGGCGGGACGTTCACGGACCTCACGGCGCTGATCAAGACGGTCCGCGGGAAAGTCCCCGCGCTGCAGGGGATCGAGATGCGGTTGATTGGAGAGGACGGGGGGATCGTTCAACTTTGAGAATCATCCGGCGGCAGTTGTGTTGCTTTTCCCTCCTTCTGCGCTTGCCGGATTTTTTCTGAAAGGATCGCTGCATCGGACCACTCGAGACCCAACTCTGGATTGGATAGATGCAATCCGACTATCTTGACCGCAGCAGTACAATGCGCGTCATCGTAAGCGTAGACATGACCTTGCCCCCCTTTCACCAAGAGAAGTACATGGAGAGGACTCTTGCTGCAATTGGCTGCTGACATGATTTTGGAGGCAATGGCGTTTGTTATTTCGATGACGGTTGGAGCAGCGGTTTCGTCCAACGACTCCGGCGGAAGGGAACGGGATGGAAAACGATTATGGTAATCCCCGTTGAATCCTCTGCCGAAGGGACCATCCGTTTCGTGCGACATAGGCTGCCTATGCTATGACTTCGTGATGACCTGTCAATGGAAGAGAATAACGCTCCGTAGAGTTCGATCTTCAATATGCATCTGTAGAACAGATACAAGCGGCAAAAGGGCTCATCTACTCCCTGTTTGGACAGGGGGTGGCGCGCCGCGGGGGGTGTAGGGGAAGGCCCTGTTTCGACATGGCAACCGACGAGTCAGCCCCGAAACCTTGGAGGGGCTGACGAGGAGGCACAGGGCCGGGCGGAGGGGAGTTCGGCGCGCCGGCGTTTGGCGCCACCTTTTCGCCGGAAAAGGTGGCAAAGATTCAAGCACCGCTCGTTAGACTTCATGAGATCGGACGCTCTACTAGAAAGGAAGATCCTCCACCTTGATCTCGGACGCATACGCCACTTCGGGAACGTCAACGGAGGGGGAGTCTGCTGCTGCCGCTGCGGAAGCGGGAGCCGCGGCACGGACCCCTCCCGCCGCCACTTCCGTGGAAATGGAGGTATCCGCCAGCGGGTGGCGCGTGCCGAGCATGTTCACTTGGTCGGCGACGATCTCGGTGGTGTAGCGCTTCTGCCCGTCCTTCGTCTCCCAACTGCGCGTCTGCACGCGGCCGCACACGTACGCCTTATTCCCTTTCTTGAGCATCTTGGCGACTTCCTGCGCCAGCGCTCCCCAGATGACCACGTTGTGGAACTCCGTGCGCTCGCGCATTTCCCCGGATCCCTTGTCCTTCCACTTCTCGTTGGTGGCCACGCCCAGCGTGAGCACCTGCTGGCCGCCGGTGGTGGTGCGGATCTCGGGATCGCGCGTCACATTGCCGATCACTTCGGCGCGGTTGAGCGCGGCGCGAAGGGAGGCGGGGCCATCGTGCGGATGCAAGCCGTCCTTGGGGTCCAGCATGATCATGTCGAGGCCGATGATCTTGGTCTTGGAGCGCTTCTCGCCCGTCTTCTCATCGTCCCAGCTGTCGGTCTGCAACCGGCCGGAAATGAAGACCTGGCTGCCGGCCTTGAGGTAGCGCCCCGCCACGTCGGCCATGGGACCCCAGAGAGTGACGGTGTGGAAACCCTTCCCCTCCAGAATTTCTCCGCTCTCGGCGCGGAACGTGTAGGGAACGACCAAGTTCAAATCCGTCACGCTGGTGCCGGAAGGCGTTTGGCGGACGGTGAGCGGTTGTGTTTGGTAGACGATGATGGACACGCGGTTGAAGGAGAACATGTTGCTGAGGGGGAATGGAAGTAGAGGAGGTCACTGAAAAGCGTGACGTGGACAAAGGTACACCCCACGGTTATATCCCTTCAATTCTTTTCCCTAGATTCTCTTCCGGATTATTGCCTGATACTTCCTCTGTATCACCGTTCCCCCTACAAAATCCGGAGAGGAGCGTGAGGGCTCGACGAACAGCGTACAATATGTAGATAACGTGGCTATCTGAAGCGGTAAACCCACGGACTATGATGAGGGGCAACCCTTGCCTCTCCTTCCATCCTTTCCGCGCCGGAGATATGTGAAGCCGACTGTACTGGCCTTCCTCTTCGCCATGCTCCTGCCGGGGAGTTCCAGCGCGCTCTACGAGGTGCCGGGGGAACGGGAGAAGGGGGGAATGATGGGAGTGGTGGAGCAGGGGATCCCGCGGGAATTGGAGAAAGCCAACTGCGGCTTCCGCGTTCCCGGAGAGCAGGAGGATGACTACATGACGAAGGTGTACGGCGTGCCGCTGCGTCCCGCGACCTGGCGCGACCGCCCCACCGGGGAAGATACGGCGAGCAACCCGTACCCCGAAACGGCCGAAGGCTTGGTGTTCAGCGCGTACTGGTGGCACGACGCGTGCCGCCTGCAACGGGAATCGAATCCGCCCTGCAGCGACCCCCAAGGGTGCGTGAATTACTGCCAAGGAGTGAACGACGCGATGCGCTACAAGGTGTACCGCGCCACGGCGTGCGAAGTGCACATCGCGGACTTCGCGGAGGACGAGGCGGGGAACTCCGTCTTCGTCGGATGCCACACGGAAATCCATTCCACGGACAACGCCGTGGTCTCGGCTGACTGCCATTCGTGCCCCGGGAGCAGCCCGGAGTGCGCCCCCACCAAGCCCATCGCGTACGCGTACGTGGGCGAGAAGTACCAGTGCACGGGCGACTGGGACGAGGAACATGACGCCCAGTGGATGGGATCGGAAACCGGTTCCATACTGCACGCCGACTTCGGATGGGTATGGACGGACGGGAAGCCGGACGTGCGCTTCCCGCGCGAGGAGTGCGCCGCCTTCTGGACCAAAGGGGAAGACCATGAACACCGCAACTGCATGCCCTGCACGGGGGACCAATGCCGGTCGCTGGAGGGGCGCTCCCTGCGCCCGGAATTCGACCCGCCCAAGGACCTGTACGGCGACATCCGCCTGTATGATTCTTTGTACCGACGCTACACGGCCACGCATGACCTGGCGGAAATTCCCCGGACGCAGGCGCCGGAGGAAGAAGAAAGGGACGATATCCGAGTGCAGCTCGCCTGTTACAACTGGTACCGGGAGAAGACCCTCAACCCCGACGACCCGAGCCACCGCACCTGCATCGCCGACGACCTGCAGCTGGAGAAGTTGCGGACGCGCACAGTGGAGGATGACGTGGAATGGAACGCCGACGACGCGCTTCCCTCCGGGGAGAATGCGGGGGGATTCACGCTGGATCCGGAAGGGTTGACGACGGATCCACGGAAAGCGAAGGGCGTGAGTCGCTTCAACGCCCCCGCGCTCCCTCCCACGGACCCCGTCCCTCCCTTCGGCGAGACGTCCAAGTACGTCACGGTGCTGCAGCGGCTCGAGCGGCAGATGGAGGGGTTCCCCCCCACCGTGGAACTCATCCTCCCCCTCGTGAGTTCGGAGGACGAGCTCGCGCGCCTTTTCGGCCCCCGCACCTCCGCCGCCGCGCGCGACATCACGAGCGTCACGGTGCCGCTGCAGGCGGGGCTGTTGGACGCCGTGCGCGAGATCCTGCGGCAGGCCGTGTTCGCGCGCGCCGAAGAAGACGTGGTGCCCGTGGTGGTCCCCCTGCTCTCGGAATCGGAAATCCAGACGGTGACGGAAGCGTGGCAGGGATGGAAGGAGCAGCGCCGTCTCCTCAACCTTCCGGTGGGGGAAGAAGTGGATGCGCTCCTTGCGAAACTCGGGCGGTACCGCGAGCAGATCACGGAGTTCAGGGCGCTCCGCGCCGCGCTGCCCAACGCCCTCGCCACCGTCCTGAACCGCCGCGAGAGCCTGAGTGACGCCATCGACGCCTGGGTGGCTTCGCGCATGGCGCCGTACCAAGCGCTGATGGGACAGGAGGGGGAAAAGCGGGAACTCTTCGACGCGTGGAGGGAACTGAAGGAAGCCGCCGTCCGCGCGGGCCAGGTGAACGCCACCTACTGCAAAGCCGACCGCACCACGCCGCCGCTGCGCGCGGAGGATGCGGTGCCGGCCATCGACTGGATCGAACTGGAGAAGGAGTTCCCCCTACCCGCCATCCCGCCTTCCCCCCGCCACCTCGTTTTCGACTTCAGCGACATCTTCTACGAAGGCATGGAGGACGCCGCCGCCCTCCGCATCCCCGTCCTCAAGCCGGTGCAAGTGGCCATCAACCTCCCCCTCCCGCCCTCCCCCCAAGCCACGGGCCTTCCTCCCTCACTCCCGGACCTGCCCACCGTGCCGCCCCTGCCGGGCGTGTCCGCCCCTCCGGCGGTGAGCATCGAGGCGCGGTACGGGGCGGAACCTGCCGGCACCACCGTGTCCTACCGAGAACTCACGGAGAAGTTCCGGCAGCTCGCCGGTGATTTGCGCGCGGTCCGCGACCGCTACGATGACCTCATCTGGGTGGAGGAGAAGCATCCGGACCTCGCCTGCCCCGTGATGGGAACGGACGGCTGCGTCTTCCCGGAGACCATGCTCTGGCGCATCTTCATGCGTATCTGGTCCCCCGTCGGCGCGTTCCTGGACAACGGAACGGACCCCGCAGGCACGGCCTCCTCGCTCTCCTCGGCGCCCTCCTGCCCCTACCCCGGATGGGAGGATGTGGACCAGTGCCTGCTGCAGGAGAAGCTGATCCGTCAGGGTTTGCGCATCACGCTCCCGGCGGGCACCACGGAAGGGACCGCCTCCTCCCTCGCGGACCTGCGGAGGGACATGCGGGACGAGACGCTCAACCGCGACGGGTCGCTGGTTCCCATGGGCCCCGCGGCCCCGCCGTTCGATATCGTCTCCCCCTCCGACCTCTACGAGTCGTACCCCGTCCCCGGGAACGTGCGCCTGGAACTGAACCCCGCCGCTTCCGCTTCTTCCTCTTCTTCCTCCCGCAGGTGAAGCACCCCAGCCTGACAACAAAGGCATTCCCCGCGCTCCTCGCGGCTTCCTTTCTCCTCGCCCTCTCCCTGCCGGGCACGGCGCTGGCGCAAGCGGCGCCCGACGGCGCCGCGCTCTGCCGATCGCAGATCAACGCGTTCCTCAAGCGGGAGAGCGCCGTGTTCGATGCCCGACTCTTCGGGACCAAGCGCGCCGCGGATGAGCCGGAGGGCGCCACGCGGACGGCGTTCGACGGTACCCTCTACTTGAAAACGGAGGAGGACACGTGGGCATCGAGCGGCGCCACCATGAGCAACGCGGACATGGACGGCGCCACCGCGTACGACCTGCTCCCCGCGCCCGGGACCGGCTCGCCCGCGGTCCCTTTCCCCGGCATCCTGGAAACGCGCAAGGCGCTCACTTCGGACCTTCTCCCGCACCTCACGCAGAGCTTCCGCGCCTTCCTGTGCCGCGTGGAGAGCGTGTGCAAAGCTGCGGAACTGGCGCTTATGAAGAGGGCGGATGGGAACAGCGCCACCGTGAAGGTAACCGTCCCCGGATGCCGTGAGATGGAACTGCCTGTCCTCAACCGTTGCGTCCCCAATCCCGTCACCTTCATCCTCAACGACCAGGCCACCCTCCCCCACTACTGCGGGCCCGTCGCGGAAGACCTGATCCTCTTCCAGGAATCCAAGCTCCTCTTCCTGGCGCACGAGGACGCTTCGCACCGTACCCTGCGCCAGTTCGCCGGCTACCTGGAACCGTTCCTCAACATCGTGCGCTTCCCCTTCGTCCAACCGTTCCGCCAGGTGACCTCCTTCGTGGGGCAGTGGAGCGGCATTTCCTGTTTCCTCTCCCATTGTGCACAAGAAGAGTAAGCCCTTCCCCCGGCTCTCCGCCCTGCTGCTGGCAGCCCTGCTGCTGGGAGCCACGCTCACCGTGGTTTCCCGCGGGCCCCGTTTCCGCGCGCAGCTCACGGGGGAGGAGGGGAGCTCCGCTTCCGCCATCGCCGGCCTCCCGCCCTGCCGGCGCATTCCCGCGCTCTTCCCGGAGAACAGGAACGATCCGGAGGGGAGGGGATGGGATGAGGATTTCTCCCGCACGGTGACGGACATCCTGGATGAAATGGAAGACGAGAGCCCCCTCTCCTGCACCGACGACGCCAAAACCCTCGCCTCCCCCGCGCTGCAGAGGCTGGCCTCCCGCCTCCCCCAGTGGCAAGACAAGCAGCCGCTCTTCGCGTCGGACGTGCATCCGGTGCTGCTGGATTACTTGGAAGCCTACGGCTGCGCACTGAAGGAGAAAGGCATCCTGCTCCCGCTCGACCTCCAACGGAATTCCGCCACCGCGCAACCCGCCACGAACGCCATGGCGACCTTCGAGTGGTTCCGGCTGGGAGACAACCGGCTCGCCGCCCTGCGCGAATCCCTGCGCCGCACCCTCCTCATCACGTTGGGGAGCGAAAAGCTTGCGCCCCTCGAACGGTCCTTCCTCTGTCTCAACCGCGCGTCCAAGGACTTGCGCAACCTGTTCGGCCTCCTGGGAGAGGCGAGCGCCTGCATTCCCGTCCGCACCTGGGATGTGCGCGGCACCCTGCGGCACTTCCCCGCCGACGCCGACCGTTCCCCTTTGTCCCCGTGAGGAAAACCTTTGCCCTCATCGGCGCGCTCTCCGTGCTCCTGCCGCTTGCAGCGGGCACGGCCGCAGCCAAGGAGGGGCTGTTCGAACAGGTGAGCCGGATGGTGCTGGAAGAGCAGCGCATCCCCGATGACGTGGCGGCCTTCGCCGCGCACGCCTTCAACGCCTGGGCGGCCGCCAACGACCCCGGCCTTACGCCGCTGACGCCGGAAGACGTGCGCGCCGTGCTGGAATCCCTCGCCCCGCCGCACCCGCTCTGCGCCAAGCTGGGGATCAACTACTCCGGCCGCTGCCAATCGGCTTACGACGCCATCCGGAAGATCGCGGAGCGGGAAACGGCAACCCTCCGCCTCGGCCGCCGCCTCCAAGTGACCGCGACGCACTACGAGGAACCCATCAGTTCCTTCAGCGTGCAGCCCAGCGAACTCTCGGCCGCCTACCTGGAAGTGCTGCAGGTGTGGGGCATTCCGCTCAACGCCTCTTCCACCTCCCTGCCGCAACTGCGGCTCCTCTCGCTGGGGAATGACGAGGAGACCATGATGCTGCTGCAGTCGCTGGACGGGACGCTGCAATCGCTCCCGCGGGAAGAGCAGCGCACCGCCGCCGTCTGGCGTTACCAGTACGGCCTCTCCTTCGTGGAGCAGAAGAGCGCCGCCACGGATCCGGACCGGCAGAGCGGCCCCGGCACGGAACGCCAATACCTCTTCGCACGCCCCCCCGACGTGGAGCGCTCCCTCAGGGATTTGCGCAACGCCGTGGTGCGGAAGGTGGACCCTCCTTTGCTCGCGGGGGAAATCGCCATGGCACTCCTGCCCCTGCGGGAGAACGTGTTCGCCTGGGCGTACGTCCGGGACGGGAGCAAGGATGTGCCGGGAGAGGACGCGCTCCCCCTGCAAGACGTCGGCCTGCGGTGGGATACCGCCCTCAACCCCGTCCTGCCTTCCCTGCTCGCGGACGAGAACACCGCCATCGTCGGCGGCACGTACCCGCCCCCGCCCGTGCGTTCACCGGAAGGCGATGCGCTCGCCGCGGGCGGCAGCGGCCTGTGCGACAGCTTGAGCGGAAGGCAAGGCTTCCTGTGCAGTACGCGCACGCGGCGGACCATGGGGACGGGGAGCTGTCTGGAACCGCCGCCTCCCCCCAAGGACAACACCATCATCCTCTCGCCGTGCTCCCCGCCCTCCTCTTCCACGGGCGCGAACGCCCTGCGGGATATCTGCAAGCAACTGCGCTCCTCTTCTTCCGCCTCCTCCGCGCAACCCTGCCAACCGGGAGGAGAGGCGTCGTACCCCTACACCGTCATCGGGCACGCATGCTTCGTGCGCGAGTGCGCCGAGCGTACGTACGGCCACACGGTGATCCCCAAGAGGGATCCGCTGGTGGCGCAGGAAGACACTTCCCCCTGGGACCACTGTCGGGAACCGGATCCCGAACCGGAACCGCTCAAGATCCCCGCCGCAGCAGCCCTCCCCGTCTTCCCCGCCTACAATCCGGAAGCGCGGGCCAAGGAACTGCTGCTCCAATACTGCCAAAGCCGCGGCCGTCCCCCCACCCTCCCCCCCGTGCTCTGCCAAACCTCCCCCTCCGCCTCCCTCGCCCTCACCAACGTGATGGCCGCCTTCACCGGCCTCTCCCTCACCCGCGAGTGGGACACGCATGCGCAGGAGGAATACTTGGAAGCGGCGGAGGCGCAGGGTCTGGACCGGGGAACGACGCTCGAACGCGAGTACCTGCGCCTCGTGAGCGCCGCCATCAACGGCACGCTGCGCACCACGGTGGACGTGCTCCGGCAGATGGCCATGAACACGTTCCCCACGGCGATGTGCCCCCTTAATCCCCAGGAGGACCTGATGGTCTGTTCCCAATGACAACCGCATGCGCTTCTCCACACTCCTAGCACCGGCGAAAGCACCAATGACCAAGTGCCAAGTGCCAAGTGCCAAATTATTCCATCATTGGTCATTGGTCATTGGTGCTTGGTGCTTCGCCGTGGGAACCGCCTCTTTTCTCCTCCTTCCCCCCTCCCTGCACGCACAGGAATACGGCGTCTCCGCCTACACCCGCCGCGTATTGGAGCGGGCGCACATTGCGGAAGAAGCCCTCACCGCCACCGGCGGCACCGCCGCCTGGAACGCGGATGATATGTGGAGCTGGCTGCAGACGGGGATGTCGGCCGTGTTCGGCACCCGCGATACCGCCATCACGCGCACGGCGGAGCAATTGCGCCTCTCGCAGATGACGGCGTGCCAGTTCGCGGACATCTCCCTCATCCTGCAGGAGATGGAGAAGGTGCGCGGGCTCCTCAAGCAGGCGCGCGACGCGAAGAAGACCCTCTCCGTCCTGCGGCTCTCGAGCCTGTATGAATTCCTCAACGAACGCCTGCAGGTGGTGGAATGGGGCGGCACGCTGCCGGGCGCGGAGGATACCGAGTGGAGCGCCGCCCACAGCTTCGACCCGCCGGGTGAGCGGGAGCGGATCGCGGAGGAACGGCTCTGCCCCTTCAGCACCAAGTACGCGGATGTGAGCGTGGACCGGCGCTACGGCTGCACCGTGGAAGTGATGGACGAGGCGCTCGCCGCGCTGTACCAATCCGACGTTTCCTACGGGACCATGACCTCCACGGAAGCGGAGCGCGACGCCCTTGCCGCCTTGCTCGCCAAGCTGGAGACCCTCCCCGGCTCATCCGCCTCCGCAGCCGCACAGGTGGAGGGATGTGTGACGGAGTGGCCGGAAGAATACCGCACCTGGTCCTCGGGGCGCTTCCAGGAAATCCCCGGCGGAAGGTACCTCACCCTCCTCAAGCTCATTTGGCACATCGAGCTGCTGCGCCCTTCCGCCTACCTGCCGGATAACCCGCTCACGTGGAACGTGGGGAAGGCCGTCCTCAACCCCCTCCTCGCCTACGAGACACAAGTCTTCAGCACGCAACAGGCGAAGGACGATTCCCTGCTACGGATCGGCGTGGTGGAATCGCAGGGCATCGAGGAGGCGTTCTCCCCCCTCACCGACACCATCGGGGATCTGGCACGGCTGGTGCAAGACATCGATCCCGTCGAAGGGGATCGGGTGAGCTCCGCGCGCTCGCTGCGCGACTTTGTGCGGGACATGGCCTTCTTCCTGCGCCGCTCCTGCATGAACCGCTCCTGCAACGCCACACTGGAGCGCGTGATGAAGATCACCACGGCGGATTCCTGCTTCCCCTACACCTCCGGCGAAGCCGACCTGCCGCCGGACGCCACGGCGGAGGAGAAGGAAGCGAAGGCGCGGGAACTGCAGCGCGAGTGTGCGGAGGAGGCGGGGGTGGAAGAGGGGAGTTTGTGAGAACCGTAGTACGTATTTCGTATGACGTATCACGTATGTTTTGTCCATTTGGCCTGTTCACATGGTTCAAGGGCTTTTGTAGGTAATACGAAATACGAGATACGCACTACGTAATACGATATGATGACCACGTGAAATCATCCGACTTCGTCCACTTACACTGCCACTCCACGTACTCCCTCCTGGAGGCGCTGCCCTTTACGGCGGAGATCGTTGCGCGGGCCAAGGAGCTGGGACAGACGGCGGTGGGGCTGGCGGACAAGGGGTACGGGTACGGGCTGATCGAGTTCTATAAGGAGGCGCAGAAGGAGGGGATCAAGCCCATCCTGGGGATGGGCGTGTACGTCGCGGCGCGGACGCGGAAGGATAAGGAGAGCGGGACGGATACCAAGCGCTGGCCGCTCACGCTCTTCGCGGAAACACAGGAGGGGTACGAGAACCTGCTGCAACTGGCCACGCTCGCCGCGCTCGAGGGCATGTACTACAAACCGCGGGTGGATAAGGAGCTGCTCGCGAAGTACGGGAAGGGGTTGATTGCGCTCAGCGGCCCCTTGGGCGGCGCCCTCCCCCAGGCGGCGCTCCAGGAGGACGGGGAGAGGATCGCCAAGCTCACGGAGGAGTACCGGGAGTACTTCGGCAAGGACAACCTGTACTTCGAATTGATGGACCTGCCGAACGTGGCGGGGCAGGCGGAGGCGAACCAGCAGCTCGTCAAATGGGGGAAGGAGCTGGGGGTGCCGCTCGTGGCCACGTGCTACAGCCACTACTGCCGCCCGGAGGACGTGGAGGCGCACGATGTGCTGCTGTGCATCCAGAAGAACGCGAACGTGAACGATCCCGGCCGCTTCACCATGCGCGACAGCGACTATTCCATGCGCCCGTTCGAGGAGATGGAGAAGGCGTTCGCGCACGTGCCGGAGGCGCTGGAAAACACCCGCGCGATCGCCGACCGCTGCAACGTGTCGTTCACCTTCGGCAAGTACCAGATCCCGCGGTTCCCCGTGCCCGGGGGGAAGACGGAGGAGGAGGAACTCACGCGCCTCGCGCGCGAGGGCTTTGCGCGCCTCTACCCGCAACCCACGGATGAGCTGAAGCGGCGCCTGGAGTACGAGCTGCAGATCATCAAACAAGTGGGCTTCTCCGGGTACTTCCTCATCGTGGCGGATTTTGTGAACGAGGCGAAGCGGCGGGGCATCACGGTGGGGCCGGGGCGCGGCTCCGCCGCTGGCTCCATGGTGAGCTACTGCCTGGGAGTGACGGGCATCGACCCCATGGAGCACGGGCTGCTCTTCGAGCGCTTCCTCAACCCCGAGCGCATCTCCATGCCCGATATTGATTTGGACTTCGCGGACACGCGCCGCGACGAGGTGCTGGACTACGTGCGCGACAAGTACGGCAAGGACAAAGTGGTGCAGATCTGCACCTTCGGGACGTTGGCCGCCCGCGCCGCGGTGAAGGACGTGGGCCGCGCCTACGGCGTTCCGTTTTTGGAGATGAACAGCCTGGCGAAACTGATCCCCGAACGGCCGGGCACCAAGCTCAAGGACGCCATGGGGACCACGGAACTCAAGGCAGCCTACGACAGCAACGAGACCTACCGACGCATCATCGACATCGCCTCCCAGTTGGAAGGCAAGGCGCGCCACGTCTCCGTCCACGCCTGCGGCGTGGTCATCACGCAGGAGCCGGCCACGGCGTATACGCCTCTTCAGCGCGCCCCCAAGGACGAGGACATCATCATCACGCAGTATTCCGCCAAGCCCCTGGAAGCGCTGGGGCTGCTGAAGATGGACTTCCTAGGATTGACGAACCTCACCGTGATCCAGACGACGCTGGAAATCATCGAGCGTCTCTACGGGCTCAAGCTGAACATGACGGAGCTCCCGCTGAACGACAAGGCGACGTATGCATTGCTGCGGGAAGGGGACACGACCGGCGTCTTCCAGTTCGAATCCGGCGGCATGAAACGGTACCTCAAGAAACTCAAACCGACGCGCTTCGAGGACCTTGTGGCTATGGTCGCGCTCTACCGGCCGGGCCCGATGGAGTACATCCCGACGTACATCGATAATAAGGAGCATCCGGATGCCATCGACTATCCGCACCCGGTCCTCAAAGAACACCTGAAGGACACCTACGGCGTGGCCGTCTACCAAGAACAAGTGCAGCAGATCGCGCAGAGCTTCGCAGGATTCACGCTGGGACAGGGCTACATGCTCATCAAGGCTGTTGCGAAGAAGATCCCCAAACTGCTCAATGAGCAGAAGAAACTCTTCATCGAGGGGGCCGTGTCGAAAGGTCATACGAAGAAGGAAGCGGAAGAGCTGTTCACGATCATCGAACCCTTCGCCGGCTACGGTTTCAACAAGTCCCACGCCGCGGGGTACGCGCGCATCGCCTTCGAGACCGCCTACTTGAAAGCGCACTTCCCCACGGAGTTCATGGCGGCCCTCCTCAGCAGCGACGCGCAGAAGACCGACCGCATCATGATCGAGATCGAAGAGTGCCGGCAGATGGGGATCGCCGTCCTGCCGCCGGACATCAACGAGTCGCTGCGGCACTTTACGGCCATCCCTCCGGCCGCAAGGAAGCTCGTGCGGGGGAGCGCGCCCAAGGGATCGATCCGCTTCGGGCTCTCGGCCGTGAAGGGAATCGGGGACAGCACCGTGCAGCAGATCATCGGCATCCGCGAACCCTTGAGCAAAGCCCAGGGCAAGGAGGGAGGGCCGTTTACGTCCGTGGAAGACTTCGCACAACGCATCCCCAGCAAGATCCTCAACAAGAAAGCCATCGAGGCGCTCGCCAAGAGCGGGGCGTTGGACAGTTTGGGCGACCGCCGCCAGATCATCGACCACTACGACCTGATCTCCGACTACTCCAAAGCCGCGGGTGATGAGGGACACATGCAGGCGGACCTCTTCGGAGCCAGCGGGATGGAAACCGAGGCCGCCAAGATCACGTTCCCCAACACCCCCAAGGCCACGGCCGCCGAGAAGCTCAAGTGGGAGAAGGAGACGCTGGGCATGTACGTCAGCAGCCATCCGCTGGCGGGGCTGCGGAAGTACATCGGCAAGAAGGCGCAGCTCATCGCCAATCTCACGGCGAAGGACGCGGGGAAGAAGGTATCGCTCGCCGGATTGGAGGAGGGCATCAAGAAGATCATGACGAAGAAAGGGGAGACCATGGCCATCCTCACACTGGAGGACCCCACCGGGAAAATGGAGGTGACGCTCTTCCCCCGCGTGTACACGGAAGCGGCTCCGCTCTTCGGCCAGCCGGATACCGTGCTGGTGGTGGGCGGCACGCTGGACATGCGGGCGGGGCAATTGCAGATGCGCGCGCACGCGCTCAAGAAGGCGTCGCTCTCCACCATGGTCAAGCGCGCCAAGGAGGAGAAGTTCTTCGATGAGGAGGAAGCCAAGCAGGGATTCGTATTGCGCAAGCAGGCCGCGGTGGAAGGGGAGGAGACCATCGAGATGGTGGATGAGGAGGGAAACGTGGTCGCCGGCGAGCAGGTGACACTCGGGAAGAAGGAGGTAGCGGACGATTACTTCGGCCCGCTGGGGAAGTGGATCGTGGGGGGGATGAAGACGGAGGAGCCGATGCGGCGGTTGGGATGGGGAGGCGAGAAGGATTCCGAGGTTGCCGAGGATTCCGAGGAATCGCATCCAAAAACTCCAGGATCAGGAATAACTGCCAACTCTTCGGCATCGTCGGCAACGTCGGAATCCTCTCCGACAACCATTCACATACATACCATCCCGCTCCCTCCAAAAGCTCCCCGCCAGCTTCTCCTGGAACTGAAGCGGATCTTCGAGACATTCCCGGGCAAGGAGAAGATCCAGCTGAAGATCGGCGAACAACTCGTCCCCTTGCCGCTCACGGTGACCATGTCCACGATCCTGGAGAAGAAGATCGAGGATGCGATTGCGGCCTACGCGGCGAACGACTAGTGTTCTCCATCAGCATGACCGCATTCACCCTCATCCTCAGCGGCATCCTCCCCATCCTCGGGGCGGAGGGCATCCTGTGGCTGCTCTTCCGCCGGCGCATCCTGGAAATCGAATTCCCCCGCATGGAAGACCGGGGCCTCTTCCGTGCCCAAACGCTCCGTGGCGCGGGGCTCTTCACCCTCATCCACGCCGTGGCCGTCTCCGTCCTCTTCGCTGTCGTGCTTCCCGTCTTCTGGTAAATGGCTGAACCTTCCGTGTCCGCCGGGATTGCCGCAACGCCTGCAAGCGAGAACGGCCATGATGAGGAGTTGCGTCTTCATTTCCGCGAGCATTGGCTGCGCCTGGCGCCCGCCACATTGGCCATGCTCACCGTAAGCGTCATCATCGCCGGCGGGCTGTTCCTCTTCCTCTCCGCCCCTTTCGCGGATGATCCCGACGCGCGCCACGTCGCGCTCGTCACCGCCGCCGTTGCTTTCGGCCTCACCCAGGTCCTATTTACCGTCAAAGTGCTCACGTACAACCTCTCGCTCACCATCGTCACCACGCGCCGTATCCGCCGGATCCACAAATCCCTGTTCTTCACCGACAACCAGACAAGCATCGAGATCATGGAAGCGCAGGACACCTCCAAATCCCAGCGCGGCATCCTCCCCTCGCTCCTCGGCTTCGGCTCCATCTTCATCCGCGCGGAGAGGACCGCCATGCAGATGGAGTACGTGCCGCACGTGGATCGGATCTACGAGAAACTCCTGCAGCTCCTCAACGAAATCAAACGCGAGAAGACGGCCGAGAAAGCCCTCCCCCCCGAAGCCCCCCGGGCTTAAGATAGAACCATGGACATCCTCCCAGCCGACGAGCAGGGGATTGGTCGCGCGCTCACCGTCATACGGGAAGGCGGCATCGTGGCGCATGCGACGGAGACGTGTTACGGCTTCGCCTGCGACGTGAGCGACCTGGGCGCCGTGGCGAATCTTTTCGTATTGAAGAACCGGCCGTATTCCTCCCCCGTGAGCGTCCTCTTCCTTTCCGTGGAAGACGCGAAGAAGTACGCGGAGTGGAATGACGAAGCGGAAGCGTTAGCGAAAAAACATCTCCCCGGCCCGCTCACCTTGATCCTCCCACTGCGTGCAGACGCCCCACTGCAACTCTACGTGACGCCACTGCTCTCTGACCGCTCACCACTGACCGCCGGAGTACGCGTCTCCTCCCGTCCTTTAGCCCTACGCCTCGTCACGGATTTCGGCAAACCCCTTTCCACCACGTCCGCCAACTTCCACGGCTTCCCCAACCCCTACAGCGCGGAGGAGATCGTGGCGCAATTCAAGCACCAACCGATCCAGCCGGATTTGATACTGGATTCGGGGACGCTCCCGCACGTGCCACCCTCGACGGTGCTCGACGTGACGAAGGGGAGAGGGCAGGCGAATATCCGGAGAAAAGGGGGTATTTGAAAGGATTCCGACGTTGCCGAGGATTCCGAGGAACAGTTGCATCTGAAAGCCCGGCGTTTCTTCCCGACAATGCTCGGAATCGTCGGACTCCTCGGCATCCTCGGCATCTTCTCACTACATATACTCACTCCCTCCAGATCACGTTATACTCTCCCTCCTATGTACTGCCCCCACTGCAAAACGAAGGACACAAACGTGGTGGATTCCCGCCTCGCGGAGGAAGGGCGCGCGGTGCGGCGCAGGCGAGAGTGCCCCAAGTGCGGCCACCGCTTCACCACCTTCGAACGGCAGGAGCTGAGCAACTTGATCGTGGTCAAGCGTGACGGCACGCGGGAGCCGTACTCGCGGTCCAAGATCGAGCGCGGCGTGTGGCTGGCGTGCACCAAGCGCTCCATTTCGCAGCAGCTGATCGACCGGATCCTCACCAAGCTGGAGGAGAAGTGGGCATCGAACAAGAAGGAAGTCTCCTCCTCCACCATCGGCACCGACGTGATGCGGGAGCTGCGCAAACTTGATCACGTCGCCTACATCCGCTTCGCCTCCGTCCACCGCGAGTTCAAGGATGTGGAAGAGTTTAAAGAAGAGCTCGGCAAATTATTCCGCTGATAGTTGTTGTTCTGTTCTTCTCCCCCTTCCCTAGCCCTTCCCCCGGTGGGGGAAGGGAATGTTTTTGTTTTGTGGGTTGTGCACAAAGGATCCTTCAGCTCATAAATACAATGGGGGGTTCGCGCGCCGCGGGGGGTGAAGGGGAAGGCCCTGCTTCGACATGGCCTGCCGACGAGCCAGCCCCGAAACCTTGCAGGGGCTGACGAGGAGGCGCAGGGCCGGGCGGCCTGCCGGCCGTAGCAGAAGCCCCAGAGCTGGAAAAAGGAGTGGATGAGGGCGCCCACCTTCGCCAAGGCTACGGTGGGCGGCCTTCTGCGAAGGCCGGAGGGGAGTTCGGCGCGCGAGCGTTTTCTTTCCCCCTTTCTTTGTCGCCCTGACAAAGAAAGGGGTCATGCCTTCGCGCTCATATCGTAATTCCACGCCAGCCTCTTGAGCAGCGGGACATGCGCTAGAAAACGGTCCACCTTCCGCAAGAACGCGGAGCCGGGACGGTACTCGGAATCGGGGAGCCGGAGGAACTTGCGGACCAGGACGACGGCGTGCTCGTAGAGCTTCTCCACAAAATCCACCGCCTCCACGCGGGCATCCGTGAACTTCGCCTGCCAGGCGAGCCGGCGGAGGTCGTCCATGGAGAACCCTTCCGTGGCGTCATCCGCGCAGGAGACCGCATGCATGTGCCTGCGTCGCAGCACTTTCTTGAGCGCATCCCACAGCGGCTTGAACAACCGGTAGCTCCACTTGGCCGGCTCGTAGCCCACGAGGAGGATGCCCCCCGGGCGCAGCACGCGCCGGAATTCGCACATCGCCAGGAGCGGGGAGGAGAAGTGGTGGAGGCTGGCCGTGAGGAAAACCCCGTCCACGGACGCATCGGGAAAGGGGAGGTGCAGCGCATCCAGGACAGCGAAGGTGCCCCGCGCGTCGATGTGCAGCCGCTTGGCGGCTTCCGCCACCCAGCGGACGGAACCCGGGGAGACGTCGCTCACCACCACGCGGTGCCCCTCCTGCAGCAGCGCCAGCGAATGGGCGGCTCGCCCCGCCGCCACTTCCAGGATCACCGCATCCTTCCCCAACGCACGGAGGGGGTCGGCGAACGGGGGCCGCCTGCGGTCCAGAGCCCGCGCGAGATCGAAGGTGCGGCTGCGCACATCGTACGTTTCCGCGTCCATCCCCCCGATGGTATCGCGCGGGAACGTTTCATCAATCCAGATGGCATCATCCAGACGCAACCGTGCCGCGGGAAGGACGGGGTAGGGAAAAACTGCCTCCACAGTGGATAAGGATGACGGGAAACGGCGACGAGTGCAATGTGTCCGCTTCCCTTTCCCCTCTCATTGACCCTATACTCCTGCCATGTTGCGCTCCCACACTTGCGGCGAACTCCGCCTCTCCGACGAAGGCAAAAAGGTGACGCTCTGCGGGTGGGTGCACCGGCGGCGGGACCACGGGGGATTGATCTTCGTGGACCTCCGCGACCGCTACGGCCACACGCAGGTCGTCTTCCATCCGGAGGATAAGGAAGTCTTCTCCCTGGCGGAGAAGATCCGCCCGGAGTGGGTGCTCAAAGCGGAGGGGACGGTGAGCAAGAGGATCGAGGGCGCGGAACGAAAGGACAAGTCCACGGGGGAGATCGAGGTATTGGTGAAGGGCATGACGGTGCTCAACGAGGCCAAGACGCCTCCGTTCGAGATCGACGTGGATGCCGATGCCAACGAGGAGGTGCGCCTGCAGTACCGCTACCTGGACCTGCGCCGCGAGCGCATGAAGGAGAACCTCGTGATGCGCCACCGCCTCCTCCAGGCGACGCGGCGCTTCTTCTACGACCGCGACTTCATCGAAGTGGAGACGCCCATCCTCATCAAGGGAACGCCGGAGGGCGCGCGCGAGTACGTGGTGCCGAGCCGCGTCTACCACGGCCTCTTCTACGTGCTGCCGCAGTCGCCGCAGCAGCTCAAGCAGCTCACGATGGTGGGCGGGCTGGACCGCTACATGCAGATCGCACGGTGCTTCCGCGACGAAGACCTGCGCGGCGACCGCCAGCCGGAGTTCACGCAGATGGACTTGGAGATGTCCTTCGTCACCGCCGAGGATGTGATGGCAATCAATGAGGATGCACTCACCAGCATTACGAAAGAGCTGCGCCCGGACGTTGCGATCAAGCAGACGCCCTTCCCCCGACTCACCTGGGAACAGGCGCTGGCGACGTACGGATCGGACAAGCCGGATTTGCGCTTCGGGCTCACGTTCACGGACATGACGGAATTGGCCAAGGGCTGCGGCTTCGGCGTCTTCGCGGACGCGGTGAAGGCGGGCGGCGTGGTGAAGGGCTTGCGGGTGGAGGGCGGCGGAAGCTTCTCCCGCAAGGAGACCGATGACTTGGGGGAAGTGGCCAAAGTGTACGGCGCCAAGGGGCTGGCGTGGATCAAGAAGGTGAACGGGAAGTTCGAAGGCATCCCCGCCGCCAAGTTGGGTGATGACGTAGCGGGGAAAATGGCGGACAAGGCGGGGATGAAGGACGGGGACATCCTCTTCTTCACAGCCGACAAGTTCGAGACTTCCTGCATCAGCCTGGGAGCCGTGCGCTCGGAGATCGGGAAGAGAAAGGATTTGGCGGACCCCAAGGTCTTCGCCTTCGCGTGGATCACGGACTTCCCCATGTTCGAAACGGAGAAGGAGACACAGGAACTTCAGGCCATGCACCATCCGTTCACGCGGCCGAAAGAGGAGGACCTCAGCCGCCTGGAGAAGGAACCGCTCGCGGTAAAGGCGGAAGCATACGACGTGGTGCTCAACGGCTACGAGATCGGCGGAGGCTCCATCCGCATCCATGAACGCGCGCTGCAGAAGCGGATCTTCGACATCCTGAAGATTACGGACGAGGACGCGGAGCGGCGCTTCGGCCATATGCTCCGCGCCTTCGAGTATGGCGCCCCTCCCCATGGAGGCATCGCTTGGGGCTTGGACCGCATGGCCATGCTCTACGCAGACGAGCCCAACATCCGCGAAGTGATCGCCTTCCCCAAGGACCAGAAGGGAAAGGACCTCCTCCTCGGCGCTCCGTCAATGATCCCGGAAAAGCAGCTGAAGGAGCTGGGGGTGAAGATCGTCCAATGACCGAAGCGTATAGCGTATTCCGTAGTACGTAGTACGTATGACTGACAAGTGAGCCGGTGATACGAAATACGTAATACTAACTACGTCATACGCCTCCCATACCCCCTCCCTTCTGCCATTTCTCATTTTGCATTTTGCATTTACCATGGAGCCATGACCACTCCATCCGACCCGAAGAAAGAAGAGCTTCTGAAGTACCAGCAGGAGAGCCTGAAACGGATTCAGGCGGATGAGGCGGGGCGGGAAAAGAGGCAAGCGCAGCGGCGCACGGAGAAGGAGGAGTTCGCGGAGCGGAGCACGGAAGCCGTGGCTGCCGCGCAGCAGGCGGAAGCGCAGAAGGAGAAGGAGGCGGCTGTGTGGAAGAAAGCGGACCTGGAGCGGAAAGCCGCGGTGGAAGCCGAGAGGAAGCGAAAGGAGGCGGAGGCGGCGCATCGGACGGAAGAGAAGGCGAAGAAGGAGGAGTACGAGGGAAAGCGGAAGGCGTACTTCGCTTCCCTGCAGGAGGCGACGGTGCGCAAAATGCGGCAGGAGAAGGAGAAGACGGAGCTCAACCATGAGCATGCCCAGCTCGTGGAGACGGCGGAAGTGCAGGCGCGCACGGCGCGCATCGCGGCGGAGAAGGAGGAGATGAAGATGAAGGCGGAGGTCGACCGCGAACTCATCGCCAAGCGCGATGTGCTGATGCAGGAGATGCAGGAGAAGCGCACGGCCGTGCACAAGCGCGAGATGCAGGCGAAGATGAAGCTGGAAGGGGAGAAGCTCTCCCGCCTGCGGCCTCTGGAGCTTCGGCATCAGGACCCTTCCTCTTCCGCCCTCAAGGCGGCGGTGGATCGTGAGTGGCGCCAGAAGTCAGCCGAGATCGAGCGGAAGGCGGGGGAAGAGCGCTCCGCCGTGGAAGCGGAATCGACGCTGCGCAAGAAGAAGCTGGAAGCGGACGCGCAAAAGAAGAAGGCCGACATCGAACGCCAGACCTCGCAGGAGAAACAGCAAATTGACCTCCGGCTGCGTCTGGAACGGGAGCGGATTGAGAAGGAAATGCAGGAGAAGAGGCAGGGGGGATGAGGTGTGTATTTCTGGTGCCGAGGAGAGGACTCGAACCTCTATGGGATTGCTCCCACCAGCTCCTAAGGCTGGCGCGTCTGCCGTTCCGCCACCTCGGCACGGACCCAGTGTATATCTCCTTCCGCCCCCTGCCCACTTCCCTCCTTCCCCCTTTCAGCCTACCATCCCCCCATGAGCCGCACGGGGGGTATCTTCCTCTTTCTCTACATCCTCGTCGGGATGGGCTACACATTCCTCACGCGCAGCCTTCCGCTATACCATGCGGTATCCGATGATGCGCGCGTGCAGCAGGCCTTCACCATCGCCCTGAATATCGCCGGCTGGCCGTGGAACCTCGCCTGCCTGTGGGGACCGCCGGGGAGCGGGTACGGCTACATGGGCGCCACGTTGTGCGTGATCCTCATCTGCGTCATCGCAGGGGTTGCGTACGCATTGGACAGCGCCTCGCCCTGAACGCTTCAGGAGGACGGGCAGTTGAGGCAGTAACCGGGGTGCGAGTCCGGCATGCTTGGATGCGCACGGCACTTTCCCTGGATGCAGTAGTAGACGCTGCTGTAGTAATCGAAGTCCTGCACCCAGGGTTCATCGGGGAATCGGCACAGTTCCGGATGTGCAACGGGACAGAAGCGGATGGAGATCTGATAAGCAGGCTTGCCGTCGGATCCCGTGAAGCTGTCCCAGTCATACACAGCTCCCGGCCAGGGGGCATACGGCCAGTTTCCCGGCCCCAGGTACTCCTGGATGCCCGGCGGCACGTTGCGGTCCACATCCCCGGGCCACGCCCCTTGCTGGTCGATGGCCATCTGAACGGTCGCCTTGGCGATCTCCGAGAGTTCCGCGCTCGCGCGGGACATGCGCGCCTTCTCCATAACCCCGCCCACTCTTCCGAAGATGAAGGATGTAAGAGTGGCAAGGATGGCGATAACCATGATGATCTCCATCAGGGTGAATCCCCGAAGTGTCGGATGCGCCTTGGGCAGAGCGGGTTTCCGGGAAGGTTTCTTGTGCACGGTAGACAGTATAGGGCGCAACAAGGCATAAAAGGAATATCCCGTCCCCATCCCTGTCCATGGAACCTTTCTCCCTTTCCCCCCAGTCAATCCCTCAGGACGACGGGCAGTTGAGGCAGTGGCCGGGATGCGTATCCGGCATGCTGGGGTGCGAGCGGCACTTCCCCTGGATGCAGTGGTAGGCACTGCTGTAGTAATCGAAATCCTCCGCCCAATCTTCATCGGGGAAGGTGCAGAGCTCCGGATGGCCTATGGGGCAGAAGCGGATGGAGATCTGGTACACCTGTTTGCCGTCGGAGCCGACGAAGGCATCCCAATCGTACACGGTGCCCGGCCAGGGGGCGTCCGGCCAATTGCCGGGGCCGAGGTACGCTTCCACCCCCGGCGGTATGGCCCGGTCCACATCCGCAGGCCACGCCCCTCCGGCATCAATGACGTACTGGTACGTGGCCTTGGAAATTTCCGTCAATTCCACGCTCGCGCGAGACATGCGCGCTTTCTCCAGCACACCGCTGATGCGGCCGAACACGAAGGAGGCGATGGTGGAAATGATGGCCATGACCACAAGCAGCTCCAGCAACGTGAAGCCGCGGAAGGATGGCCGGAACCGCTCCCTGTTCTTCCTGCCGCGCATGGGACGCTTCGTCATGGAGTACAGTGTAAACCTTCCCGCCATCGTTCTCACCCCGGTTACGGCCTGCGAAGCCGATGCGCCCTCCCCGCTTTCAATCGCCGCCGCTGCTCCGGCGTGTGGCGATACCGGTACGCATGCAACTCCGCCGGATCCGCGTCATCTTCCTCTTCCGGTATGGACGGCGCCCCTTCTGTGAGCACGCTGATGCACGCTTGGCGGATCGTCTCGCGTACTGCGGGAGCCGGGTCGGGAGTGCAGAACCAATGCTCGCGCTGCAGAAGGCTTTCCTCCGCCCTTCGTTCCGCCTCTTCCTGCAATGCCTGTCGTCGCTCGTCGTCCGTAGGGGCTCCGTTCCGCTCTATCTGATCATGGATGATCGCCGCCATGGAAACGACTGCCGCTCGCGCCTTCGCGGGGTTGCCATTCAACGCAACCAGGTGCGCGCACAAAGTCTCCTGTTCCAGGCTCAGTTGCAGCATAGGCAAACCATCGCATGTCTTCCCCCCTCCGTCAACGGTCCGCAAGGGATACGTTCCCTCTCTCCTCTGCACCGGGCAAAGAGTCGCCCTTCATTCTTTAGGAGAAATGCATAAATATGAGAATATATGGCCTTTCTTGGCTTAGGGAATGGGAAGATGAGTGATTGTCAGAGTAATATTTTTATTGTATAATAATAACAATAACACACATGCCTAACCGACTGCGCCACATCCTCCTCGCACTCTTGGGGATTGCCCTCCTCTCCGCTTTCTCGCTGTGGATGGCGGGGGATTACATCGGTGCATTGGTGGCCACCACGGACCGTCTGCCGGGCGTTGTGGATGACACATCCGCGCAATTTAAGCCCGTGGGGAAAGGCTGGAAGCGGGATACGCTGGGCGGGTACGGCACCACGCACGCGCTCCATGCGGTGACCGTGGCACAGGGGAATGTTTCCGCATGCTGGACGGCGCCCGCCCTCACGGCGGGTCCGTACCGCGTGTACGCAACGTGGCCGCAGAATGAGGCGCTGGGGAACGTGACGTACACCGTGGAGGAAGGGAAGACCGTCCTCCTCAGCAGGGAAACGGACCAGGGATTGGAGCCGCAGGGGGAGGTGTGGGAATGGATGCCCTGGCAACTCCTGGGGGAAGTGTCGCTGGAGAAGGGGAAGAGCGTCCGGCTCTGCGTGAGCGCGCCCAACGCCACCAAGTTCGCAGCCGACGCCGTACGCTTCGTGAGCGCGGAACGAGCGCAGCGCGCCGTTTCCCTCTTTCCCTCCGGCACGTACCTGCAGGGCGAAGGGGCCCACCCCGAAGGTGAAGGCGGCTGTGCCATCCGCTGCACCGCGCCGGAACGCTGCGCGCTCGTGTGCGGCGAGCAGAAGTACGGGCGCAAGGACGGGGGCATGGAAGGGCAGTATGACTTGGTGCGCGGAGATACCGGAACGGTCTGGACATTCGAGGACGTGAGCCCTGGGGAGTACGCCATTCACGTCACCTGGCCGGCGAACGTGGTGAAGAGCATCGCGCTCGCGCGGGGGCTGGACTTCACCGTAACGGAGAAGGGAACCATCAAGAACACGCTGGGGAAATTCACCCTCCCCGTGCAGGAACTCACCAAAGCTCCGTCGGGCCCCGAGTGGGAAGGGGAACGCTGGAAGGAAATGGGGACCGTGCGCATCGGGCAAGGCGATGAGGTGCAAATCCTCCTGGAGCCGCCGGTGAAGCCTGCCTCCCTGCAGGACGTGACGTCATTCGCGTATCCCGCGGATGCCGTGGCGCTCGTGCCCAAGGCGCCCCTGCCGGTCTTCCCTCCCGCCTCCGCGATCGTTGCGGATGACGGCGGACCCTCGTTCTCCATGGCCGCCCCGCGGTACTGGGAATCCAAACCCGGAGGATACGGCTTCGGCCACAAAGTGCTGCACGAGCAGCGCTCGAACGAAGATGGGGAGGCAACCTGGTCATTCGGGGACGTGCATCCCGGCACCTACGAAATCTTCGCCACCTGGCCCGCCAATGAAGCGGCGGAAACGCGGGCGTCCTTCCGCGTGAGGGAACAGGGGCAAGCCGATTCCCCCCTGCCATCCGTGGACATGTCGCATCATCCGCGCGGCGCGCTGCGGGGGGATTCCCTGCGCTGGCAACGTGTGGGGACGGCGAAGATTGTGGAGGGCAAGAACGTGCGCGTCACCACAAAGGGCGGGGTGGCCGATGCCGTAGCGCTGCTCCCGGAAGGGGCGGCGGACGTGCCGCTCGCCCTCAAGATCACCATGGCCCGGGAGGGGAAAGGGGCCGCACAGGCCGGGACGGACATCGTCTACAACATCGCGCTCTTCAATGAGAGCAGCACGCACCCCGCGCGCGGCGTTGTTCTCCATGCCAAGAGCCCCGAGAAACTCACGTTTGACGCGAAGAAGAGTTCACCGGAATGCGCCGTACGGAAGGATGTAGTCCTCTGCTCCCTGGGGGACATCGCCCTCCGCACGACGCGCGACGTGCGCATTGTCTTCATGGTCCCGGATCGGGGCCTGTGCAGCCTGGCGGTGGAGCAGCAAGTGGAAGCGCGCCTCCAGAGCGGGGAGAGCTTCCTCAGCACGGAATTGCGGGACATTGTGGCCTGCACCCCTTCCTCCTCCCTCCCGGAACACGCCGCCCCTGAACGCGCGCCCCAGGGACCCGACCTCGTCCTCATCAAGACAGGGAGCGCTTCCGTCCTTCCCGGCGGCATCGTCACGTACATGCTCACCGCCAAGAACGTGGGGGCCAAGGAGGCGACGAAGGTGGTCGTCTCCGATTTCATCCCCGACTGGCTCACGTTCGTCCCGGCCGATTCGGACCCGTCCTGCGTGCAGGAGGGAGACATCGTCTACTGCCGGAGCCCGGACCGCAAGAGCGGTTTTCCGCTGCCGCCGGGTGAGGAGAAAGCCTTCCGCGTCAGCTTCGCCGTGCCTCCCACGGCAAAGTGCGAGAGCATCATCGCCAACCGCGCGGGCATACAGGACGCCGGCGAGGCGGAAGAGGATGCGGAGAACAACGGCAGCATGGCCATGACGCGCGTGGCGTGCCCCCTCCCTCCTCCCACGCCGATTTCCGTGAGCGCCCGAAGGGAAGGGGAGACGCCGGTGCGCCGCAATTCCCGCCTCACGTACGCCGTGACCGTGAAGAACGACAGCGAGGCGCTGGATTCCGGCGACATCACCCTGCGCATCCCTCTGCCGCCGCACCTCACCTTCCTCACGGAGGGGAGCTCCAATGCCTGCAGGGTGGATGCGGAGGGCATGACATGCATCCTCTCCCCCTTGAAACCCGGCAGGAAGGCCGACGTGCACGTTGCAGCTCTCGCCGCGTCCGATGTGGGCGCATGCGACGCCCCCCTTACTCTCGCAGTGGATACCATCGTGGACGGGAACCACGTCTCGCACGCGGTCGCGCCCACCCAGAGCATCACCTGCCCCGCCGCGGATCTCGTGCTGGGGCTTGCGCAAAGCCCGCTCTCCCTCACGGCGCCGGGCAAGGAGGCGCTGTACACGCTCACCCTGCGGAACGACGGGCCGGAAGACGCCATGGGGGCTTCCGCCGGCATCCCGCTTCCCCCCGGGCTCACCCTCCGCAAGGAAGGCACCAGCCCACTCTGTTCCCTGCAAGACTCCCGCATCGTGTGCGGCGGCGGGGACCTTGGCCACGGGACACTGCTGCGGCGGGGGGAGGAACGGAGCTATCCCATCGCCTTCGACGTCGCCTCCGACCATGCATGCGGGGAACCGCTCGCGCTGCGCGCCATCGCGCGCCTCCTCCTCTCTCAGGATCCCGTGAGCGCGAACGACTGGGCGGAAGCGCGCACCCCCGTGGAATGCCTCTCCCTGGAAACGGGCATACGGCGGGATGAGGAAGCTCCCGTTTCCCCCGGGGAACCCGTCGGGTACGTCACCACGGTGGAGAACCCCGGCAGGCTCCTGGAGGCGACCGGAGTGAAAATGGAATTCTTCCTCCCCCTCGGATTCACGTTCCTTCCCGAGGAGAGCGACCACCTGTGCTACATGGAGGCCGGACGCATGATCTGCGACATCGGCACCATGCCCCCCGGGGACAAGCGCGACGTGCACACCATCTTCGCCGTTTCCTCTTCCATCCGATGCAAATCAGAAGTGGAAATGGGCGTCCAGGTCCGCACGGAGCGCGCCAAGACGCTGCCGAAGGAAGTGCTCACGGCGACAGTGTCATGTCCTACGGCGGACCTTTCCGTTTCCCTCACGGGCTCCTCCAGCGTGGTGCAGGGCATGAGCACGCCCCTCACCCTCACGGTGATGAACCACGGCCCCCAGCAAGCACAGGGCGTGCGTGCGCGCCTGATCCTCCCGCCGGAGCTCGCACTCTCCCCTTCCCAATCCGACGCAGGCTGCAAGCAAACGGAGAGGACGGTCACGTGCAACGGGGGGAGCACGCAAGGCTTCACCCTTAATGTGGATGAAGCGCGTTCCGTACGGCTCACCATCGTCCCGTCCACCGACACGCTGTGCGGGAAGAGCCTGCGCAGCGAGGCGGACATACAGAGCCCCATGTTGGATGAGAAGCCGGAGAATGACAGCGATGCACACAACGTGCGCATCCTGTGTGAAGGCGTGAATATCGTGCTCACGAGCGAATCTCCCGCCGCCGTCCATCCCGGCCAGCCGTTCTCCGTGACGTACCGCATCATCAACCGCGGGCCGGACACCGCCGCGCACGTCAACGTGCGAAGCTCCCTCCCCGCCGGCACCACTTTTAACCGGGCGCAATCCGCCGCGGGATGCCGGCAGATAGGGACGGATGTCTTCTGCACGGGGGAAACCCTGGAAGGTTTCATCTTGCGGAAGGATGAGATGCAGACCTTCACCGTCTCCTACGGGACCTCCGTCGCCCTCGGCTGCGCTTCCCGTATCAACATGAAAGCGGAAGCACTCACGAGCTCCACGGAAACGGACGGGGAAGACAATGCGGTTTCCGCCGCCCTTCCGGTGAAGTGCGACGCACAGGGAATGGGGCGTGCCTCGGTGGACCTCTCCATCGAAAGCGCACCGCCCGCCCCCTACCCCAGCCCCGGGAAGACGTCGCAGTTCGGCATCACCGTGCGGAACGCGGGGCCCGACATCGCCAAGGACGTCTTCCTCTCCCTCACGGTGCCTTTGGGCTTCCGCCTGGACACTTCTTCCGCCCCCCTGGAGTGCGCCCAGCCTTCGTCCACGGAAATCATCTGCGGCGCGGGCGGGGATGTGGGCTTCCAATTGGGTCAAGGCCAAACGGTCCGCTTCACCGTACCGGTGCTCGCCCCTTCCGCCCAGCAGCTCAAGTGCGGTGCTTCCGTCCGCACGGCGGCGGGCGTACGCACTTCCGCGTATGACACCAATCCCCTCAACGATGCCACGCAGGGCTTGTTCCCCGCCCTCTGCCCATACGACCCCTTCGGGGCCCAGTGATCCTATGCGTACACACCGTGGTCACCCACAGCGAGAAGGGCGGACGGCTATTCCACCGGGCATTCACTCCATAAACCCAATCCCTGCTGCCGTGCTTCCCGCTCCAAACGGTTGTATTCGGCGAGACGGGGATGCGGGTAGCGCTTGTAGCTGAAGGCGTAGCCTTCGCCGATCATCTGCGCCCCGAGATCCTTTCCATCCAGGATCACGTACCGCAGGAGCCTGCCGTAGTAGTCGCGGTCTTCATCCGGTTTCCGCTCCAGCGTGACGGACTTCCCCTCCGCCAGTTCCTTCATCCGCGCGGAGGCCTCCTCGCCGAAGCACTGCACGGGCTTGCGGGGGTCCACCGTCTCGGGCGTATCGATGCCGACGATGCGGACCTTCTCGGCCTTGTCGGCAGAGACCTGTACCACCACCGTGTCGCCGTCGATCACTTCGGTGACGGGGACTCCTTGAGTGGAGGAACAGGCGATGAGGATGATGGGGAGAATGAGGATGGTGTGGTAGTGCATGGGAGGGGGGGGATTCCGACGTTGCCGAGGATTCCGACGAACGTTACAGAGAGACATAGAGTCGTGTGAGGAGATAGCTGACGCGTTGGATGTGATCATCGACGCCGGTGTATTGCGCGGAGGCCAGATAGTGGAGGTCACGTGCAAGCATGGATTGGTAGTGCAGCTCTTCCAACGAAGAAATGGAGATCGTCAGGTAATGCCGTTTATCCTTCCGTGTACGCCGCATGTTCCCTTCTGCAATATTCGTGGGAACGCTTGAGGCCGAACGGCACATTTGATCAACGAGACGGAACCGTTCATTGGGGGGAAATGTCTTGGTGAGGTCGTATATGAACAGGCAGAGACGATGTGCTTCCTGCCAGACAATGAGCCTCTCATAGGGTCGCTGATGCATGCCATGACGCTATGCCCCTCAGATTCCACCCACAATGATCCTGTTTTCAGTTCTTTTCCCTATGGTCAACTTCTCGGCTTGTGCAAAACAATAAAGACGTTCTACCACGGCATGGAACGCCCCCGTACAACGAGCAATGACCGATCTTCGGAATCGTCGGAGTCTTCGGAATCCTCAGATCTTCGCTTCCTCTCCCTCCTTCACTTCCTCCGCTTCCTTCTTCACTTTCGTTTTCTTCTCCTTCCTCAGCAGCTTCACCTCCTCCGTAAGCTCTTCCACCCAATGGCGAGGCTTCGCGCGGTCGGCGAGCACACGTTCCGGAACCCGCAGCGTGGAGCCGCTGATCTTCCACTGGGGGTGCTGGCGCAGGAGCTGCATGATTTCCTTCGCCGTCACGCGGGGGCTCAGGGTGAGCAGGATGTCGCGCTCGTTCTTGCCGACCTCCTCCGCCTTCACGCGGACCACGCCGCTGCCGCGGCACGCCATCTTGAGGCGGAGCACATGGAAGAGGTTCACCACCTGCCGGGGCGGCTCACCGTACTCTTCGCGCAGGTCGGCTTCGAACTCCTTGAGCACGACCTCCTCCTCGCTCCCCGCCAGCTTCTGGTACACCGAGATCTTCTCCTGCTCATCGGGGATGTAGAAAGAGGGGATGAACGCCTCCACCGGGATCTGGATCTCCACCTGTTCCTCCACCTCATCCACTTCCTTGGCGCCCGCGCGCATCTCTTCCACCGCCTGCTTGAGCATGCGCAGGTAGTGGCTGACGCCCACGGTCTGCATGGTGCCGGATTGGCTGGCGCCCAGGATTTCCCCCGCGCCGCGGATCTCCAGGTCGCGCATGGCCACCTGGAAGCCCGAGCCGAGCTCGCAGGCTTCCACAATGGCCTTCAGGCGCTTCTTGGCGTCGTCCTTGAGGCGCTGCGTGTGATAGAGGAAGTATGAGTACGCCTGCAGCCTGCTGCGACCGACGCGCCCGCGAAGCTGGTAGAGCTGCGCCAGCCCGAACCGCTCCGCCTCGTTGACGATGAGCGTATTGGCGCGCGGCAGGTCGATGCCGTTCTCGATGATAGTGGAGGAGACGAGCACGTCGAACCTTCCCTCCTTGAAGGCCAGGATGCGCTCCTCCAGCTTGTCGGGGGAGAGTTGGCCGTGGCCGACCACGAATGTGGCTTCGGGGATCATGGCGCGCAGCTTGTCCGCGAACGCGTCGATGGTCTCCACGCGATTGTGGAGGACGAACACCTGCCCCTTCCGCTTGAGTTCCGCGAGGATCGCCTGGCGCACCAACTCGTCCGAATACTTCCGCACCTCCGTGATGATGGGGAGGCGGCCGGGCGGAGGCGTGGTGATGGTGGTGATGTCGCGGAGCTTGTGGAGCCCCAGGTTGAGCGTGCGCGGGATGGGTGTGGCGGTGAGCGTGAGAATGTCGATGTTCGCTCGCATCGCTTTGAACGCCTCCTTCTGCTTCACCCCGAACCGCTGCTCCTCGTCGATGATGAGCAGGCCCAGGTTGAAAAACTTCACGTCCTCCTGCAGCAGGCGGTGCGTGCCGATGACGATGTCCACGTCGCCCTTCCGAAGCTTCTGCAAAATCTCCTTCTGCTCCGCGGCGGTGCGGAAGCGGCTGAGCATCTCGATGCGCACGCCGAACTTCCCCATGCGTTCCATGAACGTGTGGTAGTGCTGGTCCGCGAGGATGGTGATGGGGGCGATGAGCGCCACCTGCTTGTTGGAGGCCACCGCCTTAAACGCGGCGCGCATGGCCACCTCCGTCTTCCCGAAACCCACGTCCCCGCAGATGAGGCGGTCCATGGGATGCTCGCCTTCCATATCCTTCTTGAGGTCGGCGATGGCGGCGCGCTGGCCGGGCGTCTCCTCGTAGGGGAACGCCTCCTCAAACTTCCGTTGCTGCTCCGTATCCTCGGCGTAGGTGTGCCCCTTGCTCCGCGCGCGCTTGGCGTAGAGGTTGAGGAGCTCCTTGGCGATCTGCTTGGTTTCCGTACGCATCTTCTCGGTGACACGCTTCCACTCCACGGTCCCGAGCCTGTTGAGGACCGGCTCCTCCCCCTCCTCGTGCACGAACTTGCTCAATTTATCCGCCTGGTCCACGGGGATGAACAGCTTGTCGCCGCCCGCGTAGGTCAATTCCAAATACTCCCGTGCAATACCGTCGATCTCCTTCTGGGTCATCCCCTCAAAGTGCCCGATCCCGTGGTCCATATGCACCACGTAATCCCCCGGCTGCAGCGACGTGATGAAATCCAGGGCGAGCTTCGCCACCGACCTCTGCTTGCCGGCCTTGCGCAGCGTGAAGATCTCGCGGTCCGTGAGGAGCGCGGCCTTAAGGTCCGGGTTCTGGAGGGAGTGGGGGAGCAGGTCATCCTCGTGTGCGGGAATGAGGATGATGGAGCCGGAACGGCTGCGCTCCGGGCCAGCCGACGTGCGGCCGTTTTCCAGAACGGGGATGCGCTCTTCCTTGAGGATGCCATGCAGTTCCTCCGCGCGCTTGGTGACGATGAGCAGCGTCCACTCCTGCGCCAGCTTGTCGCGCACGTCGTTGAGGAAGTCCGCGAGCGTGTAGAATTTGAGGACCGAGAGGTAGCGGAGGTGCGCATGGTTCGCCGCGGATTCCGGGAAGGCCGTAAAGCTCAGCGTGGCTGTTTTCGGTTGGAGTTCCAACGAGGCTTCGATGTCATCCTGATCGTCCAGCACGAGGAGGGATTCCTCGGGTAGCTGGTCCGCGAGCTTCTGCGTCCGCTGGAACGTGGCGGGGAAGATATCCAAGTGCTTCCCGGCCGGAGTGACGTTGGAGAGGTCCGCGGCATCCACCGCGTAGATCTTCTGCACCTTGTCGAAATCGAACATGACGCGGTACGGATGCGCCGATTGGATGGGGAAGATATCCAGCGTGTCGCCGATCCTCCGGTACTGTCCGGCGCGGAGGTACAAGTCTTCGCCGTGCGCGTAGCCGCGCTCCAGCAAATCTTCCACGAACGTGGTGAAGGGGAGGCTCTCGCCTTCCTTCATGCGGATTTTCCTGCGGGAGAGCTCCTGAAAAGAGGGGAACTCCGCATCCCACGATTCCCGGTCACAGAGGAATGCCGCTGCTTCACCTCCTTCGCGCCCCATGAACTGCAGGTACATCTGCATGCGCTCCGGCAGCACGCGGCCCGCCTCATCCTGCACGGGAAGGAGCCGATGGGACGGCACCTCGAAGAATTGCAGCCAGTGCTGCAGCGCCTCCACGCCGCCGTGGTTCTGCGTCACTACCAGGGCGGGCTGCGGATGGAAGGAGAGGATGTGGCTCAAGAGCAGCGCCTTGGCGGTTTCGTTCGAAGCGCCGGAAATCACCAGCCTGTGCTTCGCCCTCAGGAGCTCCGAAAGCTCCTGATGGGTCGTTTCCCCGAGTAATAGTGAAGGTTTCATGCGAATGCCGATGGATCGCCCGAGCATCCCTCACAGAAAAATTCTGTGAGGTGATTCCTGTAAACATCGAAAAGGTGAAGTTCCCTCTCGGGCGATGTCACAGATAGGATACGACGAAACTTGGAATTTTGCAAGGGTATTCTCCCATGGATGGCTCCTGAAGGAAACCGAGGATTCCGACGAAGGACGCCCGTTAGCCGGCGGTTTAAACCGCCGGCTAACGGCGGGGGCGCCCCCGGAATTCATTCCGATTTTCTATTCAAACGAATCTCTTCGTCGGAATCCTCGGCAACCTCGGCATCCTCCAATTCACTCCTCCTGCATCCGCAGCGGCATGATCAGGTGGAGGTACCGCGGGTTCTCCGGAAGGGTGAAGACCGCCGGATGGAGACTGTCGGTGACCTTCATGAGGACATTGTCCGCATGGATGTGACCCAGGAAATCCAAAAGGTAGCTGCTGCTGAGCGCGATCTTGTTGTCCCCGCCCGCCACCTCCGCGGGGAGCACCGCCTCGTCCCGCCCGATCTGCGTCTGCGGCGTGGACATCTTCACTTCCCCCTTGGTCATGCGGAACGTGAGGTTGTTGTTCATCTCCTTGGCGAAGTAGTGCATGCGCTTTACGGTTGTGGAGAATTTGTGGGCGGCGAAGAGGGAAGTGGTCTTGCCGTCCTTGGGGAGGATCTGCCGGTAATCGGGGAACTTGCCGTCGATGAGGCGGGAGAGGAGGCGCACGTTCCCCACATGCATCTCGATCTGCTGCTTACTGAGAAAGATGGAAATTTCCGGGACGTTTATGGTGCCCGCCTGATCCTTCTTTCCTTTCTCCTCCGTCCCGACCGCCGAGGCTTCAGCGGAGAGGGGCGACTTCTTGAGGCTGGCGCCGATGATGGAACGTAACTCATCCAATATTTTCGTCGGGATGATGCAGGAGATCTCTTCCCCCTTATCCTTCGTTTTGAGCGTGTACTCCGAAAGCCGGTAGCTGTCCGTGGCCACGAGTGTGAGGCTGGCGCCCGCGCGCTGAAAGAGAACGCCGGAGAGCACGGGGCGGAGCGTGGTCTTTGCGGAAGAGAAGGTGACGAGGTGGAGCGCTTCTAAGAGAGGCTCCGCCTCCAGCACGAGCGACGTCTGCCGGTCTATGGAGGCGATGGTGGGGTACTCGCTGGCCGCCTCGCCCGCGATCATGGTCTTGGCATGCTTGGAGGTGCACCGCAGTTGCGTTCCTTCCAAGGTTTCCAACAGAACTTCCGTATCGGAGTTGTACTGCGCAAAATTGAGGATGGCCTTGGCGGGAATAGTGATGGAACCTTCGTTCTCTATGGACGCGTCAAATTGGGTGATGATGGAAAGTTCCAAATCCGTCGCGCTCACTTTGCAGCGCTGCCCTTCCGCTTCCACGAGGACGTTGCCCAGAATGGGCAAAGCCTGCTGGCTCCCGATCGCCCTGCTTACAAGTTGGAGGGCGTGGAGAAGGTCTAGAGTGGAACAAGAAAACTTCATGACCTATAGGTAGAAAAGGAAAGGAACTATACATAATCCGTCGTAATAATACCATCTTCCCCTCCCTCCACAGGGAGACAAAGAATCATGTGGAAAACGGCACGATACCAAAGGGATTCTTGACAGAGGAGAGGGGGAAGAAAAGCGGCAGGACAGCCATACATCCCCCTATAGTCTTTCCGTCAGGCATTTCCCCGCAGAGGGAAGGCAGGAAAGTTCTTTACATTCATTTTGTGGAAAGGATGTGGAAAACCCGTGGATAACAGGGGGGAGAAGTGAAGGAAGGGAAACATTCACGCTTTATGGCTTCCATGAGCGACAAGCAGTGGAAGAGTGTGGAGAACGCCCCCTAAGTAAACTGGCGCTTGCACCGGCAGTTATCCACACGCGCTGTGGAGAAGGAAGGGAGGGGGATGGAAGCAGCGGGAGTTGTACACTTGTGGCGGGAGGCTCCTCTGCTACCATTCCCCTCCTTATTCTCCTCTTACGCTATGCCTCCCCCCACTATCAAGCCGGAGTTCTGCGCCCGCGATGAAGACCAGAAGTGTCTCTATGCTTCGGAAAGAGTTTGTCATCATGGAAAGATACAAGATGACAATGCGATGAGGAGAGTGTTAGAGGCCCAATATTGTGAATGGGCGACGGTGGGGAAGGTGCTTGGGAGCATGACTAAGGAAGGATTTGTACCGTCCTTTGACCAACAAGCGGAAGAAAGAAAGCGGGTTACTATTGCACTGTGCGCGCTGACAGCAGAAGCCTTCGGAGATATCGAAGACATGTTGAATGAGTGATCACCCGGGAGGACGTGCCGGGGATGAAAACGCTCACCGCAAATACTTCTTCCGTGCCTCCGCGTGCGGTGGGGTGATTCTATTACGTTTGGTGAGGACCTTCCCCTCCTTCATCGAGACGAAGCTCCTCTCCGGAACGTCCTCGGTGAGGAACGTGCCGCCCGCTATAAAGCTCCCGCCCCCGATCTTCACGCCGGGGTTGATGCCCACGCGGATGCCGAGGCGCGTGTCCGCGCCGATCACCGTTCCGAACTTGGCGAGGCCGGTGCCCACCTTCTTCCCGTCCACCACGGATTGGATTTCCCCTTCGTCCAGGCGGAAGTTCCCCGTCACGGTGCCGCCGCCGAAGGAGACGTTACTGCCGATGATGCTGTCGCCCACATAGGTCATGTGCAGCCACACGTTGTCCATGAGCACGCTGCCCTTCACCTCGCTCCCGAAGCCGATGACGCAGTGCTCCCCCACGCTCGATCCGCGGACCAGCGCGCCGTTGCCGATCACCGTCCCGCGCCCGATGAAGCACGGCCCGCTGACGGTGGCGTGCGGAAGGATACGCACCCCGTCCTCGATCACCACGTTCCCCTCCACCACGGCCGTCTTGTGGATCTTCGCCTTGGGGGAAATGCGCGGCTTCTTGATGTCCTTCAGGAACAGGTCCAGCAGCGGAAGGAGATGCCAGGGGTATTTGACCGCCTGCCATGTCCCCTCGTAGGGGACCACCACGTAGTTCTTCTTCTTGAAGAGCGCGGCGAGCGCGCGTTCGTATCCGTCATCACGCTTCGCGCTCGCCCTGAGGAGTTCCGCGAGGAGTTCCGAAGGCTCGTTGTGGACGTGCGCCACGATGTTCACGAGGTCGCTCGGCTCCTTGCCCGCGCCGGGTTTTTCCACCATGCCCGCGGCCCTCTTCCCTTTCACCTTCAGGTACCCTCCCGGGAAATACCGGGTCACGCGCTGCGCCAGAATGGCGCCGTCCACGCCCTTCGCCTTCGCGGCCTTGGTCAGTGCGCGGTACGCCTCCGGTTCGATCACATCATTCCCTCCCACAACCGTCACGGGGCCGTCGCAGTGCGGAAGAGCGGAGAGCAGCGCGCCCTGCATGCCCAAGTCCAATTTCTCCTGCTCGATGGTGGGGAGGGTGGGGAAGCGCAGGGCGATCTCTTGCAGGTTGTGGTTCCCCGAGACGAGCGTGATGTTCTTGCATCCGCCTGCGGCGAGCCGTTCCAGCTGCCGCCCCAGGAGCGTCTTGCCGCACAGGGGGACGAGGCTCTTTTCGGCGAGGGGCCAGAAACGGCGGGATCTGCCTGCGGCGAGGAGGAGGGTGTGCACGTTGCTATAATAGAGGATTCCGACGGCTCCGACGATACCGAGGATTCCGACGAATCTGTCAAATACGCACGAATTTCAATCGAGCACCAGGCTTACCGTCCCCTCGGTCGCGAGGTTCCGGAGGGGGACATCCTCCGTCCACGCCTCGAACTTCGGGTCCCGCACGATCACCTCCTCAAGCCGGTCTTCCTCCCACACCGTTGCGCGGAGGAGGGAGGATTTCGTCTCGCCGGGGAGCTCGTCGGCTCTTCCGGGGATGGTGATGGAGCGGGACGCCGTTGCCACGGTGAGTTGGGAAGGCTTGGATTTCCCGTTGCTCGTGACGGTGAGGGTGAGCGCCTCTTCCAGAACCACCGCCTCATCCCACGGCACGTCCGTGATGGGGATCTCGTACTCCTCAAGGATTGTCCTGTGGAGCGCGAGCGTCTCCGGAAGCGGGGAGGGGAGCAGCGCGCGGCGGACCGTGAGGCGGCCGGCGATTTCCGCAAGCGTTTCCGTGCTCACGTGGCGCTGGTCGGCGAGCACGAGCAGGTCCACCGTTCGCGCGAAGAACGGGAGCAACTCTCCCATCTCCTCGAGCGCCGTCAGGTCCTTCCCCCCGCCGATGAGCACTGTCTTCCCGCGCGCCGTGGTGAGGAGCGTGGCGGAACCCTGCGGGACGGGGAGGAACGAGACGCGGAGAAGACCATCCGCCTGCAGGGAGCGCTCGCGGAGGACCAGCAGGAGGATGCCCGCGATGGCGAGGAGAAGGAGGAGCCGGTGATGATGCGGCTTATTCAAGAAGGCAACCGGGAGGGAAGGAAGATGGTACGAGAGGAATGCAAAATTGGAAATGCAAAATGATGGAAGTAGTTCCAATGCGAAGGATAGCGACAGCATTTCACATTTCTCATTTCTTCATTTTGCATTTCACTTTCTCTTCATCCTCCTCCACCCCAGCATCGCGCCCGTGAGCGTCACAACGGCCGCCAGGCCCGCTCCCGACCCCGAGAGGGGCGCAGTGCCCGTCCAACCCGTTCCCCCCACGGCGATGCTCGCCGGGATGCCGGGGGAGGCGAGGCCCGCGGCGGTCTTGGCGCGGACCATCACGGTGAAGATGCCGGCGGGGACGCTCTCGAAGCGCACGGAGCGCGCCTCCGCGGGAATCACCTGCGGCGCGCCGAACGTGTTGCCGCGGTCCGTGCTCTGGAACACTTCAATGGAAGAGACGCTCTCCGCGCCCGCGGGGATCTCGAACGTCACGAGGACGTCGTACGCATTCTGCCGGCGCCCGTCGATGCGCAGTTGCACGTTCGCCACTGTCGGCGTGCCGCCCTGCGGAACGGGGAGGGAAGGCGACGCAGCTCCCGCGGGGAGGGCGGAGAACCGGGCGACGCTCGTGCGGGGGTCCACGGGCACCGGTGCGCCGCCATCCGCGCTCCAGACTTGCGTGACGGAAACCGAGTACACCGTGTCCGGCGCCTGCGGTTCCGTGACGAGCAAGATGGCAGGTCCCTGCAGGTAGATCCGGCTGATGAGCAACAGGGCGCCGCTCCCGTCCACGATGCGGAAGGCCGTGGCGGCATCCTGCTGCCCCACCGTCACCGCGCGGGAGAACGTGAGGAGCACGCCCGTCTGGGAAGCGCTCTGCGCCGAGAGGAGTTGCAGGCTTGCGGCGGCCGTGGGCGGCTCCTGCGCCGCGGGGGCGCCGGCCGGAATCTCCACGAACGCCTCGCTTCCGAACACCGTCCCCTCTTCCCCGTCTTCACCCACCGCGATGACCGCCACGTACAGGCTTTCCACCGCAGGCAAGTCCCGCAGCACGTATTCGGTGCCGGCATCGTCCGTGGTGGCGAAGTCATCGTACGTGCCGCCGTTCTGCAGGATGGACGCGTGGCTGTAGTAGATCCGGTAGCGGGCGATGCCCTGCTCCGCCGGCGCTTCCCAGGTGACCTTCACCGTTCCGTTCTCATAGGCCGCCTGCACTTCCTCAATGTGGGGTGGGGGGAGGGCGAGCGCCGCAACCGGCCACAGCGCAAGGGCGAAGACGGCCAGCGCACGCGTGAGAAGCGGGAGTTTGTACATCAGGATATTGTATCACAAGCAGGGTCTTGCGGCAATATTCCTCCACCTCAACCTACACGGATCTCATCGATCAGTTTTCTGCCTTCGAGCAGGCTCATTATCGCCTGTTGTGCCAATTGCCTGTGATAATACGCCAGGCATTCCCCGGAGACGGTGCAGGTGTCGCTAGCGATCACCACGCGAACGTTCTGTATCCTCCCGTGCGTAGCTTTACGGATCGCCTCTGTGACTGCGGAGACAAGGCGTTCGCTCTCCGTCGTCCCAAAGGATAGGGGATCCTGCGGAAGTTGCTCACTAGTACCATTCATGTTCTCATACTATTCCTGAATGGCCGGTGCCGCAACGCCAACTCCCAGCGCTTTTCCCAGCCCCAGACCCCACACCAGCCCCGCCATCCCGAGCGCCGTTACCGCGCCGAAGAGGAGCGTGTGGTACGCGGTGAGCAGGAAGGGGCTGAGGAGGAAGAGAAGGAGGCCGAGGCCGAGGGCGTAGAGCAGCCACTGCGAGAGTTCCTTCCTGCCGAAGCGCGCGGGCATGGTCCGGAGCGCCTGGGGCAGGAGGAGCGCGGCGAGGAACGTGTGGGTGATGATGGAGGTGATTGCCGCGCCCACGAATCCCTGCGAAGGGATGAGCGCCACATTGAGGGCGAGCGAGAGGAAAACGCCGAGCGTGAGTGAGGCAACGAGCGGTTTCCACCGGTGCCGGGTGAGGAGCACGTAGAAGCTGTACACCACGATGCCGTTGAGGAACATGGGGAACGCCAGGAGCCGGAGCGCCGTGTCCGAGCCGGGCTGCCCGGGCGCGCTCAGGTACGCCTGCGTGGTGAGGAGGCCCACGAGCGGGCGCGGCCACAGCGCGCCGAAGAGCGCGGCGGTGGAACCCAAGATGAGGATGGCGAGGAGCGTCTTGCCCAGGAGCCCCCGCGTGTCTTCCCCTTGGCCGTCACGCTCGCTGAGGATGGGCAGCGCGGAGTTGAGGAGGAACGTGGGGAGCAGGTACGCCATGTCCATCATCCGCTGCACGAATCCGTAGTAGGCGTTCTGCAGCTGGAAGTCCTGCGGCCGCAGCATGGAGATGAGGGTCACGTCGAACTGCCGGTAGAGCGCGGTGCACAGGAACGCCACGCCGTAGGGGGCGGCGAGGAGAAACAGGCGACGGAGGAGGGCGGCGTCCCAATGCATGCGGATCCGCTGTAGCCGGCGCGCGAAGAGGAAGGAGACGAGCAACAGCTCCGCCGCGCCCACGCTCCCGAAGGCGAGAAAGAGCCAGTACGTGCCGGCGTCCTCCGTGCCGCGTACGCCGCCTGCGATCACGGAGCCGATGAGCGCCACGGTGATGATGCGCTGGAACACTTCCGCCACGAACACGTACTGCATCCGGTGCCCCACCTGGAACACGGTGCGCAGCATCCCCGCCGCCAGCGTGAAGGCGGGCACGAGCGCTGCGATGGAAATCCCCAGCGGCAGCGGCGAGCCTTTCCAGTGTGGCATGAGCCACGCGATGGCCAACGCCGTCCCGAGCGATACGGCGAGGATCAGGAGCCGCAGCACGATGAGCGCCCCCAGCACGCGCTCACGGTCCTTTGCCTTGCTTACTTCCCGCACCGCCACCGCGTACAAGCCGAAGTCCGCCAGGATGCCGAAGAGCTGCAAGTACCCGTACGCGGTGTTGTACTGACCCGCCAGCTCCTTACTCAATCCCATCGCCACGAATTTGACGGTGACGATGGAGAGCGCGGCCATGAGCACCTGGCTCGCCACTTGCCACAATGTGGAGGAGGCGATGGCTTGCGCGTCCGTGCGTGGGGCTAGGCGGTCTCCCATGATGCCGGAGTATGGGATGACGTTTGCGAAGAGGATTCCGAAAGGGCGGGGAGCGGGGGAAGCTCGTTCATGATTGTATGGATCAATGCGGCGCATTCTTCCCTCACCTGTTGCACGGATGCAGCCGAAGCCGTGAGCGAGTTTGCCACGGTCTCTGCCGCGTGTAATGCAGCGAGGATCTTCTCCCGGGAAAATTCGGGGCTGTGCGGTTCCGCCCCCACATTCTCCCGGAACTGTTGCAAGTACTGCACGCTCCGTCTGCCTTTGGTTTCCTGCCATTCCACGGAAGGGTTGGGGACATTGAGAAGACCATGGAAGAGGTCCTCGTAACCTTCTGCGGTGTGGTTGCTGCGGCGTGGTGTCATACTATGATTGTAGAAGAGCCCTGGTCCCTCCGCACCAGCAAAAAAAGCCCCCTCTCACCCGGGAGCAATTCCCCAAACGCACCACTCAGTGCTTTCGGCGGGGGGAAATGTTCCATCTCCCGGCACCAGGAGAGGAGGCTCCTCACTTCCCAGCGGGAAGTAGAGGCGGGGAGTGTAGGAGCATGCGGAGCGGGACGCAAGGGCACTGCGGCATGGTAAAAAACCGCCCTCGGGTGGAGGTGCTCCAACGAGGAGCCCCGGGGGCGGAGTGTGCTGAGTCGGTGGTCGGCTGTTTACATCGTGGAATCTTCCTTGAGTTGCGTGCCATGTCGATTGCCAAAGGGAAGTCCGTCGTATCGGGAAATAGCCGCCACAGAGGACTCAGACAACGGGGAAAGTGTAAAGAATCAAAGACATGCGTCAAGAACAAGCCCTCCAGCTCACGGTAGGACTCCCCTATGGGAAGGAATCACTACCTTGTACGAGCTGGAGGGCGGAACGCAGAACTGGAGGGATACACGTCCTTGTGGTCCGGCCTTAGGAGGTGGCCAGACCGCTCAGATCCCGCCAGGTGCGGCAGGATAGCGAGCATGGGTCCGTTGTCAAACTCCTATAGACAGCAATCCGGCGTTCCTCTACCCTCAGCCGTGAATGGCGCTGAACTTCCAGCACCTTACCTCAACTAAACAACTCTCACGGAGGGATGCGGACGCCATTCTTCAGCATGCCCGCCTCATGGAGCGGTACTTGAAGGAGGGGGCAAAGGAACCGCGCTTGCCGGGCAAGATCCTCGCCGCGCTCTTCTACGAACCCAGCACGCGCACGCGTCTCAGCTTCGAAACGGCCATGCTCCGCCTCGGCGGCCAGGTGATCACGGCGGACGGGTTCCAGTTCAGCTCCCTCTATAAGGGGGAGAGCATCGAGGACACCATCATCATGGTCAGCCAGTACGCGGACATCATCGCCATGCGCCACCCCGAGCAGGGATCGGCGGACCGCGCGGCGGCCGTCTCCAAGGTCCCCTTCGTCAACGCGGGCGACGGTCCCGGCCAGCATCCCACGCAGGCGCTCCTGGACCTCCTCACCATCGAGCGCGAGCGCGGCAAGATCGACGGCCTGCGGATCGCCATGGTGGGTGACCTCAAGTTCGGACGGACGGTGCACTCCCTCACGTTCCTCCTCGGGCTCTATAACAACGTGGAGTTCACATACGTTTCGCCCTCGGAACTGGTGGTGCCGGAGAAGGTGACGCACTTCCTCCAGGAGAAGAAGATCGCCTACACGGAAACCGAGAACTTCGATGCCGCGCTGGAGTGCGACGTCCTCTACATGACGCGCATCCAGCAGGAGCGCTTCACGGACCGCTCCGAGTACGAGCGGCTCAAGGACAGCTACGTGCTGCGCGCCGACCAGCTCAAAGGCCGAAACGTGAGCGTGTTGCACCCGCTGCCCCGCATCGGCGAGATCACCACCGACGTGGACGCGCTCCCCAATGCCGCCTACTTCCGCCAGGCCAAGAACGGCGTCCTCATCCGCATGGCCTTGCTGGACATGCTGCTTCAGAAGGGGGCGTAAGGGCGGTCCTCTTCCTCCGTTTGCTGTACGATCTCCGCTTCCAACTTATCGATAAAGAGACGGAATTGCCCCATATGTTCCATGCTGGCATGGATGGATGATCTGACGTGGGAAAGGATCTGCAAGGTTGGGCTTGGACGGGGCCCTTGTTGTACGCAGATACTCTTGAACTTCCGGAGTTTTTCCCCCGTGATGTAGATGAGTTTGTTCAGCGCGAGTTCAACGGTGCTGAACGGGCTCGGCTTGATGACCATGACGGATGCGCTAGGGTCGTGTGTGAGAAAGCTTCCGTGTTCACGGAGGACCCAATCCAGGTAACGCGGATCGATGGAGCACTGGTACAGCTTGGGATAGGAACTGGGATCATGAACCGACTGTACCGTGACATCCAGCGGTTTCTTCCCCAAGCATGCCAGTGCGTCACGGAATGTCGCGAGAAGCCGGTCGAGTGGCGGCTTGACGGCCAGGGAGGGTGCAGAGCAAATGCCGGTTTCAGGCTTGCTGAAGTACCAGCCTGTTTCCGCTCCCAACGCACCCGCCGCGGGCGCTGCGGGAAGTCCTTGGCCGCCCTTGGGCTGCCAGAGCACCATACAGGCGAAATCATCCTGCTACGCCCTTCCCCTGTCAATTCTGTCGCTCTACGCAGCGGAAAAGCCTATTCAATGGATACCTGCCTTTCCGTCATCAGACGGCAGGAGCATACCGGAACCAATAAACGAATAAACGAAGAAACGAATCTGCGATATGATCCCCGAGATGAACACAGCCGTACTGCCGGGCTTGATCGACATGCACGTCCATCTGCGGGAGCCGGGGCTCACGCACAAGGGGGATATGGAGACGGAAACGCGTGCGGCGCTCGCGGGGGGCATCACCACCGTCTGCGACATGCCCAATGCCGTTCCTCCCACCGTCACCGTCGCGGCGCTGGAGGAGAAGGCGGAGCGTGCCGCGCGGATCAAGGACGTGGACATCCGTTTCTACTTCGGCGTCACGGCGAAGGAACACCTGGAGGAACTGTGGAAGCTCTGCACCGATCCCGCGCTCATGCGTCTGCGTATGCGTTGCTGCGGCGTCAAACTGTTCCTGGACCACTCCACGGGGAACCAGAAGATCGATCCCGCGCTCGCAGAGGAGGTCCTCACGTACTGCGCGGAACAGGGGATGGTGGCGGTGTGCCACTGCGAAGATGCGGAGATCAATGCTGCGGCTGCAAAGGCGTGCGTGGGGGAAGAAGGCGTGGAAGCGCACTCCATGATGCGTCCGCCCGAGAGCGAGGAAGCCGCCGTCCGGTTCCTTCTCGCTCTCTCCCGCAAGACGGGCGCGCACGTGCACCCCACGCATGTCTCCACCGCGGCGGCCCTCGCGCTCATCCGCGAAGCGAAGGAAGAGAAGGTGCGTGTTACGTGCGATGTTGCGCCCCACCATCTCTTCCTCACCGCCGATGATTATCCTTCCCTCGGCACACTGGGGAAGATGAACCCGCCGCTGCGCACGGCGGAAGACCAAGCGGCGCTGTGGGAGGGGATCGCCGACGGTACGGTCGATTGCATCGCCACGGACCATGCGCCGCACACGCTCGAGGAGAAGAAGAACCCCGATCCGCTCCAAGCGCCCAGCGGCGTCCCCGGCGTGGAGACCATGCTGCCTCTCTTGCTCACTGTTGCGGCAGGAAACTGGCCGGGCTACAACCTACAACCTACCCCCTACAACCTCTCGTTGGATGACATTCGCCGCCTCTGCTTTGAGAATCCCAATCGGATCCTTTCCCTTGGGAAGAGCGACGCGTCCGCCCTCACCATCAACACCGACGAAGAGTGGGTGATCCGCGGCAAGGAGTTGCACTCGAAGTGCGGGTGGACCCCGTACGAAGGGTGGAAGGTGAGGGGGAAGGTGATGGGGTAGGAGAAAATTCCCTTGAAGGACGAATACAAGGGGGTACTATGCCGTTCCCTTCCATGAGCAAATCCCTTCTTTCCTACCGCGTGCGCCTCGCCCAACTCAAGACGTTGGCGGAGCGAAGGACGGAAGACGATAAAGACTGCCTGCGGGAAGCCAGCATGCAGCGCATAGCCGTGATTGCCCGCCAGCTCTGTATTGCCTGCAAGAATTGCTTGTTGAAGCTCGAAGGACGCAAAGGTCCCAAAGCCAGGAGATTGCGAAGAGAGTTCGCGTTCAATACGTACGAGGCATTGGGTGTTGCATGGGACAACCTTCCCTGCCGCATGAGGGAGCGCGAGTACGTGCGGCGGATGCTGGAGGAGTTGGATGCCATCGGGCGCGCGCAGGAGTGAATGCGCGAGCCGCCACCTTCCATCACCGGGAGGGGTTCGCTCGTTCTTCCGGCTGAGGCTAAGGCTGATCTAAATCAACCGGCCAAATGTTAGCAAGTATCTCGCTCCTTTGCTCGAGGCTAATCTCGCCAGCTCTGGATCGATCCAGAACCCACTCAATTAATCGTCTCCTGGCCTGGATCTTCTGCTCGGGCGTTGAATAATCCTGAGGCAGCTTCCGATCCGGCGCCGCCTCTTCGGTGTGGCCATGCTCCATGTTGGGTATGCGTTCATTCATACGATGTACTCCGGTGGCACAACTCTAGCGCATTCTGCCGTTGCGGCAACGGTGGAACCCCCGCTTGGTACGTGAGTTGTGCGCGGTTCCAGGCAATCCTCTTGCAGCATCGTGATATGTACGCTATCATGTACATATGAATAAAACCTTCACAGCAACGGATGCGCGGAAGAATTTCTTTGCCCTCCTCAAGATGGCAAAGACCCCCGGCGTGTACGTCAAAATTATCCACGAGGGTGATAAGGGATATGTCCTGATGAGTGAAGATGAATTTGAGGGGTGGATGGAAACCTTGGACATCATGTCTGATCCCGAAGAGGTTGCCGCCATTCAAGAGGGGATGAGGGAGAAGGAGAGGGGCGAGGTGGTTAGCCTGGAGGAAGTCCACAAACAGCTCGGCCTATGAAGATGTATCGGGTATTCATGACCCGGCGCGCGCGGAAGGAGTTACAATCCCTCCCTGCCAAGGACCGGGAGCGCGTGGTGGCGGCGATGGGCTCTCTGGGGACGGATCCCTTCCAGGGGAAGAAGCTCCAGGGCGAATGGGAAGGGAAGTGGTCCCTGCGTGTCTGGCCGTACCGCATCATCTATACGGTTGAGAAGGAGATCGTGACCGTCACCGTCCTGCGTGTCGGTCATCGGAGGGATGCATACCGCTAGCGTGAGGGCTCCTTCTTCAGGAAGAACCACCGGTACGTTCCGTATGCCCAGGTTCCCAGGTACAGGAAGCTCACGAAGAATACGCCCCACTGCTCATGCTGGTAGGAGGTGATCAGCCAGAACGGCTGCATGGCCAGCCCCATGACCCATCCCCAGCGGTTATTGCGTGCGACGAGGAACACGGAGATGGCGCCGAAAATCGAGATGGAGATTTGAGCGATGATGTCCCACATCGGCTCATTGTACCCGTCGCCGCTTTCCGGGCTCCAAGAAGAGGAAGATATTTTGCCGGGGAAGTATTTGCATCACCCGATCACCTTCCAAACGTCGCCAAGATTCTCCACCACCACATCCGCCCGTTCGAGCGCCTCGGAGGGCGTGTAGGCGCCGCGGATGCAGCAGCTCGCCATGCCGGCCGCCTTGGCTGCATCCACGTCGAAGAGCTGGTCCCCCACGTACAGGCACCGCTCCGGTTCCACGCCCAGGCGGTCCGCCGCGAGGAGGAGGCCGTGGGGATGGGGCTTGGGGAAGTCGCCCACGTGTTCCGCGGTGACGATGTGCCGGAAGTAGGGCTTCACGGAAAGCCGCTCATCGATGGCGTCCACGTAGCTCATCCACGAGCCGGTGATGAGCCCGAGCGGATGTGCCCCCTTGAGCGCGGTGAGGAGGTCCTCCGCGCCCCGGATCCACTCCGCCTGTTCCCGTAGCAGCTTCACGTAGCGCTTGTCGCGCGCCGTGCGTATGGTGTCCACGGACGCTTCGGGGAGCCCGTACGTCACCAGCCAGTCCTTCAACTTCAATCCCGACCCATAGGAGCTCCGGAACTGCGCCTCCGAAAGATCCACGCCGGCCTCCGCGAACGTCTCCCGCATGGCGCTGGCGTAGAGGTCGATGGAATGGACGAGCGTGCCGTCGAGATCGAAGAGGATGGCGGAATATTTCATGTGATGCGAAATACGTAATACGTAATACAAAATACGGACACGTATACCGTATCACGTATTTCGTATTACGTATGGTGAATCAGACCTCAACCATGAGAGGAATAACCATCGGCTCTCTGTCCAGCTTCCGGTCAAAGTACCGGTAGAGGGCACCCGTCACCGCGCGCTTGAGGGCCTTGCGGTCCTTCTCGCCGCGGTTCAGTTCATCCTCGTAGGCCTTGCGGGAGGCTTGGATCAGATCGCGCGTGATCTCCTGCTGCTCGGAGCCGTAGATCAGCCCGCGAGAGACGATGTCCGGGTCGCCCACGAGCCGCTTACTCTCGTTGTAGACGCGGAACAGGATGATGATCACGCCGTTCTCGCTCATCACCTTGCGGTCGTCCAGCACGCGCTGGCCTTCGCCCGCGCTGCCGCGCCCGTCGATGATCACGTCGTGGAACGTGAGCTTGCTCTTGCTCTTGCGCGCGTCACCCTTGGCGTCGAACTCGATGATCTCGCCGTTGGCGAGCTGGTGGATTTGGTTCTCGGGGTAGCCGATCTGCCGCACCAGGTCCGCATGCGCGGCGCGCATGTGCGGTTCGCCGTGTTCGGGAATCACGTGGCGCGCACGCACCAGGCGGTGCATGAGCAGGAGGTCGTTGGCATAGCCGTGTCCCGTGGTGTGGATTGCAAGTTCCTGGCTGGTCTTTACCACGGCGCCCTGCATGTGCAGGTTGTTCACCACCTTGGCCACGGCCCGCTCGTTGCCGATGATGGGGTTGGAGCTGAGGATGACGGTGTCGCCCTTCTTCACGCTGATGTGGCGGTGGGTGCCCAGGCCGATGCGGGCGAGGCCCGCCATCTCTTCACCCTGGCTTCCCGTGGTGAGGATCAACACTTCCTTATCGGGAAGCCTGTCCATGGCGGGGTTCACCTTGCGGATGAGCCCCCGCGGGACGCGGAGGTAGCCCAGTTGCTGGGCGATCTCCAGGTTGGTCTCCATGCTCCGTCCGGAGATGAAAATCTTGCGGTTGTAGCTGCGCGCGTGCTCGATGATCTGCTGCATGCGGTTGATGAGCGAGCTGAAGGTGGAGATGATCAGGCGCCCCTTGGCGTCGCGGATGAGGCCGTGGAGCGTTTCCGAAATCTCGCGTTCGCTCTTGGAGTTGCCGGGCTTGTTGGCGTTGGTGGAGTCCGCGATGATGGCGAGAACGCCCTTGTCGCCGATCTCCGCGAGGCGCGGGAAGTCGGCGGGAGGCTCATTCATGGGCGTAAGGTCGAACTTGAAGTCGCCCGTGTGGATGATGGTGCCGTAGGGGGTGTGGACGGCGATGGCCGCCGCGTCCGGTATGGAGTGCGTCACGCGGAGGAATTCCACTTCCACCTTGCCCAGGCGGATCTTCTCGCGGAACTTCACCACGTTCATACGCGCCTTGGATGTCATCTTCTCCTCGTCCAGGCGCTTCTTCACGAACGCCATGGTGAGGCGCGTGCCGTAGAGCGGCGGATAGTGGAGAGCGGGGAGCAGGTGCTGCACCGCGCCGATGTGGTCCAGGTGCCCGTGGGTGAAGAGCACGCCCTTGATGCGGTTCTCCCTTCCCTTGAGGGAAGAGATGTCCGGGATCAGGTAATCGATGCCCAACATGTCCTCGTCGGGGAACTGCAGGCCGAGGTCGATGAGGTAGATGTCGCCATCCACCTCTATGACGAAGCAGTTGCGTCCCACCTGCTCGAATCCCCCGAGGGGGTACACGCGGAGGGGGACTTGTCGAGTATCGAACCGTTGTGGCTGTTGCGGTTGGGTTCTGGGGAGCTGACCGTTCCCCTGGAGGGCGGGGCGGGGTGTCCTTCCGTCCCGGAAGCGCCGATGGTGCCGTCCCCGGCCGGATTTCTGTTGAGCGGGAGGGGTGAATCCTCCCTGTTTTTGCGGAGCGCCGGGAGGGGGCGCGGCCCCTCGGCGAGGCTCGGAGCCTCCGGCGGGACCTGTAGGAAGAGCGCCCTGCGCCTGAGGCGCGGGTTGCGTCGTTTCATGCATTTCGTTCATTGTCGTGTCTGGTAGGCCATGGACCAGAGTTCACTCTGTTCGGTCGGCTCATGGCAGGGGTTAAAAGTATCGAACTGCACACAGTGTACTCCCTGGAGGCCCATAAAGCAAGAGTCAGCATGTTATACCTAATAGATTTTGGCTTCAGATAAACAAATTATTAGTAGAGTATTACGTATTATGTATGGCGTATTGCGTATCTTCGTTCTTCTTGCGCCAACGTACTACGCACTACGCAATACGTAATACGTGGTTCCAGGACGCACAGGAGAAAACTCTCCTTGCAGTGAAAATCCTCCCTAAGGTAGCCTAACCCCCTGATGGACCTCTCTGTCCAGACAGGCATCGCGCAAGCGGATGGCGCTCAGGCGCTGCTCTCGCGCTCGTTGACGAGCAAGAGCGGAGAAACCGTGCTGCTCCTCCTGCAGGTGTATGCCGAAGAGCGGCAGGCCAAGGCGTTCTCGGACGAATGCGAGAACGTCATTCGCCATGCGCTGCTGGATACCGACGGGGATGCATGGAGCCGGCTCGACGGGACACTGAAGGAACTGAACGGGCTCATGAAGGGGCTCCTGCTCGCGCGGACCATGGACGAGGTGCATGCCATTGTGGCGGTGGTGGAGAAGGACGGGGCGCTGCACGTCTCCCACGCCGGCCGCGGCGAGGCGTACTTGGTGCGCCACGGAGCCGCCACACAGATCACGGAGTACACGCGGGGCAAACCTCTTTCCGCATTCGTTCACATTTCGAGCGGTGCCCTGGAGGCGCAGGATACGGTGGTGGTCGCCACGCAGCGGCTGCTGCGCGCCTTCACTCCCGCGCAGTTGGCGCAGATGACGTTCCAGCGGGGGGAGGGGGCGCTGCGGGACATCGCCATGCGGCTGGAAGCGGAAGAGGAGCCGGCCGCGCTGGCGCTGGTCGCATCCGGTTCACCGATGGAGTCGAAGGAGGTCATCCCGCCCCGGCAAGGGTACGCGGGGCCGGGCCGCGGCCGCCTGCTGCCCAGCCGCCGTTCCGGGAGGAGGATCCCCCTCTCGGTTCCCTCCTCGCTCCACAAGGTCTCCTCCTCCCTCAAGAGGGCGGGGGCGCTGGCGGCGCCCGTGGTGGCGCGGTGGGCGCGCACGGGGCTGGGGAAGCTGGGCAAGACCTCCACGCACGTCCAGACCATGAGGGAGAAGGCATCCGATTTCATGGCGGACCTCAAGCATCCGCAACGCAAGAGGCGCGCGCACTTCCTGTTGCTCGCGGGGGCGCTGGCCGCCTTCCTGGTCATCTTCCTCGTGGTCAAGCTCTCCATCACCAGCCAGCGGAGCAAGACGCGCGCGGAACTCTCCACGCTCGTGGATCGGATCAACGAAGAGATCAAGACCGCGGACAACCGGCGCATCGCCGGCGATACCGACGCCGCCAACGACATCCTGCAGCGCGCCGACGCCTGGGCGAAGCAGGTGATGGACAACGAGAGCGGCCTCTTCCGCGTGCAGGCGCTGGACCTTCTCGACCGCATCCGCAGCAAGAAGGAGGAGATCAATAACATCACGCGCCTCTCGCCGCGCGTGCTCGTCAACCTGGCCGCCAAGAACTCCGACGTCTCCGCCCAAGGGATGATCGGCATCGCGGACGGGGAGTTCGTGGTGTTCGACCGGGAGGAGTGGTACCACGTCCTCCTCAACGGCGTGGATGACCCACGCACCCTCACGGAGGACGGCCTCATCATCGACGGCGTGTCGTTCCCGCGGTTCAAGGCGCAGGCGTTCCTCACCACCGGCAATTCCATCCTGGAGCTCCAGGGCAGCCAGCCCGTTTCCATGAAGACGGAGGACCTCTCCGGCTGGGTGACGGGGAAGGACATGGAGACGTATCTGCGGTACCTCTACATCCTGGGGGTGGACAACAACATCATGAAGTACGAGCGGCTCAACAACCGCTATGGCGCGGCCGTGCAGTACAACGTGAGCGGCGACCTTACGGGCGCGCTGGACATGACCATCGACAGCAGCATCTACGTGCTCAAGGAGGGCGGCGCCGTGGTGAAGATGATGCGCGGGGAGGCCAAGCCCTTCGCCATCACCCATGCGCCGGACGGCACCTTCAAGACCGCCACGAAGATCGTGAAGATGTCGGACAGCAACTTCTACTTCCTGGATCCCGAGAAGCGCCGCATCAGCGTCACGTCGGACGGCGGGCCGAACGGCGAATCCTCCTACTTGCGGCAGTACGTGCTGGAGGGGGACCAGGTGGGCAAGCTGCAGGACCTGTACGTGGATCCCGACGAAGCGCACCTGTATGTGTTGGATGAGAAGAGAATCTATGTCATCGACCTGTTGAGGTAGAAAAGAATGCAAAATGGGAAATTGGAAATGCGAAATGGTCTCTTTTTCATTTTGCATTTATTCATTTTGCATTCAGGATTGGTCTCCCATGCGCGTCCTCGTCTTCGGCACCTTCGACGGCCTCCATCCGGGACACCGGTATTTCCTCTCCCAAGCCGTCAAACGCGCCGTACCCACGGCCAAGTACGGGCGGGGGGAGCTTTTCATTGTGGTGGCGCGGGACGGCAACGTGCAACGCTTCAAGGGGCGCCCTGCGGAGCGTTCCCAGGCGCAACGGCGGCGCGAGGTGGAGCGGGAGTTCCCGCAGGCGCACGTGCTCATTGGGGAGGTGAATGACTACTTCTTGCCCGTCCTCACCGTGAAGCCCGACCTTATCCTCCTGGGGTACGACCAGCGGCTTCCGCCCGGCGTGGAGGAGCGGGATCTGCGGGAGGCGGGGATTGACGTGGAGCGCGCGAAGCCGTTCAAGCCGCGGACGTACAAGAGCAGTTTGCTGCGCAAAGTCTCCTCTCCCCCGCGCGGCGGGAGAGGGAGCAAGACGCGGAAGATTCGGGGGAAGCGCGCCAGGAAATAACCTTCTGCCAAGGCGTTCCGGTGGCGTGAAGACGTCAAGTTTGCTATACTATCCTGAACATGCACATTGCCCTTCTCCAGCACCGTCTTGTCCGCCAGATCGGCGGTGCCGCCGCCGGTGCCCTCATCGCCTTCCTTCTCTATGGCGCCTACGAATGGGGAGGGCCGCGCGTGGCGTCGCTCTTCGCCACCGCCACGGCGAACGGCGGCACGGAAAGCCGCGTGGAACTGGTGGTGGAGAGAGCAAGGGAGAGATTGGAGATGTCGGAGTGAGGAGTGTATCGAAGGTTCTCCGGTGGAGAGGATGCCGAGGATTCCGACGATGCCGAGGACTTTTCATGTATTTCTTCGGAATCCTCGGAATCCTCGGACTCTTCCCGTCCCATCACCCCTAGCACTCAGCGCTCCCCCTGCTCTATGCTCTCCCCAATGCTCTCCCCCCAGGTCTTCCCGCTAGCGACTTCGGTGCTGTACTTCATCTTGGGGCTGGCGTTCGGGAGCTTCGGCACGGTGCTCGTCACACGCATCCCGGAGGGGCGCAGCATCATGGGGCGCTCGCATTGCGTGCGGTGCGGCAAGACGCTGGGAGCGCTGGAATTGATCCCCCTCCTCAGTTTCGCATTCCTGCGCGGGCAGTGCGGATCCTGCGCGGCGCGCATCCCCTGGCTGTATCCCCTCATCGAGTTCTTCTCGGGTTTGCTCTTCGTCCTCGCCCTGTTCCTGGAAGGCTTCGCCTTCCTCCCCGCCACACTCCTCGCTCTCACGCTGTGGTCCTTCTTCCTCGTGACCGTGATGGACGCGCAGACCGGCTACGTCTCCGATTACCTCTCCTTCCCCTTCCTGGCGCTGGGCGTGGCGTACGCGTTCTTCTCTCCGCCGCTGCAGCTGGCGGCCCCCCTCATCGGCGCGGGCGTCTTTGCGGTGCAGTGGGGGGTGAGCCGCGGGTTCTGGGTGGGGAGCGGGGACATCATCGTGGGGGCGGCTATGGGGTTCCTCCTGCGCGATTGGCGCTTGCTCGTGGTGGCGCTCTTCCTCTCCTACATCATCGGGACCCTGGTGGCGGTCACGCTCATGCTGCTCAAGATCAAGAGCCTGAAGGACAGGATGGTGTTCGTGCCGTTCCTTTTTGTGGGGACGCTCCTTACGATGCTGTTCGGGTATACGATTCTGGATTGGTATGCCCTCTGAAGTGGGGGGGGTGAGGACAGAAAAAAGGGGCCCACAGCCAATCGGCGGAGCCCCAAGAATGAAATCGGAATAAACCGTGACGCAGTTGCGTTTCCCGCCCCTGTATCTCTCTATTCTCGGTCTCTAAAGAACAGGGAGATACAGGGAGAGAATGGAATAAACCGACGGATCATTATTTCTCAAAATCACATATTTGTCAATATCCCCCCGATATTCCCATGGGGAAGCCCAAAAGTGGGCTTCGGTCCTCTCGATTGTTCCTGCCAATTCACCATGTCTGCTGCCCTGGGAGTGGAGTGCAGGGTGGGGACCACATCGGTGGAAAAACCGGCTTTCCGAAGGGTTTCCCCGATGAGTCGTAGTGTGGCGACGATTCTCATCGCGCTTGGAACATCATGGTGTTCGAGGGCTTCCAATGCCGTAGCGCGGAATGTGGGAGGGAGCGTGCCGATGGTATCCAGGATTTCCCGGACTGTCTCCGGGAGAGGATGGTCGGCCGTCCGTCGAGAGTCGTTTTCCAAGGGGGCGTATTGAAGCAGATCGTTCACCATAATGCAATATCCATAGATTCCCTCCGCTTTCCCACGCATAATCCTCCCATGAAAGTGGTCGCGGAAAACCGCCGGGCGCGCTTTGACTACGAGATCCTGGATACCGTGGAGGCCGGAGTGGTCCTCACCGGGCAGGAAGCCAAGAGCTGCCGCGCGGGGAACATCAGCCTGGCCGGCTCGTACATCTCCTTCCTCGGAGGCAAGCCCGTCCTCAAGAAGGCGAGCATCGCGGCGTACAAGTTCGCGCTGCCGCTCCCGGAGTACGACCCGTTGCGGGACCGTCCGCTCCTCCTCCGCAAGAACGAGGCGCACAAGATAGAGGTGGCGTCCGAGGAGAAAGGGATGGCGGTGATACCGCTGGAGGTGCGGGCGGGGCGGTTCATCAAAATTCTCCTGGGGATCGGGCGGGGGAGGAAGAGGATAGACAAGAGGCAGAGGATCAAGGAGAGGGAGACGGGGAGGAGATTGAGGGAGGGGAGGGAAATCTGAGGAGAATCAAGAATGAAGAATGATGAATTACGAGAGAAAACATATTCTTAATTCTCGATTCTTGATTCATAATTCTTCCACATGGCTCTCTTGCCTCCCCAAATCCAGCGGACGATCGAGGAATTTTCCAAGCTCCCCGGCATCGGGCCCAAGAGCGCGGAGCGGCTCACGTTCCACCTGCTACGCAGCGGCAAAGCGAACCCCGAGACGCTGGGGAAGGCGCTGCTCGATCTCAAGCAGGAACTCAAGTACTGCCGCACGTGCCAAATGGTCACGCTGCAGGAGGAGTGCGAGGTGTGCCGCGGGTCCGGCCGCGACCGTTCGCAGGTCTTGGTGGTGGAAGATCCCCTCGACGTCATCGCATTCGAGAAGGTCGGCTACCGCGGCCTGTACCACGTCCTCCACGGCGTGCTCTCGCCCATCGACGGCATGGGCCCCGAGCAGCTCAAGCTCCGCGAGCTGGTCGACCGCGCGCGGAGCGGCGAGATCAAAGAAGTGATCGTGGCCACGAACCCCGACGTGGAAGGGGAGGCGACCGCCACGTACATCCGTACGCAGCTCGCCCCCTACGTCCCCGCGGTCACCCGCCTGGCGCACGGGCTCCCCATGGGCGCGGACATCGGTTTTGCGGATCAAGTCACCCTCCGCGAGGCGATCGACGGGAGGAGGAGCTTATGACGTTTCTCGTTTCTCGACCCTTTCTCGTTTTTCGATTCGTTCATGGACGGCACTTCTTTGCTTCTATCGAAAAACGAGTAACGAGACATGGTCGAGAAACGGTCCTATTCAGCCTTCCATCATAATCTTTCCCTCTCTATACTCTCCTGGCTTTCCTCACTTCCTCTATGCTGAAGAGAATGACGCGCCTTGCGCCTCTCGGGCTCCTGCTCAACCTTGTGCTCACGTCCTCCGCCCACGCCATGTGCCCCGTGTGCACCATCGCCGCGGGTGCGGGAGTGGGGTTGGCGCGGTGGCTTGGGGTGGACGACACCATCAGTGGGCTGTGGGTGGGCGGCATGATGGTGGCGATCGTCGGCTGGACGATCACGTGGTTCAACAAGAAGAACATCCGCTTCAAGGGAAGAATCATCCTCACCACGCTTTTCTACTACGTGATTCTGCTCTACTTGCCCCTCTACTTCTGGACCGATCTCCTCACCAATCCCCTCAACGAAGTGTGGGGCGTCAACCGGCTCTTCCTTGGCACCCTCGTGGGGAGCGTCGTCTTTCTCGCCGCGCACCTGTGGTACCTTTCCATCAAAAAGAAGAACGGCGGACGCGCGTGGTTCCCCATGCAGAAAGTGGTGTGGCCGCTTGCCGCACTCGCCATCACCACCCTCATTTTCTTCTTCGTCATTCCCCCCTCCCTTCTCTAACTCTTCCAGGACAAGCATTTCCCCCCTCCCGTATGGCGGATCAAGACGTCTCCATGGATAAGCTCAACGAGTTCATCGCGAAGATCGACAACATGAAGAAGCAGGAGAAGATGGACCTCTCCTCCGACCAGGACCTCTCGATTGCGATCATGAACTTGGTCTCCATCGAGGAGCACCTCTTCTTCAGCGGCGGCAAGACGGGGAACACCGAGTACTTCGACCTCATCACGGAGGTGCGCGAGATGCGCAAGAACCTGCTCAAGAAGATCATCAAGGAGTACGACGGCGAAGTGTGGTGCATCAGCAAGCACCTGCTCGCGGCATCCATGCGCCTTATGGAAGTGGGCACCAAGGCGCAGTCCATGGGGAGGAAGGAGGAGGCATACGACCTCTTCCGCAAGGCGTACGAGCTCTACTCGCTCTTCTGGGGATTGAACATGAAGATCATCGCCGCGGGCGACGTGAAGAAGATCGATGACAATGCCCTGAACAAGCACGACGAAGAGAAGGGCGGCTTCATGGGCAAGTTGGGAGCGCTCGTGAAGAAGGCGATTGATTGCTGTTTGGAGTGAGCATACATTGGGGTCGTCCTTCCCTCACGTTCCTATGGCGATCGAGAACGAACAACATTTGTCCCCTGAGAATGAGGAAATATTGACATATATTCATGATGTGCATGGAGAGGAAGTGGCAAACTATTGTCGGCAGGTCGCTTTCCGTACGGGGCAAGTCACAGCGGGCGATCTGATAGAGGCTTTTGAGCAGGCTGATCCGGAAGCTTGGGAACAAGACTGGGAGTTGAGCAAAATGCAGATGGAAGCATCGCGCCCTACGTGATGGAGCGCGGGCATTCTTGCCTGCGATGGAGCGTTCCGCGTGCGGGGAAGCCCACGCCAGTGTTAATGGCGAAATGCCCGTATCCCCGTGGTGACCATCACCATTCCCAGCTCCTCCGCTTTGGCGAACACTTCGGCGTCGCGCACGGAGCCACCCGGTTGGATGATGGCCGCGATGCCGTGCTTGGCGGCCTCCTCCACGGAATCGGGGAAGGGGAAGAAGGCGTCGCTGGCCATCACCGCGCCCTGACAATTCTCTCCCGCCCTCTTGGCCGCAATCCACGTCGCATCCACCCTGCTCGTCTGACCGGAGCCGATGCCGACCGTCACCTGGTCTTTGGCGAACACGATGGCGTTCGATTTGGCGCTCTTCACCGCGCGCCACGCGAAGAGGAGGTCGCGCACTTGCTCCGCGGTCGGCTTCACCTTGGTCACCGTCGTCAGGTCCTTCTCCGTCACCACGCGCGAATCGCTCTCCTGCACCAGCATTCCGCCCATCACGGAGCGGTAGAGGACCCGGCCTTTCATACGCTCGCCGTTGTGCTGCTTGATCACGCGCAGGTTCGGCTTCTTCTTGAGCAGTTCCAGGGCTTGCGGCTCGTACTCCGGCGCCACGATCACCTCCGTGAAGATCTTCTGGTCGATCAGTTTTTGGATGATGGCGGCCGTGCACGTCCTGTTGAGCGCGATGATCACGCCGAAGGCGGAAAGACGGTCGGCGTCGTACGCGCGCTGGAACGCCTCGGTGATGTCCGGGTGGGATGCGATGCCCGAGGGGGTCGCGTGCTTCACGAGGACGGCGGTGGGGTCGGAAAAGTCATGCACCGCGGACCATGCGCCGTCGGCGTCCAGGATGTTCAGATAACTCAGAGGTTTCCCCTGTAAGAGGATGCCCCATCCCTCTACCCTAGCCCTTCCCCCAAGGGGGGAAGGGGATGTGTGTTGTTCTGTTGTTGTTTGAATGCTTCGAGCGTGCTCCCCTTCCCCCACCGGGGGAGGGGGTAGGGGGGAGAGGGAATCGAACAACGTGTAATATTTCCCCCACTGGTGCGGGTTCTCCCCGTACCGCAGCGGCGTTCCTCCCGTGAGCATCACGCCGCGGTAGGTCCCTTCCGAAAGGTACTCGGCGATCTTCTCGTCGTACGCGGCGGTGTGGAGGAACACCTTCGCGGCGAGTTCCCGCCGGAGCTGTTCGGTGGTTTCTCCGTTCGCTTCCAGCTCCCGTACGACGCGTCCGTAATCACCCGGGTCGCACACGACCGTCACGTCCCTGTGGTTCTTCGCCGCCTCACGCAGGAGGGTGGGCCCGCCGATGTCGATTTGCTCAACAGCCTCCTCCCTCGTCTTGCTCGGATCGTTCACGGTTTGGGCGAACGGATACAGGTTCACCACCACCACGTCGATCGGCTCTATCCCCAACTCTTTCGCCTGCCTGCGGTGCTCCTCGTTCCTGCGCTCGAACAGTATGCCGCCCGCAATGAGGGGGTGCAGGGTCTTCACCCTGCCGGAGAAGCACTCGGGGAACTTGGTCACGTCGGAAACGTCCGTCACCTCCACCCCTTTCTCCCGCAAAAAACGCGCGGTTCCTCCCGTGGAAATGATGTGGAATTTAAGCTTCTGTAAGCCCTTTCCCAGGTCTTCGAGACCTGCTTTGTCCGACACGGAAAGGAGGGCGCGCTTCGTCATGAAGGCGCAAGGAGTCTACCCCAACAAAGGGGGTCGGAGAAGGGGCAAACGGGCGGGGAAATCAGGAGAAAAAGCATGGTTGCCCGGAAACGGGTTTTCTGCTACAATTAGATGAAAGTTCCAACACAAACCCTATGGCTACACGCACATCAAGTTCCCAGAAAATCCTCATCGTGGAGGACGAGCGGCCGCTCGCCCACGCACTGGAGCTCAAGCTCAAGCGCGAGGGGTTCGACGTCACCGTTTGTCTCACCGGCCCCGAAGGCATGAAGGAAGCCATTACGGGGAAGTACTCCATCATCCTCCTGGACATCATCATGCCGGAGGTGGACGGGTTTGCGCTTCTCCAGGAGATGTCCAAGAAGAAGGTCAAGACGCCCGTGCTTGTGCTCAGCAACCTGGGCCTCGACGAGGACAAGCAGAAGGCCAAGGGGCTCGGCGTCATCGATTACTTCGTCAAAGCCAACACGCCCATTGCGAACATCGTGAAGCGCGTCAAAGCGGCGCTCGAGTGAACCCCTCCTCCCCCGTTCCCTTTCCATGCCCCTGAACGACGCCGATCTCGGGAAAATTCTCGTGGAGCAAAGCTATGTGAGCGAGGAGGAACTCAAGCAGGCGCTGGAGCAGGCGCAGGAGCGGACGGTCACATTGAAGGTGGTGCTCGTGGAGATGGGGCTCCTCACCGAGGATTTATACGAGAGCGCGCTCGCGGAGTACTACAAGCTCCCGTTCGCGGACCTCCAGCAGGTGCAGCCCACGCCGGAAGTCGTCTCGCTGCTCCCCGAAGAGATCGCCCGCGCCTACAGCTGCGTGGTGATCAAACAGGATGAGAACGGCGTCATGGTGGCCACATCCGATCCCAGCAACGTGAAGCTGGAGGAAGGCGTGCGTTGGAACTTGGGGCAGGCGGCCGTCATCTTCCCCGACCAGCCGGGAGGGGCGGAACTGGCGGCCAAACAGAAGCGGCAGAAGTTCATGGGGAGGATCCAATTCCTCTACGCGCCCCGCGGGGCGATTGAGAGCTTCTTCGTCCACTACCGCAAGCCGCTCGCCACCCGCTTCCAGGCGATCATCACCAAGCAGCGCAAGGTGGCCCCGGAGATCATCACGGAAATCTTCAACGACGCCATCGAGCTCCGCGCATCCGACATCCACTTCGAGCCGCAGGAGAAGTTCGTCATGGTGCGCTTCCGCGTGGACGGCGTGATGCACGAGGCGGGGCGCATTCCCCGGGAGTACTACGAGGGGGTGGTGAACCGCATCAAGATCGAATCCAACATGCAGATCGACGAGCACTACGCGGCGCAGGACGGGGCGATCCGCTACCGCACGCCGAACGACAACACCATGGACATCCGTGTCTCCATCGTGCCCATCGTGGACGGCGAGAAGATCGTCTGCCGCTTGCTTTCCGAATACGTGCGCACGCTCACGCTGCTGGACCTCGGCTTCAGCGACGAGTACCGGGAAATACTGGAGAAGGTCGCGCACAAGCCTTTCGGGATGATCCTCACCACGGGGCCCACCGGCTCAGGGAAATCCACCACGCTGTACGCGCTGATGAAGATGCGCAACAAGCCCGACGTGAACATCTCCACCATCGAGGATCCGGTGGAATACAAAGTGCCGGGCATCAACCACATCCAGGTGAACCCGGATACCAACCTCACCTTCGCCACCGGGTTGCGCGCGCTCGTCCGCCAAGACCCCAACATCATCCTCGTGGGTGAAATCCGTGACGGCGAAACGGCGTCCATCGCGGTGAACGCGGCACTCACGGGCCACTTGCTCTTCTCCACCCTGCACGCCAACGACGCCGCAACGGCTGTGCCCCGTCTCCTGGACATGGGCGTGGAGCCGTTCCTCCTCGCTTCCACGCTGGAAGTGGTCATCGGGCAACGCCTCGTGCGCCGCATCTGCCCACAGTGCCGCTTCAGCTACTCGCTGCCGTATGCGGAAGCCTCCAAGCTGTTCCTGGGCGCGCAGGATTATTTCGACAAGGGCGAAACGGCGCGGCTCTACCGGGGGAAGGGATGCGAGACGTGCAACGGCACCGGCTACAAAGGCCGCGTGGGCATCTACGAGCTCCTCATGATCACGCAGGAAGTGGAGCAGCTCATCGTGTCGCGCGCCTCCAGCAGCGACCTCAACAATGTCGCCCGCGACCAGGGGATGAAGTACATGTTCGATGACGGCTTCTCCAAGGTGAAGGCGGGCATGACCACCATCGAAGAGCTCCTGCGCGTGGCCGCGCCTCCCGACCTCATCGTTCACCATGGCAACAAAGAATGAGCGGAAACAGTCGGCATTCTTCTCGCTGCTACGGTCGTTCCTGCCGTTCCTCTCGAAAGGCAGGGGCATGGCAAGCCATACGGAAGGGGAGGAAGCCGGACAGGACGGGGAAGGGAAGCGGGGAGTGGCGCACCGCAGGCGCCGCCATTACAAGCGCCACCGGAAACCCGTGAGCCATCCGGAAGGGAAGACCAAGCAGGACGTGGAAGCGCTCCTGCGGCAGGTGGACTTGGACGCGATGCTCGGAACGGCGAATTTGGAACTTCCTCCGTCGCTCACGCCCGCGGATGCAGAAGCCGAGCCGCCACCGGCTGAAGAACTTTCACAGACCCTCCTGGAGGATGAGGAATCGGAACCGTCCATCCCCGCGCCTCCCGCGGCCCCGCCCGTTCCTCCCGTCGGAGGGAAAAAGGTGGAGGACACGCTGCGCGCAGTGGACCTGGACGCCATCCTGGGGGAAATCAAGCCGCAGCACCTGCGCGAAGGAGAACTTTCCTCGGCGGAAGGGGGAGAGGGAAGCGCGTCCGAAGAGCCGCGGAAAGGGGAGTTCCTTCCCCTCACCAAAGAAGCCCCTCATGCGGCAGTCCCTCCCGCGGAACGGGAGAAAATCCTTTCCGTGGAAGCGCATCCCACCCGACCGGGACAGAGGCAGCCGGGGTTCTGGGAACGTTTCGCCTTCTGGCGCAGGTCTGCCGCTCCCGGCGCGCATCCCGCTCTTTCCCGGTCGAAAGCAGCAGAGGTGCGCATGGACATACCACTCGGTGCCGACTCGGCCGCCCCCGGGAAGGAGAAGACGGCGAAGGCGGAGGAACAGCCCGGCGCCCCCGTGGACTTGGATGCCGTACTGCAGGCGCAGGAAAAGGACGGCGGAAAATTCCTGCAACCGCAGGGAGGAACGTTCATCCGCAAGCAAATGCTGCCCCCCCCGTCCCCGGGAATGCAGCCCGCCCCGCTGCTTTCGCAAGCGGCGGACGCCGCTCCTCCCCGGGAGCTGACACCCGAGGAGAAGCAACAACTGGAGGGGATGCGCAAGCGCCAGCAAGAAGACGAGAAAGCCTTGCGGGAGCAGGCGGAGAAGCACCGTAAAGAAGAAGAGGCACAGAAGAAGAAAGAACTGGAAGCGGCGCAACAGGTGCAGGTCCCCAGCACGGCTCTCCCCAAGAAGCGGCTCTCCCTCCGCAGCCGCGAAAACATCTTCGTGGGTATCACCAATACCCTCCGCCATGTGGGTATGGGGAAGGAGCGGTTCCAAATCATCCAGAACCTGGCGACCATGCTCAATGCGGGGTTGCCGCTCATCGATTCCCTGCGCACGCTCCAAATGGAGACGCACAACAGACAGGCGCGCGCCCTCATCCAGCGCATTGTGGACAGGGTGGAGAGCGGAAGCCCGCTGTGGCGCGCCATGCAGATGGAGCACTTCTTCACGCCGGATGCCTTGGCCCTGGTCCGCATCGGGGAGGAGGCGGGGAACCTGGCGGAGAACATGCAGTACTTGTCGGGCCAGCAGGAGAAGGATGAGGCGCTGCGGGGGAAGGTGAAGATGGCCATGATCTATCCCGCCATCGTCCTGGTCCTCATGATCATCGTCATCATGGGGCTGGGGATGTTCGTGCTGCCCAACCTCATCAGCGTGCTCTCGTCTCTCAATGTGCCGCTGCCCCTGGTCACGCGGCTCTTGATCGGCTTCACCAACATGTTTGCGGAACATGGCACCACCATCTTGCCCGCCACGATCGCGATCTCCATCCTTCTTGCGATCCTGGTGAAGTACACACCTCTGCAGATCGTGTTCCAGTGGTTCATCTTCCGCATTCCCGGCATCGGAGCCCTCCTCTGGGAAGCCACCATTGCGCGCTTCGGCGTGATAGTGGGCGGCCTGCTCCAAGCCGGCGTGCCGCTGGTGGATTCGTTGCGTTCCCTGGTGGACGTGACCACCATCATCGCCTACCAGAGGTTTTACCAGCGCCTGCTGGACCACATCCTCGTGGGGGATTCCTTCAGCAAGAGTTTCGCCGCCATCCGCGGGAGCAACAAACTCCTCCCCCTCTCCGTCCAGCAGCTGGTGATGACGGGGGAACGCACGGGATCGCTCTCGAAGATCATGCTGAAGATCGCGGACATCTATGAGAAGAAGGCCAACGAGACCGCGCAAAAACTGCCGGTGATTCTGGAACCGATGTTGCTCCTCTTCATCGGCGCGCTGGTGGGGACCATCGCCTTCGCCATCATCGTGCCCATCTACAGCATCGTGGGGAGCGTGAATCAATGAGGGAAGAGTCTGGATTGAGCACCGGCAGGAAGGATCGCCGGAGAAGTAAAGGTGATAACCGACAGCAGATGGTTTACACTTCCTGCCATGCGACGCCGAGACCTGCCCTCCGCAGCCCCGATTTCTCCGTTTTCACTCAGGGTGCACTTCGCGAGGGCGAAGGAGGGCTTCACCCTGTTGGAAATCCTTATTGCCCTGGGTATCCTCGCGGTGCTCTCCGGTCTTTCCGTTCCCTTCCTGCGCCAACTGCTCATCCGCGGCGATGTCCAGCGCAGCGCGGAACAGGTGGTCCAGGCGTTGGCGCGCGCGCAAACGCTCTCCCAGAACGGTGAAGGAGCCGCTCCGTGGGGATTCCATGTGCCCTCAGGGACGCTTTTTCAGGGAAGTACGTACGAAACGCGGGATCCGCAGTACGATGAATCCTATCCCATGCCGCCCACCATCACGGCATCCGGCAGCCTGACGGAGCTCACGTACTCGCAATTGGAAGGGAAACCGAGCGCCACGGGAAGCATTCTCCTCCTGGGCTTGGAGAATGAACGGGAAAGCATCCTCATCACCATTTCCACGGAGGGGATCCCCATCATGTTCCCCGACCGTTTGACCGTCTGCCACTGCCAGGGGCATGCCCAGCATACGCTTCACATTCCCGATAACGCGTGGCCGGCCCACCAGAAGCACGGAGATGTTCTGGGCCCCTGCGAGAGTTTTCCCGTGAACCCCTGTCCCTGATATCGGATGAGCGCGGCAGCATGGCACCGCCTGATGCTCATGCAACACGTGTCCCGTGAGGTCAAGGGCAATCGCCGGGGTGACCTTTCAGCATGTTCCAGCGGATCGTACGATGAGTGCTCTCCCTTCCCTTCTCTTTGCGGGAGTACGGTAAGCCGTCTCCATCCGCTGCAATCATGGCAACGCTGAAAACCCGCTGCGGCCTTTCTTCCAAAGCTCCGCGAGTGAGGGGGGGTTTCACTTTCGTCGAGGCGATGATGGTCATCGGCATCCTGAGCATCGTCATGGTGTTCTCCGTGGTGTTCTTCCGCCGTTCCCAAATCCGGTCGGATTTGGACATGGCCAAGGAGAACGTGGTGCAAGGGTTTGCGCGCGCAAAGATGCTTTCCCAAACGGGACAGGGGGATTCCGGCTGGGGGTTCTACGTGCCGGCCGGCGTGCTCTATAAAGGAAGCTCCTACGCAACGCGGGACCCCGCTCACGACGAGGTCTACCCCATGCCTTCTTCCGTCGTGGTCAACGGCGTGCTCCTGGAAGTGGCCTTCACGAAGCTGGAGGGGAAAGCCAGCGCCTCCGGGACCATCGTCCTCCAGGGATTGGATAACCAGCAGCGCACCGTCTCCATCACGTTGTACATGGGGGGGGATGAGTACATCGGGAATTCCTCCAGCTTGGGTGATCCCGTGACGCTCTGCCACAAGCCGGGGCTGCACAACCAACAGACGATGACCCTTCCGCTGGCCGGTTGGCCGAACCACCAATCGCATGGGGATGTTCTGGGAGTGTGCGTCGGGGGCGGCGGAAGCGTCTCGTGCAGCGATACGATTTCCATCGAAACAAGCGGCAACATACGGGCGGTGCAGAAAATGGATATGACCGTCACGACCCTCGCGGAGAACCTGACGTACGGGGCCGGACCGGACATCCCCGTCACCATGAAGTTCACGGAGAATGGCGGGGCACAGTGGAAGAAGCTGTACAACCAAGAAGACGATCCCACGTACGCGGGACGGGTGGAGACGGAAACGAATATCCAGCAGAATTCCCTGGTTGCGCTCCGGATGCACGGGTACTTCAGCCAGGAAGGGTGGACGACGTACGATTCCACGGGCGACACGAACAGCGCTACGGAGCCGGAGAAAGCTCTTATCCTCCGCAACGGCGACCTCATTCCAGCGTTCTTCGACAACACGGAACTCAAGGGTGTGCTCCAGAGCTACAACCTCCTCTCGGTGGACGGTTTATCCGTACAGTTCCCCGGCTTGCCGTTCAATGCCTGCGCCGCGGTGGTGATTACGGAACTCAGCGCCGTCATGGCTCCCCCGCCGGAGAGCGAGGACTACACGGATACGGTGCTGCTCCTCCAATTCATCCCCAGTTGATCCCTTCCGTGCTCTTCGCCCCTCCTCCCCGCCGGCTTCCCCTCACCGCAGCGCATCGCCGCGGGGGATTCCTGCTGGTGGAGGTGATGATGGGCATTGCGCTCTTCGCCATGTTCCTCATGTCCGCCGGCCTCGTTCTCATGAACGGCCAGGAGGGGACGGAAATGGCAGGGGACCGCGTGCGCGCGACATTCCTGTCCGAGCGTTCCCTGGAGGCGACGCGGGACTTGCGGGGGGTGAATTTCAGCAGCCTCACGGATGGGCAGCATGGTGTGCTGTTGGGGGCATCCGGCAAGTGGGAGTTCGCCGGGAGCGAGACGGACGCGTTGGACGGGTACAAGACGAACGTCCAGATTTCCACGCCGGCTTTGAATGTGCGGCGCATCGTGGCACAGACGAAGTGGAAGCATGGCATCGGGCGCTCCGGCAGCCTGGTTCTTACGTCGGAGCTTGCGGATTGGCGATCCACGTGCGCCATAGGGGACTGGGCCAACCTCACGGAGGAGTGGCGGTACGCCCCCGGCGGGAACCCCACACTCAAGGATATCGCCGTGGTGGAGGATCGGGCGTACGTCGTATCAGGAGTCGCACCCGCTCTCCACATCCTCAACCTCTCCACCCATGCCACCTCGACGTACGATTACGGGGGGCTCACCGCCACGGCGGTAGTGGCGAAGGGGAGGCGGCTCTACCTCCTTACTTCCGACGTGAATGCGGAACTCCGCGTCCTCAGCGTGGAAAACCTCTCCTCCCCGTCGCCGCTGAATCCCGTCGTGAACGTGAACATCGCGGGAACACCCACGTCGCTCGCCATCAAGGGGAATACGCTCTACGTCGGCCTCACCAATTCGGCGAACCCGGAGATCCTCTCGTTCAATATCAGCAACAGTGGCGCCGTGACGCCTCTCAAGCAGGGGCAATTGGCGCCGCAAGCGGGATTTGATGTAAAGGGTATTGCAGTAGCCGGTACCGGCGCCTTTCTTGCGCTGTCCGATGGAGGGATGGAGTTGGGGATCACGGATACGACGCATGCCAACCTCAACCCCAATTCGATCCATAATCTCACGGCCTGGGGAGGGGACCAACCCTCCCAATCCGTCGCCGTGAGCGGTTCGGGGCTCCTCATCGGGTGCCAGAAGAATGCCGCAACATCCCAAAGCCCTGCGTGGTATTCCGAGATTGTGAACGGAGCGGTGACAACCTTTTTGCGGCACCTCGGCAGCGGGAGCATTACGGGCGTGAGTTTGGATCCGCACGGGAAGTACGCGTTCCTGGCTGCGGTTTCCGGCAGGAAAGCCTTGCAGGTGGTGAGCATCGCGAACTTTACGGGGGCGGGGGAGCTGAAATCCTTCAACGCCACGTCGCCTGCCGTGGGACAGGACGTCCTCTATGACCCCGTGCGGGACCGCCTCTATCTGGTCACATCCCGCGACGTCATCATTTTGCGCCCCGGCGGCGCTTCCACCCGGCCATGCACCTGAACCCCCGATCACGCCCCGGCTTCGTGTTCCTCCTCAGCGTCCTCGCGGTGGGGGTCATTGCCGCCGCCACCGCGGCATCCCTGCTCCTCTTGGGCGGCGCCGCGGAACATACGGCGTATTCTGTGGAGCAGTCCATGCAAGCGTTGGAGTTCGCGCGCTCCTGCGTGGAACGAGGTATTCTGGAGGCGCGCAACGACATGGCGTACGGCGGGCAGGAGTATTACAGCTGGCCGCGGGGCTCGTGCCTCATTCTCCCGATCGGTTTCAACGCAAACGCCGAGAACGTGTTCTGTGCGGAAGGGCGCAGCGGCCTCGCGTTGCGGCGCCTGGAAGTGGAAGTGACGCAGTTGTTTCCGCAGGTGAAGGTCCGGTCTTGGAACGAGGTAAAAACCTTCACGAACTGTCCCACGACGTAACATTTCCTCCTCCCCCATGTCCCCTCTTCTTTCTTCCGGAGTCATCCCGATGCGGTCGGCGCACGCATCCCGTCGGCTGCGGCCGGGAGTGACACTCGTGGAGTTGCTCGTATTCGTCGCGGTGTTCGCGATCGTGGCGTTCACCGTCCTCCCCCTCCTCTTCACCGCCACGGAAAACAGGATGAACCAACAGAGCATGTCGCTGGTGGAGCAGAACGGCGCGCAAGTCCTTCAGAACATCGGCTACCGGCTCCAGTACGCGGAGCGCATCACCGATCCTCCGCCGCAGCAGGAGGGCTCGGTCCTCACGCTCCAAACGGGATGCGGAGCGACGAATCCCACCATAATCGGCGTCCAGAGCGGCACCATGATCATCATCCGCAACCGTACGAAGCAGGAAGTCACGTCATCGGAGGTGGTTGTGAAGGATTTCCGGATCCAGAACACCTCCGCTTCGGCCACCCAGCAGAGTTTCCGCGTGTCGTTCCGGGTGGAACGCACCATCCAGTTCAAGGATCCGCGGGTGTACGCGCGCACATTTGAGGGGCTCTTCACCCTTTCGCCTTCGGACCGGACGGCAGGGTCGGCATGCGGAGGCGTTGCCTGCGCTGCCCCCGCGTGCGCGGGTGGCAGCTATACCTGGGAAGTATGTGAAGGACAGGCATGCCAGGAAGTGTCCCTCCCCATGGATTGCGGAGGGTACTGCTGTTCGGAAGACAATTGTTTGGCAAAGACCGCAACGGAATGCACGGCGCTCGCGGGGGATTTCTACAGCACCCAAACGGCGTGTACGACTGTTTGCGGCGCACCCGCGCCCGTTTGCGGCAACGGTGTGGTGGAAACGGGGGAGCAGTGCGACCCGCCGGGGACGGGGTGCACTGCGGAGTGCCTGTTGCAGGGGGGGGCGAGCAGTGCCGGGTCGTGCGGCGCCTGCCCTCCCGGCGAGATGTGCAATCCTTCGGGCTTCTGCCAGAGGACGTGTACGTGCGATGCGGATTGCGGTGCACCTACCGTGTGTTACACCTCCGCTTGGCAGATGCGCGATTACCCGGTCTGCGAAGGCGGTTTTTGCACGGGTTGGATTTCCCAGGCGGGCTGCGGGGGAGGATGCGGCAGTGATGCGGACTGTCCCGTGGGGCAGCAGTGCATTCCGGATGCGGAGGGGGATAACTTCTGCAATTTCCTGGGGTGGAACGTGGGTGCCGGCTGCTACCTGCCGCCCACGGCTGAGCAGTATACTTGCCAGTGGGAAGCCAAGAACCCGGCGAACGGTCCGTACTACATCAACCAACCCGTCATCCTCAACCTCACCTGCTGGAAAAGCTCCGGCGGTTCCCCGGTGGCGGCGGATATCCAAACCGCCTTCATCAACGGCGCCGCCACGGTCATCGCGGCGAATACCGCCTCGCGGCAGGTGAATTCGGCGGCGGCGGGGACCATCACCTACACGGCGAACGTGACACCCGTCGGGGGTCCGCCCATCACCCTCACCACCACCGTGACGTATTCGGATCTCTCCCTGCCCGATTGGTGCCGGTGCACCGTGGAGGATACGACGCCCCACATCGGTTCCTATTGTACGGGTGATACGCTCTCCATCAATTACGAGTGCTTCGACGGGTATGGGACAACGGAGCCGCATGAGTTTAGCCTCTCGGATACCATTACGGTGAGCGGCAACGACCCTTACTATGTCCAGGACGGCGAGGTGAAGGCGTATGTCACTCCCGCAGGGGCGGGTACGCACTCCTACGTGCTCACGGTGAACGGCGTGGACATGAAGAAGGAGGACGGGAGCCCCCTGAGCTGCGGGACGATACTCGGAGAGTGCGCGTACTGCTGCGACCCCGCCACGGACCAGTGTTCCACCCCCACGACACTCTACGTTCCCTGCTACGTAGGTGCGCTGGACGGCCAATGCGGGACGGGAGTGTTAGCCCCTGACGGACAGACGTGTTACATAAATCAAGGGGGCCCCTGTCTTTCGAATTTGGGGATGAACGGTGCCTGCGCCATGGGGAGTTGCCAGCCTTGCGGCGGCAGTTGCCCGTATTCCGTTTCCTGCGGCGTGGGTGAAACGGAATACGGCACCTATCAGGCTTGCGTGGACGGATGTACGGAAGTACCTACCCCCTCCTTCACTTGTGCCTGCGACGGCGTCACCGAAGCTACGCTCGCGCCTCCCGTGGATAAAGTCTGCACCAGTGAGGACGTCATCGCTTCCTTCACCTGTACGGAAGCGCTGGCAGGGAGCGTACAGATCGAGGGGGGAATCGCCACCGTGAACGGCCAAACGGCTACCCGGCAATTCGCGGCGGGTATCGTGCCCGGGATGGAATCGTATACGCTGACGGTGAACGGTGTGGAGAAAGGGATGTGTTCGAAGCAGGTCTACGATTGCAGCTTCTGCCCCAGTGTCACCGAAACGTGCTTGCTGGAGGCGAGTGTGGGCGGTGCAGTGCTCACCGGCCCCGTGGCGCCGGGCGCACAGGTGACCCTCACCATGAGTTGCCGGGATGCTTACCTCAACACCATCCCCATCCAGCAAGCGATGCTCTACGTTGACGGGGGAACGCTCTTGGGAGAAGCGACGCTTTCGGGCGGGTTGGCTATTTACCGCTATGTCACGTCGGCTACGGCGACCGAAAGAACGTACACCGGCATCGCGGAGCTGCAGGGTGGAGAATGCGGGAGCGCGGAAACCGTAGTGGATTACAGGGGACAGCATTGGTGCAATACTCATGAAGGTGAGTCGAGGTGGAGCCCGGATCAGCTCGGTTATCCGCCCTTCGGCACCTGGCCACGGCAGAATCCCGCGCGGAGTACCGATTGCATGTACGAATGCGTTACCGGAGGTGAGTTCTGCATGGAGAATCCTGGAGCGGGAGCAATCGGATGCGGCGGTCTCCAAAGCTTCCCGGACAAGTGTGCTGTCAAAGGTATGGGGGCCGTATGCAGTCCCTGCATTCTCGCTCCCGAATGATAACCCTGCTTCCACGCGATACCGGCGTTCCCGTAAAGCTGGCGCGTCCCGGTGTCACGCTCATAGAATTGCTCGTCTTTGTCGCCATCTTCGCGGTGGTGGGGTTCACGGTGCTTCCGCTCCTCTTCTCGGCGACGGAGAACCGCCTGCTGCAACAGACGGTTTCGCTGGTGGAGCAGAACGGCCTGCAGGTGCTGCAGCAAATCGGGCGCCTTGCGGCGGCGGAACGCATCCTGGATCCCCCTCCCCAAGAGGAAGGGATCGTCCTCACGCTCCAGTCCGGGAGCGGCGCCATGAACCCCACCATCATCGGTGCGCTCAGCGGCTCCCTGGTGGTCATCCGCCGCGCCACCAAGCAGGTCATCACCTCGCCGCAAGTGGCCTTGGATGAGTTCCGCGTCTGGAACACGTCCGCCTCCACCCTATTGCAAAGCTTTCGCGTTTCCTTCCGCGTCAGCAGGGCGATCCGCCTCCAGGCGCCCCATATCTACGAACGGACGTTTGAGGGAACATTCACACTGCCGCCGGGCGATGAGCCGCGGGGGGCCGCGTGCGGCGGTGCAGTGTGTTCCGCCCCCAGCTGCGCCGGGATGATCTACACGTGGAAAGTGTGCCAGAGTTTCATGTGCTCCGATGCGCAGACGTATCTCCCCTGCAGCGCGAGCAGTTCCAGCACTTCCAGCTCTTCCTCTTAAGGGGGCCTGTGGTACAGTCGTTGCCGCCCGCCATGCCTGCACCGCACGATACCGTCGGCTCCTTCCGCTCCGTTGCCTGGATTGCAGGCGTTCTTTTCGCGGTCATCCTGCTCCTCTCCCTCGGCCTCTCCCTCTTCCTCCCTCCCGGGGAGCTTCGTGAGCGCCGCGATGCACGGCGTCAAGAAGACCTCACGACGCTCCTCGACGCCCTCTCGCGCTTCGCGGCGGAAGAAGGATCGTATCCCGCCGGCATGCAGGCGGGAACATCGCGCGAAATATGTAACGTGACGCTCTCTTCCCGGGAATGCGCGGCGGAGAATGGCGTGGACCTCTCTCCGCTCATCGGGACGTACCTCCCCGTCCTCCCCCGCGATCCTCTGCTGCCCTCCACGGGTACGGGAACGCAGTACGCCCTGCGGCGGAATGCGGACGGCTCCATCACTGCGACCGCTTGGATGGCGGAAAACAGCAACTTTTTGGAAATCACGAGGTGAACGGAGAACGGCGCGGATCCTTCTTGCATCTTTCCTCTATGCCCCCTACCCTCCGCCGCCTCCTTCCGCGCCCATGGACCACCGTCGTGTTGACAGTGGTCGCGAGCGTCTGTGTCGTCACGCTCTTCTCCGTGGTGGTGCCTTACGACATGGATGAATTCATCTATTACAACATCATTGCGTGCAGGGCGTATCCCGGAAATGATATCAACGGCCATTGTGATCCACACGCCCTGAATGTCCTCGGTACGGGATTGGTATTGCCGTTGCGCTCGTTCCTGTACGTCGGCAGCATACCCGCGCTCTACTACTTACCGCTGTGGCTTTTGTGGAAGAGTCCGCTTTCCGCACGCCTCGTCAGCTGGCTCTTCCTCATGGGGGGCGCGGCGCTGTTTGCACGCGCGTTCCGTTTTCCTTTTGCCGTGACTGCGGTGCTCTTCTCGCTCTTCTTTCCCTATGCCTTTCAGCACTTGGTGGATACCGGTCCCGTCGGGCCCCAAATTTGTACCGTTTATGCCCTGTACATACTCATCGATCGCTGGTGCTCCACTCTTCGGTGGCGCTATGCACTAGGATCTGCCGTAGTCATGTTCCTTGGCATTTGGATCAAGCTCTCCTATTTCTGGTTCGCTCCGGGCATTGCCATCTTCTTCGTCATTGCCTGCATTCGTCATCGCCGAATTCTCCTTCGTCGCGGCGCATGTTCCCGACTGGCTATCCAAAGCATAGTCGCCATTCTCGTCTGTGCCGGGATGGCTGGTTCGTACATTTTCTCCACGCATCCTCTCCAAGGCAATGAGCGGCCTCTCCTCACCCAACTTCTCCAGAGCCAGATGTTTTCCATTCGGGAAATTCTCCATGGCGCTCTCTGGCACACTCGTGCTTTCGAGTACCTCTTGCATCCTCTAGAGGCGACGCAGCGTATCTACTACGTTTCACCGCTTGATCCGCTGTGGCAGTACTACTACGTTCTCCTCTTCCTGTTCGTTCCGGCTTTTCTGATCCTCTCGCTAGTCCTCTGGAAGAAGGAGAAGGAGATGAGGGAGTATGTCTTGATGTCCATCGCCCTGTTCATCGCGTTTCTGCTGACCGTTGCGATGGTCGCCCGTACGAAGAATGCCGTTTGCATGCACCATATCATTCTTACCTTTCCCTTCCTTCTTCTCGCCATCGGTGCCGCAGTGAAAGGACTGCTGGTTGTAAAAGGCAGACGGGTGCGGCCTTTCGTACGATCGGTAACCGGACTATGGCTCCTGCTCTTCCTCGCCCTCAACGTCCGTTACTTCATGGTATTCCCCCGCCAAAACCTTATTCCCAGCAGACACTCGTCAAAGGAGGTGCTCCGCAAAGTGCTTCTGGATCCCACGGTCGCCCGCAATTCCATGGTGGTGGCCGCTGATTGGGGCTTCCACTATTTCCAAGCGCTCTACGGTGATCCCGAACAAAGCGTCGTGCTGCATGAACGGCTCCGGGATCCGGTGGCGATACGATGGTGGAAACAGTTGGCAGCGGACAACGGCCGCCGCGTCATCTTCATGATGACGAAGCCTGATGCGGAGAGGATACGAACATTTGTGTCGACTGTACAACTGGAGCGTTGCACGGCGGTGCCGCTGGACGCCCCCTGGCAGATGTTCTCCGAACCCGATCCGGCCGTGCGGCAACGATGCGAAGAAGTACGTCGTATGCTCGCAGATGGAGCGACCTTCGGCGAATGGTTTAGTAACAGGCTTTTCTTGGCATTCTAAGGGGATTTGGCCGCTTGGCAGGCTATTGTGATAAATGGGGTTTTAGGCTATAATATAAGGAAAACACACTATGCCAACCGCCAAACAGCGCCGTGCTTCCCGTAGCGGAGATGTGCTCCTGCGACACTTCCCCGAGCAGAACACTTCCATCCGCAAGCGGATCCTGTGGCAATCCCTTCTGCTCACGTGTTTCACGGTGATGGTGCTGTCGCTGCTCTCTTCCGTGGTTGCGCTCTTTCTCATCCGTAACCGCGTCTTGGGGCAGCTTTCCTCCACCCTGGCATCCCGCGAAAACCTGCTCTCCCGTTCCCTCCAGTATGACCGCGAGAGGACGGCGCTTCTCGGCGCCGAAGAGGCGCTCGTACGGTCCTTGCAGGCTCCCACCCCCTCCCTTCCCCTCCAGGAATTGTGGGAACGGCTGCTCAGCGAACAGGTGCCCGTGGAAGGTCTGACGCTCCTCAACCTTCAAGGCGTGGTGCAGGACCACCGCGGAGAGGACGTGCCGCTCCCCACCGCCATCCCAACCGCCACGCAACTGCGCCCGGTCCTCGACCGGCATGGGAAGTGGATGGCGACGGATGCCTATGCGCCCGTGCGCAATCCTCAAGGGGAACTCCTCGGCACGCTGGCCATCCGCTACAACCCTCAGCCGCTCTTCACGCTCCTCTCGGATAACCCCTCCATCGGCACCACCGTAGAGCTGCTCATCATCCGCGAAGTGAACGGCGTCGCCTCCCTGGTCTACGCCCATTCGGGGGAGCAAGCCCGCCGGTCCTCCGGCGATGTTCCGGTGAGCACTTTCGTCATTCCCGATGCCGTGAAGGGCAAGGGGGGCGTGTTCGTGGGCAAGGACGAATGGGGCGAGGATATCCTCGCTTCGTACCAATCCGTCCCGGCGACCGGGTGGGGAATGGTGTTGAAAGTGGATACGAGCGACGCCCTCCAGGGATGGGAACGCTTCGTGTATACGCTCCTGTTCATCGATCTCTTCCTCGTCTTCCTCACGGGAGTGTTCGGCTTGGTGCTGGCGAAGCAGCTCTCTTCCCCCATCATGGACCTTGCGCAGAAGATGCGCGCCCTCAACCCCAAGCGCTGGACCTTCAAGCGCTCGGTGCAGACGGGTGATGAAGTGGAGCTCCTCGACGTGGTGGCGGCCGAGCTCACCTCCCGCCTCCGCACGGCCTACACGAGCCTGGAACAGAAAGTGGAGGAACGCACGAAGGAGCTGCACCGGCAGTACCTCCTCGACCGCACCATCCTGGAACACATCGAGTACGGCGTCCTGGTGGTCAATCCCCACGGCACCGTGATCAACGTGAACCCCGCCGGCCAGCATGTCCTCCGCCTGACGCGCGAGGAGATTGTGGGGAATGTGGCGGCGAATCTCCTGCACTTCTTCCGGAAGAACGAACCTCTGCGCGATCTGGCTCATCCGGTGGTGCAGGCGCTCCACCAGAAGAAGGCGGTCCACTTCTTCCACAACGACCACCTCACCCTCTTCGTGGGCAAGCATATCCTGCTGCCGGTGGCCCTCACGGTGACGCCGCTCATGGACGGGCGCACGCTGGAGGGGATCCTGGTGATTCTTCAGGATATCCGCGAGGAGAACCAGATTGACGCCATGAAGTCCGATTTCATCGCCCTGGCCTCCCACCAACTGCGCACTCCCCTCGCTTCTCTGCGGTGGTACCTGGAGCTTATGCAAGAGGAGAAGGAACCCAAACTCTCGGATGTGCAGAAATCCTTCGTGGAGCAGATGGAATACGCCTCCAAGCGCATGGTCACGCTCCTGGATGACCTTTTGCGCATCACCCACCTGGAAGGCGGGGAAATCCATGCCGATAAGAGGGATTTCGACTTGCGGAAGCTGATGCTAGATCTGGAGAACGAGTGGAAACCGCTGGCGCGCGAGCGCGGCCTGCTGTGCACCTTCACGCTGCCCAGGCGCGCAGTCCGCCTCTCCAACGACCCCATCCTCCTGCACCTTGTACTCCAGAACCTCTTCACGAACGCCATGAAGTACTCCCCGAACGGGACGGACATTAAGATCAACCTCAGCCTGCTCAAGAGGACGGCCATCATCACCGTCTCGGACAACGGCATGGGCATTCCCACCGAGGAACAGAAGCACGTGTTCGAAAAATTCTTCCGCGCCAAGAACGTGAAGCGCACGGATGCCGACGGCTCCGGTCTGGGCCTCTACCTCACGCGCATGATCGTGGAGAACCTGGACGGGAAGATCGAGTTCAAGAGCAAGCCCGGGAAGGGGACAACATTCACCGTCCGGCTGCCGTTGAAGTAAGGGGGGAGACAGAGGAAACAGAAGATGCAGAGGATGCAGAGGAGCGGTTGTTCTTGCAGTGTCGGAGCTGCTTGGAATTGATCCTTGGAATTGTCGGAAACCTCGGCTTCCTCAAACAGATCCTTCACATAACGAAAAAGAGGGGAATGCCCTCTTCTACGTTCTGCTCCTTCATACGCCGGGTTCTGTCTGTCCCGCAACCGCGGGAAGGATGATCATCTCTCTAGGACGGCGATTGTTCGCCGTCTCAAGCGGAGGGGTAGCGGGGGCGACGGAACCATCGCCGGTTCCCGCAACCCAATTCCTCCTTGCGCCACCATGAGTTTGCCGATCATGCATGCACGTGCAGTGCACGATCCTCCCTGGGGGAGGCGTTTCACCCCCCGCACCCTTCTCGGCAGAGATGCAACAGCTCAGAACATGTTTTGCTGCTCTCCCTGCCAGGAAGGATGCGGGGTATCGTCTCTGTGGCACTGGTCCTCGCGCGCCTTTACCGGATATGTGGCGCGCGGACGGGTGTTACCCGCATGGCGTTCCAATGGCGCCCGGACGTTCCTCTCAGGCTTCGTCCGCCGTTGGCGGACTACGCCGAAGCGATCATCGAAGGAGCAGACCCCCATTATCCCTCCCTTGACGGTATTTGACAAACAATATTCCTATGTTTTTAAGAATTATGAAGCAGGAATAAAGAATCAAGAAGGGCTTCAATTATCTCCTTCATAATTCCTGATTCATAATTCATACTTCTCTCCGCGCCGCTTTAGCTCAGTGGTAGAGCAACTCACTTGTAATGAGTAGGTCCGGGGTTCGAGTCCCCGAAGCGGCTCCATCCGGCTTCGTCCCGCATGCGCGACTACGCCGAGATGTCGCTCATACAATCCATTGCCGGATGCTTCGGCATAGTCCGTAGAAGAAGGGCAGTTCCTGATAAGCTCCCATAGGGAGCTCTACTCTTCGCATCCATCCTCACCTTGTGGCACACTTCCCGCATGACCCGGCGGCAAGTGTTTCTTGTGGTGCTGGCGTTCCTGGGGCTTGCGCTCCTTGTGTACGGGCGCTCGCTCACGAACGATTTCGTCCCCTTTGACGATGACATCCTCGTTTCGCGCAACCCCGTGATCCGGGAGCTTTCGCCGCGCTCCATCCGCAAGGCCTTCACGATGTTCGATCCGGAGCTCTACATCCCCCTCACGTTCCTCACGTTCCAGGTGGAGTACCAAGCGGGAGGGATGAATCCCGCCGTCTTCCACACCACAAATCTCGTCCTTCACACCGCCAACGCGCTCTTCGTGTGCTGGCTCACGTTCCTGCTCACGCGCCGCCGCTTTGCGGGCGTGGTTGCGGGTCTGCTGTTCCTCCTCCACCCGCTGCATGCGGAAGCGGTGGCGTGGGTGGCGGGCCGCAAGGACGTGCTTTCCGCGTTCTTCTTCCTCGCCTCCCTCATCGCGTACGTCACCCACGTGCGCAAGCCGCGCTGGACCGCGTACGTCCTGTCACTGGAGCTCTTCCTCCTCGGCCTGCTTTCCAAAGTGATCGTCGTCACGCTGCCGGTCATTCTGCTGCTCATTGACGTATGGGAGGGGAGAGGCATCACTCGTAAGAGCCTGTGGGAGAAAGCGCCCTTCTTTCTCCTCTCCATCGTGTTCGGGGTCATCGCCTTCCTCGGTAAGGGGGCGGATACCCTCCCGAAGGCGTACTCCCTCCTGCAATGGATTCTGCTCCTCGCGGGGAGCACAGCATTCACTCTTTGGAAACTCTTCCTGCCCTTCTCCCTCAGCGTCATCTACCCCCTTGCGGGTCCCCCTTCGCCGGGAGGGGCGGGATACCTGCTCGCTCTCGTCATCTGCGCATTCCTGGCGGGTTTTGTGGCATACGGATGGAAGCATGCGCGCCGGATCTGGGTGGGCGTTGCATTCTTCCTCATCACTCTCGCCCCCACATTCTTCAATCTGTACAAGGGGAGCGTGACGTACATTGCCTCCGACCGCTACGCGTACATCCCTTCCATCGGGCTGTTCCTCCTCGCCGGCCTGGGCGCCGCCCGACTGTATGACCACCTCTCCCCTCGGTCTCTTCGCCGGGGAGCAGCTGTGCTGGGGATCTTCGTCTTCGCGGCGTTCGGATTCCTCTCCTTCCGCCAGTCCCTGGTTTGGAAGGATGGCATCACACTTTTCTCCCATGCGCTCTCCCTGTACCCCCGTTCCGCGCTCGCGCTCAATAACCGTGCCAACGCGTACATCCGGCAGGGGAATGTGGACGCCGCCATCGCCGATTACCGTGCGGCGCTCGCCGTGGAACCGGAGAGCGTGCGCCTCCACAACAACCTGGCCAAGGCGTACATCCGCAAGGGGATGAAGGATGAGGCGTACGCCGAGTTCGAGAAGGCGCTGAACATCGACCTCGGCGATGCGGAAACGCACCTGGCGCTGGCGCTGTTCTTCTTCCAGGAGAACCGGATACAGGATGCGCGCGATGCCTTGCGCAACGCCTACGCCCTCAACCCCGATTTCGTGGAGCGGCAGACCGATCCTGCATTGGCGCAATTGGGAATGGGGCCCGTGATCGGCGAATGACGGGCATTGCGCTTGGGACTTGCACAAGCGCAAACGAGGATGGACACTACGGGGGATGAAGAAGTCGGAAGCGTTGTTCGGCTTGCTGCGCATACCGGCGGACGTGTTGGCCGCAGGGGCCGCGCTCTTCCTCAGCTTCCGCCTGCGCCAGGCGAACATTGATCTCCTTCCTTTCGTCCGGCTCCTGGAGCCGGCGCAGACGCTCCCCACGGCGGAATACTACGTTTCAGCATTCATCCTCCCCGCCGTCCTCCTCTTCGTCGCGCTCGCCGCCGCACTCAAGCTGTACGCGCTGCGCGCCACCATGAGCGCGTGGACGGAAATGGGGCATGTGGTGCTGGCGGCGGCGCTGTGGGTGGCGGTGGTCAATGCGTGGTTCTTCCTCGTGGAGCACGAACTCTTCTTCTCCCGCGCGGTGCTGGTCCATTCCGTGGCGTTTCTGATCCTGTTCGTCGCCGTGTTCCGTTCCTGGCTCATCCTGGTGCAGCGCGCGTTCCTGCGGAGGGGGGTGGGGCGGCTGCTCGTGGTGTCGTTGGGGTCCCAGGCCATCGCGGTGCCGGCGCGCGACGTGCTCCTGCACGACATGCACTACCACTACCTGGGACACCTGCAGGACCTGGCCGCGCTCAAGCGGGTCATCCACCAGCAGGTCATCGATTTCGTCATCCAGACCGACCCCAATCCCGGGAGCCAGGAGACCGTGGCGCTCATCGAGTACTGCCGCAGCCACCACTTGGGGTACGGCTTTCTGCCGCCCGTGCTCGCGGATGTGCCGCACCAGCTGGCGGTGGACCGCCTGGGGCGTGCCGCTCATACGTTTCCAGCCCACGCCGCTGGACGGGTGGGGGCGCGTGTGGAAGCGCCTCTTCGACCTGCTCGTGAGCGCGGTGCTCATTGTGCTCCTCCTGCCATTCCTCCTCCTCTTTGCACTGGGCATTTTGCTAACCAGTGGATGGCCCATCTTCTACATTTCCACGCGGGTGGGGGAGCAGGGGAGAACGCTCGTCAAAATCCTCAAGTTCCGCACCATGGTGAAGAACGCCGACGCCCTCAAGGGGCGGCTCATGGCGCAGAATGAACGGAACGACGGGCCCCTGTTCAAGATGAGGAACGACCCCCGCATCACCCCCTTCGGCAAGTTCCTCCGCCGGTGGACGCTGGATGAGTTCCCGCAGCTCATCAATGTCCTCCTGGGGCAGGTCTCGCTCGTGGGCCCTCGTCCGCACCTTCCCTCCGAGGTGCAGAAGTACTCGCTGGAACAGCGCCGCGTCTTCGCCGTCAAACCGGGCATGACGGGGCTGGCGCAGACCTCCGGCCGCTCGGATTTGGGTTTTGAGGAGGAGATGAAACTCGACCTGCGCTACATCGAAGAGTGGTCGTTGCTGTTGGATCTCTGGATACTGTGGAGGACGATGTTCACGGTATTGAGCAGGAAGGGGGCGGACTGATGCCACCTTTGTCCGGCGACAAAGGTGGCGCCAAAACGCCGGCGCGCCGAAGCCCCTCCACCCGGCCCTGTGCCTCCTCGTCAGCCCCTCCAAGGATTCGGGGCTGACTCGTCGGCGAACATGTCGAAGCAGGGCCTTCCCCTACACCCCCTGCGGCGCGCCAACCCTCCGTTTGTTGAGAGAGAGATGGGGCAGTGAGCAGTTACCGGCTTTATGAGTTCTCTAAAACAACTTCAACTGGTCCTTTTTCTGTTCTTTGGAGGATTCCTTTTTCTTCGCAGCCGTGTTTGTTTTCCGCGTGCGGGGGGGCTGTGGGATTTCATTGTGCATTTCTAATTTTGCATGACGTTCTCCCTGTACCGAGAACAGATTCAAATACGCAATCACCTCCTTCCCGTATTCCTTGCTCCGCAAGCGGTCATCCAGTATTTGCACGTCCGCTTCCTCCGTCTTGAACCGCGCGAAGGTGCGGAGGACGCGGAACAGGCGGTGCTTGAGGCGCGGGAGGAAGTAATCCATGAAGCCGCTCTTGTAGCGGGCCGCACGGCGGCTGAGGACGGGGTGGGAAGCGTAGTCGAAGGGGAGCGCGCTGATGATCAAATGGTCAACGGTCTCCGGCGGCAGCTCCAGCCCTTCGAACACCCACGGCGTCACGAGCCACATTACCGTCCCTTCCGCGGCCAGGAATTCCGCGCGCATGCGCCCCTGCCCGCCGCTCACGCCGAGGCAGATGAGGGTGACGCCGCGCTCCTCGAGCATCTCCGTGTACCGCACGTACATGTTCTCGATCGTTCCCTTGCCGGGAATGAGCAAAATCGTTTTCCCTTCGGGCGGGTTCCCCAGAATTTCATGGAGGGGCGTGAGGGGGAAAGAGAGGGGAAGTTCATACCCTCTCCCCCTCGCTCCCCCTCTCCCCTCAGGAGAGGGGGAAGACACGACAGTGACAGGGAGGATCTCTCGGAGTTCAGATGTGCTTTCGGGCGGGATAAGGAGGGTTGTGGAGAAGCGGGAGTAGAGGAAGTCCTGCAGGAAATCCGACACATGCTCGGGAACGGATTGCAGGGTGTGCGAGCCGTTCATGCGCTGCTCGATCCACGCGTAGCGCCGCGCCAGGTTCTCCGGGTTGAGGATGTGCGTAATGCCTTCCCATTGGGCGCGGACCGGTGAAGGCAGGTCTCCGTCCTGTTCCAGCAGTTCCTCAATCTGCGCGCGGAGCCCTTTCGCCTCCGGCGCGGTGAGGTCGGACGCATTCAGTGCGCGCACGTCCAGGCCGCCGCGCACCTTCTCGATCCACAGTTGCAGCAGGTCCGTGATGCGCGTGAGTGACGGGTTGCGCTCGCTCCCTGCGCGCAGGGCGGAGACGTCCGCATACCAGCCGTAGGCCTTGGTGGCGGTGTCCTCCAGCATGGAGGCGTCGTCGATGATGATGTGCGCCGGCTCCGCCAATGCCGCCGCGGCGGGATGCTCCTCATCCTGAAGAAAACGCAGGAGCTGCTGGTGGTCGATGAGCACCACCCCCGGCAGGTCTTGGAATTGGTCCGTGTACGCCTTGGAAGCATCGGTGCAAGCCAGCGTCCCGCGCCATACGGATTCCTCCCCTCCGTGCAGGGGGAGGTCATTGCGGGTGAAGGGCGAGTACCAGTGAATCTTGAGCAGGAGCGTTGCTTCATCGGCGGTCAAGGAATCCGCCTTCGTCCATCTCTTCACCGCCTCGGGATCCAGCAGATGGCCGGGCGGGTACAGGATGCGCACGCCTTTCTCAAAGGAGAGGCGGCGTACGGCGGCGTCCAGATTCTTGACGGCGATCCAATGCCGCACGGACGTATCCTCCTGTGCGGCTTCGATGATCGCTTGGAGTTCGGCGGGGTTGAGCGGTTCCTCGCGGAGGGCGATCTCCCCTTTCTTCGGCGTCGGGAGGCTCGGGGGAGTGACCGTGCGGCGCTTGAAGCCCGCCTCTTCGGGGTGCCGGAGCCACGCGGGCGTCTCCTTCTTCCCGGACGCGGGCAGCGCCTCGAAGAGGAGGCGGTAGCCGGCGGGCGCGCGCTCCATCACCTCCCGCGCCTGCTTCACCAGTCCGGGCGGGAGCTCGAGGAGGCGTTCCCACACGCGGCTGAGGAGTTCGAGCGTGGCGCGCACGTCACCCAATGCGCGGTGCTTGGGCTCGTGGTTCAAATCGAGCACGGCGCTCAAGTACCCCAGGGAGTAGCTCTCCAGTTCCGGGAAAACGAGGGAGGCGAGCATGGAGGTATCCACCCATGGCCGCCCCGTGAGATCCATCCCTTCGCCCTTGAGCATGCCCAAATCGAACGGCGTATTCTGGCCGACGATGATCGCGTCTTCCGGGATGCGGGCAAGGATTTCCTCGCGCTTCTCCTCGAACGTCGGTTGCCCGCGCACGTCTTCCATGCGGATGCGCGTGATCACTTCCACCACGGGGGGGATCTCGTCCGTCGCGAACAGCTGCTCGTAGGTATCCGTCACCTTCCCGCCCTCCGCCCTCACCGCGGCATATTCGATCACGCGGTGCGTGCGCGGCACGAAGCCGGTCGTTTCCGTGTCGAGGACGACGAGGGGGAGGGGAGGGAGTTTCACGAAGACGATTGTACAGGGGTTTGACCGTAGGGCCACGGCATGCCAAACAGCAGAACAGCCCCATTTCTTTCTCAAGGCGAGAAAGAAATGGGGAAAAGAAAGCGCTCCGCGCGCCGAAGGGAACGACACAGACCGGTTTACATGTTGATACCAGCGCCGCACCGTCTGGAAGAGAAAAGGGGGTATCCCACAGCCTGTTCTTTTCCCTTGGTTCCGCGGCCAGCCGGCGGCGCGCGGCTCCGGCCAGGTTTGTTGTTTGATGTTTTTGAAAAGACCGCGGATAAACGCAGTCTTTCCTTATCAATACATCTGAAAGTTACGCCGCCGCTTCCTCCTTCGCCTCTCCCACTGCCGCCCCTTCCTTCTTCTTCCGCGGCTTCTTGGCAGGCTCTTTCGCTTCGGCGGCCGGTGCGGCGGCGGCGGGGACATCTTCAGGGGCGGCACCCGTCACTGCGGCGGCTTCGGGAGCGGCAGATTCCTCCTTCGGTTCCTCAGACGCTTCCGCGGGAGTCTCCACTGCGGTGGCTTCCGCTACGGTTGCTTCCGCTTGTCCCTCGGCGGGGGCTTCCGCAGGCGCGGCTTCGGCAACAGGTCCGCCGCGCAGTTCCGCGAGCTTCGCCTTGAAGGCGGGGAGCTCCTCGTAGTTGTACATGTCCAGCTCGAATGCGGAGAGTTCCGTCGCCAGGCGGATGTTCTGGCCCTTCTTGCCGATGGCCATGGGGCGCTGCGCTTCCTCCACGAACACCGCCGCGCGCTTCTTGATCTTGCGGCCTTGGTCGTCCAAGTGCTCCTTGTCGTTCACGATGATTACGGCGGAGATGGCCGCTGGCTGCAGCGCGAGTGAAATCAATTTGATGGGGTCCTCCGACCACTCGATCATGTCCACGCGCTCGCCGTTGATCTCCTCCATCACGGCCTGGATGCGCACGCCCTTCTGCCCCACGCACGCGCCGATGGGGTCGATGCGGGGGTCGTGGCTGAGCACGGCGACCTTGCTGCGGAAGCCGGCGTCGCGCGCGATGGCCTTGATCTCCACGTCGCCGTTGCGCACCTCCGGGATCTCCAATTCCAGGAGCTTCTTCACCAGCTTGGGATGCGTGCGGGAGATGCGGAGCTGCGGCCCCTTGCCGCTCATCTCCACCGTCTCCAGGTACACGCGGATGCGCTTGCCCGTGTAGTAGTGCTCGCCGGGGATCTGCTCCCTCCAGGGGAGCGACACCGTCATACCTTCGATCTCCAGCGTGACCCAGTTGGGGTCCACCTTCGTCACCGTGGCGGTGAGCAGCTCGTCCTCGCGATCCTTGAACATCTGGTACAGGCTCATCTTCTCCGCCTCCTGCAGCTTTTGCAGAATCACCTGCTTGGCGGCCTGCGTGGCGATGCGGCCGTACTCCAAAGGCGTCACGTCAATGCTGATCTCGTCGCCCGGCTCGGCGTCCGGCTTGATCTTCCTGGCGTCCTTGAGCCCGATCTCGATGTTCTCATTCTCCACGTCCTCCACCACTTCCTTCACGAGGAGGATGGTGGGCATGTCCTTCCCTTCTTCCAGGTCCACGCGGATTTCCTGCTCCTTGTTGCCGAAGTCCTTGCGGTACGCGGTGCCGATGGCCTGTTTGACGGCCTCGATCACCTGGTCGGGCGAGACGTTCTTCTCGGAACAGATCTGGTTGATGGCGGCGAGGAAGGATGCGCGCATGATAGGGATGGGAAAGGGGTGGAGCTGTGCCGCATGGAGAGCGAAAACGAGCTCTACGCGGTCGAAGAAAGGACCATCCCGATCTACTCGGGATAGCCTGTCATACAACTCGATGCTACAAACATTATACGCAATTTTAAGCCGTTTGCAAGCCGAATGGAGGTGGATTATGGTGTGGCTATGCTTTCCGATCAAGAGAAGAGAACGTACCGTTTCGTGACGGACGATGGCGAGGTGTCGGCGCAAATCCGTACTCTGCCCCGTGCATACGTCGCGGCATTGCCACGGACACTCCGGGTGGGGCGGGAACGGGAGGCGACCGCACGGGGACTGTTGGGCAAAACGATGTATATGATTGAAGAAGAGTATCGCAAGTGGATGCGATCAACCGGGGCATGATGCCAATCCATGCGATAGCGCCTTCGTGTGCGTTCCCTTCATCGTGGGGAGACCGCCGCATCCTATCCATTGTCGGCTGCTTCTCGTTGCGGTGAGGGGTCTGCCGGGGATAGGCAATTGCTCAATTGTGATCGGGATGTTTCCGTGATCACGCCATGCGGGACGCTCGGGTCGGCGGATAAGGATGGGGCATCGGCGAGTTTGTTGAGGGCTAAGAGATGGACATCTTCTTGCGCCTTTCTGATCAGTTCTTTATCGGTGAGGCCGAAATTGGCCAAATAGGATTCGGAAATGTGACGATGGCCGCTCTGCACCTTCCCGAGTTCATATTGCAATGCGGCTTCCATGAGCTCACGCCACGCCTCTTCTTGTCCGGGGGTCATCGAATCCACCTGAATGTGAAGGCTGCGCACCTTCCCCACCGCCTGATACAGTTTGACCGCAACGCCCTCACGCTCCTCGGCATTCATGGGCTCTTCACCGGGCTGAGGATTGTAGACCGTCATACGAATACCGTACTCCAGGCATGGCGTGTCGCAAGAGCGTCTTTTCGGCTTCAGCATCCCGAAAAACTTTAAGAGGAAAGGGGGGCTTCCGCTGTATGGATCCCTCTCAGGAACGCCCGCGCATGCCTTCCCTTCATTGTGGGGAAGAGGCTGAAGAAGCGGTAGGCCATACGTTTCATCCCTTTGGGCATCAGATGAAGATCGTGATTGATGCTCTCGAAGAGCGCGGCGGACTTCCCCAGCGTCTCCATCCTCTTCAAGGAATCCTCCGGCGTCATCCGGTGGTGGTGGAACGCCTTCGCGTCCGGTTCATAGAGGAGGGGAATGTTCTCCTGCGCCAATCGCCATCCCCACTCGATGTCCTCCCATCCGTACATCGTCACGTCTTCGCGGAACGGGAACTTCAACGCGATTTCCCGCGGCAGGCTGATGTGGCTGGTGTAGGTGAAGCGGTGCTGCATGCGTTTTGGGATCGCGCGGTGTTCGTAGGGTTTGAGGAAGCCATAGCCGAATTGCCAACCGGTCCGGTCGAGCCATTCCATCACTGGCGTGATCTCCATTGATGGATCCCACTCGGTATAGCCCAGGACGGCTGAACCGGAATGCAAAATTGGAAATGAAAAATTTGAAATTCCGTCACCAGTTCTTGTTCTTGAATCGCTTCCATCATTTTGCATTTCAAATTTCTCATTTTGCATGTTTTCATGCACTTTAAGATGCACTTCGCACGCATCCGGCTCCAGGAATATATCATCCCCGATGAACATGACGATTTCCCCCGTCGCTTTCTCCACGCCGCGATTGCGCGCGACGCCCTGCTGGGATTTAGGGATGGAGAAGTATTGCGTATGACGTATTGCGTATTGCGTATGCCCGTCAAAGAGGCGGTCTGTATCGTCGTCCTGCCCGTCGCTCACCACGATCACTTCGATCTGATCCTTCACGGTCTGCGCCGCGATCCTCTTGAGGCACTCGCGGAGGATATCCGCGCGCTTGTGGGTGGGGATGATGAGGGAGAGAGTCGGAGGCACGGAGGAATGATAAATGGAAAATGGAAAATTGAAAATTATGGGAGTGGTTCTGGAAGCCGATGCTCCTCTCTCATTATCCATTTTCAATTTACAATTTTGCATTCTCTGCCCCGGTTCTTCATAACAGGATCATTCCGTTGTATCCTCTCTTCCCATGAACACCCTCTTCCTCGACCTCGCCGGCAACCCGGGGCTCGTCGCCTGCGTCACGGATGACGCGGTTGTCTCATTAAAGGAGGTGGACCGCCGCATCTCGGATGCCGACCTCCTCCCTCTGCTGGAGGCGCTCCTCGCGGAAGCCCGGTGGTCCAAGGAGGGGATCGGACGGGTCGCGTGCGTCACGGGACCCGGCGGGTTCACCAGCCTGCGGGTGGCGGCGGCGTTCGCCAACGCGCTGGCGTTCTCCCTCAATGTGCCGGTGGCCGGCATCCATTTGAGCGAGTTGTGTGCTGTGCGTGTTTCCGCCCCCACCCCCCTTCCCCCTCCCCCATCGGGGGAGGGGGAGCGAGGGGGAGAGGGGAAAAAACACACAAATTTTTTATGGCTCCATTCCACCAAGAAAATCGAGCTCTTCGTCCGTGGGTTCGGTTCCTTCGCCAAAGCATTCCCGGAAGCGGCGTGGATGGACCTGGGGAAGCTGGGAGACGCGTACCCCTCGGGCGCACCGTGGACGGGTGAGCTCCTCTCCGACCATGAGCGGTTCCTCTCTTCCCGGGGTGCGGTGCGCGCGGAGATGAAGGACGTGAAGGAAGTGTTGCCGGTATTCCTGAAGTCCTTGAAGTACGGGGAGAAGAACGTCGTGCCGTGGTATGGGCGAAAATGGTAGTGAATCATCCCGCGGGAATCATCGTCTCCAACCAATCGCGGCGAAGCCCCGCAGGGGCGAAGCCGGATGGTATGGGCGAAAATGGTGATTGAAGAGGATTCCGAAGAGTCCGAGGATTCCGACGAGCTGCTGTATCTGGAAACACAGAGCATCTTCCTGGCACTCTTCGGAATCCTCGGCAACCTCGACAACCTCGGCATCTTCATCCATTCAACTTTCTCCTTAATAAACCGCAACATTCTGGTAAAATCCCATCCTCATGGCCTTTCTTGACGTCCTCAACAAACTCCTCGGCGATCCCAATGAGAAGGAACTCCGCAAGCTGTGGCCGCTGGTCAAGGAGGTACGCAAGGCCGGAGAGGCACCGGAGATCAAAGCGCTGAAGCTGGAGGATCTCCCCGGCAAGTCGCAATCCTTCCGGGACCGCATCGCCAAGGGCGAAACCACGGATGATCTCCTTCCGGAGGCGTTCGCGGTGGCCGTGCGCGCGTGCGAGCTCCTCAAGGAGTCGGGGCAAAAGACGCAGCTGGGCAAGCAGGAGTTCGCGTGGGACATGGTACCGTTCGACGTGCAGATTTTGGGAGGCGCCGTGCTCCACCGCGGGAACATCGCCGAGATGAAGACGGGGGAGGGGAAGACGCTCGTGTGCACGCTCCCGGTCTACCTCAATGCGCTGGAGGGGAAGGGCGTCCATGTGGTCACGGTGAACGACTACCTCGCCCGCCGCGACGCCACGTGGATGGGCATGCTCTACAAGGCTCTCGGCCTGGAGGTGGGCGTGATCGTCCACGGCCTTTCCACCGACGAGCGGCGCAAGGCCTACGCGGCGGACATCACCTACGGCACCAACAACGAGTTCGGGTTCGATTACCTGCGCGACAACATGGCCACGTCCCTCGCGCGCCAGGTGCAGCGCGGGCTCCACTACGCCATCGTGGACGAGGTGGACTCCATTCTCGTGGACGAGGCGCGCACGCCGCTCATCATCAGCCAGCCCGCCGAGGAATCCACCACCAAGTACGTCCAGTACTCGCAGCTCGTCGGCGGCCTGGAGGAGAACGTCCACTACAACCGGGACGAGAAGCAGCGCGCCGCCGTGCTCACGGAAGAGGGGATCAAGAAGATGGAGGAGATGCTGGGGGTGGAGAACATCTACACGGAGCGCGGGTTCGAGGAGGTGCACCACATCGAGCAAGCGCTGCGGGCGCACGCCATCTATAAGCGCGACGTGGACTACATCATCAAGGACAACGAAGTGATCATCGTGGACGAGTTCACGGGGCGCCTGATGCCCGGCCGCCGCTACAGCTTCGGGCTCCACCAGGCCATTGAGGCCAAGGAGGGCGTGGAGGTGCAGCGCGAGTCCAAAACACTGGCCACCATCACGTTCCAGAACTACTTCCGCCTCTTCAAGAAGCTTGCGGGCATGACGGGCACGGCCAAGACGGAGGAGGAGGAATTCGAATCCATCTACAAGCTGCGCGTCATCGTCATCCCCACGCACCGCCCCATGGTCCGCACCGACAGGCCGGACGTGGTCTACAAGTCGGTGGCGGCCAAGTTCCGCGCGGCGGCCAAGATCGCCAAGGAGAAGTACGACCGCGGGCAACCGGTGCTCATCGGCACCACGTCCGTGGAGAAGTCCGAGGCCATGAGTCTTCTCCTCCAGGAGCTCCACGTCCCCCACCAGGTCCTCAACGCCAAGCAGCACGAAAAGGAAGCGGAAATCGTGGCGCAAGCCGGCCGGAAGGGCGCCATCACCATCGCCACCAACATGGCCGGCCGCGGCACGGACATCAAGCTGGGCGAAGGGGTCACGGATCTGGGCGGCCTCGTCATCCTGGGCACCGAACGCCACGAGGCGCGCCGCATCGATAACCAGCTCCGCGGCCGCTCCGGCCGCCAGGGCGACCCCGGCGAGAGCCAGTTCTTCGTTTCCATGGAGGATGAATTGATGCGCCTCTTCGGCGGCGACCGCCTGAAGGGGGTGATGGAGCGGCTCAAGGTCCCCGATGACATGCCGCTCGAGAGCGGCATGGTCTCCCGCAGCATCGAGGGCGCGCAGAAGAAGGTGGAAGGACGCAACTTCGACATTCGCCGCCACGTGCTCCAGTACGACGACGTGATGAACAGGCACCGCGAGATCATCTACAAGCGGAGGCAAAAGGTATTGATCAAGATAGCAGAAAGCGATCAGCCGTCAGCGGTCAGCGATCAGTTGTCCGCTGCCGATAGCTCTTCGCTGAAAGCTGAAAGCTACTCGCCGCTGCATGCAGAAATACTGGAAGGCATGGAGCAGGAGATACAGAGCATCCTCACGGCGCAGGCGGCATCGGACGACCCCGAGGAGTGGAACACCAAGGAGATCGTGGAATCCCTCGCCGCGCTCCACCGCGATTTCGGCCAGGTGGTGACGGAGGAATCCATCCGCACGTTTCACGAGCGCGAGAAGCTCCTCTCTTCCCTCACCAAGCTCATCCGCGAGGGGTACGAGGCCAAGTGCGCGCAGTTCGACGCCCAAACGGTCCGCAACGCCGAGAACATGGTCCTCCTCCGTTCCATCGACACGCACTGGATGAACCACATCGACGACATGTCGCACTTGCGGGAGCAGGTGGCGTTCTCCGGCTACGCGCAGCGCGATCCCGTGATCGAGTACAAGGACCAGGGGTTCCGCCGGTTCCAGCAGCTCCTCGTCACCATCAACACCACCATGGTGCGCACGCTGCTCCAGGTGGACTTCGCCCAGTTCGCGCCGCGCATGGTGCAGATGGTGGAAGCGGAAGAAGACCGTGCGGACATGCGGACGAATGCCGACCAGATCGAGGGGGAACTGACGCAGACGGGCGTCTCCGCCGCCGCATTCACGCCGCCCACGGTCCAACCGAGCGGCCAGCCTCCGGCATTCAGCGGTCAGAAACCCGTCCCGGCACGCGTCCAAGCGGCGCCCACGGAGCGTCATGTGGCGAAAGTCGGTCGCAACGACCCCTGCCCGTGCGGAAGCGGGAAGAAGTACAAAAAATGTCACGGGAAGGAGGAGTGAGCGGCAAACTCAATGTTGCCAAAATACAAATATATGTATAATTGTCATATGCATGATGAATTCCTTGAACTGCTTGTGGATATGGCGGACAAAGAAGTCCGCTGGCAGGTGCATGCCGTCGATCAGGTGATGATGCAACTCTCCGACCTGGAAGCCGATTCCATGCGCGGCATGGAGACGCAGCGGCTTGTTGCCATGATACGCAATCGCATCGGCCGTTTGGCGGCTCCGTCGGAAAAGGACGAGGAGCGACGTGAATATCTCGATTCCTTGCGGAAGAACCACCGTGATGACTTGGAGAATGTCCTCCGCCCGCTCCTCAGGATTTATCTTCAGAAGTATCGGTTGCATGTGAGAAAAGCGGTGCAAGCCCTCATCCGGGAGGAGATGCGCATCTCCGGATGAACGGCGTCCATCATGTATTGACAACGTGTATACGTATAGACAATGTATGTACGTATCATCCTTCCCTACACCATGCCTGCAACCGCCGTCCTCACCATCCGCATCGATGAAAAGCTCAAGCGCCAATCCCAGCGGGTCATCGAGCAGTGGGGGTTCGACCTCAGCTCCGCCGTCCGTCTGTTCCTCACGCAGGTGGTGCGGACGAAGAGCATACCGTTCAAGGTGAGCGGGGAAAAGAGGAGGAAGAGAAAATAAAGCGAGGACTTAGGACAGGGGACTTAGGACTTAGGGTATATGACAATGCAGGACTTCACGGAATTCGGCCCATGGAAGAAAGCGATGGAACTCGCACTAAGCATCCATGAGATGACGAAGTCCTTTCCTAAGACTGAACTCTATGAATTAACATCGCAAATGCGGCGAGCGAGCCTTTCAGTTGCAGCGAATATCGCAGAAGGATTCGGGAGGTATACCTATCCCGATAAGATGCATAAGTACGTCCAAGCCCGTGGAGAACTCGTGGAGATTATTTCATTCCTCTACTATTGTTATGGAGTGAAGTACATTGATCTGGAACAGCGAGACAACCTTTTGAAACAGGGTCAGGAGGTGCATCGTATGTTGAATGCGCTCATTACGAAGATGGCCAAAATGAGCACTCCCTAAGTCCTCTGTCCTAATTCCTAAGTCCTTCTCGCGGACTATCCTTTTTGACATATACTATCTCCCTGTCTTCACCCTCCTCCATCATCGGTCACAAGGACCAGATCCAATCCCTCCTCTCGGACCTGGAGACGGGGAATGTGGCGCATGCTTATCTGTTCACGGGGAGGAAGCACTTGGGCAAGTTCACCGTGGCCAAGTGGTTCGCCAAGAAGCTGCTCACGGAGGGCGTGCCCGAGGAGGGGCGGGAGAGGGCGGAGCAGGAGATCGACAAGCTGCTCCACCGCGACCTGTTGGTGATAGACCAATTGTGGATTGAGGAGGTGTGCGAGGATTTCGACGTCATTGCCAAGAGTTCCAACGTGCCGCAAGCGCACCGCAGCAAGCAGCCCACGGCCAAGACCGACACCATCGGCATTGACGACATCCGCGCGTTGCAGGACCGCCTGCGCGAGGTGGGCACGGGCGCCTTCCGCTGCTGCCTCATTCGCTCCGCGGAGCGCCTGCAGGAAGAAGCCGTGAACGCGCTGCTCAAGATCCTTGAGGAACCGCCGGAGGGTGTGGTGTTCCTCCTCACCGGCGTCTCCACCTCCCACCTCCTTCCCACGCTCGTCTCCCGCTCGCGCGTGCTGCGCTTTGCCTCCCTCTCGCCGCAGGAGATGAAGCCGCTCGCGGGCGGCATGCCGCCGGATGACGCACAATTCCTGCTGAGGGTGGCGCAGGGGGCGCCGGGGATGGTGATGCGGCTCAAGGCGGATCCCGACCTCCTGCGCAAGGAGCGGCAGCGCGCCGCATGGGCGCAGGGCTTTTGGGGCGCGGGGAGTTTGGCGGAGCGCCTCAAGCTGCTGGAGCCGCTCAGCGACCGCGGCGAGGAGGCCTCGCGCGCGCTCCTCCACCTCTCGCTCGCGTTGAGAGAAGAGCGGGAGCGGATGGATCCCCGGTGCGCGGAGGCGCTCACCGCGCTTGTGGGGGATTTGCAGACGAACGTTTCCCGGCCGTTGGTTCTTCAGAAGTTCGTGTTTGCCGTGAGTAGTACGTGAGGAGCTTTCAGCTTCCAGCTCTCATCGGTCAGTGGTCTTTCCGGCGCAGCTTGAACGAAGGCTGTCCGCTGACCGCTGAAGACTCATCGCTGCCGAATGGTCACTCTGCCGGAAGCCGGCAGCTGAAGGCTGACAGCTGAGAGCTCACCGCTCATCCACGGCACCAACAACTGAAAAGAGCCTTTCCCTTGCGATACACTCCCAATTGTTCCCTTGCCTCATATTTTGGCGAGTGCTAGGCTCAAGATCCCGGTAACAGCCGTATGGTATATATCTACGTCCTCACCGTTTCCCTCCTCGGGATTGTCCTGCTCTTCGGGGTGCGGATGCTCCTGCGGCACCGCGGCGTGCGGCGCTTCGTGCGCGGCATGAAGCAGCGCCTGCAGCAGGCGGAGGAGAGGGGCATGAGCTTCATAGAGGAGAAGCGCATCTTTAGGCCGCACCGCAACCCGCGCGCGTCCGCCATCGAACTGCAGCAAGTCCGCTCCCTCTCGCGCCAGGCGGAGAAGGCGCTGGCGCAGAACAAGATCGACGATGCGGAACGCCTCTACATCCAAGCCCTCACGGTGCAGCCGCACGCGATCGACGTGCAGGCGGAACTGGCCAAGCTCTACCTCCAAACGGGGCGCGAGAACAAGGCGGAGGCGTTGTACAAGGAGCTCCTCCAGCAGCGCCAGGACGTGTCGTTCTTCAGCAACCTCGGCCTCGCCTACTACCGCCAAGCCAAGTACGTGGAAGCCTGCCAGGCGTACCAGGAAGCGCTCAACCGCGAACCGCAGGTGCCGGAACGGTCCTACGCGCTCGGCCGCGCTTGCATCGCCGCGCGCAGGTATGAGGAAGCGGCGCCGCTGCTGGAGAAGGCGAGCGTGCGCCTCTCGCGCGATACGCAGCTCCTCCATCTTCTCGCCGAGTGCTACATGCAATTGGGGCAGACGGACAAGGCGGAGGAGGTATACCGCCGCATCAACAAGCTGGAGCCGTACGATGAAGAGGTGAAGGCGAAGCTGCTCTCGCTGGCGCGGGTGTGAGGAGGGTCGCGGCGTGCCGCGTCCTTACGATATGTCTACCGCCACATCGCCGTTCGCCGTCGCCTGGCACCCCAGACGGTCATCTCCTTCCACGCCCATCATCTGTTCGCGGTCGTTGTGCGGGGTCAGGTTCTCCGCCCCCGCCTTCACCTTGCACAGGCAGGTGGTGCAGAAGCCGTTGCCGCCGCACGCGTGCTCCATGGGGATTTGGTTATCGAGCGCGATCTGGAGGAGGGTTTTGCCGGCGTCGGCCTGGACGGTCTTGGTTTGGCCGGCGTAGGTGAAGGTGATGTTGGGCATAGCGAGAAGAGTGTAGCGGAAGGAGCCTTGGAGGGGTATTGCGTAGAACGTATTACGTATCGCGTATTGTTCCTGTATACGTCATACGGGATACGTAATACGTAATACGCTACAATCTTTCCCCATGACCCCCTCCCCCCTCCTCACCATCCCCGATCTCCACGTCTCTGTGGGAGGGAAGGACGTGGTGCGGGGGGTCGGCTTGGAGATCAACGAAGGGGAGATCCATGCGATCATGGGGCCCAACGGCTCGGGCAAGTCCACGCTCGTGAGCACGCTCATGGGGCATCCGGCCTTTACGGTCACGAAGGGATCGGCGACGTTCTTGGACAGGGATCTCTTCACGCTGGAGCCGTGGGAGAGGGCGGCGGCCGGGTTATTCCTGGCCTTTCAGTATCCCAAGGAGATTTCCGGCGTCACGCTCCGCAGCTTCCTCTTCGCCGCCGCCAATGCGCAGCTTTCCGCGCGGGATCCCAAGGCGCGGAGGATCTCCCCCATCAAGTTCAAGAAGATGCTGGAGGAGCGCATGGAGGAACTGAAGATGGATTCCGCGTTCGCGGAGCGGTCGTTGAACCAAGGGTTCAGCGGGGGGGAGAAGAAGAAGGCGGAGGTGCTGCAGATGCGCATCCTTCAGCCGCGGCTTGCGCTTTTGGACGAGACGGATTCGGGCTTGGATATCGATGCGCTCAAAACCGTCGCCGATGGAATCAATCGGATGCGTTCGTCGTCCTTTAGCGCGCTCATCGTCACGCACTACGCGCGCCTCCTGGAGTACGTTGCGCCGGACCGCGTCCATGTGATGGTCAAGGGGAAGATCGTGGAGAGCGGCGGCGCGACGCTGGCGCGGGAATTGGAGAAGAACGGGTATGCCAAGTACGGCGTGCGCGAAGAGGGAACCGTGAAGATAGCGCTGGATTGATTTTCTGCAACGGGCGACGGATACTGCGCCCATGCCCCAGCCTGCAGCCGAATGCCCATCGGGTATTATGGACCGAGAAACCGCGGAAGCGCTTGGTCCGGAGGTCGCGGAAAAGATCAGCAGGCTGCTCGAGAGGTATGGCGTGCGGTTTTACGTTTGTCTTGCGCCTCCCTCCGGTCCGGATGCGGAGACAGGCTCGCGCATCGGCGCGGTCCGTTCCCGTGAGCGGGAACCGATATACGGGATGAATGCCGAGGATTGCGAGCGCGACCAGTTCAGAGGGGAGACGAAAGGGCCTATTTGGAGGGAGGATGGTCATTTCCTGTAGAGTGTCACTGCATTGCAGTTGCCCGTTTCGTCACTGCAATCCTGCGGGGTTTTTGCGATACCATAGTCTCGTTATGTCTGATTTTCCCCCTCCTCCCATGCGCAACATCACCTGGACCGTGATCCTTGCCGTCGTCATCGGCGGCGGATTCTTCCTCGCCGGCAAGTACGTGGAATCACGCGATTCCACCCCCGTCACCATCTCCGTCTCCGGGGAAGGCAAGGTGAGTGCCGCGCCGGATATCGCGCAGCTGACGTTCGGGGTGCAGACGGGACGCAAAGCCACGGCGGCGGAAGCCATGGCATTGCTCAAGGAGGATATGGACAACATCATGGAGGCGGTGAAAAAGGCGGGCATCGAGGAGAAGGACATCGCCACGGAGCAGTTCTACCTCAATCCCGAATACGATTGGGATGAGGGCAGGCAGATTCCGCGCGGGTTCCAGGCGCAGGAGACGCTGCGCGTGAAGGTGCGGGACCTGGACAAGGTGTCCGCGGTGCTGGGCGCGGCCACTGCGGCGGGCGCCAACCAGGCGGGGAACGTGAGCTACACCATCGATGACCCGGAGGTCTTGCGGGCGGAAGCGCGTGAGGAGGCCATTGCGCAGGCGAAGGAGAAGGCGCTGGCGCTGGCGAAGGATTTGGGCATGCGGCTGGGGAAGATCAAAGGGTTCAACGAAGGCGGCGGCGTCATCCCCCCCATGCCCTATGCGCGTGCGGCCATGGAAACAGCCGCCGAGGACAGTGCTGCAGGAATGGCGGTACCGCTCCCCGCGGGCGAGCAGGACGTGACGGCGTACGTCACGCTCACGTATGAGTTGAAGTGAGGGGGCTCATGCCTTGGAAACGTACGGGTTCCCCTTGATGGAGAACCGGAGCAACCTCTTCGCCCACCGTCCGGCGTAACCCACGCCCACGCGCGGACGCTTGATGATCACGATGCGCTCGTCGGGATCATCCGGTTTCATAATGAAGAAATCGTCGGAGAGGAGATCGTGGCCGTTCCATGTGCGATCGATTCCCATCGCCGCGCATAAGAGCCCCGGGCCGCTTGAGCGTCCCAACAGGTTCTGCACGGGCTCCAGCGCCCGTATCAGCACCGCCGACGCGTGTCCCTCTCCCTCCGTCACCACGTTGAGGCAATGGTGCATCCCGTAGATCAAATACACGTACGCGTGTCCCGGCGGCCCGAACATCACTTCCGTTCTCTTCGTCCGTCCACGGGCGGAGTGCGCGGCCAAGTCATGGGGGCCGAGGTACGCCTCCGTCTCCACAATCTTGCCCACCCGCACCACCTCCCCGTCGCGGCGGACGAGGAGTTTTCCCAGCAACTCCTGCGCCACTATCACCGTGTCGCGGTCGTAGAAGCTTCTGTGCAAGGGGCGCATGGGGGGATTGTAGCTTGCTCCTCTATCCTCCAGCTCCTTCCTCCTTGGTTCACTCCTCCATCCCCCGGCCCCTTCCTCCTTTGGAGGAAGGGGAGGACACAAACAGCAAACATTCCCCTCCTCCAGCGGAGGAGGGGGTAGGGGTGGAGGAAACAACACACAAAAACCCCCGCCACCGAAGCGGCGGGGATTCTTTGGCAGCATTATCCATTCAGGATGATTGCACAGACTTCTTGCATAGCACGGGCTACGTCATTATCGACGCCCTGTGCGTCGCATAATGCGGAGAGCACTTGAAGGAATGCTGGAGCCTCCTTCTTCGTGAACGTGAAGCAGATCTCCAAAGCAATATCGTGAGAGGATACCTTCACAAGGCCCAACAGACAGATCGCCGTGAAGTCACGGTGCGGGGATCTGTAGAGTTGTTCTGCCCAGTATCGCTCATCCAATTCTATCGTTCCTGCGCGCCGGCATCCTTCAGCCAGCAAAAAGGGCAATTCCCACTTCCGTGTATAGGGCACAGACACTGTAACGTTGTTGTCGTTTTCCATGAGTTCCTCCGCAATACATGAGTAATGGATCTTGTTTCCGCTTCCCAATTCTCGCACGAGAACTGAAAGCGGAAACAAGGTGCTGCTGCCAAAGACCGATCCGGAACCAACGGGTTCCAGTAAATACAATATATAATGTTATTGATGTATGTCTAGTACGATCTTGCGTGCGGCTTTCCCTGGACCGCTTGCGGTCTGGCACTCATGTTCATGGCTTACGGTTGCCAAAAGAAGGTGATCAGAGCGCCGATTTCTGCTATACTGTCCAGAAATGCAAGAAACCCTCCTCACCGTCACGGTCGTGGTGTGCACAGTGGTGGCGCTGGCGCTCCTCATGCGGGCGCTCAAGCAGCCCGTGATCATCAGCTATTTGCTGGCGGGTTTGGTGGTGAGCCCCTACGGGTTGAACCTGCTCCATTCCACGGAAGAGCTGGAACTCTTCTCGCAGATGGGTGTCTCGTTCCTCCTCTTCCTCGTGGGCATGAACCTCAACCCCCGCGTGGTCAAAGAGGTGGGCAAAGTGTCGCTCGTGGCGGGCATGGGACAAGTGGTGTTCACCGCCGCGGTGGGATACGTGCTGGGCCGCCTCCTGGGGTTTGCGCCCGTCGTCTCGCTCTATGTCGCGGTGGCGCTCACCTTCAGCAGCACCATCATCGTCATGAAGCTCCTCACGGACGCAGGAGAACTGGAAACCCTCCACGGCCGCATTTCCACGGGGTTCCTCATCGTGCAGGACGTCATCGCCATGCTGCTCCTGGTGGCCGTCTCTTCCATGGACGGCGGGACGGAAGGTTGGGAGATGATCCTGGGCCGCATGGCGCTGCGCGGCCTCACGCTGGCGTCGGTGCTGCTGGTGGCGGGGCTCTTCCTCCTTCCCTGGCTGCTCAAGGCCGTGGCCGCCTCGCAGGAACTGCTCCTCCTCTTCTCCATCGGCTGGTGCTTCGCCATTGCGGCGCTCAGCTTTTCGCTCGGGCTCTCCATGGAGATCGGCGCGCTGGCGGCGGGCATCGTCCTCTCCCTCTCGCCCTACCGGTTCGAGATCGGCGCCAAGCTGCGCCCAATGCGCGACTTCTTCATCGTCATCTTCTTTGTGCTGCTCGGTTCCCAGCTGGTGCTGGATGACGTGGCCAAGCAGCTGGTCGCCGTGGCGGTGTTCTCGCTCTTCGTGTTGGTCGGCAACCCGCTCATCATCATGTTCCTCATGGGGCGCATGCGGTACACCAAGCGCACGGGCTTCCGCACGGGAATGGCCTTGGCGCAGGTGAGCGAATTCTCCTTCATCCTCGTCGCCCTTGGCGTACGCCTCGGCCACGTGCCGCCTTCCGTCCTCTCCTTCGTCACCTTCGTGGGCCTGCTCACCATCGCCCTCTCCACGTACGGCATCCACCATGCGGAGCGCCTCTACGGCTGGCTGCAGCAGCCCCTCTCCCTCTTCGAGCGTCAGGGGAAGAAGGTGGATGAGCACTTGCACATGCGGCAGAAGGATCACGATATCCTGCTGCTGGGGTACGAGCGCATCGGCCTCAACGTCCTGGAGGCCCTGCGGAAAATGCGGAAATCCTTCCTCGTGGTGGATTACAACCCCAAAGCCATCACGGAATTGGCCAAGGAGGGGATCGACTGCAAGTACGGCGATTTGGGCGATGCCGAGCTGCTGGAGGAATTGGACTTCGGCCGCGCCAAAATGGTGGTCTCCACGCTGCGCGATTTCGACACCACCGTCCTCATCGTCCGCGCCGTGCGCGCCGCCAACAAGGACGCCATCGTCATCGTGGTGTCGCAGCAGGTGGATGAAGCCCTGCACCTCTACCAGTTGGGCGCCAGCTACGTGATCACGCCGCAGTTCCTGAGCGGCTACCACACGTCACTCCTCATCGAGGAATATGGTTTGGACTTGAAGAAGTTTTTGACGGAGAAAGCGCGGCATTTGGAGCATTTGAAGTTCAGCCACAAGAGGATGAAGGCGGTGATGGGGAGGAAATGAGAAATTGGAAATGCAAAATGGGAAATGAGTGTATGGACGATGTATATACATACACAACAGCCAGCAAGCGTATCTTCAGCTCGCAGGCTTTGTCTTGTGTCTTCCCACTTTCTTTTGTCAGGGCGACAAAAGAAAGTGGCAAAGAAAAGCGCTCCCACCTTCGCTCCTGATGGAGCTATGGTGGGCAGGCCGCGCGCCAAAGGAAATGTCATTGAGCCGTTGTTCCAATTCCGGGGCCCCGTCGCATGTGGAAATGAAAGACGACCTTCTCCTTGTAGCCCTGCTCTCCCTCATGTTGTTCCGCCGACCGTGGCGCGCGGGGCCATCCCCATGTCATACAACTTCCTCAAGAGCATGCAGAAAAGTGAGAATCTGCTACCATACTATCCTCATGCCCAAGCCCATCTTCTCCGGCCTGGACCGTTCCGTCTTTGATACGGCCAACCCCGCCCCCTACGCGGAGGGGCTCACGAAGGGATTGAGCGAGGCGGTGGTGCGCAAGATCAGCGGGGACAAGAATGAGCCGCAGTGGATGCTGGAGCATCGGTTGGCGTCCCTCAAGGTTTTCCACGAAAAGCCCATGCCCACGTGGGGGGCGGACCTTTCCGGGCTCGATTTCGACAAGATCATCTACTACGCGCACCCCGGGGCGGAGAATACGGACGATTGGGGGGAAGTGCCGGAGGAGATCCGCCGCGTCTACGATCGGCTGGGCATTCCCGAAGCGGAGCGCAAGGTCCTCGCCGGGGTGGGTGCGCAGTACGAGAGCGAGGTCATCTATCACAACTTGCGCGAGGAGTGGGGGAAGCTGGGCGTCATCTTCCTCAACATGGACGATGCGCTGCGGCTGCACCCCGAGCTCGTCAAACAGTACTTCATGAAGTGCGTGCCGATGGCGGATCACAAATTTGCGGCGCTCCACGGCGCCGTATGGTCTGGCGGCACCTTCCTCTACGTCCCCAAGGGCGTCACGGTCACGGATCCCCTTCAGGCGTACTTCCGCATGAACGCCATGAACATGGGGCAGTTCGAGCACACGCTCATCATCGCGGAGGAGGGGAGCGAGGTGCACTACATTGAGGGCTGCTCCGCGCCCAAGTACGGCTCCATCGGGCTGCACGCGGGGCTGGTGGAGATCTTCGTCAAACCCGGCGCAAAGGTCCGCTATTCCAGCGTGGAGAACTGGAGCCGCGACACGTATAACCTCAATACCAAGCGCGCGATCGTGGAAAAGGACGCGACGATGGAGTGGGTGGGCGGGAACATGGGGAGCGGCGTCACCATGCTCTACCCCTGCAGCATGCTCACGGGGGAGGGCGCGCGCAGCGACCACCTTGCCCTGGCGTTCGCCAACACGGGCCAGTGGCAGGATACCGGCGCAAAGGTCATCCACCTCGCGCCGCACACCTCCAGCAAGGTCACCTCCAAGTCCATCAGCCGCGGCGGGGGCGTGTGCGTGTACCGCGGACTGCTCCAGGTGGGGCCCCGCGCGCACGACATCACCTCCAACGTGGAATGCGATGCGCTCCTGCTCGATGACGAGAGCCGCACGGACACCATCCCGGACATCCGTATCCGCAACAACGACGTGACCGTCGCGCATGAGGCGCGCGTGGGGAAGCTCTCCGAGGAGGACCTCTTCTACTTCACCTCCCGCGGCATCCCCGAGGACCAGGCGCGCGCCATGATCGTCAACGGGTTCATCGAGCCCATCATCAGGAACCTTCCCCTGGAATATGCGGTGGAGATGAACAGATTGATAGAACTGGAGATGGAGGGGGGCGTGGGGTGATTAGGTCAGAGGAAAGCCAACAATCCACACCTGGCATACACTCAACTAGTATTATATAATATACTTATATGGAGAACACACCATCCACTCAACTGGAGTTTCCGGTTATGGACAGTATCAAGCGACACCTCCCCATCCTGGTGCAGGATTTGATAAACAGGATGAGTATGGGGAAGTCGAGGAATAATGAACGGAGCCGTCAACTCTCCGCGGATCTGCGAAGAGATTTGGCGAGGGAGTATGCCAGTGCTCTTCTGCGCCGGGCTGCGGGAGACCGGGAACAGTTCTCCGCCAAATACGAGGAAGTGTTGCGACATGAATGGGAACAGTGTCTCATTTACCATGAAGTGAAGGTGGAAGAGCCGGGGATCCGGGAGGATACGGACAATGCCTACCGTCGGATTCTCGCCATGCTTCCGGTACAAGTGGCGGCTCTCATGGGAGAGCAAACGAACCAACCGCGCAATACCGCCGTCCAAGAGCCCATGAGCCGTGTGCGGGAAGAAATGGTGGAAACAGTACGGAGGAATGACTGAAAGGACGTGTCGTTCCATCAGTGCCGTTGGCAGTAGCGCGTGATGTACTCTCTTTCATTTTTTTATTGCGTGCCTGTCTCTGTTCCCCTATCGGAGAACAGAAGTTTTTGGTATTCGTGCGTCACCGATTGCACGCCGCTCACCATCGGCGACGGTTGCGCTGTCTTCGCTTTCTGCGCAAGCGCCTGCCGTGCCCTTTCCTCTTCTTCCTCCAAGTACGCGTCCCACCCACCCCATTCCTTAACAGCATTGTCAGCCATATGAATATTAAACACTAATAAAATTACACGTCAATATCATCTTTTCGCCCTCTGGCTGCGCTTGTTTTGGGATAAGGCCCATTGTGTCCATTGAGCCGCTGGAACCCTGCGGAAAAGGGCTTCCGCCGCTTGGTGGCTCTTGATGATTCTCGCCATCGCTTCCCCATCATCGTGGTTCCCGTTCGTCTCATTTTGCCGTTCCCCCTCGGGCGCAGGAGGGGTTTCCGCAAACGGCAAGAAGCGCTGGGATTCGCTCATAAGGTGTGTCCACGATACTCCGCACGGGGGAGGCATGTACACTGCTGATGTGACGTCTGCCTCTACATCAACGGGCCTGCCTTCCGGCATCCGCGGTGAGGGCGATGGACGGTGGGTCATCGGGCGGGGGAAGAAGATACCCGGTACGGTCACGCTCCCCTGGGAATCCCCGCAATCCGTCACGGTCCATGCGGAGGAAGGGTCACGCGCCACAGTGTTCCTCACGCTTCCCTCGGGTGTTGAGGGGGAGAAAAATCTCGATGTCACGCTTGCGGCAACATCATCGCTCGCCCTCATTGTCCTTGCCTCGGGCTTGGGGCGTGCGAAGATCACGCAGCGTATCAGGGTGGGGGAAGGAGCCGTGTGCCGCCTTCTCAACGTCACGTTGGGCGGGAGGGGGGTGGAGCAGGAAGCGGTGGCCACGGTGGAGGGCGCGGGCGGCGTGAGCTCGGTGGATTGGGTGTTCCATGCCGCGGGGGAAGATGTGCAGAAGCTCTCCGTGCGCAACGTGTTCCTGGCGCGGGATGGCGGCGGTGATGTGACCATGCGCGGGATCGCGGAGGGGCGCGCGGAAGTGCGGTGCGACGGGATGATGGAGATCGGGGAGGGTGGGGGAGGGACGGCCGCGTCCCTTACGCAGCACGTGCTCATGCTGGATGCCTCCGCCAAAGTGGACGCCGTGCCGGCGCTCCGCATCAAGACGGAAGACGTCAAAGCAGGCCATACCGCCACCGTCACCAAGGTTTCGGAGGAAGAGCTCTTCTACTTCGCTTCGCGCGGCATCCCGCGGGAGGAAGCGCGCAGGATGTACATCCGGGGGTTCCTGGGAGGATTGCTGGGGAAGGTGGAGGATGAGAAAGTGAGGGACGTGCTGGAGAGGGAGATGGAAGAATGTAGAATGAAGAATTAGGAATTAAGGTGACGGGTGACAGGGCGTGACTATTGTTCAGGAGGGCATAGAAATGTTCTCTTCTGTTCACCAAAATTTGATTCCTCGTGGGAACCTGCATTCTGATACCTGCGCCCTTCTTCCCCATTCGATCAATTATGGAGCGGCAGGCGCGGGCGTGCTCACCGGCACCAGGATGGCCGCGTCCGCGTCGAAGCGCTCCGAGGATTTGCCCTGCACGGTGAGGGTGAGGGGGCCCGCTTGCTCCACCACGAACGTCCCCAGCTCTTCCCACGTGCGGCGACCCTCGCCCCACTGCCTCCCCTCGGGGGTTCTCGACTGGTTCACGCGCGCGGTGAAGAGGATGGGGTTGGTGAGGTCGGGGGAACGGGAGGGGCCGCGCAACAGGTACGACACGCCCGTCGCGTGGGTCATGCCGCGGATCCACGTGGTGTAGAGCTTGTAGGTTCCCGGCGCCACCGAGGGAAAGGTCCAAGCGGCGCTCACCAGCTGCTCCACCGTCACCAGCCTGCGCAGGTGCGTGTGGGAACCGGAGCGGAAGCCGCCGCCGATCTGCGCCCATTTTTCCCCCTCCGTGAGGAAGAGGGGATCCGCGTCATCCGCAACGAGCGTCCCCTGGGGGAAGGGCGCGGCACGCTCCGCAGTCAGGCTCGCCTCCGTCCACAGAGAAGAGCCCACCGCCCCCACAATGACGGCGGCGATGGTGATGAGCGTGTATTGGGTGGTGACGGAAAAGCGCATGGTGCATTCCGGTTTGTACGCTCCTCGCTGCGGTCCTGCAAGCATGCGGCGGTTCCGACTTGCCATATGTTCTCTAATGTTATTCAAGCATTTGGGCTTTCCACAGCCTTCTGCCGCAATTGTGGAAAACCTGTGTATACGCTGTGGATACGGCGTCCATACGTTGCGGTTATCCGTCTCGTATAGGCAATGTAAGCACGATGTATACACAAATAGGCACAAGTGAACGTTATCCACACCCCTGGGGACAACTTCCTATCGCGGTGCGTCTTCTACGGTCGGATCCGGCGGCGGTAGGATGCCCAGCCGGACGTATTTCGTATGGGATTCTCTGGTGCAGAGGGTAACGAGGGAGAACTTCTCCCGCGGGTGTTCCCTGTTCCATATTGCCACGTTGTTGTTCCAATCATGGGCTTCTCCGTAGGCCACGTAGCACACACTTCCGGAATCTTCGGCTGAAGCGATGCGGAGGAAGGCATCCTCCCTGTCCTCCAAGACGACCTTGTTCCAGTTCGCATCATTCTTCCTGTTCCATGCGGCGGTAAACGTCTCCGTCTTCTCCGCGCCGCGTTCCTCCACCAAGCCCCGCTCGGCGGCGTACGCCGCCGCTCCCATGAGCGCACGGTCGGAGAGGCGGAGCTGGCGGCTCACGCTGAAGGAGCGGGGGAGGTTGGGTGGCGGCTCACCCCGGGCGAGCACCCCCTCGTTGAAGATGATCGTGAGCCGCACCCGCTCGTCGCGGCAGAGGGCTTCGATGAGCTCGGCGACCTCCCGCTGCGATTGTTCCACCTGCCGTTTGAGTTCTTCCGTCGTCGCGTCGCCCTGGTGGATGTTCGGCAGGTGCACCACGCCGCGCGCGGCGCCCGGGACGATGAGGTGCGCGCGGTGCGTCACGTGGGGGAGCGGTGCTTCCAACAGATGCTTCAAGCGCGCATTGACGCCGTGGGGATCCTCCTCCACGGGGTCTTGTGCCATGGCGTTCGGCATCAGCAGCCACGCCGCTCCCGCCAGCCCTGCACGTAACGCATCACGGCGGCGGAGGGAGGGAGGGCGGAGGGGAGAGAGTTCCATGAAAAGAGGCGGAACGGTCAGTCATTCTTCATTCGTACGCGGACGTGCTTGGAATGGAGCAGGACTTCCCGCAGGACGATCGTATGGGCGCGCTGCGATTCTCCGATGTCTTCGGGGCAGTGGATCCATACCTTGAAGACGGCATTGCCGTTAGGGTACACGTCCGTGCAACCGATGTCGCTCATCTGCGTAATGGTGTCGCCGGTGGGGAATCGGAAGGCATGCAGCACGTCTCCGATGCGCGTGCGGATGAAGCCGATGATCCTCCGTTGCCGTTCAATCTTCCTCACGCGTCCCTTGAGGAATTCCCCCATCAGGGTACGCGCCACTTTCCGCTCGCTTCCCGGCTGCGGTTCAACGTATTTCCCGTACATGTAGCTCAGTTCCGGTGCAAGAATGTGCATGGGAGGTGGAGTGTAGCGATCATCCAAAGGACGGCAAGAATGGGGAGGGGGGAATTGCAGGGAGCCCTGAGGGAAGCCAAATATACAGACAGCACACACAGGCGTGACATCGGTTTTTAAACCGATACTGTCGCGAGCTTTGAGCTCGCGGATGGAAGGATGGCCTTCCCGTAATGCAGTAATGTTCCCCACTTTCTTTTGTCAGGGCGACAAAAGAAAGTGGCAAAGAAAAGCGCTCCGCGCGCCAAAGGAAATGTGAATGTCCTCTTGTCCCGCTTCCGGGGCCCCGTCGCGTCTGGAAGTTTAAGACTACCTTGTTCTCTATGCTTCTGCTCAACTTCTGGTTCTTCCACCGACCGTGGCGCGCGGCTCCGGCCTAACCTCGGAATGATCGTGGAAGAGGGGATAACAGCACACGGCCTTCTCCCTCACCCCCACCTGGCGTGCGACCGTCTTCCATCAAAACGTCACACCGGCTTTCGAACCGGTGGTACCGCGGGCTTTAAGCTCGCGGATGGAAGGATGACCTTCCCGTCATTCAGCTGAGAACTATTCAAATAATTGTCGCGAAGCGCGGGTCTATGAACTGCAAGTGTGAGGTGTATCATGGAGTTTATGAAGCCGCTTTCTTTCCTCGATTCAGCCATTACTACATGGGGGCGCATTTCTATGAGGTTCGTATTAGCTCTGTTCATATTTCTTGCTTTCGCGGCTCTAATTTCGGAAACTCCGGAAAAGTTATGGGAGATATTTCAATTGAGTTTTGTACTGGGGGCTTTGGTGCTCAGCATGAGTACGCGTACTTTGCTCAAAGGGCACCAACATGACTTTCCTCGTTTAGGCTTTGTATTCGTGTTGAGCGGCATTCTGATTCTTTTTGGATTGGGACTTCAGATTTCAATTCAGCAGCAATACCTTTCCATCCCTGAAGTTTCGGGCGGGGTGTTCATATTTATCGGGGTATTTGCTTTGGCTTTTGGCATGGCCGATCTGTTCTTCGAATTTGGGGGTGCGATGTTGAAGAAATGATCTCCTTCACCCCCATCTGACACGCGGGACCTCGCGGATATATTTGCACAAAAGAACTCCATTCACCCCATCGTGTAGCCCCGAACCATTCGCCTGCGGCTCAGGTTCAGGGCGTAAGTGCTCAACAAAAAGGGCCGTCAGGCCCGGTACCCGTTTTCACAGCATCGTGTAGTAGAGAAGTCCTTTCTTCCGAGGCCTCAGTACTTCATGCCCTCGAGGATGAGGGAAGGAAGCACTGGGGGTGTCCCCCCGGTCAATAATTGTGCTTGATAGAAGATGAACACCATCTAGAGCAAGCGACTCGTCCGGCTTCGCCCGAAGGCTACGCCGAGACGGTCCAGGTAACTCCCTGGTAAGGAGATATTCCATCCGCAGGTTCTCCTACGGATACCTTGTTACGACTTACTCCCAGTCAGCAGTGTCACCGTGGTACCGCCCACTGAAGGTAACGGTGCTTCGGGTGCCCCTGCCTCCCATGAGTTGACGGGCGGTGAGTACAAGACCCAGGAACATATTCACCGTGGTGTGGCTGACCCACGGTTACTAGCGATTCCAACTTCATGAAGGCGAGTTGCAGCCTTCAATCCGAACTGAGACCGACTTTTTGGGATTTGCTTGCCCTCGCGGGTTCGCTGCCCTCTGTATCGGCCATTGTAACATGGGTGTTGCCCCAGACATAAAGGACACGCTGATCTGACGTCATCCCCACCTTCCTCCGCCTTGGAGGCGGCAGTCTCCTATGAAAGAACAACATAGGATGAGGGTTGCGCTCGTTCGCTGACTTAACAGTACACCTCAAGGCACGAGCTGACGACGACCGTGCATCGCCTGTCTCCGAGTTCCTTGCGGCACTCCCGTCTTTCGACGAGATTCTCGGGATGTCAAGTCTGGGTGAGGTTCTTCGTTTATCATCGAATTAAACCCCATGTTCCACCGCTTGTGTGGGTCCCCGTCTATTCCTTTGGGTTTTAGCCTTGCGGCCGTACTTCCCAGGCGGCGTGCTTACCGCGTTAGCTTGGGCACAGGAGCAATTGAAAACTCCTACACCGAGCACGCATCGTTTAGGGCGTGGACTACGGGGGTATCTAATCCCCTTTGCTCCCCACGCTTTCGTCTCTGAGCGTCAGTACACCCCCAGCACCCTGCCTTCGCTTTTGGCGTTCCATCGTGGATCAACGGATTTTACCCCTACACACGACATTCCAGGTGCCTCTGAGTGACTCGATCCTAAGAGTTTCCGGCACGCTTCCGGAGTTGAGCTCCGAAATTTTACACCAGACTTTTTAGGACGCCTGCAGACGCTTTACGCCCAGTAATTCCGAGTAACGCTTGCATCCCCTGTCTTACCGCGGCTGCTGGCACAGGGTTAGCCGATGCTTTCTCCTGAGGTACCGTCAAAAATTTCGTCCCTCAGAACA